>ERZ772918.28-NODE-28-length-120057-cov-6.60126_pt1 | contig 120057 bp, 93 predicted proteins | sample MGYA00512118_ERZ772918 | MGnify/ENA primary metagenome ERZ772918 (study PRJEB29015, sample SAMEA2737939) | human oral metagenome | biome: human oral; feature: human-associated habitat; material: dental | place: China | collected 2135 ... | reverse complement strand
GCTTGTAACTCAACTGTTCCGTCAGTTTTACAGCCGGCAACGACAAACGAGACAAGGGCCAGCACAACTCCCAGAAGACGCGAACGCCTCTTCACCCCGACCGGCACGCCCAACCGTTTCTTCACGCTCCGCTTACCTTCACGCCCCACCCGCGACCGCGGTTCCTCCGCATGTGCCCTTCCTGCATGCCGTTGCGTTCTGCCCGTCCCATAGTCCTCTCGCGCGCCCTCTCGACCCTTCGGCCCAGCTCCCTCCAAGCCCTCCAAACCCTTCGGCCCCGCCCCAAGCAACTGAGCATCCGGCCCCTTCCCACGTCAATTTGTGCGGCCCTTCAGACGCATGGCCTCGCGACGCCCGCTCGTGTTCGCGTGGCTCGCCTGCCTGTCCTCCTCGCGGGCCAGCCTGGCGTCGCGGCGTCGTGCCCTGCGCCCCGATTCCTGCGCGAGCGCGCGGTAGCGCGCCAAACGCTCGGGGTCCAGTTCGCCGGCGTCAACCGCCTGTTTCACGGCGCATCCGGGTTCGCTCGCGTGGGTGCAGTCGGAGAATCTGCATTCGTGGGCGAGTTCAGCGATGTCTTCGAAGGTTCGGTCGACGGCGTCGGCGTCGCTCGTCGCCCCGAGCGCTCGCACTCTCGGGGCATCGGCGATCGCGCCGCGCCCGGTGACGGCCAACTGGCGCACCGTGGTGGCGTGCCGCCCTTTCATGTCGCCCTCGCGCACGCCCGCCGTGGCGAAGTCGGCGCCCGAAAGCGCATTGGTCAAGGCGGTCTTTCCTGCGCCGGACCTTCCGACGAAGACGGCGTCTCGCCCGGCATCCAGGCGTCGCGCACCGCGGCGATCGAGGAGGGGTCCTCGCTTGAGACGCAGAAGGCCTCGTCGACCTTCGCGCCGGGTTCGGCCGCGAGCGCATCGGCGCGGTCGGCCTCAACGAGGTCCGCTTTGGTCAGAATCAGCCAGGCCTTCGCCCCGCATGAGAATGCCAGCGCGCGAAAGCGTTCGATCCGGCCGACGGCGGGTTCGGGTTGCACCGGCTCGACGATCGCCACCACGTCGACGTTCGCCGCGATGGCTTGCTCCGTTGAGTGCCGGGAGGCCGACGGCCTCGAAAGGGACATGCGCCGAGGGAGGATCGCTGCAATGGATTCTTCCGGGCCGACGCCGGAAAGCGCGATCCAGTCGCCGACGGCGGGCGGCCATTCCTCGGCGTCGTCGCCGTTTCCCGGATGGTCAAGGCCGATCTTGCGGGACGACCCGTCGAGCCCGAGCACCTCGATCGCGCCGCGGTGAACGGCGCTGACGCGCGCTGGCAAGAGCTTGCCCTTTTCGAACTCGGCGACCTGAAGGCGGGCGTTTCAGTGCAGCGTGAATCCGAGCGCTTCGGAAAACTCCACGTGTGACTCCTTATCGCAGCGACTTCTGTTCGCGAAAACCTAGCCTGCCAGCTTCGAGCCTTGGCTCGCCAGTTTTCGGGCTTTGGCCCGTCGGTCTTGGGCTTTAACTCGCCAGTTTTCGGGCTTTGGCTCGTCGCGGGGCGGCTCCCTCTTCGCCCTCTCGCTTGGCGATCCGCTGCCGCGTGACGATCAACCACCGCTCGAAGGCCTGCCGCCGTTCAAAGATTCGCTATCGCTCGAAGATTCGCCGTCGTCTGAAGATCTGCTGCCACCCGAAGATCTGTTGTCGCTTGACGATCTTCCCCCGCCTGAAGGGCTGCGGTCACCCGAAGGGCTGCGGTTACCCGAAGATCCTTTTCCATTTGAGGATCCATTGTCTCCTAAAGATCCGCGCCCGAAAGTCTTTTGCCTCTCGAAGGCTTGGGTTTGGGAATCGACAGAAAGACGACGGCGAAGACGATCAACGAGGAGACGATGAGCACGCTGCGCTCGAGGCGAGCCTCATGGCACAGCCTTTGGATATCGCTTCTTACCTTGTCAGTAGCCTCCATCTTGTATGCAATGGCACCGTCGAGATACCTCTAAACTTCGCTTGGGCTCTCGACGTCAAAGGAGTCATTGACCAACGGGGCCAGATCCCCGGAAAAGTTCCAGCCAACAGGGTGACAAGACGAGTAAAGGTTTCCGCTCCCGGACTCAATCGACGGAGGAACAAGAAACAACCAGAAGAACACCGCGAACGCCGCCAAAGCAACGACACTCCGCGTAATCAGATAGACCTTCTTAGACAATTGTGTTTCCTTTCACTCGTTAAACAACTAAGCACTCGTTAAACAGCCACCTCAGAATGAGGTTTGGTCTGCGCCGAACGCTTCGCTGAGATGCATTCGCAGCTCTGGCGTCGCACGCGGAAACTCTGCCTTCGAGCCGGCCGACCGCGTCCCGTCTGGGCACCGTCGGCCGGGTCCTCCCCGACCCCTTGAGCCCATACCCAGCTTCCCAAAGTTCACGACTTCGGCTAATTGCCGGACGGCTTGAATCGAGACTCGTTGTCGGCTGGCTTGGAGATATCCTCCGCAGTCAGCTCTTTGGCCGGTCGCTCGAGATTCTCCCCGGCGTCAGAAGGTTCAGAACTGGATTCATTTCCCGGCAATTTGGATTCATTTCCCCGCAGCCTGGATTCGTCTCCCGGCGGTTCAGAACTCGGCTCATCGTGAGCCGCCTCGTCAGCCAGCTCGCCCTTTTGAGGTTTCCCGTCATTCGAAGGTTTAGGCTTCGGAATAGACACGAAAACCGCGCCAAAGAGGACGAGCACGGCAATGATGACGATGCCGCGCTCATGGCGCGCCTCTTTGCAAGCTCGGTGTATACCCTTTTTCACGTCATCAGCTGGCTTGGCTCTCGATTTGTAGCCAGATGTCTGATCGGCATACTCCTGAACTGCACTCGGACTCTCGATGTCGAAATCGTCGCTCCACGAACGCGAATCGCCGTTGAAGTTCCAACCGACAGGATGGCAGGCAGCGTAAACAACGCCTTCTTTAGACTGGATAGTCGGCGGGGTCAGGAACAGCCAGAAGAACGCCGCGAACGCTCCGACGGCAACGACGCTCCGGGCAATCAGATAGACCTTCTTAGACAATTCGGCTCCCTCCCTTTGACTGACGGGCAGGCTTCGGCGTGAATCTGGCACGCGACTGCCTTTGCCGCTTCAACTTCCGACAGTTCAACGCTTTTCCTCCTTGCCAGGCGATTTGAGTTGCCGTTCGACATCACGTGACTCCTTGTGCGCGCTTTCTTTCGAGAACTTGGGCTTCGGAACCGACACGAAGAGGACGACGAAGAACACCAACACTGCGACACTGACGATGCCGCGCTCATGGCGCGCTTCCTCACAGGCCTCTTGTATTCCCTTTTTAATGTCGTCGTTGAGGGGTCCTCTCGACTTACGGCCGCCTTGGTCAATGTACTCTCTGACCGCGTCATAATCCTCAACGTCGAAGGAATCGTCAAACAAGGGGCGGTAGTCGCCGTTGAAGTTCCAACCGACGGGGTGGCAGCCAGAGTATACGTAGCCCTTGTTTTCGGGCTCTATTGAAAGCGGCGTGAGGAACAGCCAGAGGAACGCCGCGAGGCCTACAAGAGCGACAAGCGTGCGAACTACCAAATAAACCGGTCTAGACAATTTGATTCCTTCCTTTCACCGGCCGGGAAGTGGGCTAGCAGTCCCGTCACGGACCACCAGGTTCATGCTTCATGTCCGTAGATCATCCTTTAAACTATCCGGAAGCCGTTCAGGAAATAGCCGACACCAGCTTCCAGAAAGGTCAAGACGCCGCCCCCGGTTCAATGCCGGACGGCTCTTAGTCCTCGCTAATCCTCGGCTTGCCGCGGGAAGGCTCGCTCTTCGATTTGTCGCTTGTCGAACTGTTCCCGTTTGATGACCCGCTGCCACTCGAAGATTTGCTGTCACCTGAAGGAGCACGCTCGCCCACAGGTTCTTTTCCACTCGAAGATCCGTTGTCCTCTAGAGATCCGCCCTCTCCGGAAGGTCTTTTGCCCCTTGAAGGCTTGGGTTTGGGAACCGACAGAAAGACGACGGCAAAGAAGATGGACGCAACGATGATGACCAAGCTGCGCCCCTGGCGAGCTTCCTTACAGGCCTCGTGTATTCCTTTCCTGATCAGGGCCTTGTTAGCGTCCTCGGATGGATGGCCAACCGCGCCATTCACGTACTTCTCCACCTTGGTAGGGCTCTCAACATCGAAAGAATCATTTAGCACCGGGCGCAGATCACCCGTAAAGTTCCAGGCAACGGCATGACAAGAAGAATACTTGTTGCCGGTCACTCCAGACTTAATCGATGGCGGAACGAGAAACAGCCAGAAGAACACCGCGAACGCCGCCAAAGCAACGACACTCCGTGTAATCAAATAGGTCTTCTTAGACAATTGTGTTTCCTTTCACTCGTTGAGGAGCTGGCTTCGATTTCGCCCAAGGGTCACCTGGATTGTTTTTAATGTAATCCACGGTTTCCTGGAGTCGGCTCCGTGCCTGTGCATCCTCGCTGACGATTGCCTCGACAGCCAGGTCGAAATTCTTCGCCTCGTTCTCAATGTCGTCGGCGAGATTCTTTAACAGCTCCTCTATGCGCACGTTAAGATCGGAAAACGCATGTCCCGGACCATAGGGCCCAATGCCGATTACTCCGCTTCGCAGAAGGCACGTAAACATCGAAACACGGGGCAGATTGTCCTTAGCTTTGACCACGCTCGTACGCACATCTCCGAATTTACGGCAAACGCCTTTCGCGTTTCCGTAGTCCACATTCAGCCCAGAGGACGGTTCTATTGCACTCGAATCGATAGGATCCATCGTTACATCATAGTATTCTCTATGATCAGTCATCGACATCGAATCTAAATTGCCAAGCAACATGTCTTTCACTCCAATTTCGGCCTTTCTTACGCTCTTATTGATCGCTTCGAAAGCACTTTCAAGTTTGCCCATCGCCGACTCGTAATCGCTCGCCTCATCATCATCAACTGTCGCGTCTTGAGATGATTTAAGGCTTTTCAATGCAGCTGAGGACGCTTGAGCGAGCTTCTTTTCCATCGCAACCTTTGGTGCAACGAATATAAGCGCCGCATCGATTGCGCTTGAAACGATTTCGAGAATCATCTCGAACCCCGCGCCACCTTCAGAAGCAACGGCATCAAAGACTTTGATTCCCTGTTGAAGGGCTTTAACCACGGAAGCGCGCGTTTCCTCGAACATCTTCATTTCGGAGTTCAGCGCTCCACCAAGCAGCATTGTCTTGTCATGAAGACCATCGGTGACGCTGGCGAGTTTAGCCACAAAAGCCTCAACCTTATGGATAACTTCGCCACTCATATTCCCCAAAGCCTTTCCAGCCTGGTCAAGGTTGGTAAAGATCGTTCCCCCACCGGCGGACTTGTTGCCGACTGTCTGCGGCTCTTTCGCGATCGGACTCACGGCGGTTATCCATTTCTCGATCTCGTTGTCGACACTCTTGGGATCAGGAAGCTCTTTCCAAGGATCAACGATCTCGTCAATAGACAAACGAATCTTGTCGAACTCGGCCGCATAATCCGCATCATCTTCGTTGCCGTCCGAGCTAAGCACTTTTCCGCCGCCCCGGCCATCCTTTCCCGGCCTTGCGATATCCTTATCGGCAGAACCTACATACGGCATGGGGAAAGACACCACGTACTTGTCATCCATAATAGTGCAGGTGTCTGTGATTCCAGAGCTTTCGGACATCATGTAGGCGTCGATGGCCGAGCGCTTCAGATAGCCGATTAGCTCTGGCACATCTTCAAAACTGTAGTCTTTCTTTGGATCGTAAGCCATGATGGCAATCCTTCCACGATTTTGTTTGTTTACGTGATTCATGTCGGTATGCGCGACCCAACTTTCGTTGGACATAAACAACCTATCACCGAAATTCCGAGAAGTCAACGCATCTTCCGCAAAAGACTGACGACTAGCCATTTATCCTTAATTCGCATGAATTACTAAAGCACAATTGTTAAAATATAACATTTATTAAATAACGTCTACGTATTTGTTGCGGTAACTCGCTTTAGGAACTGTTTCCATCTATGAGAATCATGCCCTCAAAAGTCGTTCTGCTGCGAGCCCTTTCACTATTTGGACACGAAGGTCTCTGAGCGGCTGGCAATGCACAAAGCTAGAGTCGCATCCGCCTACCGTTTTCTTTGGTCGCGCTTCGCGGACGCACCAGCTCAGCCGTGCGAGGCCAGCTGTCACGCATTCGACCTCGCGGGCAGGCGCATCATCAGATTACGGATGCTGCACCCCGGCTCGAATGCAGACCTCCGGCTCGGACGGGCAGGCAAGCCGCGCCGTCGGGATCTCTGTTTATCCGGCAGCCATTGCGGCCGGAAATCAGCAGCGCAGCGTATCAGTGGCGGGGCGCGTCAGTAGCGAGGCATCGACGGATCGACGTAAAGCCACCACTGTTTTAGACCTCCCGCAACGTTGATCACCTCAACGCCCTCCGCGGCGAGGGCCTTCGCCGCCTGCATCGAACGGACTCCGCCCAGACAGTAGACGTAAACGGGACCGTCGGGAAGTCTCTTCGCGGCAGCAGAAGGGTCGGCCAGAACATCGGCGAGCGGAATGTGCGTCGAGGGCCGGATCGCGCAAATCGCGCGTTCGTGGGATTCACGGACATCAAGCATCTTCGCCCCCTGCGCGAGCCTGACCGCCACTTCCCTCACATTCGCCTCCGGCACACCCGCATCATGCCCACTAGGTCGAGCTGCACTCGGCTTTGGCGCGCCCGCACCCGGCTTAGTCTGAATCGCATCTGGTTTAGTCTGAGTTGCGCCTGGTCTATTCTGAAGCGCATCTGCTTCAGGCGCGGTCACGCTCGGCCAAGATTGAGCCGCCCCCGGCTTAGACTCGACCGTGCCCCGCCTAAATCGAGCAGTACTCGATTCGGGCTGAACCGCGCCTCGGGATTGGGCCCTCCTCGGCTTAGGCCGAGCCACGCCTGCTTCAGGAGCGCGCACCTCCGGCGTATTCTTTTCAGGCACAGGAAGCCCTGACGCATCCGGTTCGGGCATGTTCGGCTGCGGGGCGCGCACCTGGGGCGCATCCGAATCGACGTCGTCCGGTTCAGGCGTCAAGGTTTCAGAAGCATCAAACTCAGGCTTAGACGCCCTTGGCTCACCCGCCCCGGGCACCCAGGTCTCGGACGGGTCAAATTCGGGCTCACACGCCTTCGTCCCATCGGCTCCCGGAACCAACGTCTCAGACGGGTCAAACCCCGTCGCACCCGCCCCCGGCACGTCCGCTCCGGGCACCCACGTTTCGGAAGGGTCAAATTCGGGCTCGCGCACCTTCGGCGCGCCCGCACCCGGAACCCATGTCTCAAACGCGTCCGGCTCCGACTCGCGCAGCCAACGCGCGCCAGATTCGGTCAGGCGCGACCCAGGCGCATTTGCCCCGGAGACATTTGGTCCGGGCATGCCTCTTTCCGAAGGGCTCGGAACGCCACATGCACTCATCAAGCGCTCTCCTTTCAGGGGCTCCGGCCTATCCGGCCTGCCGAGCAATCGAATCGTCTCATATCGGTTGCTCAGGGCGTCAAGCGCCAGCACGGTTCCCAGAAGAGGTTCGCCGACGCCGGTGATGAGCTTGACGGCCTCGCCCGCCATGGTCGAGCCGACCTGGCCGCACAAACTTCCAATCACGCCGGCCTCGCCGCAGCTCGACGTCGCCCCGGCGGGCGGCGGGCTCGGAAAAAGGTCCCGCAGACACACACCAGGCTCTTTGACGCCGAATTGCCGCGCCCGCCCGCCCGTCCAAAACACCGAAATCTGCGCCGAGTATCGAAGGATCGACCCCCACACCTCGGGGATCGACAATTCGGAGCAGGCGGCGTCCACCGCGTAACGGGTGAAGAAATTGTCGCTTCCGTCCAGCACCACGTCGTAGCCGGACATCAGCTGGGCCGCATTTTCTTCCGTCAGCCGCTCGGGGTACACGATCACGTCGACGTCGGGGTTGAGCGCCTCGATTTTCGCGGCGGCGGAAACTGCTTTGGGCGTCGCAATCGCAGTCGAATCATGGATCACCTGCCGATGGAGGTTAGACAGGTCGACGACGTCGTCGTCGACGATCCCGATCGTCCCCACACCGGCCGCGGCGAGATACAAGAGCGCGGGAGACCCGAGCCCGCCCGCGCCGACGACGAGCACGCGCGCCGCGGCCAAACGGGCCTGGCCGTCCTCGCCGTGGAGGAGAATCTGGCGCGAATACCGCGTGCGCTGGCGGTTGTCGAGCACGCTTTCGGGCTCGACTGCGGGGCGAAGACTCATACCGCCATGGTACCGCCGAGCGTCACAGCACGCCGATATTCGCGGCAGGCAGAGCGCCTCCGCCGACGATCGATCGTGGCGTGCCGAGCGGGTGTTGGGGAACGCTGAAGTCGACAGTCAACGTCGTGGCGCCGAGCCGATGATGGGGAACGCTGAAGTCGTCAGTCGGCATCGCGGCGCGCCGGGTCAACGTCGTGGCGCCAAGGCGAAGTTGCGGCGCCGAGGACGATCGGGCGTTGCCTAGCGCGCGGGCATGGAGATAGACGGCGGTGCCATGCCGAAGGGCGGCGCAAAAGGCGCGAGCGAACACAGCCTATGTGCGCGAGCACAAAAGCGACATGCACGCGAACCCAAAAGCAACATGCTCACGCGAACGCAGAGGGACGGGCACGCGACCGAAGGCAAGGCGCACGTGCAAACGAGGAAGAACACATGCGCGAGCGAAACGGAATGCGCGCATCGATTAAACTCATAGCACATGAGGATCGCCGTCATAACAGTCTCCGACCGCACGTTTTCCGGGCAACGCAAGGACGTTTCCGGCCCGCTCGCCGTCCGGCTTCTCGCGGACTTCGGCAAGGTCGCCGGGCCCGTTGTGGTGCGCGACGGCGTCGAATCGGTGCAGGCGGCGATTCGCGAAGCGGCAGACTCGGGGGCGGACGTCATCCTCACCGCGGGCGGCACGGGAATCACCAGCCGCGACCTCACGCCGGAGGCGACCGAGCCGCTGCTCGCACGCAGGCTCATCGGCGTCGAAGACCTTCTGCGGGACAACCCCCGAGTTCCCACCGCCGCCCTATCCCGCGGAGTCGCCGGCGTCATTGAGACGGGCGATCGCCGAGTTTTCGTCCTCAACGCGCCCGGATCGACGGGCGGCGTGCGCGACGCCGTCGCCGCCGTCGGCCCCCTTCTGGGGCACATCGTCGACCAGCTGGCCGACGGCGACCATCCCGCGCCGCACAAGGCCGCCACGATAGCCATTCAGAACCGAGGCCGCAGCGACGGCTCCGACGCCGAGGCGATCGTCGCCGGCGTCACCGCCGACCCCATCGACATGGATGCCCTCGCCGCCGCCGTGGACGATCCAAGCGCGGGCGCACTCGTCACATTCTGCGGGCAGGTGCGCAATCACGACGACGCCCGTCCTGTGGCGTCCATCGATTACGAAGCGCACCCCGAAGCCGGAGACGTCGTTCGAAAGATCGCCGCCGACGTCGCCGCCGGAAGCGGGGCGTGCAAGATCGCGGTGCTCCACCGCACAGGCCGCCTGCGCGTGGGCGAGATCGCGCTGGGCGCAGCCGTTTCGGCCTCCCACCGGAAGGAGGCGCTGCGCGTCCTCGAAGCCGTCATCGAGCAGGTCAAACTCCGCCTGCCCATATGGAAACGGCAGGAATTCGCCGACGGCTCGGCGGAATGGACCGGCCAGGCCTAGCCGCCGGCGCGGCTCACCCGCCGGCGAACGGCGGGAGGACGTCCGCCCTGACGGCGCCGGAAGGCAAAGGCGCGGCGTCGTCGGCATGGGCGCCGTCGATCAGAAGCGCGCTGACGGCGAGCTGCCTGGCAAAGCCCGCCCCCCGAGCGGCGGCCAAGGCCGCACGCAGATCCCCGACGGTTGCCCCCGCGGGCAGACTGACGCTTTCCTCGGTCACGCCGGCGGCCTCTGCCACAGCGGCGAAGTATCGCAAATTGACTGTCATTTCATCCTCCGATCGCGCTCATCGTGCGCGAAGGCTGCAAAAAGCTCGGATCGTCCACGCCGTGTCCGGGCTGTTTGCCCCACATGGCCGCACGCCAAGCATCGGCGATTGTATCGTCATCGGCGCCCGCGCGCAGAAGCGAACGAAGATCCGTTTCCTCGCGAGCGAAAAGGCAGGAGCGAACCTGGCCGTCCGCAGTCAGCCTCGTCCGGTCGCAGTCCCCGCAAAACGGGCGGGTGATCGACGCGATGACGCCCACCGTCCCCCCGGGGTGCTCGACGCCGTCGACCTTGCCCGGTGCGACGTCCCACAGTTCGGCGGGCGAGCTCCCCCTTTCGGTTCCCGGCCGCGCCACAAGCTTGAAAGCGCCTTCCAATCTGCTCAGGATCTCCTCGGCCGCAACCATCCCGGAACGCGTCCACTTCCCGCTGGGCCCAAGCGGCATCTGCTCGATGAAACGCAGCTCGTAGCCGCTCACGAGCGCCTCCGCCACCAGCCTGACGGCCTGCGCGTCGTTGACGCCCCTGACGAGCACCGCGTTGACCTTCACCGGAAGCAGGCCCGCCTCCGCCGCGGCGCGGGCGCCGGCAACGGCGTCGTCGAAGCGGTCTCTGCGGGTGAGGGCGGCGTATGTCTCCCGATCGGCAGCGTCTATGGAAACGTTGACCCTCGTCAAGCCCGCCTCTTTCAGCCGACGCGCACGGTGGCGCAAGCCGAGGGCGTTCGTCGTCAGCGAGGTTTCCACGCGCGTCCCGACGTCGGTGGAAAGGGCCGACGTCGCCGCCACGATCTTCTCCAGCCCCTTCCGCAGCAAGGGTTCGCCGCCGGTGAACCGCACCTCGCGCACACCGAGTCTCTCGACGGCGATGCGCACGAGCCGCACCACCTCGGCGTCGGTCAAAATGCGCTCGCCCGGAACGGGCTGCACCCCCTCGGCGGGCATGCAGTAAGTGCAGCGAAGATTGCATTTGTCAGTGAGCGAGACCCGCAGGTCGCGGGCGACGCGGCCGAATCGGTCGATGAGATCCGGCACGCGCGGGCGGTCCGCCGGAACCGAGCCGCTCGTTCTCATCCTGGGCAAGCCGAGATGCACCACCGGATTCGCCCGTACGGGCGTCGGGACAGACGTGGTGTTCATGTATTCCTTTATGCCTTTGTGCGTCAGACGTGCGCGCACCGCAATCCTACACGGGCATCGCCGCAGTTTCGTGCTTGCCGCATTCAGTTGCGGTCGCTTTCAGTTACCGCCGCAGTCAGTCACCGCTAAAGTCAACTACCGTCACGCTCCGTCATCGCACCCAAAATCCCTTGTATTCACGACACCAAAAGACCGTATATACATTCCTTTTGATTCGATAAGCCATAACTCTTTTCAGACGTCAACGCAAGACCCCCGAAAAGAAACGCAGATATTTTTAAGCAGTTTTAAACATTTAAGCATAGTTCAGCGTCTTTCCAGACTTGAAACACGAGAAATCGCACAACGATTTGAACTCCTGGAGAAGACGTCGCCAAAACCATGCATTCCCGTTACGCGACTGTAAAATAGCAAAAAGCGAGAACTCACTTTCCCAACTCATCAACAGAATTCTAGTGAAAAAGAAACCCTGGTGAGGCAACCCTGGCTCATGTAAGCTCCAATTGCGTAGGGCATCGCAACCGGCGTTTTCGTTGCCGCCCTCGCACACTGACAACAACCAAATAACCGAAGGAACATCAATGCACAACAATCGCGTTCCTCGGCGGACTCATCGCTCGCTTGCCACCGCTACAGTTCTCACCGCGGCCGCCGCACTGGCCGCCGCGCCCCTGTTCAGCGCGTCGGCCTTCGCCGCTCACGAGTCTGCGCCGGGAAGCATCTCACGACTCGAGCCGGCCAAGCCCGCCCAGCTCACGGGTTCGGCGGAATGGGGCCTGCGCCAGAGTTTCCGCAACTACATCAAGACCGGTCCGGCAAAGGGAAGCTGGGAGCTTCTTGACGGCGCCACCGGGGAATTCAACTTCCCCGTGAACGACGGACAGTCGCTCACCGCCGACACCCCCGGAACAATCACGTTCAAGGGCGGTGTGCACTTCACCGGGCACCATGGCCAGCTTGACATCACGATCGCCAACCCGGTCGTGAAATTCACGGGTCCGAACACCGCCGATCTGCTCCTCAACGTCAAGAGCAAGGCGATGGGCGCCGCCAATGTCACCGACTACGGCCAGGTCGAGTTCGCCAAGCTGAGCAACATCACGATTCAGCACGACGGCGACAAGAAACTCACCGTGAAGGCTCCCAAGGTCACCTTGACCGCAAAGGGCGCCGAAGGCTTCGCCGGCTTCTATCAGGAGGGAGCGGAGCTCGACGCCTTCAACTTCGAGGTCAACGAGACCGCCGCACCTACACCGGAGCCGACGCCGAGCCCCACGGATCCGGCTCCCTCGCCGAAGCCCACCGACCCAGCACCTTCGCCGAGCCCCACGGATCCGGCACCTTCGCCGAAGCCCACCGACCCGGCTCCCTCGCCGAGCCCCACGGATCCGGCACCTTCGCCGAGCCCCACGGATCCGGCACCTTCGCCGAAGCCCACCGACCCGGCACCTTCGCCGAAGCCCACCGACCCGGCACCTTCGCCGAGCCCCACCGACCCGGCTCCCTCGCCGAAGCCCACCGACCCGGCTCCCTCACCGGAGCCGACGCCGAACCCCTCGCCCAGCAACCCGACGCCCAAGCCTCCGGCAGACAACAGCCAGAAGCCGATCGCGGATCCCTGCCTGGCTGATGACGCCTGCAACCTCTACTTCGCCGACCAGTTCCCGGCTTCCATCGCAAAGCTCGGCATGAAGATCCCTGCAGGCGGCGAGGTCATCGCGGGTGACTGGGACGGCGACGGCGTTTCGACCGTCGCAATCCGCAACGGCGAGAACTACACCTTCTACGATTCCAACCGGTCTGACGCGAAGACCACCGCTGCGACCTTCCCCGGGACGGGATCGGGCCAGGTGCTCGTGGCCGACTTCAACGGCGACAAGAAGGATGACATCGCCGTCAAGAACGGCAACGTCTTCTCGATCAAGTACAACGCCACGGCCTCGGGCGCGGCCGACATCACCGTTCCCTACGGCAAGGCTTCGGATCGCGGCCTCGCGGGCGACTGGGACGGCGACGGCAAGGCCACCCTCGGCGTCCGCCGCGGGTACACCAACCTTCTTCGCGACACCCTGACGGGCGGCGAGGCCGATCGCACCTTCGCCTACGGGCGTAGCGACGACGTCGCCTTCGTCGGCGATTGGAACGGCGACGGCAAGGACACCGTGTCCGTTCGCCGCGGCGCAACCCTGTTCGTGAAGAACGACCTCTCTGGAGGCGACGCGGACACGTCCTTCGTCTACGGGCGGGCCAGTGACAAGCTCGTCGTGGGCGACTGGACCGGCGCGGGCAAGGACACCGTGGCCGCCGTTCGCAAGCAAGAAAAGGGCGGCCTTGGCTGAGTGCCGCTGAGTGACGCCTCGTCGCGGGGCGGGTGCGGCGCCGTCTGACGGCACGCCCCGCCCCGCGGCATGTCGGCTATTGTCCGACGGCAGGCCGGCCTCCCAGACGCGCCGACCTCGAACCGATGTCGTCCGCGCCAGATGCGTACAAGCCTGTCGTCACCGGCATGACTTGCGAGCACTGCGTTTCAGTCCGCGCCAGACGTGTACAGGCGTGTCCCTCGCGCGGGCGCATCCGCCTAGTTGAAAGTCAGGTCAGCGGCGGCGGATGAGTCACGAACTCATCCGCCGCCGCCTCTCTATCGGCTGTCTCCAGTTCTATCGGCCGTCTCCATCCGCCTCCCTATCTGCGCTCGCAGGCGACGCCGTCGTTGTCCCTATCCAAACCGGGCCGATATCCAGGTTGGCCTCTGTAAAGGGGCGCCGCCCCCGCGGCCCGCGCCGCTGCGCAATTTGGGTAGTACGCCGATCCGCCTGGCGAGCGGCCCGGCCCGTACCCGGAGCCGCCGGACGAATCGGAGCCGCCGGACGCCCCCGAAGCGCCCGACGCTCCTGCGCCGCTCGAAGCCCCGGAATCGCCTGCCGTTCCCGAACCACCGGAAGCCTGCGTCACCGCGGACGACCGCTGGGAATTTTGGGACGCCTGCTTCGCATTGTCCAGCTGAGACTTGCAAGAATCCCGCTCGCTCGTCAGAGTCGAAACCCGTGTGGAAAGCTCGGAAACGCGCTTCGAGTTCGACTTCTGCGCTTCCGCCTCCTGCTCCAGCGTCGATTTTTCATTGCGCAGATCCTTCAGCTCTTGCCGGGCCGAATTCAGATCCTGTTCAACGGCCGCCGACCGCGTCTGGAGCTGCTGGAACTGCGGCGAATCGGTGACGTCGCCCTGGGAGTGAATCCCATATCCGAATAGGAATCCCAGCGCCACGAGTCCGCCGCGCGCGGCCCAGCGCTTCGCCTTCTGGCGGGACGCCGAATCCGCCGCGCCGGACTCTTTCGGGAGAATGCCGGTTTGGTTGAGCTCGCCGGTTTGCCTCAGCGCCGCGGCTTGTCTGAGCGCGCCGGCGTCGCCCGCCGCCGGGAATCCTCCCGCCGCATCCCAGGCGCTGTAAGGGGAAGAATTGTATTGACCTTCGGTCATGGTGCTGCCTCCATCGTCTTAAGTCGCTTCAACGCCGTAGCGACCACCAAGCATTACGATCCGTGGTAAGCCGAATCGCAGAGAGATTCTACCAGCTCGAAAGCTATTGAACCGCGGGAAACACCCTGGTTCCGATCGAAACGATACGCGCACCTACACTCGGGGCGATCCGCCTGACGGTGACAGCTGCTCGCCTTGCCTCTGTCTCTTGAGCGCTGCTTGTCGGTAGAATCAAGAGCAGGCACCGTCTTTCACCCGGCGAAAGGAGCAACAGCATGATTGACGACGAGCTCGCAGTCCTTGCCCTCGCGTACGGAATCACAGATTTGACTCCAGCCAAAATTCGCGCCGCACTCGACAACGCCGACGACGCCTTGTCGGCCCTCAAAGATGCCTTATCGGGGATAGGGGCAACGGCCCCCGGCGAAGTCGAAACTGAGTTGGCAGCCGCTGAGAAACGCGCGGCGAAATGGGAGTCGTTGGACATGCAGGTTCTCACCTGCCTCTCATCGAACTATCCCGTCCAGTTACTTGACGTCTACGATTACCCTCCCGTTATTTTTACCCAAGGAATCCTTCCCTCGTTCGGGAATGAATCTGGCTTCGCAGTCGTCGGCTCGCGCGCGGCGTCGCCGCGAGAACTCGCCCAGGCTCGGGACATCGCTTTCGCTGTGGTCCAATCCGGTCACAGCGTCATTTCCGGTTTGGCCGCGGGAGTTGACACAGCCGCCCACCAGGCTGCCCTCGAGTGCGGAGGCAGAACAGTCGCCGTTGTCGGGACGGGTCTCGAACAAGCTTATCCGCGCCACAATGCTGATCTTCATCGCGATATCGTTGCTTCTGGCGGCTTGGTCCTCTCACAATTCGCACCGGGAACGCCGATCAAGCGCCACTCTTTTCCCATGCGTAACGCGACGATGTCCGCCTATGCCCTTGGCACGATCGTCGTTTCAGCCGGTGAGAAATCAGGAACTCGGCACCAAGTCCAAGCCGCCCTGAAACATGGACGGCCAGTTGTTCTTTGCCCTCAAGTCGTCGAGTCGACCACGTGGGGGCGAGCCTTAGCTGCTGATCCTCTCGCGAGCGTGAGCGTTGCGCACACTCCCGACGACGTCATAGATTGCCTCAACACCGCGCTGACATTGCCATCTGAATTTTTCCACGATGTCCAGCTCGCGCTTATCTGACGTCGAGCAAAGCCTTCTTCGGCGCATCGCATTTACAACGCGCAATGTCCGCGAGGATATCGAGGAAGGAACCCTCGTCTCAATGGTTCATCTGTGCGGGTTGTGCTCGGCCCCAGTAGATTCGAAATACTCTTACTGTTTTCGCTGTAAACAGGCCACCACACACAGATCTATCGTCGAAGGGGTTGTTCCACTCGCATTCGCACCGAAAGACGAACAATTTTACCGAGATCTCGTCAATTACAAAAGGCAACCTACAAAACAGACACAAGCTTTCCAACGTCTGGCGATCCTTACATTCTTCGGCTCACGTCACATTCCCTGCCTCGAGTACGTCTATGGTCCGATCGACGCGCTGGGAATAATTCCTTCCACCCAGGGACGGTCAAAAGAGCTACTGCGGATGCTCGCAAGCACTTTCCATCGCGGGCTCCCTCAACTCGACATTCAGTATGTCGGATCCGGTACCGGGAAGAGAAGACAACCTGCAATCGGAGACTTTCAAGTGCGGTCGGACATCCAGGGGCAGAGAATTCTTCTTTTCGACGACTCATGGGTCACCGGTGCCGCAGTCTTCTCTGCCGCAAGTGACCTTCATGCCGCAGGGGCTGCATACGTGGTCGCCGTCGTCTTAGGGAGAGTCCTAGACCCCGCGTGGGGACCAAACCAGATCTATTTTAAGGAATGGCAGAAATCGGGCATCTCGCACACTTTCGACCCAAACGTTTGTCCGGTGACGAAGCGTCCGATATGCCCAGTTGGACGGCTTTAACGAGCTGGTTGGCTTTAAGTGGCCACGCAGCACTTGCGAAGTCAGAGTTCCAATCCGGCCAAGGGTGAGAATCTTGGAGTTTTGACACGCAATAGATCTGCATCTTAAGACGCCGGAATTTCACCTGTCCATGAATCAGGTGTCCCATCCGGCCATATCCATGTGACGGTCAAGCTCCGATCAGGACCGCTGGCTGCGCTGCGGGTGTATATAAAAGACTTCTGAGAAGATCCATCAATCGATGTTGGGAATTCCGATGCCGTGAGATCGTCGTCCTGTTTCATGCTGATGTCCACATCATTCATCGGCTCTCCCGACAAGTTCTTGAGGGCATACATATGTCCCCTTTGATACTCGATACGCCAAGGCGGAGCCTTTTTCATTTTCCTCTCCTCATCTCGCTGCGCAAGCTCGGCGATCTTCTCAGTCGCATCGGCTGAACGTGTCGCCGCCAACGAGGCATTTTCTGCAGCCTCTAAAGCTCGATTTTCAGACTCCTTTGCCTCTTTTCGCGCCTTTCGAGCTTCCCACGCTTGCCAAGCACTAGCGGCAGCAGCGACTAACGCTATTACTGTTCCAATCCACGTTCCTATGCTCATAGGCTATGACTATAGTCGATTTGAAAACATATTGCAATAAAGAAATGTTAAAACACAGAAGATAGCATTATTATATATAATAACCATTTTTGGAATTAATGATGTGCAACAATAGCTATTTGCCAGTTTTACACGTAAAGACAGTTTTCTTGCCGAAGTATAGTGCGCAGGTGTTTTTCTTGGCAGACTCCGCAGCCGCGCAGGCAATCCCCGCAAAATCGCGGCCGTCGCCGAACTGGCTGACGGACTCTGAAACCCTTTACCTCCGCACCGCCTCGATGAGCTTGAGGATCATCTGCGGGCCGCCCGAGTGGAGGCCGTCGTGGTGGAGCGTGTCGGAGACCAGCGTGCGGAAGCCGGCAAGGCGCGCCGTCTCCATCGAGATCGAGTAGGGCACAAACATGTCCTGTTTGTACACCCAGGCGGCTGCGGGAACCCTGTGCGCCGCCGTCGCGTTGTATGCCGTGAGAGTCCTGTGAGCCGCGGTTACGTTGTGCGCCGCTGAAATCTCGCGCGCGGCAGCAAACCTGCCCGCAGCCCCGCGCCCGGCCGCAGCCCCGTCCGCGCCTAAAGCTTCGGCGTCGTGGAGGCGAGACGACGAGGAATTCGCCGCGAGGGCTTCGGCGTCGTAGAGACGACGCAGCGAGGGGTCGGCGGCCAGGGCGTCGGCCGCGTCGGCGATGGGCGCGAGCGCCGGATCCTCGCGCATCTGCCACGGATACATGTGCTCGCCGGTGAAGCGGAAGCCGCGGCCCTCGGCCTCTAGCTCCGATTCGGCTGCGGCCCCGGCGGCGACGTCGGGCAGGCGGAACTGCGGGAACTCGCCGCGGATGCGGTCGGCGCTCCATGCCGTGGCGCCGGTGGAGGCCTGGGCGTAGATCGCCTCGTGCATCACGCCGTACAGCGGACTGGGCGCGAGCGAGGCCTGCGCTCCTATCCGATTGAGGAACTGCGGGCGCAGCCGGCGCGCCCCCCGCACGGTCCAAAACGGGTCTTCGAGCAGGAAATGGAGCTGCTCCAGCCCGTAGGAGCGGCCGAGGCAGATGCCGATCTGGCGGAATCGGCCGGGTGTGAGCCGCTCGCCGGTCGGCAGGCGCTCTTCGACGTCGGCCAGGTGCTTGGCCACGCTCCACGCGACCGGCTCGTCGCCGGGGTACCGGTCGAAAAACTCGCGGTTGCGCACGTCGGTTTGGGCGTAGGTCAGCCGGTAGACATCGTCGGCGTGCCCGTCGACCGACGGAAGCCCGGCGGTGACGAAAGCCTCGAACAGGCCTTGCGGCGCTTGGGAAAGGTAGGCGGTGACGACGAAGCCTCCGAAGCTCTGGCCGAGCACCGCCCAAGGTTCGCCGCCGAAGGCGAGGCGGAGGTCCTCGGCGTCGGCGGCTATGGAATCCTGGCGGAAACAGGAGATGAAGGCGGCTTGCACGGGGGCGGGCCCGACGGCGGAAACGGCCTGGGCTTCGATGGGATGCGAGCGGCCGGTGCCCCGCTCGTCAAGCAGGACCACGCGGTAATGGTTGAGCGCGGTGTCGAGCCACGAACCGATCGGCGCCATTCTAGGGCCGCCGAATCCGGGCCCTCCCTGAAAGTAAACGAGTCGCGGCAGCCTCTCATTGCCGTGCCTCACGTATTCGCGGGCGAAGACCTCGATCTTCTCCGGGATCGCCGCCGCTTCGTCCGCGGCGAAACGAGACAAGGCCCCGAAGCGATCAAGCGGAACCGAAAGCGAGTGCTCGATCATTGTGTGCCCCGGCAGGCTGAACGTCGCGTCGTACATGGCCCGAGTCTAATCCGCCCGCCTGTGAACATCGCGTCATTTCGGCTGAAAACGGACGGCCTAAACGGCAAGCGTTTTCGGACGGACAGGGACAGGCGTGTCGATGCGACAACACTGGAACACCAGGATCGTTGAAAAGCTGAGCATGCCGCGCGGCAAAGGTTTGCGCACCGGCGATCATCGAGGGCGGCGCCGACCGCCGCCGGGGCGAACAGCTTCGCGGTGCGGTTCGCCGCACAAGGCATTATCATAGAGGCGTTTGTTTTCCGACGTCGCAGTGCGGGTTGTCCCAAGGAAGCGCGGGCGTGCCAAAGAGCGGTGCAGGCGTCCTGAATGAAGGCGGTTCCTATGGCAATGCCGAGTCCCAGCTACACCGTTACCCTTCGCGTGAGCGTTCCCGCCCACCCGCGGGCCACGCAGCACCTCGTCGAGGCGGTCGCGGACGCCGGAGGCCTCGTGACGGGAATCGACACGGTCGAGTCGCTGGAGAAGCATCTGATCGTCTCGGTCACCTGCGACTGCGTCAACACAGCCCACGTCCAGGAGGTTCGGGGCAACATCGAGATGATGGTCGGAACCGTCGTCGAAGAGGTCTCCGACGCCACAATGCAGGCGCACATCGGCGGCAAGATCTCGGTGGAGCTGAAGAATCCCCTTCGCACCCGGCAGGACCTCGCCCGCGTCTACACGCCCGGCGTCGCGCGCGTGTGCAAGGCGATCCACAAGAATACGGCCGAGGCGCGGCGCCTGACCGTCAAGGGAAACGCCGTCGCGGTGGTCACCGACGGAACCGCCGTCCTCGGCCTCGGCGACATCGGCCCCGAGGCGGCCCTGCCGGTCATGGAGGGCAAGGCGGCCCTGTTCAAGCGATTCGGCGACGTCGACGCGTGGCCCGTGTGCCTCGACACCAAGGACACCGAGGAGATCATCTCCATCGTCAAGGCTATTGCCCCGGTCTACGGCGGGATTAACCTGGAAGACATCTCGGCGCCCCGGTGCTTCGAAATCGAGGAGCGCCTGCGCGAGGAGCTCGACATCCCGGTGTTCCACGACGATCAGCACGGAACCGCGATCGTCACCCTCTCGGCGCTCATCAACGCCCTCAAGCTCGTCGGCAAGCGCATCGAAGACGCGCGGATCGTCGTCTCCGGCGTCGGCGCCGCCGGCTCGGCGATCATCCGTCTCCTCATGCTCCACGGGGCGACCGACGTCATCGGCTGCGGCCGCAACGGCGCCCTTGGCCCCTTCCGCGAAGAGGCGAACCCCCACCGCAATTGGCTGGCGCAAAACACCAATCCGCGCGGCTTTCAAGGATCGCTCAAGGAGGCGCTCGCCGGCGCGGACGTGCTGATCGGCGTCTCCTCGGGCAACATCCTCACCGGGGACGACATCGCCGCGATGGCCGACGACGCAATCGTCTTCGCCATGGCCAACCCGACGCCGGAAGTCGACCCCATCGCCGCGGGCCGCCACGCCGCCATCGTCGCCACCGGCCGCTCCGACTTCCCGAACCAGATCAACAACGTCCTCGTCTTCCCCGGCCTCTTCCGGGGAATGCTTGACGCCGGCGCATCGAAGATCGACGATGAAATGCTCCGCCAGGCGGCCATCGCAGTGGCCGACGTCGTCAGCGACGAGGAGCGCAACTCCAACTACATCATCCCCGGCGTGTTCGACCCCCGCGTGGTCGACAAGGTGGCCGACGCCGTGGTCAGGTACGTCACGGGCAAGGAACCGCGCCACAAGAAGAAGGCCAAGCGGGACAATCCGGGCAAGGCCAAGTAGGGGCCGCCCTTTCGCGCGAACCCGCGCCATTCCGGCTCCATCGACGCCGAGCACTCCGCCGGACCGCGCCTTTTCGCGAAACTGGACCGAGCGTCTTTTCGCGAAACTGGGCCGAGCGCCTCTGCGCAGTGGGTGCTTTAGCACATGGGTCTTGCACCCCCTTTCCCTCGTGAGTAAGGGACTGCTACCCTGACTCTACCTATCTTTACATCGCGCCGGAAACGGCACTCGGCATCACAGGGAGAGAAGTATGACATCTCGCCTCTCGCGCGTTCTTGCAGCGCTTCTTTTTACGCTGACAACGTTTTTGTCGGCGTGCTCCTCGGACTCGAAAGACGCGACGTCGTCGGACGGGGCATCGAACTCCTCGGGAGCGGAATCCGGGACCTGGCCTCGGAAAATCAAGCATGAAAAAGGGGAGCTGACGCTCAAAAGCAAACCGAAGAGAATCGTGTCGACGTCGGTGACCCTCACGGGGACCCTTCTGGCGATCGACGCTCCGGTCAAGGCCTCGGCCGCCACGACCCCGTCGAACATAACCGACGACAAAGGCTTCTTCTCCCAGTGGTCCTCCATCGCCAAGAAAAAAGGCGTCGACGTCCTCTACCCCAACCTCAAATTCGACAAGGAGGCGCTCATTGCGGCCAATCCCGACCTCGTGGTCATCGCGAGCTCGGGAGCGGACAGCGCCATCGACCATTACAAGGAGATAGCCGCCCAGTACCCGACGATCGTCGTCGACTATTCGAAGCAAACGTGGCAAGAGCTGTCGAAGCAACTCGGGGAAGCCACCGGTCAGGAGGCCAACGCCAAGAAAGCGACCGCGGACTTCGACAAGTACGTCGCCGACGCCGCCAAAAAGATCAAGGCGCCCGAGGGCGACGCCGCCGTCGTCTCCTACAACGGCCCGGGCAAGGAGCAGGGCGTGGCCAAGAAGAGCGGGCCGCAGAGCAAACTCTTGGAAAAGCTCGGCTTCAAGATCGTCGAGGCGCCCGCCGACCTCGAAGCGAGGAAGGACAAGCGCGGCGATTTCTCCTTTATCACGCATGAGAACCTGACGAAGGCCGTCAATCCCCAGACCGTCTTCCTTCTGACGGGAGACGAGAAGACTGAGTTCTCCTTCCTGGCCGACCCGGTGGTCGCCAACATGCCGGCGGTCAAATCGAAGCAGGTCTACGGGCTCGGCCCCACGTCGTTCAGGATCGACTATTACTCGGGCAAGCAAATGATCGACGCCGTCGTCAAGCGATTCGGTGGCTGACGGGCGCGCTGTGGCCGAGGCCTTCGGGGCCGGTGGGAAACGCAAATCCGACGTCGGCCCCGAAAGCGAGCAGAAACTGGAGGGGGCGCGCGGATCCGACATCCTCCGCACAGGCAGGCCCCGAGGCCTCCGAGCCTTCGGCCTGCTGCCTTGGGCGGCGCTGTCGACCGGCCTGCTCGCCGCGCTTGCCGCCGCGAGCATCGCGACAGGCTCGCGGCTCGTGCCGCTGCCCGAGGTCTGGGACGCGCTTTTCGACTTCGACCCGAAGAACGACGCCCACCTGGTGGTGCGCGAACTCAGACTTCCGCGCACATTCGCGGCGATCATGGCCGGCGCATGCCTGGGCTTGGCCGGGGCGCTCGCGCAATCGCTGACGCGCAACCCTCTGGCCGAGCCGGGAACCCTCGGCATCAGCCAGGGCGCGGCCTCCGGGGTGATCGTCGGCCTGTTCTTCACGAGCGCTTCGCACGTGGCCGTCTACGTCTGGTTCGCTTTCATCGGCGCCGCGCTGACCGGGGCTCTGGTTCACAGGCTGGGGCGCGCCGAGACGGCCGGAACCAACCCGACGCGCCTCATCCTCGCAGGCGCCGCCCTGTCGATCGTGCTGTGGGCGCTCAACACGATTCTGCTCCTGGCCCAGCCCGCCTGGGTGCAGCAGATCTACAGAAATTGGGCGCTCGGTTCGCTGGCGGGACGCGGCTGGGACAACCTTCCCGTCCTCGTCGCCTGCCTGGCGGCGGGGGCGGCCGCCTCTTTCGCCCTGGCGCCGTCGCTCAATGCGGCGACGCTTGGCGCGGACGTGTCGAAGGCGTTGGGCGTCAAGCCTCGAACCACGTCGGCTTTGACGAACCTGGCGATCATCGTGCTCGCGGGAGGCGCAACGGCGGCGGCGGGCCCCGTCGTCTTCGTCGGCATGGCTTGCCCGCACGCGGCGCGGGCGCTGGCGGGGACGGATCATCGGCGCCTTCTCCCCTTCTCGGCGCTTCTCGGCGCGACGGCGACGCTCGCCTCGGACACACTGGGGCGGATCGTCGTCTATCCCGGGGAAGTCGGGGTGGGTGCGATGACGAGCATCATCGGAGCCCCCTTCTTCGTCTGGCTCGTTCGGCGCGGCAAGGTGCTGGGCCTGTGAGCGGGAAAGGGCGGAACGCGAACGGAAAACCCGTGGACACGGGCAGAAAGAAGGCGGATGCAGGCGGAAATGCGAAGAGCGCGCCGATTTCACGTGGCGGAAGGAAAGCTCGCGGGAAGATCAGGATCGCGGCGGGCCCCGTTCGCCTGGAAGCGACGAGGGGCGCCCTCGTCGTCGGCGCGGCGGCCGCGGCGCTTCTCGCAGCCGTCGGCCTCGTGCACATCGGCACGGGCAGCACGCCCATCGGGGCGGAAGAAATCGTCAAAGTCCTTCTGGGACGCTCCGGCGACGAACAGACCGTGCGCATCGTCGAGACCGTCCGCCTCCCCAGATTCGTCGCCGCCCTGGCCGTCGGAGCCGCGCTCGGGGCGGCCGGCGCGGTCTTCCAATCGGTCTCTCGCAACCCTTTGGGCTCTCCCGACGTCATCGGTTTCACCACGGGGGCGGCGACGGGGGGCATCGTCAGCGTGGCGGTGCTCGCGGGCGAGGCCCGAGAAACGGCGTTTGCGGCGACCTGCGGCGGAATGGCGACCGCGACGGCCGTATACCTGCTTGCGCGGCGCGCCGGGCACAGCACCGGATATCAGCTGGTTCTTGTGGGCATCGGCGTCAGTTCTTTCTTGACGGCCGTCAACTCGCTCCTGCTTGCCTATGGCGACGCCGAGCAGACCGCCCTCGCGTCGATGTGGCTGTCAGGCTCGCTCAACGCCCGCACGTGGGAGCAGGCGCTTGTCGTCGTCGTCGCCGTCGTCCTCCTTGTGCCCGCGCTGTGCGGAATGTCGCGGCGCCTCGACATATTGGAGATGGGCGACGACCAGGCGACGCAGGCGGGGATCCGGCCCGAGCGCCTGAGGGTCGCCGCAATGCTCGCCGCGGTTGCCCTGACGTCGACCGCGGTGGCGGCCACCGGCCCCATCGCTTTCGTCGCTCTGGCCGCGCCGCAGGCCGTGGCAAGGCTGACCCGCAGCGGGCGCCTCCACATTTTCACATCGGCGCTCATGGGCGCGACGATGCTCACGGCGGCCGACGTCGCCTCGATGCGCGTGCCCGCAGGCGTCGACGTGCCCGTCGGCCTGGCGACCGCGCTGATCGGCGGCGTGTATTTGCTGTGGCTCATCGCCCGGTCGCCGACGGTGTAGGCGGCAAAGGCATGGACTGATCCAATCAGACCGACTCGACCAGACTGAGCCGAAGGCTTTCGCGGCTCTCGATCCGAAAGAGGAGAATGGACGGCGTCAAAAGAACGAAAGACGGCGGCGCGGGCAACCCGCTCGTCGGCCGCGGCCTGCACTTGGCCTACGGGAACACGACGGTCAGCCGGGAGCTCAACGTCGAAGTGCCCGCCCAATCCTTCACGGCCGTCATCGGGCCGAATGCGTGCGGAAAATCGACCCTTTTGCGCGCTCTGTCGCGCCTCCTCGAACCGCGCGAGGGCACGGTGCTGCTCGACGGAAGGGAAATCGCCTCCTACCCGGCGAAGAAGGTCGCGCGCAGGCTCGGCCTCCTTCCTCAAAGCTCAAACGCGCCCCACGGCATCACGGTGCGCGACCTCGTCGCCCGCGGGCGGTTTCCCCACCAGTCGTTCTTCAGGCAGTGGTCGGCGAAGGACGACGCCGCCGTCGACGCCGCATTGGCTGCGACTCGGACGCTCGAGCTGGCTGACCGCGCGGTCGACAGCCTCTCCGGAGGCCAACGCCAACGCGCCTGGATCGCGCTCGTGCTGGCGCAAGAGACCCCTCTTCTCCTTCTCGACGAACCGACCACGTACCTGGACATCGCCCACCAACTCGAGGTGCTCGACCTTTGCCGCAGCCTCCACGAATCCGGCGATTTCACACTGGTGACGGTGCTCCACGACCTCAATCTCGCATTCCGCTACGCCACCCATCTCATCGTCATGAAGGAAGGGCGCATCGCAGCCACCGGCGCGCCGGCCGAAATCGTCACGGCGGAGCTCATCGACGAAATCTACGGAATCTCCTGCATGTGCATTCCCGACCCTCACACGGGGCTCCCGCTCGTCGTGCCGCTCGACGCCCGGCAAACCTGACGGCCGCCTGACGGTCAGGCGCGCGAGTCCGGCTGGGCAAACCGTCCGCCGCCCGATCCCTCCACCGTGCAAACCGTCCGCCGCGCAGGCCAGACAAAGCAGACAATTCAAGGAAAGGTCAGAAATGCCTGACACCAAAGGAAATGCCAACCATAACGACAACGACGCGCACGCTGGCAGCGGCCCCCACAAACCGCGCGAAGGCCGCGAGCGCCACGAGAAGCATGAACGCCACGAGCACCACGAGCACTCCATAGCCACGGAAGGGCTGCCCGCCGCCATCGTCGTGGAAAAGGTCAGCGACGTCACCCGCTCGATGCGGAGGATACGCTTCGCGGGCCCGGCCGTGGCGGGCTATCTCAGCCGCCCCAGGGTTCCAAACGTCAAGTTGTTTTTCCCCGACGGGCCCGTGCTCGACCTCCCGAAATTCGGCGAGCGCGGGCGGTACGCCTATGCGTCGGGCCAGCGCGAAAGGGTGAGAACGTACACGGTCCGCGCCTACAGCGTGGAGGAATCCTGGATGGACGTGGACTTCGTGCGGCACGGCGCGGGCTTGGCCTCCTCCTGGGCGGAGTCCGCCCGTCCGGGAGACGTCATCGGCGCCGTCGGCGGAGGCGGCAGGCTCCCTCGGGCCTGCGACTGGATTCTCCTCATGGCCGACGACACGGGAGTTCCAGCACTTGCCGCGATCCTGGAGACTCTGCCCGAGGAGCAGCGGGGCGTCGCGCTCATCGAGGTCGACGCCGAGGCTGACGAGCAGCCGCTCGCGTGCCCGCCCGGCGTCAACGTGCGGTGGCTGCACCGGCGGGGAACGGACCCGGCCGCCTCGCGCCTGCTGACGGAAGCCGGGAGCGCCCTCGAACTCCCGTCGGATCTCGACGGGGTCTTCGCTTGGGTCTCGGCCGAGTCGCACGTGGTCCGCGACATGCGCAAAGACCTGCGCGAGCGGGGAGTGCCGCGGCGAAACCAGCTCATCATCGGGTACTGGCACGCGGGGCGTGCGGAATCGGAGTATTCGGCTGAGTCGAACCATGATCGAGTGGCAGACGAGTCAATGATCGTCATCCCGGAGGCCTCCGCGCTGGCCGCAGATTCCCTCGGCCGCGCAATGCGCGGCACAGACTGAAAGCACGGAGCAAACTACATACACGGCGCGGATCGGCTGCTCGACGCCGATTGATTGCGCGGCGCCGAATGGCGCAACAGGAAGGCAACCGATCAGCAGCGCCCGGCCTAGCCCGGCCTTCGGCGAATCGCAAGGTCACTGAATCAGCGAACCCTCGCCAAACGGCCGGACTCCGCCGCGATGCCGAGCCTTGTCAGAAGTTCGGGCTCCGCATGCGGCCAGGCGATGCTTCTTGTTGATCGGCAGAATCGTAATGCTCTGATCGGACTCCGCATGCGGCCGGGCGATGCGCGGAACTGATTGAATGCCTCCGCCGAACCAGCGCCGCTTCCGTCGAGGCCGAAAACTTAAGAGAATTAAGACATGAGCATTCGAAACATCACCCTCAACAGCGGCCACACGATCCCCCAACTCGGCTTCGGCACATACAAGATCACGGGGGAGGACACGCAAAGGACGGTCGAACACGCCCTCTCGATCGGCTACCGGCACATCGACACCGCGCAGATGTACGGAAACGAGGCGGAGGTCGGGGCGGCGATAGCGGCGTCGTCGATACCCCGCGACGAACTGTTCGTCACCACGAAACTCGACAACGACAATCACGCCCCCGACCGCGCCCGCACATCCTTTGCGGAGTCTTTGACGAAACTCGGCCTCGACTACGTCGACCTGTTCCTCATCCACTGGCCGCTGCCCAACCTCTACGGGACCGGGTATCTCGCCGCGTGGAAGACCATGGAGGAGTTTGTCGGCGAGGGCCGCGCACGCTCGATCGGCGTCTCGAACTTCGAGCGCGACCATCTGCAGCTGCTCATCGACGAGTCGGGCACGGTTCCCGCGGTCAACCAGATCGAGCTGCATCCGCTGTTCCAGAACCGCAAGGTGGCGCAGTTCTGCCGCGACAACGGCATCGCCGTCGAAGCGTGGGCGCCCCTCGTGCGCGGCGCGATAGCGGACGACCCCGTCGTCGCGAGCATCGCCTCCGCACACGGCTGCACGCCCGCGCAGGCGGTTCTCGCCTGGCATTTCGCCAAGGGGCACATCGTTTTCCCCAAGTCCGTCACGCCTGCCCGGATAGCCGAGAACTTCGCTTCCGCCGACGTCGCCCTCGCCCCCGACGACGTCGAAGCGATCGACTCGCTCGACCGCGGCGAGGCCGGGCGCACCGGGTATCACCCCGAGACGATGGAGAGAGCTGCCCGGTAATCTGCTAACAATAATCTGCTGACGGCGATAATCTATGGCCAAGGCATCGGTCGCCGCAAGACGCGGTGTCGCGGGCATGTTCGCCTTGTGCACACCACATACACGCTTCTTAACGAAGGAATATCAATGTCCATTGTTTCTGCCGACCCCTCAGAGCTAGAAACGTTAAGGTCCCGCCTCATTGCGGACTCGAATAGTCTGTCCAAGATCGGCCTTCCCGACAGTCCGGACGCATCCTCGACAGGATCGGACGATCTGGCCTCGGCATGCGAAGATTTTCTGAGTAACGCGAAAAAACGAATCGCAGGGAGTCGTTCCTGGTGTGAAAAGACAGCCGAAGGCATCGACTTCACATCGCAACATATCGGTGAGACCGACGCCGACGCCGCCCACGATTTCTGCGATAAGTTCGGACCGGTAATGGGCCCTGTACTGCAATTAACCTTCAATTGGAGCTACGTATTCAACTGGGACCCCGACAAGTTTTAAGGATTCCATGGATATGAAATCAACTAGGTTGCACTCCGGCAGCAGGCCGTGCTTTGCGATTGACTGAGCTAATTCACGTTTCCCGTCCAATCCCGCCCAATACGACACACACGGTTCAAAGGAGGAAACATGTCCATCCCCTACTTTTCCCTTTTCATCGGCGAACTCCCGGGAAAGCCAGACCGTCTGTTTGCCACGGCGGCGAGACTTCGATCCAATGCCGGCGAAGCGGCAGACATACATTCTGACGTCCGCCGCTCCAACGGGTTCGCGCCCAATTGGAAAGGAAAATCTGCCGCCGCGTTCAACGTGTCCAAGAACGTGCAATCCGAAGATCTCGCCGTCCTGAGCGGCGGCCTGTCCGACGGCGCAGAGTCCCTCGAAGCTTTTGCCTGGATTTTAAGCGAACGGAAGAAAGCGGTCGCCGAACAGCGGGCCATCCTGAAGGACTACGACAGGCAGGTCAACGAGGCGCCTGACGCAGACAAAAAGAAGGTCTATGACGATTTGAAAGATTCCGCCAGCCGGATTCGCGCCGAATATCACAACACATTCAAGCAGACGGAGGAGGACGCGACCGTATGCGCGGCGGAAATGCGAAAGCACCTGCACATCGAACCGCTCAATCGAAACAACGGCACGTCGATTGGACGACGCACCGAACTGTCGGACGACGACATCAAAAGGATCAACGGGCAACTGGAAAACCCCGACCCGAACCTCGTCAATCAGGGAAGCATCGGAGACTGCTATTATCTCGCCTCCTTGGCCGCGATTATGCAGACAGATAAGGGCGACGAGTGGCTGCGCTCCTGCGTAAAGCCTCATTACGACGAAGCCGGCAGGCAAGACGGCTATCTTGTGACCGTCTACGACGATCCTCTTCACCCCGATTCGTCTGCTTCGCAAACAGTCCTGGTCACCGACTTCTACCAGAATGGAGTAAAGGGAAAAGACGGCGAGCCCAGCCTCGCTTCCATATTCGAGTCCGCGTACGGCCAGATCCACCCGGGCGGAACCGCCGGTTCCACTCCAAACGGACCAGGGATCAGCGGCGGATGGCCGGCAGACGCCATGAAGGACATCACCGGAGAGGAAGCCAAGAGGATAGACCGGAACGAGGGTTTCTTAGGCCTGTTTTCAGGTTACAGCGAGGAGCAACGCACGGAAATCGGAAACGCCGCGAAAGATCACCCGGTGGTGGCCGATACAAACGCTTCGCTTCCCGGTTTCGATAAGGACGGCAACGGGAAGGCAACCGTAACAATCAACGGCCAGCCACAGACAATTCACATAGTCTCCAACCACTCTTACACTGTGGTATCCTCCGACAGCAATGGCGTTACCATGCGCAATCCCTGGGGATTGAACCAGACCGACGGAGAAGATGCTCCCGCTGAGTTCACGATGTCTTGGGAGGATTTCGAGAAGTACTACGGCGACGTCGCAATTGGAAACTACCCATCATGATCACTCAACAGTTGAAAGCGCTTGCCGCCATTTGCCTGGCGGCGACAAGCTGCGCGCTCAATCCGGAGACAACTGGCCCCTCGACAAACCTCAAGAGCTCGTCGGCAGCTCCGACGCAACTCCCGACTCCTACACAACCTCCGACCTCAACGCAATCGTCGATTTCACTACAACCGTCGACTTCCACACAACCCTCGACAGGAGGCACCACAATGGCCTGCAACGGTTACATCATCAGCATTCAGGAATCAGCCCTTTTCCGGCCCGGCAAAAAGATGTCGCCGTCGTTTTCTGTGAACGGAGTGAGAGTCGATGACGACGGCGAAAAAGTCGCCACGATCAACGGCACCAATTTGCCGGCCAGCAAGCTGAGGGTCGGGGAATCTGTCACACAAAAGGACGCAGGGCGATTCACCCTCACGGGCATCACACCGGCCTCGGGCGAAGCCAAGTTTGGAGGCGGCGGCATCGCGCACTTCTGCTACGAGCCCGCCCCGGGTTTCGAACTCAGCCCGGGTGTGGCCGACGGAAACTAGGGAAGGCGACCGGCGGAGCGTGAGGAGCGCCAAGGACAGCGCCCCGCCTGACGTACTAGTATCGTACCGATGTCGCGGCAGATTGCCGCATGCCCGCCTTGGCGGGCCGCTAACGAAGGAGCATTATGGTCACGTACGCCTATGTCATTGCCGGATCCGAAGCGACCGGCGGCGCCGGAATCCAAGTCGATCTCAAAACTTTCCACCAGCTGGGCGTCTATGGCATGGGAACCTTGACGTGCATCGTCTCCGTCGATCCGAAGAACAACTTCAACCATCGTTTCGCCCCGATCGCCCCCGATCTCATACACGACCAGATCGAGGCCGCACTCGGCATTCGGGACATCGACACGGTGAAGATCGGCATGCTCGGAACGCCGGAGACGATCGACGTCGTCGAAGAAGGGCTCAAGAGCCAGGAGTGGAAGAACGTCGTCCTCGACCCTGTGCTCATCTGCAAGGGCGGAGAGCTCGGCGCGTCCACGGACGAAGCCCTGAAAGCCAAGATCCTCCCGCTCGCCACGGTCGCCACGCCGAACTATTTCGAAGCGTGCACGCTGGCGGGGATGGACAAACTTGAGACGATCGAGGATATGACGGAGGCCGCCCGCAGGATCGGCGCCCTCGGCCCGAAACACGTTGTGGTCAAGGGCGGCGTGGACTTCCCCGGGCCCGACGCCGTCGACCTGCTCTGGGACGGCGAGAAGGCCGCAGTGTTCGCCGAGCCCAAGATCGGCGAGTACAAGGTCTCCGGCGCGGGCTGCACGCTGGCGGCGGCCGTCACTGCCGAACTCGCCAAGGGGGCAGCGATCGAGGACGCCGTCCGCGTCGCCAAGGACATGGTGACCGCCGCCATCAAAGGCCGGGTTCCCGCCCGCACGGCCTACGATTGGGCGTGGCAGGGGGCCTATCGCGGCTGATTGGCGCACTGCTTCGGCGGCGCGGCTGAATCGTGCTGCCGGGGCGGCCAAACTGCGCCGCGGCCTCGCGCCCCGGCGGTGTCCAGCCGAGCCGTCGGTGCGGCTTTGTCCGACGGTGTGCTCCGCCGCGGGCCGGCAGCGCCGCCGACGTCCTTCCGCGGTCAGTCGGCGACCTCCGCAAAACGCGAGAAATGCCCTTGGAACGCCAGCTCTACGATCCCCGTCGGGCCCGATCGCTGCTTGCCGATGATGATGTCGGCCATGCCCTGCTTTTCCGTGTTCTCGTTGAACATGTCCTCGCGATGGATGAGGAGCACGACGTCGGCGTCCTGCTCCAAAGAGCCCGACTCGCGAAGGTCCGCAACCTGCGGGCGCTTGTCGTTGCGCTTTTCCGAATCTCGATTGAGCTGGGCGACGGCGACGATCGGTATCTCAAGCTCCTTGGCCAAAAGTTTGATCGAACGGGAAAACTCGGAAACCTCCTGCTGGCGAGACTCCACCGACTTTCCTCCCGACGTCAACAGCTGCAAATAGTCGATGACGATGAGCTGAATGTCGAACTGCTGCTTCATCCGGCGCGATTTGGCGCGAATCTCCCCCATCGTCATGTTCGGCGAATCGTCTACGATGAGGGGCGCCTGCGAGATCTTGTCGAGGGTTCGGGCGATCTCCTGCCAGTCCCGGGTCTCCAGCTCGCCCTTGATCATCCGGTCGAGGAACACGCGGGATTCGGCCGCGAGCAGTCGCATCGAAAGCTCCGTCCGGTTCATCTCCAGCGAGAAGTAGGCGGCGGCCTTGTTGTTGTGGACGGCGCACGAGCGGCAGATGTCCATCGCCAAAGTCGATTTGCCGCCGCCCGGACGCGCAGCGATGATGATCATCTGGCCCGCACGCAGCCCGTTGAGCTTCGCGTCAAGCTCCGAAAAGCCCGTGGGCACGCCGTCCAGCCCGCCGTCGCGGTTCGCGTTGCGCTCCAACTCCTCGTAAAGTTCGGGAACCACCTGTTCGAGGGTGACGTAATTCGTCGAATTGCGCTGCTCCGAAACCGCGAAAACCTCCGACTGCGCCAGATTGACTAGGCCCTCGACGTCCGCGCCGTCCGTCGTGTATCCCAGCTGGACGATCCGCGTTCCCACCTCCACAAGCGAGCGCAGCTGCGCCTGCTCGCGCACGATGCCCGCGTAGTATGCCGCGTTGGCGGCCGTCGGGACCGTCGCCACGAGTGTGTGGAGATAGGGAAGGCCGCCGATGCGCTCCAGTTCGCCCTTCCTCTTCAGCTCGGCGCCGACGGTCACGGCGTCGGCCGGGTCGCCGCGTCCGAACAGCTCGACGACGACGTCGTACACGGAAGCGTGCGCCGGCCTGTAAAAATCCGTGGCGCGAAGAATCTCGATGACGTCGGCGATGGCGTCCTTCGACAACATCATGCCCCCCAAAACGGACATCTCCGCGTCGACGTTCTGCGGCGGGACCCGCTCGAAAGACGAACCGCCCTGAGCCCCTTCGCTCACAATGCTCACATTGGCCTCGCTTATCGGTGATCGACACGGTGGACAGCCAGCGACGACGCGGGAGTCGGCCGGTGATGGAATTGAGCTTTACAGCCCATGCCCGCCCTCGCTTTGGCCATCCAAGGGTATCGCCCAGGCGTCCATCCACAAACTCGTATCACCCCCAGTTGTGGATAACTTGTGGAGACACGCCGCCGACGCTGTGGGTGGAGTGTGGACTCCGTGTGGATATCGCACGTCGGAAATCCACAGACTACGGCGACTCTGTCCACATCTGTGGATAACGGGGGTGAGAAGCCCTCGATTCCGTCCCCAAGTCTGTCCACAGGGGTGGATAGCGGCGACTGCCGACGGCGAGATATCCACGATGGTGAGACACGCCCCTACCTCAAGTTGCACTTGAAGTTACTGGCCCGCCTACCTCCGTGGGGTTAGTCTAGCCGGGTGACCTCACCCGACCGTGGGCGGATCCTCGACCGCCAAATTCGTGCATACGCCCTGCCTTCGCTCGCCACGCTGCTGGCCGAGCCCCTGCTGCTCGCCTCGGACACCGCGATGGTCGGTCACCTCGGCACGCTCCCGCTTGCGGGGCTGTCGCTTTCGTCGACGATCATGTCGACGATCGTGGGCCTGTGCATATTCCTCGCGTACGCGACGACGTCGGCAGCCGGAAAGCTCGTGGGAGCGGGCAGGCGCGGCGAGGCGGCCCGGCAGGGAATTGAGGGAATGTGGCTCGCCCTGGGCATCGGCGCAGGGCTGGCCCTCGTCCTCTTCGCCTTCGGAGAGCCGATCCTGAGGCTCTTCGGCCCGGACGCAGAGACCCTCGCGCAAGCCGAACGCTACCTTCGCGCATCCTCCCCCGGCCTTCCGGGGATGCTCCTCGTCCTCGCCGCAACGGGCACGCTTCGCGGTTTCGGAGACACGAAGCGGCCGATGTACGCCGCGACGGCCGGCGCTTTGGCGAACATCCCCGTCAACTACGCCCTCATCTATCCGCTCGGCTGGGGCGTCGCCGGCGCCGGCGCGGGAACGGCGACCGTCCAGACCGGAATGGGCCTGTGGATGGCCTGGCAGATATCGAGGATCGCCCGCAAAGAGGGCGCATCGCTCACGCCCACCCGCGGCGGGGTCGTTTCGGCGCTGGGCCAAGCCGGCCCGCTCATCGTCCGAACTCTGTGCCTGCGCGCCGTCATGCTGGCCGAGATCGCCGTGGCCACAAGCCTGGGAGCCGAATCTCTCGCGGCGAATCAGATCACGATGACGGTCTGGCATTTCGCCGCCTACGGGCTCGACTCTTTGGCGACCGCCGCGCAAATACTCATCGCCACCGCCATGGGGGCGCCCGCCGGCCGCGCGGACGCCGTGCGGGAAGTCCTCGCTCGCTGCCTGCGCTTCGGCGTCGTCACCGGGGCGGTTCTCGGCGCGGCGCTCGCCGCTGCGAGCTTTGCGCTTCCTTCGGCGATGGGCGCGGAAGCGGGAGTCGGCAGCTTGGCGACGCTCTCGCTCATCGTCGCCGCATGCTGCCTGCCCGTCGCCTCCGTCGCCTACATCCTCGACGGCGTCCTCATCGGCGCCCTCGACACGCGGCGGCTCGCCTGGTTCATGCTCGTCTCGCTCGCGATCTTCGCCCCGGTCGCGTGGGCCCTCGGGCGGGCGCACGCCGCTTGGCCCGGAGCGCCGACGTCGCTCCTGTTCGCCGCCCTGTGGACGGCCTACGCCGGCCTCTTCATGGCGACCCGCGCGGTCACGATGCTGATCCGGGCGCGCAGCGGGAGACCTTTCGAAAAGCCCTGACCGGCCCGGCGGCGACTGCCCGCGCGCCCAAGGCCCCCGCCAGCCCGGCCAGGAGCCGCGACCGGCCTCAGCCCTCCACGTCCTGAGCGGCGGCACGCTCTAACTATCGCGCAAACCGGCTTTCGCCTCAGCCCTCCGAGTCCGGGGCGAGAACGCGGATGACCGTCGAATCGTCCATGGCGCCCTGGCCGCGCACGTATCCCATGAGGTAGAGCTGTTCGGCCGCCGCCGCCACGGGGACGGCCATGCCTGCGTCCTTCGCCGCCGACGTCACGATTCCCATGTCTTTGACGAAAATGTCCAAGCGCGAGGCGACGTCGGGGTCGCCGCCCTCGTAGGCTTCGATGGCGCGAGGCCCGCGATGCCCCAGCATGAACGACTCGGCGGCCCCGGACATCAGCGCTTCGAGCGCGGTGCGCTGATCGAGCCCCAGCTTGCCCGCGAGCGCGAGAGCCTCCCCCGCTGCCGCGATGTGCACGCCGCACAAAAGCTGGTTGACCGTCTTGAGCGCCTGGCCTTTGCCCGGCTGGTCGCCGACGAGAACCAGTTTGCCTGCCATCGCTTCGAGGACCCCGCGGGCTTTCTCGAAATCGCGCGGGAGGGCTCCGCACGCCACGAGGAGGTCGCCTTCGCCCGCACGGGTCGGCCCGCCGGAGACTGGGGCGTCCACAAGCCCGATCCCGTCCTTTTCCAGCCGGACGGCGACGGATTCGGCCGCCGCGATTCCCACAGTGGAGGTCAAAATGACGACGGCGCCCCGGGGAAGCGCAGCCGCGATTCCCCCTTCTCCGTAGAGCAGGGCATCAAGCTGGGCGGCGTTTCGCACGGCGACGAGGGCGACGTCGGCGCCTTCGACGGCCTCCGACGTGCCGGCGGCGACCCTCAACCCGGCCTTTTCGGCCAGGCGGCGCCGTTCGTCCGAGACGTCATAGGCGAGGACGTCGAATTCCTTTGCGAGCCGCGTGGCCATGGGAAGCCCCATCGCCCCCAGGCCGAGCACAGCGATTTTGGTCATGTTCTCTCCTTTCGCATCCGCCGTTTGGGCGGATCCGCCGCATATTGCGTCTTGCGCATATTCGCGCCTTGTTCGATTTTTGTTGTGCGGGCCCGCCGATTTGTTGCGCGGGATCCGCCGGCCCGCCGCGTGAGCTGTGCCTGCCGGGGCTTTGCCTGCCCGCTAAGCCGGTTCGCCCTCCCGCTGTTCGAGTTCGCCGTCCTGCTGCGTCGGCTCACCCTCCGGCTGCGCCAGCTTGTCGACCACGTCGGCCAGCGAGGCGGCCGTGCCTACGTTGCCTGCGAAAACGATGTACGGGATTCCCGCGGCCGGGCCGTCCTGGCCGGACCACAGCGAGACGATTCCCGGGAGCATCGGGCCCACGACCGTCGCGCGCCGAATGCCGAGGCCCTTGGATGCGACGTCGGAAGACGTGATGCCGCCCTTGGCGATGACGAAACGGGGCGTTTCCCGCGCAAGGACGCCCTTGACCGCCTCGACGACCGCGGCCGAGACCTTCCGGGAGATCGCGAGCGAATCGTCCGCGTTCGCGCCCGTGACGAGGGTCCGCGAGGTGCGCACTGCCACGTCGCCCTCTTTCAGGCCGGCGGCCGCGGCGTCGATCAGCTCGGCCAGGTGCGGGCCTCGGGAGGAGGGATCGACGACCTTCGCCACGTCGATCTCCAGCTCGAGGGGGCGGCGGCGCGCCCTCAGCTCGTCCAGCTGGCGGGTGGTGAGGTCCACGTGTGAGCCGACGACGACGAGGCCGCCGGCGGCGGCCTCCCGTCCGGCCCGCGAGGCCTCGATTTCCTTGGGCGTGAGAGGGGCGTGGACCGCCTGCCCGACCCTCGCGCGGACGAAGGGCGGCCCCACCCTGTAGACGAAGCGCGAGCCGGCCCGCTCCGCGCGGATGAGCGCCAGGGCGAGCTGGCGCAGGTCTTCCTCCTCGACGGCGTCCACGACGATCGGCCGGGCGTCGGACGCCGAGGTCAGCAGGGCGACCGCGCCGTCGAGGTCGGTGCGCAGAGTCTCGATGTCGAGCACGAGCACGTCGGAGGCCGGCACGGCCCCGCCCGTCTTCTCCTCGACCCATTCGGCGAGGTTCGACGCCGCATATCCGAAGGTCGCGTCGCGCGCGAACTCGGTCTCGCCCACGGGCAGGTAGCCCTCCCGCGGATCTCCGGCGTAGTGCGTGCCGTGGACTGTGATCCGCCCGGCGTCGCCGAAGGCGGGAACCACGACTATGCCGTCTGCGCGCGCGCCCGTCGCGGACCTCAGGCATTCGGCGATCGTGTTCGGCTCCAGCGGGAAGTGGCCGCGCAGAGTCGAGTCTGAGCGGGAGACGAAGGCGACGTCGGCGCCGCCCGCCTCTGCCGCTTCGACCGCCGCGGACACGACTTCCCGGTTGACGCGTTCGGCGCCTTCGGGGGCGAGCGAGCGCGAATTGGTCATGACGTACACGGCCGGGGCGCCCGTTTCGAAGGCCCAGGCGAAATCGCCGACCTCCCAAGACGTCAGAACGGGGAGGCCCGCCACCGACTGGGTCCCGGTGGGGTCGTCGTCAAGGACCACGTACACGGGCCGCATCCCGCTCGCCTCTTGGGCCCGGACGACGTCGTCCGCCGAAACCGGGGGAACGGGCGGAAGGCCGCCAAGCAGTAGTTCGCGTGATACGCGGGGCATCGTCACTCCTTCGTGTCGCATCGCCCTCCCGCGAGGGCTTCAGGTTAGCTTATCGTCCAATCGCGGCATACCGCAAAACGCTTCGGCTTCTTCCCGCGCCTTTGGGCGTTCTGGGATCGGTCCGGACGGAACGCTTTGACGCCGGAGCTTCGCCGGCCCCTGCGCGCCCTCGGCACAGCTGCGACTCGGGCGCCGTCGCCACACCCGTTCGTACACATTTGAACGTTCAAAGATTCAACTCGGTACCATGCTTACGATATCAGCCTCCCTCGGCAAGAGATCTGAGACTCATGCTCGTTTCGATCGCCCTTGCATCTATCGGAGCATCCCGCGGCTTGGGGCTTCGCGGCCAGATTTACCATAGCTTTTTAACCCAACTTTTTGGGGCTTGTCAGGAGCCGGACCACAAGGGTAACTTGTACAGACATAGTCAAACGGAGTCGGCGACGTCGGATCCAGACTTGCTTTTTCACAATACAGGCATGGCCTCGGCGGGTCCCAGCGATCTCGCGCCGACGTCGATCGCCCTCGAATAGACAGGCGTTCACGTAACGCCGAAACTACGCAAACAGTTTCATTGTACGCACACGCGCCCGAGCGGTGTCCGCCGCTCTCGGGGTGAAAGTAGGTAATTTTGAGCAAACGACGCATACTCACACGCACCGCGGCCGCAGTTGCGCTCGTCATGACGATTCCCGTTGCGGCCTCGCACGCCGACAACGGCTCGAAAGGCGATTCGACTTCGGCCCCCTCGACGTCGGCTTCGGCGGCGTCGAACACCGTCAGCGTGACGGCGCCCGTCGCCAAGGCCGACGGAACGAAAGTCGTCACCGCCCGCACGGCATCGCTTCAAGCTCGCAAGTCGACCCTCGCAAAGAGCAACACTCCGGCCAAGAGCATGAAGCAGCAACAGTCCCAGGCCTACAAAACCGTTGAGGAATATTGGACCCCCGAGCGAATGGCGAAGGCCAAGCCGGCGCCCGTTCTGGGCTCCGATTCCGCCAAGGCGTCGGCCCAGAGGAACGTCGCCAAGGCCGAGCAGGCCCTCAAGAAGGGCGACAAGCTCGCCAATGACAAGCTCTCGCGCGCCAACGGCAGAATCTTTTACCGCGCCGACGACGGCGCGGACTACGCATGCACCGGTTCGGCGGTCAGCAGCCCGACGAAGAGGATCGTCGTCACAGCCGGACACTGCGTCCACGGCGGCAAAGGCCGCAAGTGGCACACGAACTGGGTATTCGTTCCCAGTTACGACAACAACAACAAACCGTACGGCACCTTCCACGCCCAGTACATGCACACTCTTCGCGATTGGGTGAGCAACGGAGACGACAATGCCAGCGAAGCCCGCAAGTTCAAGGGATACACCTCCGACGTCGCCTTCGTGACGGTAACGGACAACGAACAGGGCAAGCACCTCACGGACGTCGTCGGCGGGCACAAACTCGTGACCGGCAAAACCTCGAAGTTCAATGCCACGCTGTTCGGCTACCCCAGCAACTTGAACAACGGCGAAAGTCTGCAAATTTGCAATGCGAACACTTTCACGCTCCGAGGCGGCGACAAACTGAGCGTCAACGGCGTCAAGGGCTGCAACTTCGGCCCCGGGTCCTCCGGCGGCCCCTGGCTGGAGAACTACAACGGCGTGACTGGCACCGGCGAGGTTCGCTCGGTCACCTCGTTCGTCGTGACTGAGGAGTCGGCGCCGACGAAATACATCGACAACGGCGGCCCGCACTTCGACAAGCGCGTCAAGGGCCTGTTTGACCTTGCCAACAACGACAAGTGACATCACTCATGACAAGCGCAGTTCACCGGCCTCGCAAATGGGCGATTCTGCCGATCGTCGCATTGCTTGCGGCATCGGGATGTTCGAACGGCACTTCCTCGGACCCATCGGCCACGGCGAGCCAGCCGTCCTCGACGAACGCAAGTTCGCCTCGGCCTTCCGGCTCGGCGCCCAGCGAACCTGGCCCCGAAGGGACAGGAAGCCAAGGCGGGTCCGCCGACGCATCGGCGTCGAGCTCGAGCTCGGCCGCGGCCGGCCCCGAGTCGCCCACAAGCGGCTCAGACCCATCCGCGGGCACTGACGACAAGTCTCGCGACGATCTGACGGACGAGCAGATCGCCCCGTGGTCGAGGTTCGAGCAGATCGCCCCCAACCGGTTGAGGTTTTACTTTCCCTCCGGCACGGAGAGATGCTACGGGACTCGCGTCGCAGTCAAAGAAACAGACACAAGCGTGGAGGTCGCCACCATCATCGGCAGGCTTCCCAACGCCCCGAGGGAATGCACTTTGGAGTTGCGCAAGGCCTCGGTGACGGTCAAAACCGACAAGCCCATCGGCGAACGCAAAGTCCGCCGTCTCGAGGGCATTCAACTCCATTGATTGACCGGGGCGGCGTCAAACGCGGAATACGGAGGGCATTCGCTTTGACGCCGCCCCGTCAGACTTCCTCCTTCCCGTCGCCGCTTCGCACGCCGACAACGGCTCGAAAGGCGATTCCTCCGGGAGTTCGACGTCGCAATCGAGCTCCGCGAAAAAGGGAAGCCGGCCTCCGACGAGTCAAGCGCAGCCAGCGTGACCGCGCCGGTCGGATCGTCCGACACCTCTTCTTAGAAGTCGCTCAAAAGAGCGTGGACAAGGCCAAGAAGGCTTTGCAAAAGGAAGAGAAGCTGGCCAATGACAAGCGGATCGCCCATGCCAACGGCAAGATCCTCCACTGAGACGACCAAAAGCGTAAAAACTTCGTCTGCTCGGCCTCGGCCATCGGCAGCCGCCATCGACAGCCCCGCGAAGAGGGTCGTCGTCACCGCCGCGCATTGCGTCTATGCAGAGAAGAACAGGTGCTTTTCGAATTGGGTGTTCATCCCCGGATACGACAATGGAAACAAACCCTACGGCACATTCCAGGCTCAGCACTCCCACGCGCTCCGGGACTACATCCACCGCGGCGACGACGCGGGAAGCGATTGGAACTCCGACGTCGCTTTCGTGACGACGAAGGACAGCGAACAGGGCAGGCGCCTCGTCGACGCCGTCGGCGGGCACAAGGTCGTGACTGGGAAGACCACCGAGTTCAACGCGAATATTTTCGGCTGCCCCCACAATCTCGACAGGGGCCGGACCCTGCAGACGCGCAGCAAGAGGACCAAGGACGCGTGGGTCAACCGGAAGCGTCGCTTCCATACCGTCACGGGATGCGACCTGCGCGAAGGCGTATTTTGGCGGGCCTCGTTTCGACGATCGCGCGAAGAAGTCGCTTGAGGAAGCCAACGGCGACAAGTGGCCTTGCACGAGTCGAGGCTGGGAACGCGAAGGCTCGCGAGCGACCGAAACCGAGCCTTGCGCGCCCAGTGACTCAATGAGGCGGAAGAGCGCCGGGCGGCGCCGAGCGGCGTCGTTTATTGAATCCGCCCGGCGTCGCCTGTCGTCGCGAACAGTGGCGCCTTTCAGGGCCCTCGCTTTCTAAGTGCCGCGTCTTTCTAAGCTGTCGGCGTCCGCCGTCGCGACGGGCGCTCGTCTATTCGAAACGCACACTCCCTTCGCCTGTGACCCTGAACGCCGCCTTCACCGTCGCGGCCGTCGAGCAGGCCGTCAGCGCGAAGCAGAAGGCAAGGACCACATAGAATCCGAGGGAAGGCGATCCTACGGTTCGTTTCCCCTCCGATGCGGTGATGACGACCGCCCAGGCGGTGAAAGCGCCGGCCGCCAGGCACGCGAGGAAGACTGCGGCCACCGGGGCGATCGCCTCAATCGAGACGACCTTTCGCAACGCCGCTCGGGGCATCCCGGTGAGGCGCATGAGGCCGAAGGCCCGTCGCCGCTGGATGACGGAGGAGATCGCAGAAACCGTGAGGGAAACGGCAGAGAGCAAGGCGGCGATCACAATTCCGACGTAGGCGATTGCAGCGAACTGGTTTTCTGGAGCCAGGGCGCCCTCCGCAGCGAGGTCGGCCCTGCTTGCGGGAGAAGCGCTCAATGGGATTTCGCCGGCCAGTGCGCGTGTGCGGACGCGTTCGACCGTCGCCGGCCTGCCGTCGGTGCGGACCATAATCGCGCGGACGTCCGAGCGAGTTTGCATGCCTCCCGCCGCCTCTTCGACGTCAAGCGGATCGTTGAGAAGCACGGCGCCGATGTTCAACGCGACATACTCGGACCTCTGCGGGCCCGCCACGCCCAAGGCGCGGGCCTGGGCCGACGAGAGAATCACCTTCTGGTCGGCGGCCGCCGAGCGATCGCCCAAAGCGCCGACCTTGCCGGCCCCGCCGAGCCGTCCGACGGCCACGGCCCGCACTCCCGGCTCGTTCGCAAGCTCTTCCCGCAGCCTCTCAACTGCTCGATCCTCGGCTTTCCCGGAGAATACTGCGACGATCGACGTCGGGAGGCGGCCGGGGCCATCGGTCACGGTTCGCACCCCGGCGGCCGCGGTGACGCCGACGGCGAAGACGGTCACCGTGTAAGCCGCCACCGCCATCCCCGAGACCGTGCGGAAGGAAGCCTTGGGGAAACGGGCAATTCTGTTGAAGGCAATGACCGTCGAGGCTTTGCCCGCGCGGCGCATGCCGACGCGGGCCAGCTGCCTTGTGACGAAGGGGCCCGCCGCGATCAGGCCGAGGGCGGTGAGGAGACAGCCAACGACGATAAGCGGAGTGGAAGGGCGCGCCCCGCTGCGGGCCGAGGCGACTGCGCAGCCCAGGCACCCGAGGCCGAGGGCGAGAGGGAGGAGAGCGGCCGCCCGAGGCGGGCGTTCGGCAGGCTCGCGGGATTGGCCGAGCGGGCCGACGTCGGTGTGAAGCGTGCGCCGCCACGCGACGGCGGCGGCGCACGCGACCGTCACAACCGCGATTCCCGCGATCCGGCCCGGGGAAACAAGAAGGTCGTCGTTGTAGAAACGGCCCGCCCCGACCTTTATCCGGGCGGCCAAGGGGACGGCCGCAAAATACAGGGCGATCCCCGCCAACGCGCCGACTCCCGCAACCGCGCCGGTTTCCCAAGCCGCGACAGCCGCAACCCGCCGCGGGGTCGCCCCTATGAGGCGCAACGCGGCGAAGCGTTCGGCTCGCTGGGACGCGCCGAGATCCGTGACGATGGCGATGAGGAGCAGCACTGGGACGAGCGTGGCGACTGCGCCTATGAGCGCTATCGCTTTATACGGGCGGCCGGCGTAGTCGACCCCGGCGAAGTCCTCGACGATCTTCGCGTCCAGCCCCGAAGCGGCGAGCTTCGGGGCTGTCGTTCCGACGACGGCCGTGATCGCCTCCGGGCTTTCAAGACCCTCTTTCGAAATCGTCCCAATGACTCGTCCGTAGCGTCCGCCGAGCTCGTCGGGCGAAGCGTCGATCATCTGCTTCAGACGCGGGGAAACCACGGCCTGGCCAGGCCCGGGAAGCGCGCTTGCCCCCGGGATCGTCAGCCCGGACTCGGCGACGCCCGCTACGTACAGAATCGAATAGTGGCTTCCCCGCCAATGGTCGTTCATGACCGCGGCGCCCGCCCGCCCCGGGCCGAGCGCGCTGTTCTCCTTCAGTTCGACGTTCGATTTGACGACCGAACCCGTCACAGCCCTCTCGCTACGCGGCCCGAATCCGCTGTACGCCCCCACAAGCATGAGCAAAAGCGCAACGCCCACCGCGATTCCGGCCGCGATTCCAACCAACCGGCGTCGGCCCGGACGGTTGCCCGCGGATACAAGCCGGGCGAGTGCGACGTCGCCCCTCTTCCTCGCCGCTTTCTTCACCGTTTTATTCGTAGGCCACACTTTGCCCTTTGGATTCGCGGCGTTCGCCCGGCGCCTGGGATTCGCGCGGCCTTCGCTATCCGACATTTCCGCCGCCGTCTTCCACGTTTCTGACGCAGCCCCCGAAGCTGACGGCGCCGTCGCGGACGATCGCCTCGCGGTCGGCATATGACGCGATTCGCGGGTCGTGGGTGACGATCACCATCGTCGTCCCCCTCGACCGCACGAGGTCAAGGAGCGAATCCATCGTCTTCTCCGCGGCGAGGGTGTCAAGGGATCCCGTCGGCTCATCGGCGAAAAGGACCGCGGGTTCGGCGACGAGAGCGCGGGCGACGGCGACGCGCTGGGCCTGACCGCCTGAGAGCTCGCCCGGCCTCTTGTCTCGATGGTCCGCCACATTGAGCTCTTCCAGAGCGTCGCGGGCCTTGGCGAGGGCTCTTTTGCGCGGCCACCCGGCCAACAACAGCGGAATCGTCACGTTGTCGACGGCCGAAAGGTCGGAAAGGAGCTGACCGAATTGGAAGACGAAGCCGAAGGCGCGCAGCCGAAGCTCCGACCTCTCCGCTTCGTCCAACTCCGCGATGTCGGCGCCCTCGTACTCGATGCTCCCCTCATCCGGCGGAAACACCCCGGCCATCACGTGCAGAAGCGTCGATTTTCCCGAGCCCGAGGGCCCCGTGACGGCAAGGACTTCTCCGCGGCCGACGTCGAGGTCGATGCCGCGCAAAGCCTCCGTTTGGCCGAAGGAATGCCTCACGCCGCGCACCCGGAACGCGAGCGCCGCGTCAGCCGTTTGCCCGCTCACGATCGCACCTGCTCGCGCAGCTCGCTCAGCCGCGAGGCCGTCAAATCGATCCACCGCAGATCGGCTTCGATGTGGAAGAGTGCGTGGTCGGCCAGAAGGACGTCGGCAAGGCCGCCTTCCCTCTTGAGCTTTCTCAGTTTCCTCATGCGGTCCGTGTGCTCCGCCCTCTGGACGTCGAGAAGCCTTTCCGCGTCGTCGTCGAGCATCAAAGCGATAATCGTTTTGGCGAAGAGATTCGACCGCAGCGGGCTCATGGGGGCGTCGGGCGTCGCAAGCCATCGGGAAATCCGTTCGCGGCCCTCGGGCGTGATTTCGTAGCGTTTGCGTTCCGGCCCGGAGCCCGTTTCCGCGCCGGCGACGGCGATCAAACCGTCTCGCACAAGCCGGGCGAGCGTGGCGTAAACCTGGCCGAAAGCCAGAGGCTTGCTCGCGCCGAACCATCTGTCGTAGTTGTGCTTGAGGTCGTACCCGTATCCCGAGTCGACTCCCAGCAGACCGAGCAGGGTCAGGGAGGTGTCCATGGCTCAACTATACACCTGATGTATACTTCGGGCGTATATTCGTCTCACACGCCTCGCGAAGGAACCCAAGATGCAGAAAGCGCGCGTCGGAACCCCCGCCCCTTTCGCCATTGAGCGGTCAGGCGTAGAGTTAGGGCATCCTAACTGCCGAGGCGCCCCGATCGCGAAGCGGCGGGCGGATCGAAGGCGAACGCGAGACGACCCCGCGCACGGGTCGGAAGGGAGACGGTCGAAATGACCGTATGGGAGCTCATCGCACCCGCCAAAAGGGCGATGCTCGTATCCGCTGCCTTAACGGGGCTCGGCGCGGTTTTCTCGATCCTGCCCTACGCGGCGCTCACGGAGATCGCCGCCGGCCTTCTGGGCGACGCCTCAGCTTCGACGCTCTGGCGCTGGGCCGCTGCGGGCATTGTCGGAATCGCCGCCGGAGGCTTTTTGTACAGCGCGGGGCTGGGACTGACCCACGTGGCGGAGGCGGACCTGCGCTACGATCTGCGCCGTCGGCTCGTGGCCACACTCGGCCGCATTCCGCTGGGGGCCGTCGATCAGACGTCCTCGGGAAAGATCAGGAAGATAGTCGCCGACGACACGAGCTCGATCCACGCCCTCGTCGCCCATCTCGCCGGCGACGCGACCAACACCGCCGTCGCCTTCCTCGCCGGCTTCGCCTATCTCGTGTGGGTCGATTGGCGCATGAGCGCGATTCTGCTCGCCGTCTGGGCCCTTATTTTGACCCTCGTCGTGAGCCTGACCTTCCGCGGACTCGAGGGCTTGACGGAAGGGTTCTCCGAAGCTCAGGGGCGCCTTTCGGCTGCAACCGTCGAAATGGTGGAGGGCATCAAGGAAATCAAAAACTTCCAAGGCGCGGACGCGGCGCACACCCGTTTCACGAAAGCGCGCGAGCATTTTTCCGACCTTTCCTTTTCCTGGACCGCGAAGTCCGGCAAGGGCATGGCATTCCTCAGCTCCTTTTTCCAGCCGGCGGTCATCTTCGCCACCGTCGCACCCATCGCCGTCTGGTTCGTCGACGCCGGATGGATCGACGCCGTCCACACCCTCCCATTCTTCATGGTGGGCTTGGGAATACCGGCCGGACTCGTCCAACTGGTCCAGATGATGCAGCACCTCTACGAGGCCCGCCAGGCCGCGGCGGACACCGCGGCCGTGCTTTCGATTCCTCCGATGCCCGAGGGCGAGGATTCGAAAGCCGAAGGCCCGAACGCGAAGACAAAGGGCTCGCACACAGCGGAAAGCGGGAACGACGGGCGCGGCGAAGCCGCGGCAGACCCCGGATCGGGCGGGGCTTCCGTGAGGCTGACCGACGTCGTCTTCGGCTACGACCCGGAGAATCCAATCATCCGCGGCGTTTCTTTCGAGGCGCCCGCCGGTTCGGTGACCGCCCTCGTCGGCCCGTCGGGCGGAGGGAAGACGACCCTTGCCCGGCTGATCGCCCGGTTCTACGACGTCGACGTCGGAAGCGTGGCGATCGACGGGAAGGACGTGCGCGATGTGAGTTTCCAGTGGCTGCTCTCTCGCGTGGCGATCGTGCTCCAAGACGTCGCGCTGGCCCACGACACCGTGGCTGCCAACATCGCCCTCGGCAAGCCCGACGCCACGCAGGCGCAGATCGAAGAAGCCGCCCGCGCCGCGCAGATCCACGACCGAATCCTCAGGCTTCCCCGAGGGTACGACACGGTGATCGGCGAAAAAGGCGGCTTGCTCTCGGGCGGCGAGCGCCAGCGTCTGACGATCGCACGAGCCTGCATCCAGGATGCGCCGATACTCATCCTCGACGAGGCGACGGCCCAGTCCGACCCGCGCTCCGAACGGGAGATACACCGCGCCCTCACGCGGCTTTCACGCGGGCGCACCGTCATTGTCATCGCCCACAGGCTCGCGACGATCGCCGGCGCCGACGCCATCTTGACGGTGGTCGACGGAAAGATCGCCGAACGGGGCACACACGAAGAGCTCTTGCGCGCGGGAGGGGTTTACGCGGACATGTGGAAACACATCGGCGGATCCCCTCAGGCAGATGCGGAAAGGGCCGCAGCCGGGCGGGAGCCGACGGCGAAGGGCCCGGCGCCCGCCGAAACGGCGAACGCCGACGTCGAAAGGGAGGACGGCTGAGATGTGGACCCTCATGGCGCGCATGGTCGGAATCAAGGAGCTGCGCAGACTCACGCTGATCTTCGTGACGTTCGCGGTGGCGCAAGGGTTGGCCCTGACCCTCATGATCCCGTTCCTGCGCTCGTTCCTGGGAAATCGCGAAGGCCTTGGCGGGTGGCTGGCGGCCGTCCTCGTCGCGGGTGCGGCGACTCTCGCCCTTGGAACCTACGGAATGATGGCCTCGTACAAGGTCAGCGTCTACGAAGTGTGCGACGTCCTCATCCGCCGGATCGCGGACAAAGCGCTCAAGCTGCCGCTGGGATGGTTCGACGCCTCCACGGAAGCCGCCGTGGCTTCGGCCGTCTCGCGCGAGGTCAACACCCTCTCGCACGTCGCGTCGATCGTCATACCCGCCCTGTGCAACGCGTTCGTCGTTCCGGCCGTGATGACCGCATCGGTGGCCTTCGTCGATTGGAGGCTGGCGCTCATCCTCTTCCTGACGGCCGTCCCGCTCAGGCAGGTGTGGCGGATCATGCGGCGCGTGTCCAACGAGTCGCACGAAGCCTCCACCCGGGCCGGAATCAAAGCGGCCGGGCGTCTCATCGAATTTGCCAGGCTCCAGCCAGTTCTCAGAGCCACCGGCGTCGCCTCCCGCGGATGGGAGCCGCTCGAGCGCGAGCTCGCCGAGGAGAACGAATCCGTCCACCGCGCCCTCAAAGCCGTGGGCCGCCCGGCCACGCTCTTCACGCTGACCGTCCAGGCTGCCTTCGCCCTCGTTCTCGCCGTCGGCCTCTCGTCCGTTCTGGGCGAAAGCCTGGACGCCGTCGGATACCTGGCCGTCATGACAATATGCGCGCGCATGGTCGCCCCGCTGTCGATCTCCATCCTTTACAGCGACGAGGTGCACAACTCCGAGGTCGCGCTCCGCGCGGTCGCACGCATCATCGACAGCCAGCCGCTGCCCGAGCCGAGCGCCGACGAAGCGGTCGCGAATCCGCCGTCGAACGACGTCGAATTCTCGGACGTGACTTTCGGGTACGAGGCGGGCCGCCCCGTGGTCGAGGCGATCGACCTTCGCGTGGGGACCGGAGAAATCACGGCCCTCGTCGGGCCTTCGGGCGCCGGGAAGTCGACCTTGCTGCGGCTCATCGCGCGGTTCTGGGACGTCGACGGCGGAAGCGTGAGCGTCGGCGGCGTCGATGTGCGCAAGATTCCCACGGAGTCGCTCATGTCGATGATGTCAATGGTGTTTCAGGAGGTCTTCCTTTTCGACACGACAATTCGCGAGAACGTGCGGATGGCCCGCCCCGGGGCCACGGACGCCGAACTCGAGGAGGCCGCGCGCAGGGCGAGGCTCGACCGCGTGATCGAGGCGCTGCCCGACGGATGGGACACGGAGGTGGGCCAGGGCGGCCTCAAGCTTTCCGGCGGCGAGCGTCAGCGGGTCTCCATCGCGCGGGCCTTCCTCAAAGACGCGCCGATCCTTCTGCTTGACGAGATCACTTCGGCCCTCGACGGCGAGAACGAGGCGGCCATCACAGAGGTCATGCGCGAGCTGGCGCGCGGCAGAACCGTTGTGGTCGTGGCCCACCGGCTGTCGACGATTCGCGACGCCGATCACGTCGTTTTCCTCGAGCCGTCCGACGACGGCGGCCCGGCCCGCATCGTGCAATTCGGCTCCCCGGAGGAGCTGGCCTCCCGAGAGGGGCCGTTCAAGGAGTTCCTGCGGGCGAGCATGCAGGCGTGAGGCAGCCAACGAGGCGAGTCCTGAGGCCCTGGCTTTGCTGGCCTGCCTTCAGGCCGACAAGGCAATAGAACGTCGGACAGCAGCTAGGCATGCTTCCAGAGCATCACGGATGATGTCGGACGGAGTGCGGCCACCGGGGCCGCATGGGCGTCAAGCCCCTCATTGACGTCGATCGGGAGGCGAACTTGACGGCGGGGAGAGCCTCCGTCTCGTCGCGCATGCGCACTCCCCAAAGAGGGGCGGCCCACCTCCGCGAGAACTCTGCGTCCAGCCTCGGCGGCCTTCCTCCCCTTTTGAACCCTGCCAGACGGTTGAGCGCGGCAGTCTTCTCGCTCCATCCGATCGGCCAGGGCGTTCCAATCGGCATCGTGCCCTGTCGTTTCAGCCATTTTCTGACTCCATCCGTTGAAAGGCGGACGGCGGTATCGAACTCAGGATCATAGGCGACAGCGTTTTGTCACAGCCCACAGAGCTTCTTCTGCAGCGCGTCCATGACGCGCAGCGCTTTCTATGAATTCAACAGCTGCAGGAATATTGTCTGACGATATTCGTCGGCTGTCGTCTGCGGTTGCCGCACGGGAAGGCGGTCGCGACCCGTCGGCGGGATGCAGCCGATCGTCTATTGACGATTCACGACGTCGAGGCATGTCGGCGGACGGGCGACCCTTGCCGCAATGATCCACAGGTGAACGGGGAGAGCGGTAAAGCCAATCCACAGAGTTCCGCCGACGCCGACGCCGAACCAGCCGATCATCCAGTCGACGACGCCGAAAGCAGAGAGCCCAAGGCTGAGAGCGACAATGCATGGCCCTAGAAGATCCACGCCGGTCGTCCTCCGGCGCCCCGCGAGCCACCTGACGTTGGCAGCGTTGAATTGCGAAGGCATCGGGCACGAAGGCGGCTCCAGCGGAGGCGCCGTTTCGCGTTCCGATGAGGCGGCGCCTGTTTCCAGAGAGGCGGCTCGGCGAGTCGATGAAACACTCCCTCGATCCAGCCCATTCCCGTCACGCTCCGATCCGTTCGCTCCAAAACCGAAGGCCTCTTCAATGGAACAGGAAAGCGCCCCGATCGCTCCAGTGGAGCGCAGATCTTCGGCTCTTTGCTTTCGCGAGAATTCTGTGGCGGCAACAGACCACACCGCCAACAGAAGAACGGCGGCAATCGCAATCGCCAGAACTTTGCCGAGAGCCCGAGGCGAGTTGACCCAGATCCAATACGACAGCGAGCCTAGCGGCACTGCAGTTGTCAATGCGGAAAGCATCGCAAGCCAGCGCTTGGCTTTCAGGCGTTCAAGCAACAGTTCGGCGAAAGGAGGCCTCACTTCTGTTGAGCGCCAAACTGAAATCGCTTGGGCATCCCACGCGTCAATCGCACTGCGAATCGAGAGGTTGAGCGCAGTTGCAGGCATGAGGAACATCAGCCCGGGAAGAAAGACGAGGAGAAGCCCGACGGCGAGGCTTCCTCGGCCCGCGCGGACGGCAATGCATAAAGCGCACGACGCCGCAGAAAGCGGAACAAGTCCGAACCACGCCAAAGAGAGCAGGCGATCTGCCCGCACAATCTTTGAAAACTCTCGGTATACGGCGGCGTCTTCATGGGAAACTTGGAGCATCTGTCGCCTTTCGCGTTGCTTTAAACCAAATAATAAAACACTGCCTCGCAGATTTTTTAATCTTTAATGAATTAAAGGGAACATCTATCCTTTTGTTTGAAACTCTATATCTATGCTGCCTAGGATGTCGTACATAAATACAAACAACTCCAGATTGGAGCCAATAGTATGTCAGATTTTTATGTCGACAAAGACGTGCTCGAACACGAAAATAATAAGTTCGCGACCGAAGAAGCGGATTTGCCTTCTAAGGCGCGTTCTTACCTCCAAACGTATGCTCCTGGCATCCAGGAACAGGGCCTATTCTTCTATGCCCAGGTCACCGAAGCGACACGAAACCTATCTCAGGGCGTGTGGCAGGCCCTGAATTCCATTGATTCAATATTGAAAGGCACAACACAAGCCGTTTCAAGCTCTATTTCATATTATCGCGATACCGACACAGACTCGGCCCGCTCCTACGATTCGACATTGGAGGTATTAAAATGACTTCTTCAGATATCATTTCACGGCAGCCTGACGTTGTTAAGTTCGAAAGTTATGCAGAACAAATGAAGTTCTCATTCTTTGATCTCGTAAGCCCTTCGTACTGGATTCTTGAGGCGTTGAAGAAATGCGGCGTCCCAGACATAACAGAAACCGCCGTCAAGCCGTTCACAGGAAACTTTGATTTAGTCTCCCAACATGCCGGCGGCTATAAAGGCCTCGGAGACGCATTGGTCGCTCTTTCTGACGAGCTCCTCGTGCGAGACCGGGCAATGACGGGCCCCGACGCTTGGGAGGGCGTCGCTGCATCGAACTTTGACACCCATATGCAGGAAGTGGCAAAAGAGGTGCGAGCCCTTGGCGCCGATCTTCAAGCGGCTGGCGACTCTTTCCAACAGGCTTCGACGGAGCTCTACAACCAGTATATTTTTGTGTGTGAGATTCTGAGGTTCCTTTTCGATCTCATATGCGACATAGTGACCGCTTTGGTCAACTGGGGAAATGTTGCGAAAATTCCGGGAAAGGTCCTCGAAGGGTGGAAGCTGGGGCAAAAGCTCTATACCTGGTTCCAGAAACTGCCCGCCACGTTGAGGGCCTTCAAAGCGCTTCTGAAGACGAAGCTGGCTTCCCTCAGCAAAGCCAGCTTCTTAAGCTACGCGCGGCTTTCTTCGAAGGTTGGGATTGCGGGCACACGGATCGGATTGAACGGTGTGGCCCGTTATGGATCGAAGCTTCCTGGAAAACTCGGAACGTGGGCAGAAGGCAAGGGCTTGTCCATAGCTCAGAACTCCATCAGACTGGGCACCCACATAGTGGGCTGGACCGACGACGCCGCACGCGGCAGCGATCTCGCCAAACTAGGCTTGAAAGGCGGCGGCTGGCTCTTCAACCTCGGCAAAAACATTCATAGTTTCAACTCTATGGTGACGCCGGGCATGAAAAGCGTTCCTCAGAATTCCATACAAGTAGGATCGCCTGATTCTTATCAGGAACCGTTTAATGACGACGTCAGTCTTAATCCAACGATTTCAGCGCCTGGGACTCCTGCGCCAGACACACCCGCGGCAACGATGCCGGGAATCGGTATACCCGGCTCCGAAATAGGAACAACAAGGCAGGTAGGGAACTAGGATATGCATTCACGGGACAACGACCGCTCAAGCAAACCCCCGCTTCCTGACGGCGGCATTCTTCGCAAAGGGGGAACGGATCACGCGGATCGGCGTGAAAGCCTTAAGTGGCTGGCCGAGAACGGCGAAACCGAAAGCCTGCGAAAGAAGGCCAGAGAAATGCTCGAAGGAAAGCGATCCTCTTACGAAATCTTTCGCGATCCTGAAATGGGCGAGCTGGTGATGAAAGGGATCAAACGTCTGGAGGAGGTCATGAAAAAGGAAGGCATCGACATCAACGATCCAACTACGCATCCGACTCGGGATGAACTGGCTGCGCTTGAGAAGCGGTTGAGTACGTCTGCAGACGGCCAAACCACAGAAAGCGCATTCAGACGTTCCCATTTCGACAGGAGGGCCAGAGTCGCCGATAACGAGTACGATGCACGGTTTGGCGCCGGCGGGCGATCGCCACAAAATTGAGCGTCTGTCAATCTTCATGATTGGTCTATGGACGTTTTCGCAGCACGCTCGACCAGCAGAACACACTCAATCGCCGAACTGCGCTCGGTCGCCGCGTCGGGCCTATTCCGTGTGTCGCAATTCCAGCGTTCGTTCCGCTGGGAGGCCCAAGGCGTCCTCAATCTCTTCGATTCCATTCTTCTGCGGGCATCCATTCGGAAGTCTCATTCTTTGGCAACGTGAGGCCTTTGGCAACGTGAGGCCGACGTCGACGGCCTCCGCGTCGGCACACTCGAGGTTTGAGCCGAGGGCACGCCCGGACGCCCTGTGGTCGTCGACGGCCAGCAGCGTATTACAGGCCTAGTCAACGCCGTCGACCCAACGGGAATGACGGATCGGCGATTCGCCGTCGGCTACTCGCTCAGAGCGCAGAAGACCGTTTTGACCGGCCGAAACGAAGGGTCCTCGGTGATTCCGCTTCCCGATCTCTTCGACTTCGGGCGGGCGCCCGAATGGCTGAGAAAGAATCCCGACGCATCGATCTATGCCGAGCTCATCCAGGACGTCGCGGGGCTCATCCAGGACGTCGCGAGCAGGATCAAAAGCCCGTTCCAGCCGCAGTCCTGGAACAGGCTGACGAAAACACTCTCGCGAGACCTTCGACAGGATAGACTCCCGAGGCAAGCGGATCAATCCCGCGGAGGTCTTCGACGCCGTCCACGGAGGGCCGGGTCGCGGGTTCACTGGAAGATCTGCGAGGCACGGCAAAGCTCGTCGTGCCGGGCAAGGAGTCCAACTCTGTTCAACAGTTCGTCAAAGCCGCCAAACCGACAATCGAACCGGGGAACGACTTCACCGGTTTTCTTGGCCTCACAACGTTCCGCGCGAATTGGGGCGACGATCAAGCCCGTTCCGAATTCGGCAAAGGGCGCTGGATCCGCAGCGAATCGCCTTGTCTCCTCCGTTGGCCGCCAGGAATTCATCGCGCACGCGAGTGCAGAAACCGATCTTTGCTCGCTTTTTCTCGACGAACAGATGCCGAGCGCCCTCCAAAAGAATCGCCGCGAGGACTTCCTCAAGCTGAAATTCGCGGTTCCTCGGCGTTGCCTCAGTGACTTCCTATCGGCTCGCACCGCCTATATCAAGAATCTGCAGCGCTCTTCCAAAGAAGCATCGAACAAGAAAGCGCCCCGCCGTCGCAAACCGCCGAAGCGGCTGCGGCACGCGGGGCGCTTTCGCGGCGCGGTTACTTCTTTTTCTTCTTCTTTTCAGCCACGACCTCGATCGAGATGGTGGCAACGACGTCGTCGTGAAGCTTTGCCGCGGCCTTGTAAGAGCCGGTCGACTTGATCGGCGAGACGAGGGTGATCGTGCGACGATCGACCTTCTTGCCGGTGGCGGCCAAAGCGGCCTCGGCGATCTCGGCGTTGGTGACGGAGCCGAAAAGGCGGCCGTTCTCTCCGGCCGGCTTCGCGATCTTCAGAACGTTCGCCTGGAGCGCCTCCTGGATCGCGTTCGCCTCGTCGAGCGACTGGATCGCGCGGCGGCGGCGGGCCTCGGCGATCTGATCGATCTGCTTCTGGCCGCCCTTCGTCCAGCGCACGGCATAGCCGCGGGGGATCAGATAGTTGCGGCCGTAGCCGTCTTTGACGGTGACGACGTCGCCGGCGACGCCAAGCCGGTCGACGTCGTGGGTGAGGATGATCTTCATGCGGAATCCCTCCCTCAGCGAGCCGAGCTCGAGTAGGGAAGCAATGCCATCTCGCGCGCATTCTTGACGGCGCGGGCGATCTTGCGCTGCTCCTGAACGGTGACACCGGTGACGCGGCGGGCGCGGATCTTGCCGCGGTCCGAGATGAACTTGCGCAGCGTGGCGGTGTCCTTGTAATCGATGTTCTCGATCTTGGCCGACTTCAGAGGGTTGGCCTTCTTCTTGGGCTTGCGAAGAACTTGCTTCGCCATAGTTGTGCTCCTTCAGTTGCGGCGGCCGTCGGCCGCCAGGCGGCTTGAGCCGCCGAGAAAGTCGAATTGCGAAATCAGAACGGGGGGTTGTCGTCGAAAGCGGAACCGCCCTGGGGGCCGCTGCTCCACGGATCGTGGGCCGAGCCGCCCTGGGGCGCGTCGTACGAGGCACGGCCGCCGCCGTAGCCTCCGCCGCCCTGGTAGCCGTTGCCGCCACCGAAGTTTCCGCCTCCCGAGCCGCCGCCCGCGACCTTCGTGACCTGCGCGCGCGCGTACCGCAGAGACGGGCCGATCTCATCGACCTGCATCTCGAGGCTCGTGCGCTGCTGGCCGTTGTACTCGTAGCTGCGGACGGTCAGCCGCCCGGTCACGAGCACCCGCATGCCCTTGCTGAGCGATTCGGCGACGTTCTCGCCGTGCTCGCGCCACACGGAGCAGCGAATGAACATCGCCTCCCCGTCCTCCCATTGCTGGGTCTGGCGATTGAGCGTGCGCGGGGTCGACGCGACGGTGAAAGACGCGACGGGCGTGCCCGAACTCACGTAACGGAGTTCCGGATCGCCGGTCAGATTTCCGACGACGGTAATGATCGGTTCGCCTGCCATGTTTCTCCTTCGGTGTACTGGCCTCAGGCCTCTGCGCGCAGCAGCTTCGTGCGAAGAATGGCCTCGTTCAGGCCAAGCTGACGATCGAGCTCCTGAGCGGTTTCCGGCGTCGCCTTCATGTCGACGACGACGTAGATGCCTTCGGAGCGCTTGTTGATGTCGTAGGCAAGGCGGCGCTTGCCCCAGATGTCGACCTTCTCCAGCGTGCCGCCCTCATTGGGGACGACTTGAAGCAGTTTGTCGACGAAGGTTGTGATATTGCGCTCGTCGACGGTCGGATCGATGATGATCATCATCTCGTAATCACGCATGCTGTTCCCACCTCCTCTGGTCTATGCGGCCATGGTCTTTCCATGACAGGAGGGACAATGCGTTTCGGCGCCTTCCCGCCGGGGAAAGACACCGAGTTACCAGTTTACTAGGATCGCAGGCTTCGCGCCATCGTATCCACATGGGCAGGAAAGCCCGCGGGGCGATATGGGGCGCATCCTTCGAGACACGCCGTTTTCGAAGACGGCCCTGCTGCACCAGCGAGCAGCCTGGCCGACGCGGGCGGCAGGCGCGAACCGGCCCGCCGGCCGCAGCGGCGACGCTAGCCTCCTGCGGCGCCGTAGCCCCGATAGCCCCCATACCCGCCTTGTCCGCCGTAGTTTCTGCGGCCTCCGTACCCGCCTTGCTGTCCGCCGTAGCCGTTTCTGCCCCCATTTCTGTAGGCGGGACCGTTGGAAGGCTCCTCGGAAGGCGGTGCGGGCGTCGGCGTCGGATGCGCCGGCGGATCAGGCTCGTCTTGGTCCGTGGGCCCGGGTGACGGATGCTTGTGGTCATCGTCGTCCGTCGAACTCGTCGTCGGCTCGGGATTCTTTGTCGTCACACTCGGGGTCGGCGTCGCGGTGGGGGCGGCCGTGCGGGTCGGCGTCGGCGTCGCGCTCTTCTTCTTCGTCGGGGTGCGGCTGTCGCCGTCGGACCTCTTCGGCACGTACGAAGGCTTGGCAAACTTCTCAACCTCCATGCCCGCCGTGGCCTTCTTCATATACCGAAGCCATATCTCGGCGGGGAACGACCCCCCTCCGATGCCGTAATAGTACTTGCCAAAGGGAGTGAGAATTTCCTCCTTGCCGTTTGCGCCGATCTGGTACATGTCCACAACCGTGACCATTTGCGGGACATATCCGATGAACCATGCGGACCACGGCCCCGACGACGTCCCCGTCTTGCCGGCGACCGGCCTGCCGAGGCTGCCCGCAGTCGAACCGGTTCCGTCGCTCTCGGTCACCGATTGCAAGGCGTAGTTGAGCTGGTTCATCGTCTCCTTTTCGAACGTCCGCTTTCCAGCCGTCGGCCCCTTGTACTTGGACTGACCCTTTCTGTCCTCGACGGCGCGCACAATGTGCGGGGTGGTGGTCACCCCTTGATTGGCGAAGGTCGAATAGCTTTTGGCCATGTCGATCGGGCGGGGCGAGGCCGAACCCAGGATGTTCGTCAGGTTGTTGTCCAGTCCCGGGGTCGAATCGGGAATCCCAGACTCGACAGCCGCCTTCCTGGTGTTCGCCGGCCCCACGCTGTCATTGAGCTGGGCGAAGACGGTGTTGACCGAGTGCTTCGTCGCCGTGACGAGGTCGATCCGGCCGCGGTCCTTTCCGTCGAAGTTCTGAACGGTCACGGAGCCGTTGTAGAACGTCCTGGGAGTCTTCGAATCGTATGTCTTTGACAGCGAATAGTCCTTCTGGAGCGCGGCGAGCAAACCGAAAGGCTTGAAGGTGGACCCCGCCTGCGCGCGGTCCTGCGTCACCGAGTTGCGCTGGCGCTTGAGGTAGTCCGCACCGCCGTACATCGCATAGATTTCGCCGTTCCGCGGGTCAACGGAGACGAGGCCGACGTAATTGTTCTTCGGCCGATCCTTGGGCAGCCCGTTGACGGCGGCCACCGCGGCGTCCTGCTTGTCCTTGTCGATCGACGTCACGATCTTCAGACCGCCCTGATTGAGGTCGTCGAGGGTGAACTTGCCGCTCGCAAGAAGCTCGTTGCTCACCGCAGAAAGGAGATATCCGTTGGGGCCCTTGAAGGCCGTGGCCTGTTTGCGCTCGATCGTCTCGGGGAACTTCTGGGCCTGCCTGTCGGCCTTGGTCAAGTATCCCTCGCCGACCATCCGGTCGAGGACGCGATCCCACTTTTCCTTCGCTTTTTGGGGATTGACGGCGGGATCGTAGATCGTGGGGCCGGGGATGATGCCGACGAGCATCGCCGCCTGCGAAACAGAGAGCTTGCTCGCAGGAATGCCGAAGTACTTCTGGGAGGCCACTTCGATCCCGTAGGCTCCGCGACCAAAGTAGATGGTGTTGAGATAGTTTTCGAGGATCTGGTCCTTGGACTGCTGCTTGTCGATTTTTATGGCGAGGATGGCCTCTTTGATCTTGCCCAAGTACCCTTTCGTGCTGCCGAGGTAGTAACGCTCGACGTACTGCTGGGTCAGGGTGGAGCCGCCCTGCCTCGGACCGCCCTTGATGTTGTTGACGAGCGCGCGGAAGATGCCCTTCGGAGAGACGCCGTTATTCGTGTAGAAACTCGAGTCCTCGGAGGCCACAAGGGCGTTCGAAAGGTGCTTCGGCAGCGTCTTCAATTTGACGGGTTCGCGTTCGTAGTCCGCGAATGTCCCCATCTTCGTCACGCCGTCGGAATAGTAGACCGTGGTGGTCTGCGCCAAGGCGAAATCGTCCGGTTCGGGAATCTCCGTGGTGGCGTACAACGCCACGAAAGACCCAACGAGCAAGGCGAACATTGAGACGAAGGACGCGAGGACGACCCTCCAGCTGGGGATCCACCGATGAATCGGGCCGTATCCCCTTCTGGGATAGTTCCAGCCGCGCTTGGGCTTCCCTTTGCGTCCTTCGGCGTGCTCGGTCGCCTCTGCGGAACGCTCCTTCGTCAACTTGTGCGAAGTTGCGTGTGTGTCCTTGTTTCCCCGCACGTTTCCGGTAGTGGTGGGCATCGGACCTCCCGTGTTCTCCCTCGGAATCGAAACGGTTCCGTGAGGCACCTAGTATATAGAGGACTGTTTGGCTTGTTTCTTAGATTATCTTGAATGTTCATCCTGCGCAGCCTTGGCTGAGGACGGCGCAGAGCTTTCTCAACCTCCGGACTCTCCGCTTTCTGAGGCCGATTTGCGCCGCAATCTCACCTTGGAACGGCGCAATTCGGTTTTCGGACGCTCCGATTCCGAGTGTTCGTCGAGTTCAGCGGACATAAAGTCGACGAAGTCGTCGTCGGCGGGGTTCTCGACGTCGTAGAAGCCGCTGTCATAACGTTTTCTCGCTTCGGACTCGGGGATGACGAACACTTCGAGCCATCTGGTTTGAACGCTCGAGTCGATGAGAAGCGCCTTCGCGAAAAGCGTAAGCGGGACGGCCAGAATCGCCCCGAGGGGGCCGATGACGACGGTCCAAAAAAGAAGCGAAAGGAAAGTGACGGTTGTCGACAGGCCGACGGCGTCGCCCGTGATCTTCGGCTGGAAGATTCCCTGGATCACGGAGTTGATGACGCTGTAGGCGATCACCACCCACAGGGCCGTGAGCCAGCCGGAATCGAGCAGCCCCATGAGCGCGGGCGGCACGAGGCCGATGACGAAGCCGATGTTCGGTATGTAGTTTGTGACGAAGCTGAATATCGCCCACGCCGCCGGCATGGGGACGTGGAGGAAGGCCAGGACGATCCCGTTGACAACCGCGACGATCGCGCCGAAGATCGAGGAGACGATCCAGTACTGGCGGACCCGCCCTTCGAAGCCTTCGAGGGCGTCGTGGAAATGCGAATCGTGTTCGTAGACGATCTTCGAACGGAACTTCATCGTCATCGTGTCGACAGTGATGAAAAGCATCGACAGGGCGATCATTCCGAGCAGGCTTCCCGCGGAGGTCAAGTATTCGAGGATGGTGGTGACCGCGGTGACGACCTTGTCGAAATCGAGGTTGTCGAGCAGGTCTTTGGAAAGCTTGCCCGAAGAGAGGTTGTACTTTTCAGCCAGATCGACGACGTTCTGGACGAGGCCTTTGAAGCTCCCCGAGTAGCTTTGGAGGGTTTCGGGAAGGTCGATGAGGGACCACACGGTCAGGCCGACCATCCCCAGCAGGAAACCGAAGAGGGCGGTCATCGTGAAGATGGCCGAAAGCCAGGGCGGAAGCCCCTTGCGTATGAGCCACCTGTGAATGGGCCGCACGGTGAGGACGAGCGTGAGCGCAAAGAAGGCCGGGCCGAACAGATTGCTGACCTCGTGCAGACCGATGCAGCCGAACGTCGCAAGGGAGAGGACGATGAGCGCCTTCATGCCCGCAGGAAGGGTTCGCCCCCGGTCTTGCGCGGCGTGCTCCGCCAGGATCTTGCGCACTGTCGACTCGACGTTCCTGCCCGACCCGCCGTCCGCTTCAGCCGACTTCGACGGCGCCCCCTCCGACGAAGCCGTCTGAGAGCCGGGCAAAGGCTCTTCATCCTGCGAGGCCATCTAGGCTCTACCCTCCTCGATCGTGTACATCTAATCTAGTCTGCCCTATGGACAGCGCGCCACAGCCGTCAATGTGCGAAAACAAGCGCGTGTCACACTTCTTCGGCCGCTTTTTGGGCTTCGCTTTCCCCGCTTGGGGCTTCGCTTTCCCCTTCTCAGTCTCCAGTCGCCCGGCGGCCTGTTTCCTCATCCTGAGGATCAGTTTCCCCCTCCTGGGGGCCGGGCTTTCCCGCAGGAAGGCCTGCCGCATGAGAGCCTGGCTTTCCCGCAGGCGGGTCTGGCTTTGCCGCAGGAGGGCCTGCGTCCCTGGGATTCCCGCCGAGCCGCGCCATGGCCCAGAAGAAGACGAGAGCCAGGATCCAGACAAGCGCGAACAGCGCCGTTTGAACGTCGCGCGACCATCCGACGTCGGGAAGCGCGACAAGTCCGACCCCCGCCGCCGCGCACACCCCGAGATTGAACAAGACGTCGTACAGAGCGAAGGCGCGTCCGCGATAGGCGTCGGAGGCATCGGACTGCACGATGGTGTCGACGGCGATCTTCGCGCCCTGCACCCCGAGGCCGACGAGGAACGCCCCGACCGCCAGCGTGCCCGTCCTCGGGGCGAGGACGAGCGTCGCCTGGCCCGCGGATCCGCCGATGAGGCATGTGACGACCCACTGCCAGGGGGCGATCTTCTCGTGCGCAATCGGAGTGAGGACGACGGCGACGAACTGCCCTGCCACCATCGCTCCGCCGAGCGTGCCGAAGTGGGCAAGGCCCGCGTCGGCGTCGGACGGCTCGGCGAGGAGGTTCCTTGAGACGAGGATGATCGTGATGAATTCCATCTCGTACACGAATCGATGGAGGGACATCGTGGCCAGGGCCAACGCCGGGGTCCGCCGGCGGGTCAGGTAGACCGCGGCGTCAGCGAGATCGCGAACCGTCGAGCGAAAGGAGGGCGAAGCCGGCTGCGATCCAAGCCCTTCGCGCTTCGGGCCCAGCTGGTCGGGACGCAGGAGGCTCGCCAGGCAGGAGGCGGCGAGGTAGAGGAGCGCCGCGACGAACAGCGAGGCGACGTCCCGCGAGGCGCCCTCCGGCAAAACGACGCGGATGAGAAAGCCGGCGACGGCGCCGATCCCCATCGCCAGCCCGCCGAGCGTGGGGACCACGGAGTTGGCGGTCAGGAGCTCGCGTTCGCCGACGACCGACGGCAGCCCGGCCGAAAGGCAGGAAAGGAGGAAACGGCTCAAGCCCAATGCGCAGAGCGTCAGCGCGTAGACGATCCCAATCCCGGCCGATCCCCACGTGGCCGCAGCCACGCATAGCGCGAGGAGGCAGCGCACGGCGTTTCCGCACAGAAGGATCTGGCGACGTCGCCACCTGTCGAGGAGCGGGCCGAAAAAGGGGCCGACGAGGCTGTACGGGCCGAACATCACCACGATGGCCGCGGCGACCCCGGCCGCAGACGTCATGGACTGCGGGCTGAAGAAAAACAGGGAGGCCAATCCGGCCTGGAACAGGCCGTCGCCGACCTGGGAAACGAGCCGCACGCCCAAGAGCTTGCGAAAACCGGCGGACTTCGCAAGCGCCGACAGATCCTTGAGAACGCTCACGTCTCGCTCGAAGCGGAGCCTGCGGCCGGAGCCGAGTCCGCGGTTGGAGCGGACTCCCTCGCGCCGGAGTTCCGCTCGGCCCACCAGGCCAGCAGGCGGCGTTCGGCTTCCTCCTCGCCGAGAGGGCCCTCGTCGAGGCGGAGGTCGAGAAGGTAATTGCGGGCGGCGCCGACTTCGGGCCCGGGCTTGAGGCCGAGAATGTCCATGATGCGGGCGCCGTCCAGGTCGGGGCGGATGGCGTCGAGCGCCTCCTGCTCGGCGAGGTCGCGGATACGCGCCGCGAGCTCGTCGTTGCCCGCCTGGAGCCTGCCGACCTTGCGGCGGTTCTGGGACGTCACGTCCGCGCGAATCAGGCGCATGAGACGCGGAAGAAGATCCCCGGCGTCGCGCACGAAACGGCGCACGGCCGAATCGGTCCACCCGGCCTCCGAGAATCCAAAGGCGCGCAGGTGAAGTTCGACGAGCCTGGCCACGTCCCTCTCCGTCTGCTTGTCGAAGCGCAGCGCCGCCATCCGCTTGGCAGCCATGCGCGCGCCGACGACGTCGTGGGCCCGGAACGTGACCGATCCGTCCTTCTCGAAACGCCTTGTGCGCGGCTTGCCGACGTCGTGGAAGAGGGCGGCCAGCCGCAGCGTGAGGTCGGGGCCCGCAAGTTCGCCTCCCAGAAGGTACGCCTCGTACTCCTCCTTGGACGCGGGGTCCTCGAGGGCGATCGCCTGATCGACGACGGTGAGCGTGTGCTCGTAGACGTCCTTGTGGCGCCTGTGCTCGTCCGCCGTGTCGCGCAGCCGGGCGATCTCGGGAAGGACGACGTCGGCCACGCCGGTGTAGACGAGCAGCTCGATTCCCCGGCGCGGCGCAGGCGAGAGCATGAGCCTTTCGAGCTCGGCCCGGATCCGCTCGGCGGAGACGATCGCGAGGCGCTCGGCCATCTCGGCCATGGCGGACATGACGTCCTCGCCGACGTCGAAGCCCAGCTGCGCGGCGAAGCGGGCCGCGCGCATGATCCGCAGGGGGTCGTCGTCAAAGGACTGGACCGCCGTGACGGGGGTTCTCAGAATCCCGCCGACGAGGTCGCCGAGGCCGCCGCACGGGTCGACCAGCTCGAGCTCGGGAAGCCGGACGGCCATGGCGTTGACGGTGAAGTCGCGCCGGGAGAGGTCGCCTTCCAGAGTGCGGCCGAAGTCGACCTTCGGCTTGCGCGAGCCGACCTCGTAGGAGTCAGACCGATACGTGGTCACCTCCACAGTCATGTCGTCGCGGACGGATCCTATCGTGCCGAACTCTCGGCCGACGTCCCAGGTGGCTGCGCCCCATGACGAGAGGAGCTTCTCGGTGATTTCAGGGGGCGCCGACGTCGTCAAATCGAAGTCGTGAATGGGCAATCCGAGGAAGGCGTCGCGGACCGGCCCTCCCACGAGTGCCACTTCGTGCCCTGCATCTGCGAAAATGGATCCCAGTTCATCGATGGCCGGAGGGAGGGACCCAAGGGTCTTATGCCCCTGAGCAAGGAGGAGAGCCCGGCGGTTAACTCCGGTCGTCGCCGCATTGTGTATCGGTTCGTAGGAGGGATTCACGCGTTGCACCTTATAAGGGTGCCATGTTCGATCGTCTCTGCATACTTCCGGTGCGCCATAACCTACGTGAGAAACATGTCGACATCAGCACCGCGGCCCTCGCCGACGGAACGGCACCGGCGCAAGCGCACGCCCCGGGCCGTTTCCGCCATCCACCATCCTTATCCCGTGGTGAATGAGACGAGCGCGGGCGGCGTGGTCCTGTCCGTCAAAGACGGATGGGCTTACGTCGCCGTCATTGCACGCCGCAACAGGGGCGGCCGCCTGGAATGGTGCCTTCCCAAGGGCCATTTGGAAGGAACCGAGACCCCGGAGGAAGCCGCCGTGCGGGAAGTTTCGGAGGAGACCGGCATATCCGGAAGGGTTCTCACCCATTTGGCGAGCATCGACTACTGGTTCTCGGGCGCCGACCGCCGCGTCCACAAAGTGGTCCATCACTTCCTCCTCGAGGCGCTGTCGGGCATCCTCACAACGGAGAACGACCCCGATCAGGAAGCTGAGAAAGTCGAGTGGGTCCGCATCGACAAAGTCGGCTCGCGCCTCGCCTACCCGAACGAGCGCCGAATCGTAGCCGCCGCGCGCGCCATCCTTTCGGGGCGTGATTGACGTGAAAGGCATGAGCAGAATGACGGGCTTCGGCGACGCGAAGGCTGCGGACAAGGCGAAAGGCCTCCACGACGCGAAAGCGGCGCACAAGGCTGAAGTTGCGGACAACGCGAAAGGCGGGTCGCGCGGGGGACGATGGATGTCGGCCTTCCTGGCTGCGCTCGTCTGCCTCTCCTGCGCCTTCGCCGCTCCGGCCTCCGACGCGCAAACGGCGTCGGGCGCCCGTCCGGCGCCAATCGCGCACACGGCTTCGAGCGCACACGCCGCGTCAAGCGCTCACCTTTCGAATGCGGGCACAGCCTCGGGCCGCGGCCTAGCCTCGAATGCCCGCTCGGAGTCGGCCCCGGCGCGAATCGGCAGGCCCTCCTCGACCGCCCCGGCGGAGAGAAAGGCGCAGCCGACCGTTCGGATAACCTCCGTGGGCTCTCCGATTCTCCAGCCCAACGAGGATCTCAACGTTTCGGCGGAGGTGAAAAACCCGAGCTCGACGCCGATCACGGTCTCGGCCTCGAAGCTCGTCGCTCAAAAAAACGTCCCGGGATCGCGTTCGCAGGTGCTCGCATTCCTCCATGGATCCGGGTCCGCCCGAGGCTCGGCGGGCATGGAGACGCTCGTCGAGCGCAAAGACCCCGTCGTCGTCCCCGCCGGCTCGACGACGACGCTGACCTTCACCGTCCGGCGCTCCATGCTGCCGTGGGGCGCAACGGACGAAGACTGGGGGCCGCGAGGAGTCGAAATCTCTGCGACGATCGGCGAGAGACGGGTCAAAGACCGCTCGATCGTCGTCATGGCGCCCACGGCCCCGGTGACGCCGATGCCGACGGCCGCGCTCATTCCGCTCACGTCTTCCCCCGCCGAAATCGCCTCGAATCCTTCCGTGAAGTCGCAGGCGGAGCATCGCACGCCGACGGTCCCAGAAAGAATCCCCCGGGCGGTCAAAGAGCTTTCGGTGCCCGGCGTGACGCTCGCCCTCGACCCGCTCATCGCCGACGTCGCCGGCGCGGATCTGACCAAGGCGCTCGCCTCCTTCTCCCGCGAGCGCGCCACCCAGCTCATTCTCACGGCGCCGGGGGATTCCGACGTCGCCGCAAGGATGCACGGCTGCGACGACGCCGGCGAGCTCAACTCGTGCGCCAAAGCCCACCTCGATGCGGAAAAGGCCCTCGCGTCGAGGGTCTCCGACGACATCTCCGCGAGGCTGAACATCGACGCCCCGCGCACCGACATCGCCCTTTTGCCGCCGCAGACCGATTCGCTGACTGCCACCGGCCTTGCCAGCGCGGGCGGCGGCCCCGCGGTGCTCTCGGGCAATCAGACTCCGATCAGGGGCAAAGGAACCACCCCGTCGGCCCGGATGCGGCTTCCGGGCACATCGACCGCCGCCCTGGCGTCGGACACCGCCATGAGCGCCGCGTTCTCCGGAACTCTCCCCGACAACGCCGACGCCGACTCGACCCCGTCGGGATCGGAGACCCTCGACGCTTTGGACGCCCGCCAGCTCGTGCTCGGTCTGTCAGCGGCCACCTACAGGGAGCGGCCGAGCACGTCCCGAGTCACTTTGATAGAAGGGGACCGCGCGGGCATGCCCTACCTCGGGCAGGGCGATCCGGCGAAGGCCTCGACGGACAGCGCCCTCAGCCCGGAGAACATGGGCGAAACGGTCCGGGCCCTGATGTCGGCGCCGTGGGTGGCGCCGACCACCGTGAGCGGCGCCTTCGACCAAAGCCCGTCGACGGTGGCTCGAAGCTCGCTTCCGGAGTATCGCTCGCCGACGGGGATGCTCACCCGCAAGGAACTCGAGCGCATCGACTCGGCGCGGAAGAACTTTGACGCGATCGTGGAAATCTCGGGGAGCAAAGCGCTGCTCAATCAGACGGTCACGGCCCGCGCCTATTCGCTGACCGGCGTCGCCTGGCGGGCTTCGAGGGACTCTCGGACGGAAGTCCTCAAGGCCTACGAAGCCGACGGACGGATCTTCCTCAAGAGCATCGCGGCCGAACGGTCCTCGACGATCAACATCATCTCCACAAAATCGGAGATCCCGATTCATGTGGGCAACTCCCTGCCGGTGTCGGTCACCGTCTGGGTCGAATTGCACTCGCGCGACCCGCGTTTGAAAGCCGGCAAGAAGGTCAAGGCGACTCTCGCGCCCAGCTCCTCGACCAAGGTCCTCATTCCGGTCAGGGCCTTCGGCTCCGGAAACATAACCGCCGACGTCAGGATCCTCAACGAGGCGGGGGCCTCTGTGGGTGTGACGAAGTCGCTACAAACTCGTGTGCGTTCCGACTGGGAAAACATCGGAACCGGTGTTTTCTTGGCTTTCTTTCTCACGCTCCTCATCGTCGGCACCGTCAAATCGCTTCGCAAGGGACGCCGTTCGCGCTCATTCAGCCCCGAAGAGGTCCGTAAGGCACGTAGAGAGGCCGCTGAAAGGGCAGCCGCCGCAAAGGAGGCTACGTGAAGGGAATTCACCTCGAATCCTCTGGCAAGGCGAGCCTGACCCTATCAAGTTTGCCCGGTAATATGGACGGCGTCGCACACGTGGTTTGGAGTTCTCGCGCGTGTCCACGAAGGGAGTGTCATGAATAGCTTCGCCCAGGCCGGCCAAGTGATCGCCGGCCGCTACAGGCTCACCGAGCCGTTCCCTGAGCAGCCGCCGTATCCCGGCGTTCGAGCATGGAACGTGGTCGACACGCTGCTCGGGACCTCGCTGCGCATCCTCGCGTTGGACCCCGACAACCCGAATGCGAGCGAGGTGCTCGACGCGGCGAGGCGCAGCTCGCTCATCGACGACCCGCACGTCGTGCGCATCATCTCCGTCGGCGAGGACCCCGCCGCCCACTACGTGGCCACCGAAATCCCGCTCGGGACGCCGCTGTCCGCCTATCTGCACGGCGTCCCCTTCGACCCCGACCAGGCGCAGGCGCTCACGGGCGAAGTCGCGAGCGCGCTGAACTCGGCGCGAGCCAGAGGGGTCCGCCACCTTCAGCTGACGCCCCAGCACATTCGGGTGGGCGTGTTGGGCGAGGTCTTCATCGACGGGTTGGGCGTCGAGGCGGCGTTGGCCAACCTTCGCGCGGATTCGATGTCCAGCTCTCAGGCAGACCGCATGGAGTCTCGGGGAATCGCTGTTCTCCTGGCCCGGCTTCTCACCGGAGACGGGCAGTCCAAGGCCGACGCCGTCCTGCGGTCCGCCGCCGAAAACGGCAGTCTGCCCGGAGCGCTGCGCAGCACGTGCACGAGAGAGCTCCGAGGATTGGGGGCGCTGTCCCCGGCTGACCTTGTTCGCGAGCTCGCCCCCTGGGGCGCCGTCGAGCCCTCGGAGTTCCCCTCGGCAAGCGCGTCAGGCAAGTCGGCCTCGCCGTCGGCCGAGTCGGCCGCGACGGAAGGTTCCGACCGCGCATCGGCGGAGGCAGGCGCGGACCGGGGCGATCGGGGCGGCGAGCAGTCCGTCGCCGGGCCGGCGACCCCGAGCGGAACCGGCTCTGCGCAGGGCGACGTCGACCCCCTTTCCGACAAGTCCGTCAAGTCCGGCGGCATGAAGCCGAAATGGTCGAGTCTGGGCGCTTTTGCGGAGGAGCACCCCGAGGCGGTCGACCCCTCGGCCACCGCCATCTTCCGTCCCGAAGACTTCGGCGACGCCCCCGAGGGGGACTACGTGAGTATCGCGGACGGCCCCGAGGCCTCCGAGGACGAGACGATCGAAACCGCAGCGGCGCAGGACAAGCGGGACAAGAAGACAGCTGAAAGCAAAAAGGCGCCGCAGGGAAAGAAGAAGGCTCAGGGCGGCAAGAAGAAGCCCGCGCAGGGAAAGAAGAAGGCGAGCGCCGACGCGGCGCGGCAAGCCGAGCTTTCGGAGACTCGAGTCGAGCTTCCGCAGACGGCGGTGTCTTTGCAGGCAACCGATCCTTCCGAATCTTTGCGGGCGGCCAATGCTCCCGATCCCGCCGCAGAAGCGGCTCGGACCGCGGCAAAGCCCTCCGGCTCTTCCGCCGCCGACGGGGCCGCCTTTGCCGAGGAGGGAAAACGGAAGGCGGACGCGGGGAGCGGCGCCGCAATGCGCGCAGGGCAGTCGGCGGATAGGCACGCCAAGGACCATGCTGCAGCGGAAGCGAACCGCATCAAAGGGAAGGGCGGATCCTCGGCGGCGAAAACGGAGGAGGCCTCCGAAATGCCGCCGTCGTTCCTGCCTCATTCGGGCAATGCGGCGGAGGCGGCCACGGTTCGCATGCCAGTCTCCTCGGGCGGCCCGGCGAAGGCGTCCGGCCGCCCGGCTCCGGCAGGTCAAACGGCTTCCGCGGCCCAGGAAGACCCCTGGCTTCTCGGCGCCCAGCCGGAGGAGCCGCTTTCTCCCGCAAATCTGGCCGGGGAGGAGATTGACAGGCCGCTCTACAATCCCTCGAAGGTCGTTGTGACGCTCGCTCTGGTGCTCATCCTCGTCGTCGGCGCCTGGGCGGTTTTCAAGTTCTTCTCCCCGACGAGCGTTTCCACGACCAAGCCCACGGCCACGAAGTCGCTGGAGCCGACCAAAGCTCCAAGCAGCGCCAAGAAGCCGACCGAGAGCCCGACGAAGAAGGAGGACCCGGACAAACTTCCCCAACCGAGCGTCTCGAGCGTTTCCCTCCTCAACCCCTACGGCGCCCAGATGGAGCCGTCCACAGTCAACGAGCAGGACAATCCCTCTCAGATCCGGTATCTGACGGATCGAAAGACCTCAACCTCGTGGCAGTCTTGGTGGTACGGGGACGCCTCCTACAACGGGAGCAAAGAAGGGATCGGCTTGGCCATCAAGCTTTCGAGCAAGGCGAAAGTGACCTCGGTCAAGATCGAATCCAAGCTTTCAGGGGGGAAGGTCGAGTGGCGCAACTCCTCGGAGTCTTCGCCCAACAGCGGCGACGTCGTCGCCGAAGGCGGGCTCAAGCCGGGATTGACCCTTTCAGCTTCGGAATCGGTGGCCACCGACACCGTCATCCTCTGGTTCCCCGAGCTGTCCAAGGAGACCGCCAAGAAGTACAGGCTCGACATTTCGGAGATCACCGTCGAGTGACGGACGGCGCGCCCCGCTGCGGAGGCGTGCGGAAGCCGGGCCTCGGCGTCGGGAATAGCGGAACCCCTCGCGCGCGTTCATTTCTCGACACCTACGAAAGGCAGACATGACTGAGAAAGTTCACGACGTCGTCATCGTCGGATCCGGCCCCGCCGGCTGGACGGCCGCCATATACACGGCCCGCGCGGGATTCGAGCCGCTGGTCGTGGCCGGCGCCCTGGAGGCCGGCGGAGCGCTCATGAACACCACCGAAGTCGAGAACTTCCCCGGCTGGCCCGATGGGGTCATGGGCCCCGACCTCATGGACAAATTCCAGGCCCAGGCGCAGAAGTTCGGCGCCTCGGTTGAGTACGAAGACGCAACAGAGCTCCGGCTCGAAGGCGGCGTCAAGACTGTCGTCACAGACTCCTCGACGTACAAGGCGAAAACGGTGATCCTCGCGCTCGGCTCGGCGTACAAGAAGCTCGGCATCGAGGGCGAACGTCTCTATTCCGGCAAGGGCGTGTCCTACTGCGCAACATGTGACGGCTTCTTCTTCAGGGACAGGGAGATCGCCGTCGTCGGAGGCGGAGATTCGGCGCTGACGGAAGCGCTTTTCCTCGCGCGTTTCGGCTCGAAAGTTCACCTGATCCACCGCCGAGACCAGTTCCGCGCGTCGAAGGTGCTGGCCGACCGCGTCGCGGCCGAGCCCAAGATCGAGGTTCACTGGAACAAGACGGTCTCCGAGCTTTCCGGCGGCGAGACACTCGAATCCGCCACGCTCGCCGACACCGTCACGGGCGAAACCTCGGTGCTCCCCGTCGCGGGATTCTTTGTGGCGATCGGCCATGACCCGCGCACCGCGCTCGTTCGCGACGAAGTCGCCTTGGACGGCGCCGGGTACATTTTGGTCGACGAGCCCTCCACCCGCACGAACGTCCCCGGAGTTTTCGCGGCCGGCGACGCCGTCGATCACACGTACCGCCAAGCCATCACGGCGGCAGGCTCGGGAGCTCGCGCCGCGCTGGACGCCCAGGCGTACCTCGAAAACCTGCGCGGCTGACCGGAGACTTCCGCGTCGCACGCCAGCTTCCGGCGTCGCCCCTCCGAATTCTGTCGGAGGCGCGTAGCATCATATGAGTATGTCTCAAGCCTCCGCTTCCAACGCCCGCAAAGCTCGCGGAGCCTTTTTCACTCCCGCTCCGATCGCGCGGTTCATCGTCGATTGGGCAGTGCGCAGGGCGGGTGACAGCGTCCTCGATCCTTCGTGCGGCGACGCCGCCTTCCTTGCGCCGGCCGCGATGAAGCTTCTCGAGCTTTCCTCAGCGCGGCCGGTCGAGGCCTGCGTTCGAAGGCCCGCGATTGGCGAAGGGCAAACCGCCCGCGAAGAGAGGGAAATCTGCGAGGAGAGGCCTGTCGGCGAAAAGTTCGCAGTCTGCGAGGCAGCGGCCTGTGAGGCCGAGCCCCGTGAGATCCGAGTCGATGGAGTGGACGTCGACCCTCCGAGCGCGGCGGCGGCCCGCAAACGCGTCGGCGCGCTCGGTGCGCGCGCGCGTGTCCTGGTCTCCGATTTCTTCGCAATTCCGGCCGAAGCCCGCTATGACGCCGTCGTAGGCAATCCTCCCTACGTCAGGTATCAGGGGTTCGCGGGCACCTCGCGAACCGCCGGCAGAGAGGCAGCCTTGCGAGCGGGGGTGTCCTTGACGGCGCTCGCCTCGAGCTGGGCGCCCTTCGTTGTCCACGCCTGCCAGTTTCTCGTGCGAGGGGGCAGGCTCGGCTTCGTTCTTCCCGCGGAACTGCTCAGCGTCAACTACGCAGCCCCCGTTCGCCGTTTCCTTTTCGACAGCTTTTCGAGCATCGAACTGGTCCTTTTCGAACGCCGGGTGTTCGACGAGGCCCAAGCCGACGTCGTCCTCCTGCTGGCCGAAGGATACGGAGGCTCGACATCGCACGCCGCAGTCCGCCAGGTCCGCGACGAGAGCGATCTGGCCGCCGCGTCGCCGCGTCCGCGCGCGGCCCGCGGCGAAAGGGCGTGGGCGCCCGCCGCCCCGGAAGCCAAATGGACCGAGTTGCTCGCGCCAGCCGCCGCGCTTGCCGACCTCGACGAACTGCGCGATTCTTCGGCATTGACGCCGCTCTCCGAGTGGGGCGCGGTCAAACTCGGAGCAGTCACCGGAAACAACGGCTATTTCACGCTTTCACCCTCTCGCGCCCGCGAGCTTGGCTTGGATCGCCGCGACCTGCTCAGGATCAGCCCGGCGGGAAGCTCCCATTTGCGTGGGCTGTCTCTCACATCAAGGGCGTTGGCGGCTCTGGGAGAAGAAGGCCGAGGAACGCTGCTTTTCAGGCCGCGAACCCCTTTGTCCGCCGCCGCACGGCACTACATTCGCGCGGGCAGCGAAACCGGCGTCGACCTTGCATACAAATGCAGAGTGCGGGACCCGTGGTACATCGTCCCGCTCACGGCCGTCCCAGACCTTTTCTTGACGGCGATGAATGCCGAAATGCCGCGCCTCGCGGCCAACAGCGCCCGCGTGCGCCATCTCAATTCCGTCCACGGAGTCTGTCTGGCGGAAGGACTCCGCCGCTTGGGAACGGAGCTGCTTCCCCTGGCCAGCCTCAATTCTGCGAGCAGGCTCAGCGCCGAGCTCTCCGGCCGCAGCTACGGAGGCGGCATTCTCAAACTGGAGCCCGGCGAAGCCCGCGGATGGCTCGTCCCTTCGCCCACGCTCATAAGCGAGCGGTTTGAAGAACTGCGGTCGATCAAAGCCTTGGTCGCGCGGGCTCTGCGGCGGGGCGAGCTGTCCCGCGCAACCGAAATGGTCGACGCCGCCCTCGGACTGGCGAGCGCAAAGCCGGGCTCGCCCGAATCCGGCGGCCTTTTCGCGGCTGCCGCGGCTCTGTCGCGTCGGCGCATGGACAGAGGGAGGAAGCGTGGCCGCTAAAGCCGAAGAAGCAAGAACCGAGGAAGTTGGAACTGGGTCAGAAGGCCGACCGCGTTATGCGCTCGTTTTCGCAACGGCACGCTGGTGCGAGCCCGCCGTTCCCATGCGCGTCATCTTCGACGAGGTGGTCCGCGACCTCGAACGCAGAGTCGTCGAGGCCCACCGCAGGGTCGGTTTGCTCGCCGACGGAAACCTGCCCCTAAATGACGTCTCGCCGCCCGCCGGGTCCGACTCGCTTCTCACTTCGGCCTTCTCGCGCATCGCAGGCGTGCGCGGCGTCGTCCTTGACGTCGACGAAGTCGACGCGGTCCTTGCTTCGAGGGCCGACGACGCCGCATCCGGCCGCCCTCCCGATCCCGCTTTCGAGCTCGATCCGCTCTTTTCCCGCGCTTTCGCTGAAACGATCGACTTTGTCCCCATGATCGTCCTCATGCGGGAAGGGAACCGGTCCACAGCGGGCGAGGAACTGGTGCGCTTCGCCGGTCAGTTGCCGAAGCTTCACATTCGCGACCGGATTCTCGAGGCGCTCGGCGACGACCTTCTTCCTCCGGCTGCGTGAGTCCGGCCGATCCGTGGCAAACTTAGAAGGGTCGCACTCCCGGCGGGAACGCGTCCGGAAACCGGGGTGCGCACAGTCGACCAAGGAGACGCCATGAGCGACAAGCAGAGGAACGCCGGCCGACGGGCGAGCGCCAATCGCGCCGCCGTTGCCACCGGCACACGCCTGGACCCCTGGTACAACACCTACGCCGACCGCGCGCTCGGAATGAGGCAGTCCGAGGTTCGCTCGCTTTTTGCGGTGGCAAACCGCCCCGAGGTCGTCTCGCTCGCGGGAGGCATGCCCAACATCGAAGGCCTGCCCCTCGAGTTCCTCGCGGAGATGAGCAGCCGCCTTCTGCGCGACCGCGGCGCGTCGATCCTGCAGTACGGCTCAGGCCAAGGATCCGATGAATTGCGCGAGATGATCGTCGAGGTCATGCGCCCCGACGGCATTCGCGGACACGCCGACGACGTCGTCGTCACCACTGGTTCCCAGCAGGCTCTCGACCTCATCTCTCAGATTTTCATCAACCCGGGCGACGTCGTCCTTGCGGAAGCCCCCTCGTATGTCGGGGCCCTCGGAACTTTTCGGGCGTATCAGGCGAACGTCGTCCACGTTTCGATGGACGCCGAGGGCCTCATTCCCGAAGAACTCGAGCGCGTCATCGACGAGCTCGAGGCCGAGGGCAAACCGGTAAAGTTTCTCTACACGATCCCCAATTTCCACAACCCGGGCGGGGTGTGCCTTTCGGCCGAGCGCCGCCCGCGCATCGCTGAAATCTGTCAGCGCCGCCGTATTCTCGTGGTTGAAGACAATCCCTACGGCTTGCTGGGTTTCGACGGAGACCCGATCCCGGCCATTCAGTCGATCAACCCCGACGGCGTCGTCTACCTTGGCTCCTTTTCGAAGACGTTCGCGCCCGGCTACCGCGTTGGTTGGGCGCTGGCGCCCACGGCCGTCGCCGCACGGCTCACCCTCGCCAACGAGAATGCGCTTCTGTGCCCGTCTACCTTCGCGCAGCTTTCGATCAACGAGTACCTGCGCACCTACGACTGGTATCAACAGGTCAAGGAATATCGCGAGATGTACCGTGAACGGGGGTGCGCCATGCAGGCGGCGCTCGAAGAGTACATGCCCATGTGTTCTTGGAACAGCCCCGAAGGCGGCTTTTACACCTGGGTCAGGCTGCCGGAGGGCCTCGACGCACAGGCCATGTTGCCGCGCGCCGTCACCAATCTGGTGGCTTACGTTTCGGGAACCGCCTTCTATGCCGACGGCCAGGGGCGGGATCATATGCGCCTGTCCTTCTGTTATCCGACGCCGGAGCGAATTCGCGAGGGCGTCCAACGTCTGGCCAGGGTGGTCCGCGCGGAGGCCGAGCTCGTCGACATGTTCGGCCTGCGCGGCGACGACGGCGCCAAACCTTCGCCGGGAGAGTTCGCATGGCCGCGAGTGTAAGGCCGGCGCAAGGATGCTGACGACGCCGCGGCGGCCGCCCGTCGCAGACGATCCGGCCCGACCAGTCTCAACCAAGCCGACTGGCTTCAACCCAACCCGACCGATCTCAACCAAATCGAAGCCGCACAACCGACGGTCCCGGCCCAATCCGATCAGTCTCAACCAACATTCCCTACCCAACCCGACCAATCCACCCACAACCAACATTCCCTACCCAACCCGGCCAATCTCCTCCGCAACCGACAATCCCTACCCAACCCGACCAATCTCCTCCGCAACCGACAATCCCTACCCAACCCGACCAATCCACCCACAACCGACAATCCCAACCTAAACAACAAACCAACCACCCCGACCAAAGGAGAAAAGATGTCCGCACCGCTCACGGTGGCGATTCTTGCAGGAGGACTCACGCATGAGCGCGAAGTGTCCCTTCACTCGGGACGCCGCCTTGCAGCGGTCCTTTCCGAGGCGGGCATGCACGTCAAGGTGCTTGACGTCGACGCCAATCTTCTGCAATCCCTCAAATCTATGCAGCCCGACGTCGTTTGGCCGCTCATCCACGGAAGCACCGGGGAAGACGGGTCGCTTCAAGGCCTGCTGGAACTCGTCGGCGTGCCCTACGTCGGCACACCCCCTGCCGCATGCAGGGTCGCTTCGGACAAGGCGGTGGCGGGCGCGGTTCTCTCCGCCGCCGGCCTAAACGTCCCCAATTCGGTGACGATTCCGCAGAAGCTGTTCCGCGAAGTAGGGGTGGGCCAAGTCCTCGACCTCATTAAGGCGCGCTTCGACTTTCCCCTGGTTGTCAAACCAGCCCAGGGCGGCTCGGCGCTCGGCGTGACGATTGTGGCCTCGGCGGCCGGCTTGCCTCGCGCCATGGTGGATTGTTTCGCCTACGACGAGCGCGCCCGAGTCGAGCAGTACATCGAGGGCACTGAGTTGGCGGTATCCGTCGTCCAAACTGGAAGTGAGCCCCGCGCTCTTCCTCCGGTCGAAATCGCGACTGACGGGCCCTACGATTACGACGCGCGCTACTTCGCCGGGCGCGCCGAATACTTCGTTCCCGCTCGCCTTTCCGAAGAGCACACCGCAGCCGTCAAAGAGGCCGCCGAGCGCGCTCATTCCGTTCTCGGGCTCAGATACCTTTCGCGCACGGACCTCATTCTCGACGACACCGGCCGCCCTTGGATCCTCGACGTCAACGTCGCTCCCGGAATGACGGAGACTTCGCTCTTCCCTCAAGCTGCAACAGCCGGTGCTTTAGAAAGCGAAACAACCGTCGACGATCTCTACGTGGAGATTCTAAACGCGGCTCTAGCTGACAGGCGATAGTTGAAGACCGAACCCGGCGCCGCCCGCGCGGCTAAACTCTCGCCGTCGTACGCGCGTTCCCAGCAGCGCGACTAGGTTCCCGCGTCACGCCTGGGTTCCCGTTGTCGTGCATCCCGATTCCCGCCGCCTGCACGTGCATCCCCACCGTCACACCATCCCCAGATTCGTCTGACCGTTGCAAACGATGCCCAAGCAACGGCGACGGCGATCATCCACTCCCGGGCATCTCTTTCTAGGCGTTTCCTCCGAGGCCTAGATTCCTCACGGTCATCCTGCCCGCATTCCAACCTGTCGGACTCCATCGGTCCGGCGAAAGCCTGCCGCCTTTAACGGCCCGACAGACAGATGTATTTTTCAGCCCGGCGGTCTTGTGAACTTCCGAACCTCGCAACTTTGACGAACGCTTCCAGCCTGGCAAGCTTGACGCGCCCTTTCAGTCCGACGATCTCCGCGAGCATTTTTATCCTGACAGTATCGGTCTGATCCTCCAGGCAAGTTTGGGGCTTCCAACCCGGTTTGGCCCCTTTAGGCACTTTAGGCAGCATGAATCGCCCGCATCGCTTTGGGCTTTCCAGGTCAGTCCATGTCAACTAAGAGAGCCTTTCGAGGCCCCAACGATCTTCCAGGTGAGCTTGGGTTGGGGCAGAGAACTCCCTGCCCCAACCGCGTGAGAAACAAACTGACAAAACGGCCTTGACGACCACATATTGTAATATAGTATTCAACACCGACTGCCGACTCACCGTCGGAGTCTGTTTCGCGTTTCTACTCCACTACATCGACGCCTGTCTCACCGGGGCTGAGCACGCCCAAGATGCGATTGAGGTCATCGATTGAAGCGAAGTCGATCTTAATAGACCCTTTCTTCGCCCCCATTTCGACTTTGACGCGAGTGTCGAAGCGATCGGCCAGCCGACTCGACAATTCGCCGAGCTCGGGGCCGTATCTTCTAGCTCGCCTACGTCCGCTAGTTGGCGAGGCGGTTGGTTCATCGCCAAGGGCGACGATCTCTTCAACCTGCCGTACAGAAAGGCCTTCGGAGACGATCTTTTGAGCAAGCCTTTCCATTGCGCCAGGGTCAGACAAACCGAGCAGCGCACGCGCATGGCCGGAAGACAAAACCCCCGCAGCCACTCGCCGCTGGACCAGAGGAGGCAGCTTTAGCAGTCGCAGCGTGTTGGAGATCTGTGGACGCGACCTCACGATCCGACGCGACAGTTCCTCCTGGGTGCACTGAAAGTCTTCCAGCAGCTGTTGGTAGGCAGCCGCCTCTTCCAACGGATTGAGTTCCGCTCGATGCAAGTTCTCTAAGAGGGCGTCTCGAAGCAGGTCCTCATCTTGCGTATGTCGAATAATGGCGGGGACGGTCTCAATGCCAGCCAACTCGGAAGCACGCCAACGGCGCTCGCCCATGATGAGTTCATAGCGAGCTTTTGGCTGCCCAGGAATAGGCGCCGCCAACGGCCGGACGATAACGGGCTGAAGAACTCCGACTTCGCGAATCGAAGCGGCCAGTTCCTCAAGCTCTTCTTCGTCGAATACGTTTCGCGGCTGTCTCGTATTCGGGATTATCTGGTCGAGGGGGAGCTCCGCATAGGTGGCGCCGGGAACTTCAACGAGGCCTTCGTCCGCTTCGTCTTGTTCGTTTTGAGCGCGACTCGCGCCTTCCGCCAGAACGTCGTCGCCGCTGCTTCCCTTTGCGACGGCGTCATTGGCTTCAGCCTCGCCGTTGTCCTCCACGTGGCTGTCAAGCACAGTGCCGCCGCCGCTCTCGGCGTCACCACCATCACCTTTGACAAGGCGGACATTCTCCACGGCATCGGCAACACCGCCGTCACCGGCCTCTGCAGCATCACCGGCCTCCGGCTCGTCACCGGCCCCTGCAGTGTCACCGGTCTCTGCAGTGTCACCGGCCTCCGGCTTGTCACCGACCCCTGAGTTGCCGACGTCGCCGCGCGCCTCTGAGGCTTCAGCTCGCCTTGAATGTCCGTCTTGACCGGAGACGTCAACCTGGTTCGAGGCGTCTGCGCCCGCAACAACGGGTCGACTTGCGGAGTCAGCTGCCTCTTGTCCTCCCGGACTCCCCGTCGTTTCAGGCGTCGAACTGTCACGAGACGCCGAACTCTTCGAATCCTTTGTTTTGTTTTGCCTCACGTCCACGGAAGGGATTTCCTCGGAAAACTCAACGGCACCCGCTTGGTCGAAAGCTCGAACGCTCGTCTTGTGCTGAACAGCAGAGTTCGGATGCATTCCTTCACTCCCTCTCGAGTCGGCGGGGGATGTCTGCATCTCACCATCGGGCACAGCCGGACTTTGATTCAGCCCTTCTCGTGTTCCGCTTTCCGCCGAATCCTTTTCGTTCCCCGCCGAATCCTTGGGTTCCGCGGGCTCGGACTCTGCAGACTTGACGACAGCCTCCACAGGCTCAAGTTCTGCAGTTTTCATCTTCGTGCGCTCTACGACAGTTTTCACAGATTTCGCAGTCGCCTCCGCGAATTCGTCGGTCGACCCGGGCACAGCGTTTGTGGTCATGCCCGTCCGTCTTGCTCTTTGTGTCGCGGGACGATTGGCGTCCTGCGACGTCGCCTTCCCCTCCATCTCGCTTCTAGAGGCCTCTTCGAAATCACTGGAGGCCTTCGCGTCGGCATTCACAGCTTTTGCACCAGCGTCTGCGCGCTTGTCAACAGCGGAGTTCTCGATGGTTGCCGTGCCGCCGACAACTGTTTTCCGACTGGATGATCGATCCTTGTCGGCGTCTTTCTTCCTGCCGATGTCCTTCTTCGCGTCAGCGTCCCTTCCCCCGCTGAAGTCTTTCTCCTTGCCGGTTGCCTCACTCTTTTCCCTCCGGGGAGACGAACTGTTGATGCTCAACGAATCGCCATCGCTAGAGAGACGGCTTCTCTTGCCGGGCGACTTCTTCGACGCTTCTTCTGCTTTAGCTGTAGGCTCAACAGCTGCTCCGGCCTTAGAGTCGTCGGCGGTCTTAGGGGTAGCGGACTTCTTCGCTTTCTTCGGTTTTGACGATGGACCTTTATCGATCTCGTGACTCGCCGGTGTTACACCGCTGCCAAAGAACACGTCAATGGGACGGTCTTTAGACTCCCTTTGCGCGGAAGGAATGAGGGCGCCGATTCCTCTTCCAAGACCGCGTCTACGTTCGGCCATTCCTGCTCCTTATTCGGCTCGATTAGCTAATTCGTGCGCCGCGGCCAGATATGCGATAGCGCCACTGGAGCGGGGTGCAAATGTGATGACGGTCTCGCCATATGAAGGAGATTCAGCAATGCGAACTGACCGCGGAATCTCTGTTTCAAGCGTCTGTTCGGGAAAGTAGTCCCTCACATTCTCCGCGACTTCTGCAGAAAGATTAGTGTTCTTCGACGACATGGTCAAAAGAATGGTACTGACTCGAAGCTCGGGATTATGAGAAGCGCTTGCACCTTCAATTGTATGGAGAAGCTGTGTAAGACCCTCTAGAGCATAGTATTCCGTCTGAACGGGAATCAGCACCTCTTTGGCGGCTATCAGCGCATTGATAGGCAAAAGAGACATACTCGGCGGGCAGTCGATGAACACATAGTCAAATGGCGTTCCCTCAGCAGCTACCGCTGCAAGCCCTTCGCGCAAAGTGTCCCGAAGTCTGGTCATACGGTCTTCTTGGTCAGCAAGTTCGACGTCGACTAACGACAGATTGATCGACGAAGGAACCACAAAGAGATTCTCCAGTTTCTCCGTCGACTGCATGGCGTCGCGCATAGTCACGTTCCCAACCAGCACGTCATACAGAGTTGCGACGTCTTCATCTCTACTTGCACCCAAAGCCGTGGACGCATTGCCTTGAGGGTCGTCATCAACCACAAGAACATTAAGACCGCCTTGCGCCAAGGCAGCTGCAATGTTGACAGCCGTGGTGGTTTTGCCGACGCCGCCCTTTTGATTGGCGATCGCGATGATCCTCGTCGACGCCGGAGACCTGAACTTCGACCCCCCGATCGCATCAAGCCTCTTCATGTCCTCAGCCAGGCTATTGGCAAGAGGAGACCCTTCGCCTCGCAGGCGATCCCACGGGCTTTCCTCTTCGGTAACCCGCGCGGTCGCCCTTCGTGTCTTCCTTATGGGATCACTCACGTATCCGCTCCTCTCGTCTCATCACATTCTACGCAAAACGGAGATTGAAATTGTCCTATCCACACCGCATTTCGTGTCTGACTTTTCCACAGGTTGACTACGACATTTCCCAAACGTTCATTGCGAAGCGATCTCACATTTGCTTGCCATTTTCGATTCGCATTTTTATGTGTTGGATTCTTTTACACTCGAGGAACAAGCGAACGCGCTTGACGCTATCTTCGGTTTTTGCCTCATTGACAGCCGTTTTCAGGTGCGTCATACTAAGTAGCCTTTGGCATTGTTGCGTACAGCCCGAAATCCCATCGTTCACGGTCTAGAATCTGTTGTTTAGAGACTTAACCCCAGTCGTTCATGCTCTAAAACCTGTTTTAGACTAAGACCCGGTCGTTCGCGGTCTAGTGTCAAAGGCACCGTTGCTTTCCTCTTTGCCACTAGATTCAAGCGCCGAAACATGTTTCGCCATTTCGCGGAACCGAATCTCTCGTGTCTCTTTAACGCCATTGGATTGCATTGCATTCTTCCGGTCCCATCGGCTCTTCTCCTCCTTTGAGTAAAAGACACGTGATGTTCTGCAACCAACTTCCTTCTCTAACGAACTCAAGCGACTACTTTGTCCGACGACGACGGCACTCGATACGGCACCCGATAACTGTGCAAATTGTCCTGATACTAAGCAGGGACTAGGCATTTATAGAAACTAACAGAAGAATACACTTATACCTCCCATGCCGACGCTTTAACTGTTCAAAAATGACTTCGGTTCTGTTTCTGCCGGCAAAGAGGCATTAGAGTTAGGTAAACAAATCGAACGCATCGGGTGATAGAACCAATCAGATATGCCGACGTCGCTTTTTCTTTCAAGTGCGTCACTACTTGTAGCTGCACTAGAAAACGCTTTTGAATTCACGGAATTGTTAAAACACGTTTCGCTATCAACGAGAGACTACGTTGAGTTAGAACACTAAGGTAAATGAGAGACGATCGCAATAACTCACGACGGTCCGAGACCTTTCCTATATTTCTGAAGCTAACTTTCGCTGTAGTTCTCTGCAATTTGTTCAAAATAGCGGTACTTCCATTGTTGTTTTAGTCAATCACAGTGTTTCACCTTTAGGCTGTGCCTTCTGTCATTTGCCTCGAAATAACACGGATCTTGCTACGCATTAACGATATCGTGTCGGCTCTCTGCGTTGCCGGTTCTCTGCGTTGCCGGTTCTCTGCATTCCGACCTCCTGCATTACAAAGCAGCTTTCAAATCAGTAGTGTTTCACGTGAAACACAAAGCATACGCAGACCGGTGAATGAAATAGATGCTTGAAGTCATAATGGTCGCTTCTAACGTAGACGGATATGGGGTAGATATCTAATGAATTTGCTTTATCCACCAAAACTAGCCACCAAAGGCACCTCACTTACATGGGGAAGGGATTAGTCTTCGCCTACGGGCAAGCTTGCGTTCGCGATAGTACCCATTTATTTAGGAAAACTGCGTGTTTCAACTACGAACATAGACATAGAGTTAGCAATTTTAGTTTCTATTTTGTAGCTAACCTTGCTTTGTCGGAATTTCCATTGTCGGAGGCTCCAATTATGTGTCCACAACGCTGACTGCTGGACGACAACCTACAGACTACAGCGCTACTTGATACACAGAATAAACCCGGGTTTCAAATCGACGGAAATATACAAGCCGGTTCTATGACGATCCTTCGGAAAAGCGTATGGACATAGAAGCCAAAACGGCTGCTTGATGCCTTTGATCTAGTAGATATCGGGACATGAAATAGAGATTCTATATCGCATAGCAAAACCAAATTTTGACTAGTTCAACGCTTTGAGACGACATATTATTAAACCCGCTCAACACCATTCACGCACCTATTAGCTTCAGTGTTATGTACGCAAACTTGAGGCTAGATTTCTAATCAGCTCAAAGCAGTGGCATTGTCCCAAAAGCGACTTGTAAACGCAGCACTGGTAAACGGTTGTTTTTACAGCATGTCACTCCGCTTCGATGCGCATAGCAGTGCCGCCTTTTGCTTGAAATTGCACGGTCGACGGAGTGTAACATTAGGCACGCCCCATCACTACAAACAGCCAACATTTAAATTCTAGACTTGATGTAGTGTTCGTAAAGCTTCGAATTAGCAACGAAGTTCTAGCCTACCGCTAGAAACCTTCAGTAATGGTCCACCCAATGAGCTGACTTCGATATTGCTTAGCCTAACTGATCGGTAGAGCATTAGTGTGGTATCGATACACTCAGTAACATCCAAACAGCGTTCTGAGACGCTACATGTGGCGTCTAAGTTTCAACGGTAACCGACGAGCAGAAGCTACGCGTGACACTACACCGGTCCACGTTTCACGTGAAACGCGATCAGATATTTAGCCGCTTCGAGCTTTAATGAAAACTATGGATTGTGCTTTACTCAGATACCGACCTTGCGATTTACTTAACATTGAGTGCTTTAGCTATTCGTCTCTCACTTGTCAATATGCGTCGCGCTAAGCACACCTACCTTAAAGTCTTGCCTAGAACACCGGATTGCTTTACGTAGGCAAACCAATTTACAAGCCGCACGCCAGATCGTTGTACTAGAGACTAAACTAGCAATCAGCGACACGGATGCTAAGGCGACTAGTTTCAATCAGAGTCACTTCAACAGCATATCTATCCGACAACTACAAAAGTGCTTAAACGCTTCAAGGCTGCTAGCTTGCCGTTTCACGTGAAACATCAAGTCAGTGACTTACGCAGCTGCCGTGGTTGATCCGCTAAATTCCTTAGAAATCACGACTATTCCAGCTGCTGAATCGAAAACCGGCAGTCTTTCGTACTAGATTCAATGACTGTTTCTGTGCTCGCTCCGAAAGATACTTAAGTACTTATAGAGTGTCTATAAAGTGAAGCCATTCGAAACCTTCATCATCAGTACCTGCAATCGACGATTCTATCGTTAGTTCGAGACTCGCTCCGCGGCCAAACCGTATTTCCAGACAGACTGATCAGCATCTTGTTTAGTAGGCGTATGGCGGTCAAACTGGCTGTTTTCGAACTGAGAACCGGACATCATTAAAAGCTTAGATTGCCCCTGAATTGATATTGCCACGACGTCGGCATCTCAAGCTGGCAATAACATGCCGATAGCAACGAAGCGTTTTCGCTGCTTCGGTCTTTTTTGTACTCAAGTTACTTAGAATCACAATGTAGTCGTATGTGTCCACCGACGCAAACATTATAAACCAGTCGAAACAGCAAGATACTGACATTCCGCTAGAAGAACTTGTAGCTATTTCGATATATGAAATAGTTAGACTCTAAGATTTCGTGTACAGATGCGAGCGCCATATAATCACTTGAATTGCCATGCGGATTCATTAGCCAGTGCCCGTTTCACGTGAAACATCGAATGCCTACACTTAGTCTTCTACCCAGCGCACTGCTATTCTGCAATCCGTACTCGTCCCGACGTTGCCAACACAGCCACTTCCCGAGAAACACGTAAAGAAATAGTCAGTTGGCCGCGTAAGGCACCACACTATGGACTCCATTTTCATAGAATCCATAGATCCCTCAATTGGATAAAATCGGTGAACTTAGAATGTTACCCATCAAACTCGTCACTGTCGGACAGAAGCATCAACCTGCAAAATGCGTACTCTGTCGCTTCGACGCGTTTCGAAAGTTTGGTGACATGACAAGAAAATCACATCAGTAGGCTAGCTTCACTACAAAGTAATTCAGCATGTACCAGTCACGACTCCAGTACCTTAGGGAGTCTCATGCATACGTATCAGGCGGACACCATTCTAATCTTCACTGTTTAACACGATGGAACTAGGATACGTAAATGAAAAGTAAGTGGTTCAATCTCAAACGTCGTCGGTAGTTCTTATGAGTCACCGCAGATAGACAATTGTGGCCACGTCGACAAACAGATCTCAAACTGCTTTCGCCCGTGGTGCTTCCGTACCTCCATGCTGTGCGAGTAAATGCATAGCGGTGCTATAAGAACACCATGCGATTTACGCAATTAGGCTAGAATCTTACTGAGGCAGATCAAGTGAGCTTCGATTCAGGTTTCGGTTTCACGTGAAACGGTAGCGATCTTATGGTTCAGCAAAAGGCCATATAGCCAGTACCTTGCAGTCTCTGTACTGCAAGCTGATTTCGCTCAGGGTCGGTTTTGCTACGTGGACCAGCATAAAAGAACAAGGGGTTTGCCTCAAGTCGCCGCAGATTCAATAATTTATGGGAACTTTGAGCGCCTTCAATAGACATAAACGAAGCCTCTCCGAATGGCCCGTACGCCAATCGGCCCATCCGTCAATAGTATGGCGTACGCCATTCGACTTGCGTACAGGAAATCGCCGAATAGCGACTGTAACTGATCCCTTAACCCATCAAAACGTTTCACGTGAAACCTGAAAGACCGTTTCAAACTGTCGACACGCCCGACGTTTACCTAGCGTAGCCGCTGTGCCGTTAGATCGACAAATTCATACCTATCCGATCGACCCTGGCCTCACTAATAGAACATGGTTTTCAGGCACGAGCTCGCACTTGACTATTCGGGACATGCCCCAGAATGGGCAACACTGTCCGGTACTCCGATTAACCTACTCGAAAGATCACTCAGCAGCTTGCCGTCCCCCTGACGCATGTTAAGAGTGATTTCTACTTGGTTTCCGTATCAAATGTTAGTTATACAGATACAGGGTTTTACAGGCTCCCAACTCCTATACGCGCCTGCCCAGCGAACCTCGACAGATCGCCGCATAGGCAAGGCACCTAAGTAGCTCAATTGCGCAAACTATGTCTGTCCTACTACGCATAGAGAGCTAAGCGCTATGTTTCACGTGAAACATAAAGGCTCTAAACGGTCCAGACTAAACGAAAATACTGCTCTAGAACAAAGATATCTATAGTCGTTACGCGGACCATCTCACTATTGCTGCGTGACAAACAGGGTGTTCTTTTGCTGCCAGGTGCCCTAACTTGGCGTGGTCCCAGACTTGTACGATTGATGTACATTTCTCACCCAATGGACAACCGTTTGTCCTTACAACCGTGATAAAGGCGCTTAATAGAACGAGAGCTATCCGCCGAGCTGTCACGATCATTATGACGATTGAACAGTTCCCACTAGTAGAATCGGACCAGTTTTGACCCACTGTTTCACGTGGAACATAGATGGATCGTTAAGCAGTGCAACATACACCAGAGAGCGGCCACTAGCTGACCAGACCGACTGGCATTGCCGTTGATCAGCTAACTTTTCAAAGGGGTAGTGCTCAAATTGCGACCTTACGTAATTGTGGACACCCTTAGCACGTCACAAACCGTAAACATTAGACCTGATATGCCAGCAGATATAAGTCTACTCAGTTGATCGTTCCATGACGAAGCGCAAGCAGCATTCTGACTATAATTGTCTATCCATTCATCACTACAACTGCATCCGTGCCCGCGTGTAAAGTATCGACTACTGTCGTTGGCTTCTGCCCGTGCCATCTCAATTACCGAGACTCATCTGTTCGAGCTACACCAACTTAAGCTGACATATTGTCGAAACCACTCATAGATGGAATTTGAAGACACCACCATGATTACTCAATTGTTCTGATTCGACGTGCTCGCTCGATTCGTTACCAACAACACTTGACATAAACACCATGGGTTGTATTTGTGGACTTACTGTGAGCCCGTACTGTCCCAGCAGCATGATCACCTAATCGGCGCTTAAGAACAGTTTGACAAACTTTAGGTCAGCAAGCACCCCGATTACTCTATCCAACCCAGTCCGAGGAAAAGCGACGGGAAATCGCGAATGCCTTGGACCGTTTCACGTGAAACCAGCAGGACAGAAAGCAGCTACTCGTACAACGCTGTTAGCCTCCCTAAGTTCAATCTGTCCGACGGTAGTTAGCTCACACACATAGTTATGAACGGTTTCGGGCAAAACTAACGGCTAATACGTGAAGAGTCACTGCCGTAGAATACTCATATAGCTATCAAAGCTGGGCGAAGGACTCCAAGATTAGGTCAAGCCGGCCAGCGCAGCCAGCGTGGTCAAAGCTCACCACCCTGCCTGATCGGCGAGAACATACAGATCTATCGGGTGCCCATTTGAGTACCATAGTCAAATATCAACTAGATGCTGCTCCAATATTGTCTATAGGCGAAGTATATCTGTCTTAAACCTAGGGACACGTAAAAACCTGCGTTCGGAAAGCAAGATTGATATTATTCCCGTACACAGCAAGCGGTATTTCGCTCTGGTGTGGTACATCGACTCATCGAAGAACCGCGGACTCCTTTGCCGACAACAATCACAGGAAAACTATAATCTAGTTGATTCCGTCAAACGCTTTCAGGCAAAATAACAGAATCCGAACCCGGTCCAGGGACACCCTCCTCAGTTGATTGTCCTTAACCAACGTAATGCGCAGCAACAAGACTCTGCGGGATAAAACCCCGCGCAACAGCCTCATTTCAGTCCCACAACTAGTTACATGGTTCTGAGGCCATAAATGGACATGTGTCCTGCATGCACTTAGAGTCACCAGACAGACGCCATCCACCCATGCCGCAAAACTCAGTTATAGACCGTCGCATTATCTACGAACTATAGGTAAGCCAAACTTGTATGAGATGCAAGCGACCGTTACTCCAAATAAAGTACACAACACTTGGAATCCGATAGAGCCGCCCGAGACCCACTGTCATAGGGATATCGGTTCAGCGTCACTCGATTCAGCACACCGATCAGATACTTTACCGACAACCACAAAGTCGCTTGGAAGCTAATCACCGCAATACCAGTTAAACTTGTTACCTCCTCCTTTACAACCATCGCTCCAAAACGACTTCTAGCAAGCTGCAACCGCAAGATTCGCGGTCTCTAGTTCTGCACTGATCACGAACTTCTCAACATGAAGCAAGTACAAGATGGGAGATAATCACCCCTGTGCGAGCTACAAGACTCTACAGGCGTACTTGTCGCAGAATGTGCACAGAAGATAGAAAGTAAAAGTCAAATCATGTGAAGACTAAGTCTTACTTTCAGGCAAAAGTCTTACTTTCAGGCAGCTCCGACACATGAAATAGATTCGCAGCCCATCGTAGTTCTTTAATTCTGGAGCATTCAAAACAAGACCATATACTGGTCAACAAAATAGTTATGACGTTATCGCCAGTCAATGTGTCAACGACTATCTGCTAACAGCGGAAGCAGCTCAAGACCAAAGGATCCTACATATCGATATGACAATTAGTATGAAAGTACATGGATTAAAGCACATTTGCCAAGCGGGGTTGCGACAAATGTTCCTAGAAATAACATACGGAACTAGAAACGCGCTTCCTTGGCGTAGGTACAGACGCTGTCGGGTGCAAATACCTTTAAGCACGGGCGTCGTTGAGTATAGGCACCATGAAGTACAGACATCGTTGAGTACGGACAGTACGGCACCGCCAACACCTTGGATAACAAGTGACGGAGCGAGACTATCGTTGCAAGCAAGACTGGCCTGAAAACCACCATAATGACAAAGTTTCGGCGTGAACGCAGCAGCTAGCTGAGCACCGAAAGGACTTGTCTCACGCACAGAACACGCTGCGGCGCGCGCAGGCTTGTAGCAGACACAAGCGATGCCGACCGACGTAGAACGAACTGTCGTAGATACAAGAAGAACACCGGGAGTCCAGAAGCGCACGCCGGGCGAGTCCCATCTGTTGACGAAGCACCGCATCCGACCTCAGCCTTCACATGGCAAGCTTCATTCCGCAGACGACCAGACAGCTCAGGCTCTTCAAAGAAACTACACAAAGGTCAATACCCGATTTGCTCGGGAAATCCGCTTCAGTTTGTTGTAGATTCTAAAAACAGCCAAGAGTGCAGCAGTACAAATCTCATTCTGACACGCTGTTGATGTACAGCGTCAATTATCCCTAAAAGCAATAGCATTTCTCGTTTTCGTCCAGACTCTGAAGTTTCGAAACGTCTTTGGAGCAGCGATTGATCTTTGACAATCTGTTCCAATCATTCACACTCTAACGCGGCTCGTTCATCAGACAGAATGACACTAGTTATCAAAAAACATGAGTTAAGCGAAGAACGATACGATGAATAGCATACGTAAGGCAGAAAAGTACAAATTAGACAGGCAAGCATAAGTCAAACAGGCAAGCATAAGTCAAATGAGAGGCACAAGCTAGATAGCAAAGCATAAGCTAGACGAAGAAGTGCAAGTTAAAAAGGGGCTACAAACAGACTGAATAACGAGCTTCTAGCCAATAGCGCACACCTGGATCTGCACGAAAGCCGATACAATCCAGAAAATACCCTATAGTTTAGATTCATTACAACCTAAAACAATCAAACTACAGATTGCACAATTATATTACTTATATTTCGATATAATTAACTTATTAAATGATAAATATAAAGTTACTAATTCCTCCAGACGCTCTATCGAAAAAATATAGGATAGACAGAGCGTCTGTTCACTCACGTTTGTTTGTTCGCTTCTTCTTAATTTCCAGCACACGGGTCTCTTCCGTCGCTCCAAAAGGCGTCACCACATGGACATCGGCCCATTTGGCGCGATACTTTGGCAGAAGGTGAATCGCATCATCAATCTCCTCATCGACGCGGGCTCCTTTGAGCGCCAGCAACGAACCGCCGCTCTTGAGCAACGGCATCGTCCATGGGAGAAGCTTCTTCAGTGTCGCCACCGCTCTCGCCGTTACAATATCCGCGGCTACCTCGCCGACAAGATCTTCGGATCGTGCATGAACGACTTTGGCGTTCGGCAGCGAAAGGGCCTTGACAACATCAGTCAACCAGCATGTTCGGCGCTCCATCGAATCGACGAGAACAAGACGAAGATCTTTGCGGACTATCGCGGCGACGATACCCGGAAAGCCAGCGCCGGAGCCGACGTCGACGACTTTCGCTCCAAACGGGATGAAGTCAAGGATTGCCGTGGAATTGAGGATGTGCCTAGTCCATAGGCGCCCGAATTCGCGAGGACCGAGTAATCCGCGCAGCTTGCCTTCTCTTTCGAGCATTCCTGCGTAGTTCATCAGCTGTTGCCACGTATTCTGCCCAAAGTGGGAGGCCCCTCCTTCGGGAGGGGCCTCCACGAACACACCGTTATCGTCCACGCTCAAGTTCACTTTGCAGTAGAAGATGTTGAGCCCTTGCCGACATTCTCGGTCTCGGTCGGATCTGAGGATTCACCCGCGACGTCGGCAGAGTCAGAAACGACATCCGCAGAACCGGAAACAGCACCAGCAGAACCAGAAACGGCGATATCCGAGTCTGAGACAACTTCAGTGTCAGCAGAAGTGTCGGCGGAGGCAGCAGTGGTCTCGTCGGAACCAGAAGCGGCGTTAATAGAAACATCGCCAGCTGCACCAGCAGAAGCGACGTCAGCAGCAGTCTCAGCTGGGCCAGACACAACACCAGCGGAAGCATCGCCAGCTGCGCCGGCAAGGGCGTCGTCGGACGCAGAGAAGACCGAATCGGAAACCGCCTCGTCTTCTGGGGACTCATCGTCGGCGACGGCCTCGCTGACAATCACATGGCGCGCATTGCCGAGCCCTTCGGAGTCGGAGGCCAGGCCCGCTGCGGCGGCGACGTCGTGAACGACCTTTCGTTCGAACGGATTCATCGGCGCCAGAGAAACCGGCTCCCCGTTGGCCAAAACGGAGGCTACCGCTTCGCGAGCGATTGCTGCGACCTCCTGGCGATGCGATTCTCTGTAATCGGCGATGTCGAGCATGAGACGGCTACGCTCGCCGGTCTTTGCCTGAACGGCCAGACGAGTGAGCTCCTGGAGCGCATCAAGGACCTCGCCCCCCTGACCGATGAGGCGTTTGAGCCTGCGGTCGGCGACGCCCTCCGTCACGACCGCGACAGACGCACGGTCGGCTTCGACGCCAATCTCAATGTCTCCGTCTAAGTCGGCGATGTTGAGAAGCTCCTCAATGTAATCGGCTCCAAAATCGCCTTCGTCGTTTAACTTCTTGACGAGTTCGGCCCTGTCAGCCATCGGATCGTCCTTTCTTCGGCAGGCGCCGCTGCAGTGCGTAAAAGTAGTTGTGGGTTGTGGGGATTGGTAGTTGCGAACTTGGGAAACCCTCCAGCGTGGAAACGCATAAACCTTCCGGTCGGAAACCTTCACAGCTCGGTGAAGCCATGGCTCAAGGAGAATCGATGGCTAGGGAAGGACTCATGAATACAGGGGAACTCATAGGAGGAAGGCCAGCAAAGGATCAGAAGTTTCGCTTCTTCTGATTCTGTTGGACGCGTTTCTTCCGATTGGCGGCTTTGTTCTTCGCGCGCGCCCGCTCCGCTTGGCGCCGCTCATAGCGACGTCGAGCTCGCTCAGCCTCGGTCAGACCGTCTTTGCCGCGAACCTCTTTGGGCTTGTCGGAATCGGCTTCGTCGACATCGGAGTCATCGGCGGCGTCGTTGTGAAGCGCCCGATTTGCGGCCTTCGCCGCTGCCTTCTTCGACCTTTCCTTGCCGAGAGGCTGGACCCGAACCCCTGCGCGGGCTGCGTCCTCAGATTCAAGCTTTTCGATCTCCTCCTTGCTCAGACCCTTGCGTTCACGCTTCTCCCGAAGGCGCTTTTGGCGTTCCCTGTAGGCCTGCGATCCAGGCGTCGGGTTGTTGCGAATGAACCAGGCCTGCTGGCACAGATTCCAAATGTTGCCGGCCACCCAGTAAACCAGGACCGCCACTTGAAGGACTCCGCCCATGAAGATGTACATGATCGGCATGCCGTACATCATGATCTGCTGTGTGCGGTACATCGGGTTGCTCTTGTCCAAAGCGGACTCGGGCATGTTCTTGCGCATGAGCTGATGCTGGGTGTAGAACATCGTGGCGCTCATGATGAGGACCAGCACCCCAATGACGATCTGACTGTTCGTCGACGTCGCAGTTCTGAAGTTCGTAGCGAGCGGCGCTCCGAAAACCGTGGAGTTCTCGAAGTCCGTCGCGAGCTTTTTGGTGATGGGGCCCAGTGCGTCGCGGTACCCCTTGGAGATGCCGGGGAATGCGGAGATAACCCTGTAAAGCGCGAAAAGAATGGGCATCTGGACAAGCATCGGCAGACACGTGGCAAAAGGAGAGGTTCCATGCTTGCGGTAAACCGCCTGCATCTCCTCTTGCATTCGGCGTCGGGAAACCATGTCCTTCTTGCCCTTGTACTTTTTCTGGATCTTCTGGACCTCGGGTTGGATGACCTGGGCCTGGCGCGAGGATCGAATCTGTTTGTTGTAAAGGGGAAGCACTAGAAGGCGGACGACGACGGTAAGGCCGATGATCGACAAAACCCAGGCCGCGCCGGCGCCGTCCGGAAGGCCGAGCGCTACGAAGACCCGACGCAAGATCTCCATGATCCAGGCGATCACCCACATGAGTGGGAAAAGGATTGTATCCACGCTACTTCTTTCGTATTCGGCGGTTACCCGCCCTTGCTGTCAAGCTTGCGAGGCCGAGCAGACCTCGCCTGAGCGGCGATCGCCCGCTAGAGCCGCTTCCGCGTCCTCCCGCTCGTAGAGAGCGTGAAGCCCGTCCACATCCAGAGGCTTCGAAGGCCACCGTCCTTTGGGAGGAACCCTGTCGACTCCGCCTTTGCTCCACGGGTTGCACCGCAGAACTCGCCACACTCCTAGTAGTGTACCTTTCAAGACTCCGTGAATTTGCAGAGATTCCAACGCGTACTGCGAACAGGTCGGCGCGTAGCGGCATCTTGCCGGAAGACCTGGGGAAAGCCACCGCTGATAAACCCGAATGGGCCACGAAAGAAACCTGGTGAGAAAACTCATCGGCCGCCGCTTTCGTTGGAGTTCGTCATGCCAGCGGGCGTGCCGACCGGCAGACCGGTGGGCACGCTGGCCGGCGTGCCAATAGGCGCGTTGACCGGCGTGCTGACTGGCAGAGCCCCGTTGCGGCACTCGCCGCCAATCGACGCCTCGATGACCTCGTCGACGCCTTCGCGAAGCGACTCCTTGCGGCGAACCGAAGCGATGCAGCGGTCGAGGTCGGCAGCAAGCTCTTGGAAACTGGCGCCTTTGGCCGGCGGGAAGACGCGGATGGAAACGAGCTCGCCCGAACGAAGAACGTGAATGCGCATCCTCATGAGATGGCGAAGCTGCCGACAAAGACGGTGCCTGACGATCGAGTTTCCAACAGATCTGGGTATGACAAAACCGACCTTCGGAGGAAGGTCGGTGACGCCGCCCGTAGAATCCGCGACGGACCCGATGGACCGGTCGACGCCGGAGGGGTCAGCGCCGATTGCTACGAGAAGCCTGGCAGATCCGCCTCGAACGCCTCGGAAGGCTCGGGCGAACTCCGCCGAGCGCCGCATGCGGTTCTCGGCAGCGAGCACGTCAGGCAGAGAGCGAGCGGCGACCCTTGCGACGGCGAGCGGCGAGGATCGCACGGCCGGCGCGGGTCGACATGCGCTTGCGGAAGCCGTGCACCTTGGCCCGGCGGCGGTTGTTTGGCTGGAAAGTCCGCTTGGTCACGGTTGTTCTCCCTAAGACGGCGCGAGAAGGTCTCGCGAAAGCTGCTCGTGTGCGAGGCACACATGACTAAACGACTTTACGCGAGGGTCCGCTCAGAGGTCAACGCATAGTCCCCTCTGGTGAGTGGAATCTCAAGGGGATCTCGCTATCGACAAACTACACGATTGTTATTCACACCTGTGTCCACACCTGTGGATAAAAATCGATCTCTGAAGGTTCGGCGTCAAAACGGGCAAATCTCCTTGTGAACAACACCGATGTAATTTCCACAGTTGTGGACAAGCCTGTGGATAAACTTGTTGCATTGTCCCCAAGGCTGTGTTCAAATTGGTCAGGTCCCACGCAGGAGGCAATGCGCGGTGGGTTCTCACACGTCCAAGGAGTTCCAATGAGTGACGGTAATCCGGCCAAAGACGCGTGGAATGCGGCAACCGAATTACTGCGCGCGGACGGCTCGCTCTCGGATTCCCAAGCCGCCTTTGTACGCATGGCCCATCCTTTGGCCTGGGTGGACGAGATCTTTATGATCGCCGTCGGATCCGAGTTTGTGAAAACATGGATCGAGGAGCACGTTTCGGAGACGATGACCTCGATGCTCTCGAACATACTCGGACGTTCCGTGCGCATCGTCATCTCCGTCGATCCGAGCGTCAACGAGTCCCAGCCCGTGGGGGCGATGGCGCCGAGCATTGCGCCGAGCGCAGTCGCTCCCAGCGTCCTCGCACCCTCGGAAGACCCTTTGCCCGCGTCCTCGTTGACCATGTCGCCGATGGGAGCGTCGTCGCCGCTGGGGGCGCCGTCGGGCATCGAAGCGGGAGAGGGCGACGCTTCGGATTCTGCGACGTCGGACTATCCGCAGTCTCGCTATCCGGGAATGTCCAGATCCGTCGAGCGTTCCTTTTCGGACACGGCGAGATACAGAGAGAACTCAACGGACGTCGAAGCCGGCTACACCAGGGTTCGACGCAGGCATCTGGACACATCCGGATCTGGGGACGAGCCGCTGCTCCCGGGCAAATCGGACGAATCGCACGAGTCCTTCACCCAGGGGATACGCTACGTCGATCAGACGACGATCGCGGAGGAGGCTCTTGCCAAGCGTCCCGACACAGCGGCGCGATCGCAGAAAGCGCGCATCAATCCGCGCTACACCTTCGACAACTTCGTGATCGGAGACAACAATCGCTTCGCCACGGCGACGTCGCTGGCCGTGGCCGAATCGCCCGGGACGACGTACAACCCACTCTTCCTCTACTCAGACTCCGGCATGGGAAAGACCCATCTCATGCACGCCATCGGAAACTACGCGCTCAACCTCTTCCCCTCGATCAAAGTCCGCTATGTGAGCGCCGAGGAGTTCACGAACGCCTTCATCAACTCCGTGCGCGACGGACATCAGGCCGAGTTCAAGAACCAGTTTCGAACGGTGGACATCCTTCTCATCGACGACATTCAGTTCATCGGCGGACGGGACTCGACGGTCGAAGAGTTCTTTCACACCTTCAACGCGCTGACGAACTCCAACAAGCAAATAGTCATCACGTCGGACGTGTCTCCCAACCTCCTCAACGGATTCGAGGAGCGCATGCTCTCGCGCTTCAACTCGGGCGTGACGGCGAACATCGACCGTCCCAATCTCGAAACGCGGATCGCGATCTTGGAGAAGAAGGCCCACTCTGACGGTTTCACGGTCCCCCGAGAGGTCAACGAGTACATCGCGACCCACATGCTGACGAACGTGCGCGAGATGGAGGGCGCCCTTCGGCGAGTCACAGCCTTCGCCGATTTGTCGAAGCAGGCGATCAGCCTCGGGCTGGCGGAGATGATACTCAAGGACCTCATAGCCAATCCCGACGCCATCGAGATCACCGCGACCCTCATCATGAGTCAAACGGCGGGGTACTTCGACATTTCGATCGAGGAGATGATATCCACCGACAGGAGCCGGGTCCTTGTCTCGGCTCGCCAAGTGGCGATGTACCTGTGCCGAGAGATGACGGAGCTGTCGCTTCCGAAGATCGGCCACCTTTTCGGCAAGCGCGATCACACAACCGTGATGCACGCGTGCAGGAAGATCGACAAGCAGATGGCCGAGCGGCAAACCACGTACAACCAGGTTTCCGAGCTGACGAGCCGAATCAAGCAGGCAGCACAGCAAGCCTCTCTGTAGGCGTCTAAAACTCAGGCATTTCGCCGTGTGCCAGGCCCCTGTGGAATCCACACACACTGTGCATGAGGCTGTGGCATACCCCTGTTTTTCTGTGGACAATGGCTTTTCGTCTGTGGATCTTTCAAGGTCAAAAGTGTCTCATCCACTGATTCCCAAGTTTTGCACCCAGGTTCTGCACAGTTCTATCCACAGCAGAATCCTTTGAAAATACTGATAAAAGTCCGGTTATCCACCGATTCCACAGGTGCTACAACTACTACTAAGAACTTATCTAGTACAGAAAACGGTCGGTCTCGGACTGCGCAACGAGGCGGATATGAACAACGGCCAAGCCGTTCTCGCGTAAAGTGGAGTTAGGTATATCCTTTAAGGATTCAAAGAAAGAAGGTCTGTAGTGAAGCTTAGGGTTGAACACGACGTCTTCGCCGACGCCGTTTCGTGGGTTGCCCGCACGATCCCCTCGCGCCCTTCCCTTCCCGTTCTCGCGGGAATGAAGGTCGAAGCGGACAAGGACGGCGCCGTCGCCCTATCCTCCTACGACCCGGACATCTCCTCGCACGCCGTGATAGAGGCCGCCGTCGACGAGCCCGGAACGACGTTGGTTCACGGCCGGCTTCTCTCGGATTTCGCCAGGGCCCTCCCCAACAAGCCGATTGACATGGAGCTGAAGGGCGCCAAGCTCGAAGTGGTGTGCGGCTCGTCGCACATCTCCATGCAGTCGATGCCCCTTGAGGACTACCCGTCGGCGCCGCCCATGCCCGAGGTCTCCGGCGTCGTCGACGGGGCGCTTTGGCAGGAGACCGTCGCGCAGGTGGTGACGGCCGCATCCTCCGACGACACGCTTCCGCTTCTCGTCTCGGTGTGCATCGAGATCGAGGGGAAAACGATGTCTCTCATGGCCACGGACCGTTACCGGCTCGCGGTGCGCGACCTGACGTGGGAGCCTTCGAACAAGGATGCCTCGCACAGGATCCTCGTGCGGGCGTCGCGGCTGTCGGACATCGCAAAGGCGCTGGGATCCGTGGGCAAGGTCGAACTCGCGATAGACAACTCGGGCCGGACGGGGATGATCGGCTTTTCGGCGGCCGGCCGCCACAACGTCGCCCGGCTCATCGACGGCGAGTACCCGCAGGTCCGCAATCTCTTCCCGTCGGAGGCGACGGGCTACGCCGTCATCGGACGCCAGGAGATGCTCGATGCGATCAAGCGCGCGAGGCTCGTCGTCGAGAAGAACTCCGCCGTGAGGCTTTCCTTCAGCGAAGGCCAGGTGATCCTCGAAGCGGGCCAGGGGGACAGCGCCCAGACGAGCGAGGCGCTTGAGGCGGCGCTTCACGGCGAGGACATCGTCATGGCCTTCAATCCGAGTTTTCTCCAGGAGGGGCTTGGGGCGACGTCGGCCCCCTACGTCCGCCTGTCGTTCACGAGCGCCTCGAAGCCGGCCGTCCTCACCGCGCAGCCCGAGATCGACGGCGAGGACGACCAGGAGTTCCGCCTTTTGCTCATGCCGATCCGCACCTACGGCGGATGACGCGCGGGGCAGACGGGCGACGGAGAGAGCGTGTACCTTAGCGACCTCGCGCTGACGGATTTCCGCTCGTACGAGTGGGCGATCGTCGCCCTGGAGCCAGGGGTGACGGTTTTCGTCGGCGAAAACGGGCAGGGGAAGACGAATCTTATCGAGGCCGTCGGCTACCTGTCAACCCTGTCGTCCCACAGGGTTTCGGGCGATGCCGCATTGGTCCGCCAAGGGGCGGCGGCCGCGGTGGTGCAGGCGCGCGTCGTCCGCTCTTCCGCGCCGACGACGGTCGAGGTGGAAATCTACTCCGGCCGGGCCAACCGCGCGAAGATCAACCGCGGACTTGTGCGTCCGCCCGAAATCGTCGGCACGGTGCGCAGCGTCCTCTTCGCCCCCGAGGATATGGACTTGGTCTCCGGCGATCCCGCGGCGCGGCGCTCTTTCCTCGACGGGATCATGGTTCAGCTTCGACCGCGGATGGTCGCGGTCAAATCCGAATACGACAGGGCGGCGCGTCAGCGCGCGGCTCTGTTGAAATCTGCCGGGGCGGCCCGCAGAGGCGGCGGATCGGCGGACGCGGCCGCGCTGGACGTCTGGGACATGCAATTGGCCAAGCTCGGAGCGAGGATAACCGCGGCCCGCGCGGAGATCGTCGCCAGGCTGCGGCCCCGCGTCGAGGAGTTCTACGCAAAGGTTTCGGGCGGACGCGGCCCGGCAGAAATCGCCTACCGCTCAAGCGTCGGGCGGCATGCGGGGCGAGCGGAGGCGAACGGCGCCGGCGGCGCGCCCGACTTCGACGAAGGCGCGCGAGACGAGCTTCGCGACGTCGAACTCAACGAGATCCGGCTCATCAGCGCCATGGCCGAGCGGCGCGAGGAGGAGATCAGACGCGGCGTGAACCTCGTCGGCCCGCACCGAGACGAACTCGAACTCGCCCTCGGGACGCTGCCCGCCCGAGGGTACGCCTCCCACGGCGAATCGTGGAGCTACGCGCTTGCTCTCAAGCTCGCCTCCTGGCGGGTTCTGTGCGGCGACGAATCGGGCGAATGGGCGGAAGGCGGCGAGCCCGTCCTCATTCTCGACGACGTCTTCGCCGAGCTCGATGCGCGGCGCAGGGACCGCCTGGCGCAGATCGTCGAAGACGCCGAGCAGACAATTGTCACCGCTGCCGTCGGCAGTGAACTGCCGGCCAAACTGGGCGGGCGTCGCCTGACGGTGACGTTGGGAAACGTCGCGGAGGGCGGCGATGGCTGACGGTGCGATCGATGCGGCGAGGAGGGCCGCGGTCGAGCAAAACGGCGACGTGCTTGCGCTTCGCGCCCTGGACCGGGCTCGGGAGGCCGCGTACGCCCGCGGCGACGCGCGTACGCGGCGCCCGCCGGCCGCGCGGGCTTTCGAGGAGGCTCGCAGCCGAGAGACGCACGATGCGGACGAGCCCCTCGGCGACGAGGTGCAGAGCCCAGGCCCGGGATGGGGCGACGTCGGAAGCGGCCCGCGGCCTTCGCACCGCGACCCCCACCCGATCGGCCAGATCCTCGCCCGCTATGTGCGAGACAAAGGGTGGGGCGAGAGGCTCGAGGTCGCATCCGTGGCCAGCAGATGGCCCGAGATCGTCGGCCCGACGGTGGCCAAGCATTGCACGGTCGAAGATTTCTCCGACGGCGGGCGGCTCACGCTGCGCACGTCGTCGACGTCGTGGGAAACGCAGATCCGCGCCCTTCAAGCGACCCTCGAGGCGACTCTCGCCAACGAGGTGGGCGAAGGAGTGGTCAAGGAAATCGTGGTCAAGGGGCCGTCGCAGCCGAGTTGGAAACACGGCCGCTTCTCGGTTCGGGGGCGGGGCCCGCGCGACACATACGGGTGATCCGCGGGAAACCCTGAGGAAACGTGCGCTAGCACACGTACGGTCAGATTGGCCCATTCATCCCGTGAAGCGCGGTAGAATTGCTTAGGCCCCTTTGTTGGTGGGGGCCTACCGCAGCGGGGGCAGCTCTTCACACAGGCGTCGTGATGGGCTCCGCTTGCTTAGGCGAAGGAGAAACTCAAGCGTGACGACAGACGAAACATCCGCAGAAAACGCGGTCCCCGAAGAGGAAAGCGTCGTCAAAGTCTCAAAAGGCCAGGCCTACGACGCCTCGTCGATCACCGTTCTCGAGGGTCTCGAAGCAGTCCGCAAACGCCCGGGCATGTACATCGGATCTACGGGTGAACGCGGACTCCACCACTGCGTATACGAGGTGGTCGACAATTCGGTCGATGAGGCGTTGGCCGGGATCTGCGACCACATCGAGGTGACGATTTTGGCCGACGGCGGCCTGAGAGTGCGCGACAACGGCCGGGGCATCCCGGTGAACGAGCACCCGACGGAGCACAAGCCCGCCGTCGAAGTGGTCATGACGATCCTGCACGCCGGAGGCAAGTTCGGAAACGGAGGATACGCGGTTTCCGGAGGGTTGCACGGCGTCGGCGTCTCCGTCGTCAACGCCCTTTCGACTCGAATGGAGACGGAAGTGCGCCGCGACGGGCACGTTTGGCGCATCTCCTTTGAAAACGGCGTACCGACGGGCCCCCTCGAGCGCGGCGGGCAAACCGACGAACACGGAACGACGCAGACGTTCTGGGCCAATCCCGACATCTTCGAAACAACGCACTACGACTTTGAAACCCTGCGGCGCCGCTTCCGGCAGATGGCCTTCCTCAACAAAGACCTGCGCATCACGCTCACCGACGAACGGCCGACGGCCACCCCCGAGGGCGACGAGGTCGCCGGCGAGACGGGAGAAGGCGATCCGACGCCGGGATACCGCAGCGTCTCCTACCTGTATTCGGGAGGGCTCCTCGACTACGTCAAGCATCTCAACACGACGAAGAAGGTCGAGGTCGTCCACCCGGACGTCATCTATTTTGAAGCGGAGGACCGCGAGAAGCAGATTCAATGCGAGGTCGCGATGCAGTGGACCTCCGCCTACTCGGAGACCCTCAACACCTTCGCGAACACGATCAACACCACCGAGGGAGGAACCCATGAGGAGGGCTTCCGCTCCGCGCTGACCTCCGTGATCAACAAATACGCCCGGGACAAGGGGCTGCTCAAGGACAAGGATCCCAACCTTTCGGGCGACGACATCCGCGAGGGCCTGACGGCCATCATCTCGGTCAAGCTCGGCAATCCGCAGTTCGAGGGCCAGACGAAGACGAAGCTCGGGAACACCGAGGCGCGGACATTCGTTCAGCAGCAGGTCTATTCGCATCTGACGGACTGGCTTGACATGCATCCGAACGAGGCAAAGGACATCATCCGCAAGGCCCTTCAGGCTTTCGCCGCCAGAGCCGCGGCGCGCAAGGCCCGCGAGGCGACGCGTCGCAAGAGCGTGCTCGAATCGGCGTCGATGCCCGGCAAGCTCAAGGACTGCACGTCGCGCAACCCGGAAGAGTGCGAGATCTTCATCGTCGAGGGCGACTCCGCGGGGGGGTCGGCCGTCAACGGGCGCGACCCCGAGCACCAGGCGATCATGCCGATTCGCGGGAAGATCCTCAACGTTGAGAAAGCGCGATTGGACCGCGCGCTTTCCTCGGACACGATCCAGGGTCTCATCACGGCCTTCGGCACGGGCATCGGCGACGAGTTCGACATGGCCAAGCTTCGCTATCACAAGATCGTGTTCATGGCCGACGCCGACGTCGACGGATCCCACATCGCAACCTTGCTGCTGACCCTCGTCTACAGGTACATGCGCCCCCTCATCGAAGGCGGGCACGTGTACCTGGCGATGCCGCCGCTCTACCGCATCAAGTGGACGAACGCGGCCCACGACTACGTCTTCTCCGATCGCGAGCGTGACGAGAGGCTCGTCGAAGGCAAGGACAAGGGCCTTCGCCTTCCCCGCGAGGAAAGCCAACGCATCCAGCGGTACAAAGGCTTGGGCGAGATGAACGCCGAAGAGCTGTGGGACACCACGATGAACCCCGAGGCCCGCACCCTCAAACAGGTTTCGATCGACGACGCCGCGGCGACCGACGAGACCTTCTCCATCCTCATGGGCGAGGACGTCGAGTCCCGCCGAGGCTTCATTCAGCGCAACGCGCACGACGTGCGATTCCTCGACATCTAAGGCAAGGAACCAGTGAGCGAAGACACCGTTTACAATCACGGCCTCATCAAGGGGGTCGACCTCCAGCGCGAGATGGAGAAGTCGTACCTCGACTACGCAATGTCGGTCATCGTGGGCCGCGCTCTGCCCGACGTGCGCGACGGCCTCAAACCCGTGCACAGGCGCGTCATCTATGCGATGTACGACGGCGGCTACAGGCCCGACAACTCGTTTTCGAAGTCGGCGAAAGTGGTCGGGGACGTCATGGGCCATTATCACCCGCACGGCGACGTCGCTATCTACGACACCGTCGTGCGACTGGTCCAGCCGTGGTCGATGCGCTATCCGCTCGTTGCGGGCCAAGGCAACTTCGGCACGCCCGGCGACCTCGGGGCGGCCGCGCCGAGGTACACCGAGGTGCGGATGGCGCCCCTCGCCATGGAAATGGTGCGCGACATCAAGGAACAGACGGTCGATTTCGAGCCCAACTACGACGGCTCGCTTCTGGAGCCGACGGTTCTCACATCGCGCTTCCCGAATCTGCTCGTCAACGGATCCGAAGGCATCGCCGTCGGCATGGCGACGCGGATTCCGCCGCACAACCTGCGGGAAGTCGCGGCCGGCGTCCAGTGGTATCTGGAAAACCCCGACGCGACGAAAGAAGAGCTGCTCGCGGCCCTCATCCAGCGGATCAAGGGGCCTGACTTCCCGACGGGCGCCCTCATCCTCGGGACCCGCGGCATCGAGGACATGTATCGCACCGGCCACGGGTCGATCACTCAGCGGGCTGTCGTCGAAGTGGACGAAATCCACGGCAGGCAGTGCCTCGTCGTCACCGACCTCCCCTATCAGGTCAACCCCGACCGCCTGCTCGACAAGATGGTCGAGGGCATCAAGGACGGCCGCCTTCCCGGCATCGCCGACATCCGCGACGAGACCTCGGGGCGCGCCGGCCAGCGCATCGTCGTCGTTCTGAAGAAGGACGCCGTGGCCAAGGTCGTGCTCAACAACCTGTACAAGCACACCCAGCTTCAGAACAACTTCCCGGCCAACATGCTGGCGCTCGTCGACGGCGTTCCCCGCACGCTCTCCCTCGACGGCTTCGTGCGCCACTGGGTGACGTTCCAGATGGAGGTCATCCTCCGCCGCACCGAATACAGGCTCGGCGAGGCCCTCAAGCGCCTTCACATTCTCGAGGGCTATCTCAAGGCGCTCGACCAGCTCGACGCCGTCATCGCGCTCATCCGCAGCTCGCAGACGGTCGACCTCGCCCGCACGGGCCTCATGGACCTGCTTGAGATCGACGAAGACCAGGCCAACGCGATCCTCGAGATGCAGCTGCGCCGCCTGGCAGCCCTCGAGCGTCAGAAGATCATCGACGAGTACGAGGAGAAAGCCGCCCTCGTCGCGGACTACAAGGACATCATCGCCAAGCCGGAGCGCCAGCGCGCAATCATCAGCGAGGAGCTCGGCGCCATCGTCGACAAGTATGGCGACGACAGGCGCACGACGATTCTTCCCTTCGACGGCGAGATGTCGGTCGAGGACCTCATTCCCGAGGAAGACGTCGTCGTCACCATCACCCGCGGGGGTTTCATCAAACGCACCAAAACCTCCGAATACCGCGCTCAGCACCGCGGCGGCAAGGGAATCAAGGGCGCCTCGCTTCGCGGGGACGACGTCGTCGAGCACTTCGACGTCGGCTCGACCCACGAATGGTATCTCTTCTTCACGAACCTGGGCAGGGTCTATCGAATCAAGGGATACGAGATCCCCGAGGCGGGACGCGACGCGAAAGGCCAGCACATCGCGAACCTGCTCGCCTTCCAGCCGGGTGAGACGATCGCCTCGACGATCACGCTCAAGGACTACTGCCAAGCGCAGTATCTCGTGCTCGCCACGGCAGACGGCCTCGTGAAGAAGACGCGGCTGAGCGACTACGATTCGCCGCGCACCGGCGGCCTCATCGCGATCAAACTCCGTGAGAACGGCAACGGGACGGATCATGTCGTGGCCGCCTGCCTGGTCAATGAAGACGACGACCTCCTCCTCGTTTCCCGCAAGGGAATGTCCCTTCGCTTCAAGGCGACCGACGAAGCGCTGAGGCCCATGGGGCGCCCCTCCTCGGGCGTGACCGGAATGAAGTTCCGCGAGGGCGATTCGCTGCTGACGATGAGGGTGGTCAGGGACAACGCCGAGGTCTTCGTCGTCACCGAGGGCGGCTTCGCCAAGCGGACGTCGGTCGACGAGTATCGGATCCAAGGCCGCGCCGGCCTGGGAATCAAGGTCGCCAAACTCACCGAGGAACGGGGAGACCTCGTCGGAGCCCTTGTCACCGAGGGCGAAGACGTCATGGTCATCATGGAATCGGGCAAAGTGATGCGAGCCTCTGCCGCCGAGGTTTCGAAGACCGGACGCAACACCCAAGGCGTCACTTTCGCCCGTCCCGACGGCGGTGACAGGATCATTGCAATCGCCCGAAACATTGAAACGACGATCGAAGCGGAGGTTGGGCAGGCCGACGGCGAAGGCGAAAACGCCGCGGACACGGTAGCCTCTGTGGTGGAGGTTTCCACGGAGGCCGCCACAGATCACGCCAACCAGGCTGGAGCAACGGAGTAATCGATGAGTCAGAAACCGAAGACGGAGGCCCCGCGCCCCACCAGTGGGCAGACCGAGGCCGCCGATACCCGCAATGCAGGTTTCAAAGCGGCAGCGGCAAAGGGAAAGGCCGCATTGGGGGCCAAGTTTGCCGCCGACCCCCAACCGAAGCAGTCAGTGGGCATCCGACGGGTGAAGATGACGATCTCGAAGGTCGATCCCCTGTCGGCCCTCAAGATTGGCTTCATCACATCAGTTGCGATAGGCATCATGATCGTCGTCGCGATGATGATCTTATGGTTTGTCCTGAACAACATGAAGGTTTTCAGCCAGATCGACGACCTGCTTCAGACGCTCAACCAGCCCGACCTGCTCAGGCTCGGCGAGTACCTCGAGTTCGGGCGGTGGATGAGCTTCGCCGTCATCATCGCCATCATCGACGTCGTGCTTCTGACGGCGATGGCGGCCGTCGGGGCGCTGCTGTACAACCTCATAGCGTCTCTCGTGGGAGGCCAACGCATAACCGTCACCGACGAATAGCGGACAGGTTCCCGGAGTTGCGCCTGCTTCCGTGGACTTCGACGCCGCCGAACGCGTCGGCGCCGTCTTCTCGGGCTCAGCGGCCCGAGGTTTACTGAGGCACCGCACACATCCCTCGGTTCAGGTTTGGAAATCGGCGAAACACTGGGGTAATCTAAATCGGCACCCAGAAGTGCGAGGGCCTATAGCTCAGTCGGTTAGAGCGCTTCCCTGATAAGGAAGAGGTCGCTGGTTCGAGTCCAGCTAGGCCCACGCAAGAACACGGAGGGAATGAATCATGAAGAAGATCGCAGTCACGGCCCTCGCATTCGTTATCGGATATATCGGATGGGTCGGCATTCAAAAGAAGCTTCAGGATCGGGCAGTCTGGTACGAGGTTTCCGATCCCGTCGAATAGTCCGGGAAGCACGTTCCTGTAACTGCTGCCGGCTCGGGGCTATGGCGCAATTGGTAGCGCACCTGCTTTGCAAGCAGGGGGTTACGGGTTCGAGTCCCGTTAGCTCCACTCATCTCCAGTCCGACCTCCCTCGGACTGGGGATGTTTGCGTTTGAGATTCAGCTGTCCGTTCAAACCGTTCAAGGCGCCGTCATCGACGACGGCGCGCGTCAATCGCCTTGATCGCCTTGATCAACGCGACTCCTCCGATGACGCAGGCGATGTTGCGTCCTACGGCCAGGATCTCCTCTCGTGACGTTTTGAATGAACACTCCACCTTCGGCGGCCACAATGCGACATTGCATACGAGTTCCATGCCCATCAGCCTACGTCGAATCGGCCGCCGAAGGAAATGGCGGGGGCAGAAGATTGAGCGGGAGGCAGGAGGTTAAGCGAAAAACCCGAGATCGACGATGAAGGCGTTGTAGGGATTGCCTTCGACGGGCACGAAGCCGCACCGCCTGTAGAGGTCGACGGCGCCGTTTCCCTCCTCGACGCTCAGGGACACCCGCTCGATGCCGCGCTTCTGGGCCTCGCCGAGGAGGGCGCGCAGAAGCGACCGGCCGACGCCGCGGCGTCGGTAGCCGTCCCACACGGAAATGCTCAGCTCGGGAACGCCGTCCGCTATGTAGCCGAAACCCGGATCCGTCGCGTCGAAGAACGTCAGCCACGCCAGGCCGACGAGCCGGCCGTCTGATTCGGCGGCGAGCCCGAAATCGCCCGACGACTCGTCGAATCGGAAGTAGTGGCTGAACTCCGGCGTCGAATCGATGTCGGCGTAGGTGAATCTGCGCGAGCCGGTCCAGTTCATGTTCGCGAGCGTCGCCGCCCGCATGAGCTCGCGGTCCGGAGGCGACAGGGGTCTAAAGGCCAGATCGGAGGCTTCCACCCGTCCAAACTACCAGGATTGGGGCGATCGAGCCGCAACCGCCCTCGTTTGCGCTTGCTGCGTCGTTTGAAACCTTTGGCCGCCAGAAATCGAAGAGGGTATGCGGCAGGCGATTCGGAGCATAAGCCGCTCCTTCAATGAACGGACGCCAATCAGTTCGGCGTTCCGTTTTCAACTGGAACGATGGGTATTGAAATCCATCGACGCGAACGTCGGAACGGTATAGGATCAAAGTGTTCTCAAGCGGCAGGGATGCCGCGTCGCTCACCCCTAAGCACTTCGCCGCCTGCCTCTAACGTGGAGGAAAAATGTGTAATTGAAACAGAGTTCCGAGTTTCTCGCGGCAACGGTCGCCCACGCGAGGCATGAGACGCAATGTCTCGCGCGAAACGGGGCTTTTCGCCATTCCGCGTGTACTGGCAGACACGGCAGTGACTCGGACTAGAGTTTAAATTGCCACACAAACGTGGCGGAGACGCCACCACACTCACCATGCGCGCTCATTTGCACGCCTTCATCGTCACTATGGAGGGAATCATGTCCACCTCTTTTAAGAGATTCTCTTATACCGCGGCTTTCGCCGCTTTCGCCGTGGCCGCATCCGCATTGGCCCCAACGGCGGCTGCGGCGACGCAGGGGGCTGACGCCTCGACGGCTGCGACCGTTCTAGGCACTCGTCTCCCTGCAGACAGGAACGACGATCCCGGCGGCCAAAACAGCCCGAGCGGCCAAAACGACCCCGACGGCGCTTCGCCGCAGTCAGGATCCCCGACGCCGGAAGAGTCTGAGGGCCCCTCGCAAGAGCCTTCGAACAACACCGAGAACAAAGCCTCTCCGGGATCCCCCGGCGCGACTCCGGCGGACGCCCCGAGCGCAGGGGCGACGCCCGCTGACACGCCTTCCACGCCGACCGGAGATTTTGACGTCGACGGCAACGGGAAGCTCGTGCGATACAAGGGATCGGCCACGGACGTGACGATTCCCGACTCCGTCAAAGTCATCGGTGAGTACGCCTTCAAGCAAACCGGCGTCGTGAAGGCGAAGGTCCCCGCGACCGTCGTCGAGATCGAAAAGGGAGCCTTCTTCGGCTGCAGCGCCCTGAGGACGGTCGAATTCGAAGACACCGACGCCAAACCGAGCCAACTGGCCAAGATCGGCGAGCTCGCCTTTTACAGGACGGGCGCCTTCAAGGAAACGGCCCTCCCGCGTTCGGTGACCTCCCTCGGACGAGCGGTTTTCAGCAAGAGCGGGATTCAGAAGATTTCGCTGCCAGCAGGGGTGACGGAGATTTCCGACGAGGCCTTCTTCCGCGCGACCAGCCTCAACGACGTCGCCATCTCGGACAACGTTGAGAAAATCGGATACAGGGCGTTCGGCAGAACAGGCAGTCTCAAGGCTCTCAAGGTCGTTGGGGCGAACGGACAGGTATCGACGGGCTTTCCTTCGAAACTCAAGGCTCTCGGCGGGTATGCTTTCTGGTACTCGCCGATCACAGAAGTGACTTTCCCCGCGGGAATGGAGTCGATCGGCGAGAGCGCATTCAACCGCTCGAACTTGACCAAATTGACCTTCAACAAAGATTTGAAGTCCATTGGCGATGGGGCTTTCGCAGGCACAGACGTCACCGATCTGACGATTCCCGATTCGGTCGTCGAAGCCAAAGGCGCGATGAGGGCCATGAGAAAACTCGTGACCCTTCACATCGGCAAGGGCGTAGGGCCCGATCAGCTTGACGGTTCGTTCTTCGGAACCAAATCTCTTAAGACGATCACCGTTTCCCAGGAAAACCCAAACTACAAGATAATCGCCAATGTGCTGTTCAACGGGGAAGGCACCAAGCTCATTGCGATTCCCCTAGGCCGCACTTTCGACAACGACACGGTGAAAAAATACAGAGTGCCGACCGGCGTGAAAGAAATCGCCGACAGTGCGTTCTTCGGCTCCGATTTCAAGGAGATCGATTTCCCGAGCAGCGTTCGAACCATCGGCGACTACGCTTTCAGCAATTCGGCGCTCAAGCGGCTGGAGCTTCCCTCTAGCGTCGAGAGCATCGGAGAAAACGCTTTCGCGGATTGCACCAGTTTGGAGAGCGCCGACGTCGGAGGCGCCGTCAAGATCGGTAAGTTCGGCTTTTCACGGGATTCCGCGCTTAAGACCGTCAATTTGCATCCCGAGTTAAACAAACTGAAGGAGATCGGCGCTTACGCCTTCGAATATTCAGGATTGGAAAAGGCGATGACGCCGGACTCTCTGGCGACGATCGGCCAGTACGCCTTCATCGGCAACCAGAGCCTTCTCGAGATCCGCTTGGGTTCCGGGCTGGCGACTATAGAGGAAATGGCTCTCGCAGACACACCGAAACTTCGCTCGATAGAGGTGGCAGAAGGCAATCCCGTCTTTAGCGACGATTCGCGCAAGATGCTCTACGCCAAGCGCGAGAACGGCTTGCACCTCGTTGCGTGTGCCGGGGGCTCCGTGGGATCAGACGTTCGAGTCAAGGACGGCACCGTGGCCATCGGAGACTCTGCGTTCTTCGGCGTTACGTCTATGCGCTCACTCCACCTGCCAGAGGGTCTCAAGACTTTGGGAAGCCGTTCTTTCGAGGAGGCGACAAATCTGAGCAACGTTGATTTCCCAGACAGTTTGGAGGTCGTCGGCGGCTTCAACAGAATTAATTCCCTTCACAAGGTCGATTTCGGAACTCAGATCACGTCGATTGAAGGCGCCTTCATCGGAAGGACTCCCGAGCGGATCGTCGTGCGCGGAGGCAAGAACGGAAAGTACGATCAGACATATGGGAACTCGAATGAAACCGTGTCGGCATACTTTGGCGAGGGAATGACGGACATTCGGTACACGGACGGCCGTTTGCCGAAAGTTCTCGTCTTGCCGAGCACCTTGAAGGAATTTGAGCCAGGCGGCGGCACGTCCGGGAACGAGGCGCGCAGGGCTTCGGCGGTGTTCTACGTCGCTGCCCAACCCGGTTCGTCTGCGTGGAAGCTGGCTCAGGAGAAGATGCTGAACGCCGGCATGGATCCGAACAAGCAGCTCAAACGGTATACGCCGATGAGCGTGAGCACCCAGTCCCGAACCTCCCAGGGGAAGGTCACCGTTACGGTCAACGTCCGCGGCGGCGTGACTGAGGGTTCCCATCAGGCGCGGATCCTCACCGTCGGTTCCGGTTCGACGAAGGCTTCGGAATGGGTTGACGCGAAATCTGTGGGTGACGGCTACCAGGCGACTCTGACGTATGACATCCCCGCCTCGGGTCAGAAGATCAAGGTCGAGGTCCGCGATCACACGGAGCTGACGGTTCAGAAGGACGTCACTTCGGGCAACGATCCGGAGCCGAGCCCGACGCCGACGGCCTCGCCGAGCTCTTCTCCGTCGGTCAGCCCTACCGCTTCGCCCACGGCGTCGCCGAGTGCAACGTCGTCACCGACTCCGTCGCCGAGCGCGTCTGACGGACCGACGGCCTCCCCGACCGCTTCGCCCACGGCAAGCCCGACTTCTACATCCAGCCCGACTGCCACGGCTTCGCCGACCGCCCAGCCCGGTGCGCCGTCGGCCAAGAACGCGTTTGTCATCGACGGCAAGGAAGTGCTCTTTGGCCGTGCAGGCGACACGCCTTTGGTGGGCGACTGGGACGGCGACGGAATCGCCACCCCGGGAGTCAAGCGCGGCAACACCTACTATTTGGTTAACTCGATTCGCGGAGGGAAGGCCGACGTCGTCTTCTCTTACGGCCGTGCAGGCGACACGCCTTTGGTGGGCGACTGGGACGGCGACGGGAGCCAGACGATCTCGGTGCGCCGCGGGCACACCTTCTACCTCAACACCGGGCTTGAAGGCGGCAGCGCCGAAGCGACGTTCATGTTCGGGCGCGACGGCGACACCCCTGTCGTCGGCGACTGGAACGGAGACGGCAAAGACACCCTCGCGGTCAGGCGCGGAGCCGTCTTCTACTTCACCGATCGACTGGCGGGCGGCAAAGCGACGAGCGAGTTCACCGTAGGCGACGGCAAGGAGATTGCGTTGGCCGGACGCTGGGTCTCGGGTCAGAAGGCCGACACCATCGGCTTGGTCTCTGACGGAACCTTCCAGATCCTCGATCAGAAGGGCACGGGAGGATACTCGACGCAGGTGGCGCGCGCTCCCCGGTACCTCTCCGGAGTGTTCGCTGACAAAGCCCCCGACACCCTTGCACTGCATGGGTGACGACGGCCAGCGCAGCGGCGCCGGATAACTGCCGCAATGCGCAAGCGACTTGGGGCCGGGGCGGGCTAAGCCGCCCGGCCCCAAGTCGTCAAAGAGCAGACAAACGGCAAAAGGCGGGCAAACCGGTGAAAGTAGGCAAAGCGCCAGAAGGTGGGCGGCCAAAGGGCAGGCCAGAGGACTGGCAAGCGTCAGCGGATGCGTTCGCGGCTACTCGGCTGCGGCTCGCAGCATCTTGCTGGACACCCAGGGTCCGCTCCACCAGGTCTGCCAGCCGAGGCTCTTGGGCCCGTCCACCTTCAGGCCAAGCTTTGACAGCTCGTCGGCATATGCGTCCATCGCTTTAAGATCGGCGATGACGATCCTTCCGCCCGGTTTGAGCACGCGAACCGCTTCCCGGATTGCTCGGGCGCGCCCTTCGGCTTTCGGGATGTTGTGAATGGACATGCTCGCGGTGATGAGGTCGAAGGAGCCGTCCTCGAAAGGGAGTGCGGTCATGTCGCCCGTGACGAAATCGATGCGCGAATCGACTCCGTTGGCCTTCGCGTTGGCGGTGGCAGCCTCTTCTCCGTTGCCGGACTGATCGGATTTGCGCCACAGGTCTATGCCGGTCAGTTTCGCCTTGGGGAAGCGCTGAGCCGCCATGACGATCACCGCTCCGCGTCCGCAGCCCAAGTCGAGGATTCGTTCGACGTCGGCGTCGTCGGTTTCGCTCAGGATCCTGCGCCAAACCGCGAACTTCCCGCGAAGCGTGGTGTGCAGGTAGATCGCCGTTCCCCCAAGGAACTGGATCGTCAGCAATCCGTAGACGATTGGCTGCCACGCGCTGCCGCCAAGCGTGCCGAGCGTTGCGGACGCGAACATTACTCCGGGTATGAACCACAGGATCGGCACGTAGGCGGCGTCGATTCCATACGACCCGCGCGGTTTCACTTTCATAAACTTCCTTGGCGTATCAGTGGTTTACAACAACTGTGAGGATACTCTGCGGCGCGGGCGTGTGTCGACGGCGGACCCAGGGTCGAGAGGCTGTCTTCGATGTTGCGTTGTGGAAACGGCGCGCCCGCGGCGTCGGCCTTTCGTTGTGGAAAGGGACGGCTTCAATCTCTGCGCCGATGCAAGTGCCGGTTCGAGCGTCGGAGCTCTCAAGCGCTGACCTCAAGTTGCAGGCCTCGAGTGCGGGCCGCTTCACGGCGCTAGGGCCCTGGGGCGGCGCTGGGACTCTGCGGCGCTGGAATCATGCGACGGCGTCGAACGCCACGCGGACCGCCCACGCGCTGGCGGCGAGGTCGACTAGGAGCCATGTGAGGATCCACATCCAAGACGGCATGCGCGTGAGCGCGGCCAGCGTGAAGTGGTCCTGCTCGCGGTCGCACGTGCGAGCGACGTCTTGCAGCGACGTCCAAGCGCCGATGAGGAGTATGAGACCGATGCCCGCCACAACTCCCGCTTGGGCCAGCGCGCCGACCTGGATGCGGTCCCCGAGCTGCCACAGCGCGGCGAAGACGAGCGCCGATCCGAGGATGACCAGCACCGTTCGGACGGATCGCGACATGACAAGCAGGCCGATGAGCGCCACGATCGTGACGATGACGATTGCTTTGGACCACCCGTTCAAGGCGCCGACGACGAGGAAAGCGCCAAGGAGCGCCGGGGCCGGATAACCCGCCCACGTGGTGAGAATGCGGCCGGGGCCCGTCGGTTTGCCCTTTGTGACGGCATGCCCGGACATGTCGCGTTGGACGACGAAGCCCTGGAAGCGCCGTCCGCAGGCGATGCCGACGACGGCGTGCCCGGCCTCATGGACCACGGTCACCAGCGTGCGCCCTCCGCGCTTGACGGCCGGGACAGCGAGTGTGAGCGCGAAGATGCCGGCCCCGATGAGCAAAACGGCGATATTTCGGTCGTCTGTGGACAAGCGAGGTTCGGTCCAGTCCAGCCAGGAAGCGGCGATGGTCGTCATGGGTATCAGTGTTGCACGTGAAACCTGGAAAACTGCTACAAGGCGGAACCTTGCCCTACGCTAAGCGTACGGGCGGTGCGTATCTAGGAGTCAGGCCATTTGCGTCGGACGGACAGTCCACGCGCATGACGAATCGGGCCACGCTCCCTCAGATCAACGGCGGGAACTCGTCGAGGCTGAAGACCGATTCCACCGGGACGCCGAACCATCGGGCGATCCTCAAGGCCAGATGCAGGGAGGGAGCGTATTCGCCGCGCTCGAGATAGCCCATCGTCTGATAGTGGATTCCGAGCTCCTCGGCGAGCTTGCGGCGCGTCACCCCGCGAGCCGCCCGCAGCACCGCCAGGCGATTGTGCACGCGTTCGTCCCGGCTGCGCGTGCCGTCGTCGTCCTTGGTGCGTGCGCTCCTGTCCTTGCTGCGTGTGCCGCCGTCGTTGGCGCCCACAGCGTTGTCCTTACCTGGCACACCGCCCTCTTTCCGGTTCCGATCCGGGTTCTTTTGTTGTTTCGTCCTGCTCACGCGTAACCCCTCGAAGCGATCTTCTCCCGTGCCGCCGCGACGGACCCCATTGTCTCGCGGCGTATGCTGCGTCGGAGAATGCGGGGTGCGGCGACGTATCCGGCCACGGCCCATGCGGTTAGAACCGCGAAGGCGATCAGGGGTTGGAACGATCCGGATATCTCCACCGATCCGAGTTCGGGTGGGAGCACGGCGCTGCGGGCTGCGTGTGCGCCCCAGTAGATCGGAGTCGAGGCCGTGAGCCACTGGAGGGGCTTCGGAAAGACGCTGATGGGAGACAGAGTGCCTGCGCCGAGGAAAATCATGTAGATGGCCATCATGGAGATGAGGAAGCCCCACGTGGAACGCACGAGCGATCCCAACGCCACTCCGATGGGAAGAAAGGCGACGAAAGAAAAGACGAGGCTGGCCGCGAGGACGAGGAAGTCGGCGAGGGAAGCCGACTGCAGATCGGGAAAGAGAAAGAATCCCGCGGCCATTGCCAGAATGAGGGTGATGCCGGTTACCGCTGACACGGAAAGAAGCTTTCCGAACATCCACGATTCCGTTCCGCGCGGCAGGGTGCGCGTGCGCAGAAGAGAGCCGTCGTTGCGTTCGTTGAACATCTCGCTCACGATCTGGAAGGCGCCGAGCAGACCGATCGATCCGAGCAGACCCACAAGGGCATAAGCGCTTCCTGAGATGGTGTTTGCTATCTGTTTGTGTCTTTCAAGGCTGGCGAAGAACACGAGAAAGCATGGACCGAGAAGCATGCCAAAGAAAGTGGGTGTGAGGAAGGCTATGCGCAGTTCGGCGCGGGCCTGCAGACAGCCCGCTCGGGCTGCAGTTCGCATTGAGTGGATCATTGGTCGCCCTCCTTCGGCGAATTCCTTGTGGTCGACGGTTCGGGCGTCGGCTCCGACATTCTGGTCAAGGCGGAGTTCTGGGCCCCCTCGACGAGGCCCAGGTAGGCGTCTTCGAGGGACGTCCTGCGAACTTCGAGGTCGCTCACGGACGGATCCTGCATCAGCTCTCGCAGAAATGGCTCTGGCTCCGGCGTCGCGTGCACGTAACGGCTTCCATTCGAGGTCCACATGACTTCGGCTTGCGTCTCGACACGGAGCCGCAAAGACTCGGGCGACCCCTCCGCAGCGATTCGTCCCTCGTTGAGGATGAGAATCGCATCGGCGAGGCGGTCGGCCTCCGACAGGTCGTGGGTTGTCAGAAGCAGTGCCATTCCGGCGTCGACTTCGTCGGCGACGATGTCGTGAACCGCTCTTTTTGCCGTCGGATCGAGCCCGGACGTGGGTTCGTCGAGAATGAGGAGGTCCGGGCTGGTGGCGAGTGCGGCAGCGAGGTCGAGGCGCCTGCGCAGCCCCCCGGAGAGAGTCGAGATCGTCTTGTACGCATGCTTGCCCAGGTCGAAGGAGTCGATCAGCTCCGAGACGTCGCGGCAGTCGCGGATTCCCTCGTATGAGGCGCGTATCCAGTTTAGGAACTCCATGACGCGCCATTTCGCGTGGTCCCGTTGAGCTTGGAGCGTCATGCCTATCCTGGCCTGCCAAAGCGGATTGGAGTTATTGGTCGGATTTTCGCCGAAGACTTCGACGGAGCCTGCATTTCGAGGAACCAGGCCTCTGATGATCTCGACGGTTGTTGTTTTTCCGGCGCCGTTGGGCCCGAGCAAGGCAACCGTCTGCCCCCGCTCGACGCGCAAGTTCAGACCGTCGAGAACTGTGATGTCCCCGTACTTTTTCGTCAGATTGACGACGTTGACGACTGCGTCGGCTTTCATCTCGCCCTCCTTGCTGTAGTGATACTTCAGAATGTAGCAGTAGTACTATCAGCTATGCAAGAAGTGCGACATTCTGGTTGCCGCTTTCCAGCATTTCGAACCGTTTGCGTGCGCGTCTTTCCTTCGCCTGAGCAAGCGCCCGTGTGTAGCATCGAGTGTGAGCTTGAACCGTTCCAGTGGATCCAGGCGCCCTTTCAGCGGCGAATTCGCGGATGCGCGCAGACGGCTGCAGACGTTTGCCCTTCCGTTTCCGGCTTTCCCGATTCCTTGAGTGAAAGGCGACAAATGCGAGGTTTGACCCCCTACGACGCCGTGCTGCTGCTGTCCTACGGCGGACCGAACGGGCCCGAAGACGTTCTTCCTTTCTTGCGCAATGCGACGCGAGGCACCGGAATTCCCGATGAAAGGCTCTTCGCCGTCGGCCGACACTACGAGAGATTTCAGGGGGTTTCGCCGATCAACGCATGGAACCGCAGGCTCCTTGCCGACCTCCGCGGGGAGCTGCGCCGCCGCGGGCACGAAATCTCCGTCGGTTGGGGAAATCGGAACTGGCACCCGTTCGTCGACGAAGGTTTGGCGGAACTGGCCGACGCCGGAGCCCGTCGCATCCTCGTTCTGCCGACCTCTGCTTACGCTTCGTACTCCGGTTGCCGCCGGTATCGAGAGGACCTTGACAGTGCTTTGGCCTCTTTCGAAGGGCGCTACGGGCACGCGGCGCTAGGCGCGGAGTCAAGTGCGGACAACGCCGAAGACGCGTCGTTGATCGTCGACAAAGTCCGTCCGTTTTACAACACGCCGGGAATGGTCGGCGCGCAGGCGAAAGCGATCGCTGCGGCCTATCGGAAGCTCGCGGACGATGGGATTGATGTGGAAAACGTTCGCCTCGTCTTGGTCACGCACTCGATACCGGTCGCAATGGAAGAAGGCTCGGCGCCCACCGAGGCGGAGCGATCGTCCATCGCCCCCGGTCTCTCGACGGAGATCAGTTACGTCGCCCAACACCGGGCGTTGATACGGGCGTTGCTTCCTCTCGTGCGCGGCAGCCTCGGGCTGAGCCGGATCGAATGGGATCTGGCGTTCTGTTCGCGTTCCGGGCCGGCATGGTCGCGGTGGCTCGAACCGGACGTCAACGATCTTCTCGAGAAGCTGGCAGACGAGGGCGCGGGGGACGAAAGGCGAGAATTGGAGCGGAAGGCAGACGGAGGGCCGACGCACGGGCGGCCTGCGCGCAAGGGGCCGACCGGCAGGCCCTCGGTGAGCGGGGTTGTCGTCGCCCCCATCGGTTTCATCTACGACCACATGGAAGTGGTCTACGACCTCGACGTCGAAGCGCGGGAAACCGCGGCCAAGGTCGGCTTGCCCTACGAGCGGGCCGCGACCGTTTCCACGGACGGGGATTTCATCGCGAGCCTCGTCGATGTGCTCGAGGAGCGAGCCGCCCAAGCGCGAGGCGAAGACGTCCAGCCCGTCACCTTGACGGGCGCCGGACCGTTCCACACCGTTTGTCCGGAGCAGTGTTGCCGCTCGGGGAGGCCCGGCGTTCGTCGGCGAGGCGAATCCGATGCGGCACGAGTCGGGCCCCGACTCGAACGGTGAGACCCCGAAGGGCGGGCGCAAGACGCGGGCTGCGGGTGCAGGCAGCCTATGGGCGAAAGGCGTCCAAGCGAGCACCTTGGGCTCGCCCAAGCGGCGCGCCTGCAGCCCACGGCGCGAAAGGCTTCTAAGCTGCGACAAAGGCATAGACTGGCGGAAGCAGAAGAAACTGCGAATCGCCCACGCCAACCCGAAGGAGATCCTTATGGATGAGCATATGCAGCGCGTGCCCGATCCTCGTGACGCGCAGAATGTGGACCTCGACGCAATCAACAACGCTTTCCACTACGCGTTGTACGCGGTATTCCGTTTGGCCGATCCTCTGCCCGCCGACGCCGACGCGCGGCGCCTGCTCATAGCCGAGAGCGCGGAGTGCGTCGACGGCGCAGCCGTCACGACGCGCGGTTGGTATGACACGGCGGGCTTTCGCGCCGACGCCGATTTGATGGTGTGGTGGATCGACGACGACCCCGAGCGTCTCCAAGACGCCTATCACAGGCTGCGCGCCAGTGCCCTCGGCCGCTGTTTAGAGCCCGTTTGGACGTGTATGGGGCTTCACACTCCTGCGGAATTCAACCGTCGCCACGTGCCCGCATGCCTCAGCGGCGTGGCGCCGCGCGATTGGCTGATGGTCTATCCGTTCGTCCGATCTTACGATTGGTACCTTCTCAAGGCAGAGGAGCGTTCGCGCATCATGGCCGAACACGGGCGCAACGGCTTCAGCCAGTACCCGGACGTCAAGGGCTCGACGCTGGCGACGTTCGGGTTGAGCGATTACGAGTGGATCCTGGGCTTCGAGGCGGACAGCCTCGATCGCCTCGAAGGCGTCCTCCACGCGCAGCGTTACACGGAGGCGCGCCTCTATGTGCGCGAGGACACACCTTTCTTCACGGGCCGACGCGTGGATCCCGTTGCGTGGGGAGAACGCCAGCCGCGAGCTTGAGGCGGTGCGAGAGGCCCGATGCGCCGGAGGAGCAGCGCGAAACCTCCGAAGACAACCAGTCCTTTTCAATCGAGGAAACCAGCCTCTCAGCCATTCGACGGCGATTGAGGCCTGTCACGGCGATTGGGGCGCGTCCTCCTCAGAAATCCGAACGACGACGCGGCCGCGGACCCCCTCCTCGACGATCCGGAAAAGCGACGATTCGAGTTCGTCGAAGGCGATTTCCGAGGTGATCGCGCGAAGAGCGTCGGCCGTGAGGGAGTCGGTCAGAATCTGCCACGTGCGTTTCCGCACGTCGTCCGAGGGGAAGGTGACAGTGACTCCGAGCAGGTTGACCCCTCGGAGGATAAAAGGGAGCACCGTGGCATTCAAAGCGTTTCCGCCGGCGTTGCCGAAGGCCGCGATCGACGCTCCCGGCGCCGCCGTTCGCGTGAGCCAGGCGAGGGTGTCGCCGCCGACGGCGTCGACGGCCCCCGCCCACAGGCCCTTTTCGAGCGGCCGTTTGCCAGACGTGTCCGGCCGGGGCTCGACGCGCGCGGCGCCGAGCGAGACGAGGTACTCTTCGGCGTCCCGTCGGCCGGTGAAGGCCGTGACCTCGTGGCCGCGGGCGGCCAGCAGGGCTGTTGCAATCGAACCGGCGCCGCCGCTGGCGCCCGTCACTGCGACGGGACCGGCTCCGGGGGCGAGGCCGGCGTCCTCGAGCTTGAGCACGGCCATCGCAGCCGTGACGCCGGCCGTTCCTATGGCCGCCGCCTCAACGAGCGAAAACCGCGGCGGCACGGGCGTGAGCCAGGCGGAGGGAACCCGCAGATACTCGCAGTATCCGCCGCTGTGCCGCTCGGAAAGGGTGGCGCCCACGATCGAGACGGGGGCGCCGACGTCAAGGCCGGATTCTCCGGGTTCGACGACGACGCCGACGGCGCAGCAACCTCCTACCATGGGAAGCGATCGCGCGATGGGGGCCCGGCCCGTCGCGGCCAGTCCGTCTTTGTAGTTGACGGAGGAATGCGTCACCCGGACGAGGGCGTCCCCCTCCCCGAGCTCGGAGAGGGGCACGCGCACGTATCGCCCGCGGACTCCTTCAGGCGTCTCAAACAATTGGTATGCTGCGGCGTCGTTCGTCATCGTTTCTCGAATTCTCGATGCGCGGGCCGCGAAGCCCGCGGGGGAAAGGCTCGTCAGTCCTTCGGCTTGCGGCCTTGGGCTTGTGCATCGGGGCTGGGCTCCCTGCCAAACCCTGGGCGCCCGCCTCAGGCCTTGTGCTTGCCGGATTCGGATTCGTCGGAATCTTCGGTGGGAACCTCGACGTCCTCCCAATACGACTCGGCCCAAGGGTCCTCGACGGGCTGGCTTCGCTTCCACAGGAGGACGGCCGCGCCTGCGGCGCCACCGAGGATGGCCAGAGTCCCCGTCACCTTGAGGAACCGCCGCTTCTTCTTGGGCTTGGGGTCGGCGAGGGCCGCCGCCGCGGACGCCTGGACGGCCTGGGCCTTGGTCTTGAGATCGCCCTCGGTCGTGCGGGCGGCGTCGACGGCTGCGCGGGCGACGCGCTTGGCCTTGGGAATGTAGTCGGTGACGGCCTTCTCCTTCGCCTCTGCTGCGAGCTGGGCCGCTTGGGCGGCCTTGGGGGCGACCCACTCCTTGCCCTGATGGGCGAGTTCCTGGGCTTGCGTTGCCAGGTGGGCGGCGACCGGACGGATCTTCTCGGCGGCCTGGCTCGCGACGGCCCCGGCCTGGGCCACGAGTTCCTGAGCCTGGGCGGCGGCCTTCTTCTTAGCCTTCTTTTTCTTGGAACGGCAGCAGAACACTGTGAACCTCCTTCGGTTGTCCGGCGTCGACCGGAAATGACTGTACTCTCCTATTTTGCCGGGTTTTCCGCGAAATGTCAGCCTGAACGCGCTTTGCTCCCGGCGTCTGCCCACCCGTTTTCGCCCGCAGCGCATTAGTTTGCCGTGAATCGACCTGCCGCCCATCCCGCCGCGGCACTGTGGGAAGATGTACGCATGGAAGCAACACTTCACACCAATCACGGCGACATCGTCGTGGAGCTGTATCCCAACCACGCACCCAAAACAGTCGCAAACTTCGTCGAGTTGGCGACGGGCAAGCGCGAGTGGACCAACCCCGCTACGGGAGAGAAGACCACGGAGCCGCTCTATGACGGCACGATCTTCCACCGCGTGATCGACGGTTTCATGATCCAGGGAGGCGACCCCCTGGGCCGCGGAACCGGCGGCCCCGGCTACCAGTTCGAGGACGAGATCCACCCCGAGTTGAACTTCAACGACCCTTATGTGCTCGCCATGGCGAACGCCGGGCCGGGGACCAACGGCTCGCAGTTCTTCATCACCGTGGCCCCGACGACCTGGCTTTACGGCAAGCACACGGTTTTCGGCAAGGTGGTCGACGAGGCGTCGAAGGCCGTCGTCGACGAGATCGCCAAAGTGTCCACCGACATGCGCGACAAGCCCGCCGAGGACGTCGTCATCGAATCCGTCGACGTCGCCGAATGACATTCTGCAGGCCGCGATGAGTGCATTTGCCTCCGAACGAGACGACCCCGAGTTTTCGCCGTCAGGCGATTTGCCGACCCCCGGGGAGCCGCGGAATTCCGTGGATGTTCCCGGCGCCGGCGAAGCGCGCGGCTCGGACGGAGGCGCCGCGGGCGGCGCTCGCAGAAGGCTGACCGTCTTCAGCGACCATTGGCCCAGAGCGGCCGTGACAATGGCGCTCATCGCGGCCTGCGTAGGAGTCGACCTCGTCACCCGAGTCGAGGGATCGATCGGCTCCTATTTCATGTTCGTGCCGAAGCTCTCGGAGCAGGAGCCTTATCGTTTCCTCGCTTCGGCTTTCGTGCACGCCAGTTTCTGGCATCTGCTGCTCAACATGTACGTGCTGTGGGTGTTCGGATCCGTTCTGGAACCCGCCATCGGGCACACCAGGTACCTGGGGATCTATCTGCTCTCGGCCGTCGCCGGCAATGCCGCAGTCATCCTCACGGCCGACCCTCTGGGCAACTCGTGGTTGACCGCCACGGTCGGCGCGTCGGGCGCGGTCTTCGGGCTGCTGGGGGCCCAGCTCGTCGTCGCCCGGGTGTCGGGGGCGGACCTGACGGGCTTCCTGGTTTTCATCGCGCTCAACGCGGTCATCTCCCTGAGCCCCGACTCGGGGATCTCGTGGCAGTCCCACGCGGGCGGATTCGTCGCGGGGGCGGTGACCATGTACGCCTTTTCGCGGGCGCGCGTTCTTTCGTCCGAGAAGAGGCGGATCGTCGACGTCGTCGCCTTCGCGGCGCTCAGCGAGGCGCTGGCCGTCGTCGTCGCCGTATGGGGCTACTCCTGAAGACGTCTTCTTTGGCTTTGTCAGCAGCGGCGCCCTCCCGGCGAAGTCGCCGGACTGTGCGAGGCCGCAGTGCTCACTTAGGCCGAAGCGTCCGCGCAGGCCTGGCCGCAGGGGTGCCGATCTGGCGGGAGTCACTTCCGCGCCGTCATGCGGGCGTCACTTCCACCCCATCGTCATAAGGAACCCGGTGAGCATGAAGCCGAATCCGATGAACAGGTTGCCGTTGCCCAGACCCTTGATCGGGAAGTTGCCGCCGAAGATGTAGGCGGTGACGACGATGACGAGGCCGACGATCATCAGGGTGACGAGCAGAGGCGCCCACCACTTCGGCGATTGAAGGCCCTTGACCCTGGCCGGCTTGCGCTCCTTGGACGAGGCCTTCTTTCCCGCGGCCTTCTTCTCTATGGAACGTTTTGTTCCCTTTTCGGGGTTTCCGGAGCTCTTCTTCGAGCTTTTCTTCGAGGAATCTGCGGGGGATTTCTTCTGTTTGCGGGACGCCTTCGAGCCCTCGTCGCCCGTTTCCTCCTCGGAGGAGCCGTCCTTCTTCGACGAGCGGCTCTTTTCGGGCGAGGCGTCCTTCTTCGACGCATCGTCCTTAGACGAGCCTTTCGCGGCCTTCTTCTTCGACGCGCGCTTCTTGCCCTTCTTTCGCTTTGCAGGGGCCTCTTCGGGCTCGCCCTCGCCGGGTTCTTTTGCAGCGGCGGCCTCGACGTCGTCCTTGGCGCCCCTGTCCTCCTCGGCGCCCTTCGCGGAAGCGCCGTCCGCCTCGGCGGGTTCGTCCTCGGCGGCGTCGCTCACGACGTCGGCGCCTTCCGCCGTCTCAGCCTCTTTCGCCGTGTCGAGATCGTCGACCTCGCCCAGCTCGTCGGAATCGAGCTTGTCAGAGTCAGCCATGGTCATCCTTCCGGGTACGCGTACTCAGCCAAGAGTAGTCAAAGGCAGGAGTGAGCGCACCTGCCCATTGGAAACTGTACACATTCGCGGCTCTGAAATCGCTGTGGACGAGCTCGGAAATCTGAAAAGCGGGCAGGCTCGAAGTTCGTAGCGGGCGGGCCGGCGGGGCTCCGCGCTTGGTGGGCGGCGCGGGCAGGGCACGAGCAGTGCGGCGTGATCTTGTACCCATTTGAGGCTCGGGGGCACGCATTGGCGCGGCCTCGCGGCGTCGGACGTGGAAGAGAGGGCCGCATCCCCGTAATCTATAAAGTTGCGGGCGCAAACCGCCGCTTCGCGAGCGTGCGGCAACTTACAGCGGAAGAAAGGACGTTGATCGTGGGACGTCACACATTGGGAGCGGACGGGCCGTTCACGCAACCCGGCGCCGACGGCGTCGAGCAGCGGCCGGCCGCCCCATCGCCGTCGGGCGCTCCGGCATCCTCAGACGGGCTCGACTGGCTCCCCGGGTGGGAGCGGGGCTCTGGGGAAAAGGCCGAAGCCGCGGCGGTCGCCGCGCCCAAGGCTCGACGTCGCCCCAGCGTCTTCCAGATGCTTCTCGGTTTCGTCGGCGAGCTGCTCATCACCGCCGGCGTGGTGATCGGCCTGTTCATCGTCTGGCAGGTCTGGTGGACGGACATCATCGCGGGCCAGGAGCAGGAAGAGAGAATCGCGCGCGTCAAGGACCAGTGGGGCAGCCAGAACGAGACGAAGATCGGCAGGGCCCGCACCGACCCGCCGCCGGCGGTCGACCACGTCACCGGAATCGGCGACGTCGAGGGGATCATGTACATCCCCAAGTTCGGCAAAGACTACGAGCATTCCATAGAGTACGGGACGTCGCTCAGCAAGGTCCTCGACAAGGGCGCCTTCGGCCATTACAAGGACACCGCCTACGCGGGAGAGGTCGGCAACTACTCCTTGGCCGCCCACCGTCAGACCTACGGCGCGCCGATGCGCAACGTCGACAAACTCAAAGCCGGCGACCCCATCATCGTGGGCACGAAAGACGCCTACCTCGTCTACTACGTCAACTCCTCGTACGTGGTTCCGCCCAGCGACGTCGACGTCGTGGCGCCTGTTCCAAAGCAACCTGAGACAAAGCCCACGGAACGACTCATGACCATCACCACCTGCCATCCGCCTTTCGTCTCAGACAAGCGATGGATCATCCACGCGAAGTACGACCATTGGGTTGCGCGAAGCGACGGAATACCCGCGGAAATGAAGTAGAGAGGAAACCGACGTGTATTCATGGATTTGGCGTCACCTGCCCGGGCCGGCATGGCTCCGGTTCTTTGAGGCTCTCGCCCTCCTGTTCGCTGCGGTCGCGGTTCTGTTCGCCTGGGTCTATCCCTGGGTCGCCGACACCTTCCCCGCCTTCGACAACACGGTGGGCTGATGGCGAAGCTTCTGGTCATCGACAACTACGACAGCTTCGTCTACACCCTCGTCGACTATCTGCGCCTTCTGGGCGCGAGCGCCACGGTGGTCCGCAACGACGTCGTGGATTTGACTTCCATTTCCTCCTACGACGGCGTGCTCGCCTCGCCCGGCCCTGGGACTCCGGCCAAGGCCGGAGCGACCGTCGCCGCCATCGAGCAATGCGCGCAGACCAAGACACCCATGCTGGGCGTGTGCCTCGGGCATCAGGCGTTGGCCGAGGTCTTCGGCGGGGTCGTTTCGCATGCGCCGACGCTGGTGCACGGGAAGACCTCCGTTATCCGCCACAACGGCAGAGGGCTCTTCGAGGGGCTTCCCTCGCCGCTCACGGTCGGAAGGTACCATTCGCTTGCGGCCGAGCCGGACACGGTCAAGGAGCTTGTCATCACCGCCCGCACCGACGACGGGATCGTCATGGGCGTCGAGCACGCCGAGCTTCCCCTGTGGGGCGTGCAGTTCCACCCCGAATCGGTGCTGACCCAGGGCGGGCATCGGATGCTCGCCAACTGGCTGGCGGCGTGCGGCCAGCCCGAGGCTCTCGAAGCGGCGCGCGGGAAGGCGCCCCTTATACGGTTCGACGAGCGGGCCTCCTAGGGTCCATTGGACAGGCCCGCGGCTTTCCCCGATCGGGGTTTTGCTCCTGTGTCCATCGGAGCCTTTGGGTTGAGGAGTCGCCGGAAGCTCGGGCAACGCGGCGCGGAAGTTTCTCGGCGCCGACTTCAAGACGGCAGTGCCAGAATCCAGACGGCACTGCCAGCTTCGAGACGAGAACGTTGCATGTGCAATGGGGGCGGGGCCGCACCAA
>ERZ772918.27-NODE-27-length-120811-cov-12.3069_pt1 | contig 120811 bp, 119 predicted proteins | sample MGYA00512118_ERZ772918 | MGnify/ENA primary metagenome ERZ772918 (study PRJEB29015, sample SAMEA2737939) | human oral metagenome | biome: human oral; feature: human-associated habitat; material: dental | place: China | collected 2135 ... | reverse complement strand
AACTCGACTACCATATCGAAGACTCCTTGGGCCGTACATGGCAATGTGGTACTATTCAATTGGATATGAACTTGCCTGAACGCTTCAACGTAGAATATATTGGTGAAGATGGTCAAAAACATCGTACTATCATGATTCACCGTGCATGTTTCGGCTCCATGGAACGTTTTATCGGTATCTTGACTGAACACTATGCTGGTGCATTCCCAACTTGGATGGCGCCTGTACAAGTTAAAATCTTACCTATTTCTGAAAAACACGTAGAATATGCTAACCAATTAGCAAAACAAATGCGTCATGACTACGTTCGCGTAGAAGTAGATGACCGCAACGAAAAAATCGGCTACAAAATCCGCCAAGCACAAATGGAAAAAGTTCCTTACATGCTTGTTGTTGGCGATAAAGAAATGGAAGACAATTCCGTTAACGTACGTAAACATGGTGGCGACGAATTGGGTACAGTTCCATTCGACGAATTCTTCAATTCCATTAAAATTGAAATTAAGGAACGTAACTAATTACTAGCTTACTAGCAAAAGAATACATGTTACAAATGTAAAGGCGCGGTCTTGAGACCGCGCCTTTACTATATGCATTTATAAGTTCTTAAGCAATTCCAATCCAGTGCCAGTATGTAAGGGCGAATATGAGCATCATTACATAACCGATGATGGTTAAAGGAATACCTGTTGTCATAAATGTTTTTACATCGAATGTATCTGTACCGTAAGCCACCATGCCTTGTGGTGAGTTCACTGGTAGTACTAGACCGAAGCAAACTGCATATTGCATAAGCATTGTTACACCGAGTGGATTGAGACCTTCTGCGGAATGGCCCATAACGATGGATATAACGATAGGAATCATGGCAGAGGAGAGGGCTGTGGCCGATGCAAAGCCTAGGTGAATAACAATGAGGAAGGCTGCCATTACGGCAATTAAGATGAACACGCTAGCGCTTTCAAGGGAGAAAGCATTTACGAATACTTGAGCAAGCCAAGTGGCTGCTTTTGTTTTAAGTAATACAGAGCCAAGACCTATACCGGCACCAAACATAACGATGGAGCCCCAGTCGATGTTTGGCTGTGCAAATTTCCAATCCATAATGCCAATTTTAGGGAAGAAAAATAATGCAATGGCTACAATTGTTGTAGTTGTTGTGTCGATAGAATGGAGCTTACCACCAGTAGCCCACAATGCTAAGAGGCCAATAGAAATACATAACAGCTTCTTTTCATCCATGCTCATAGGACCGATTTCTTGACGCATTTTGGCTAGTTGCACATCGCCACCTACAAGTTCTTTAAATTCCGGTTTAATTAATACTTGCGTTAAGAAGTAGGCGATAATAACCATGATGATGGAAAATGGAGCAGCAGCTGTGAGCCAATCAATCCAACTTACAGAGGTATTCATCTGTGTTTGCATGAAGCCTACTGCTACAAGATTTTGTGCTGCAGCTGTTTGAATCATGATATTCCAGAATGTATCAGCCTGTACAGCACCTACCATGAGGAGAGCTGCTACGCGGCTTTTACGTTCAATGCCTAGGTTTTCAACAATACCGATGATAATCGGAGCAAGGCAGGCAATACGCGCCGTTGCACTCGGCACAAAGAAAGCCAAGATTAGGCCTGTAATAATAACGCCTAGATAAATGCGGCTTACCTTTGTGCCTACGCTAGATAATACGAGCATTGCAATGCGACGATCTAGTCCCGTTTTACGCATGGCTACGGAAATAAACATAGCGGCACCTACGAGAATCATCGCAGGAGAAGAATAACCTGAAATAATCAGCTTTAAGGCATTCGCTGTGCCCATAGCTTTTGCTGGCGCCTCTGGATTTGGAGAGAAGCCTAGTAACAAGGCTGTGAGCGCCGTAATCATGGTCGCACTTACCGGATAGGATACAGCTGACGTCATCCATAAGATGATAGCAAAGGCGAGTACACCAATCATACGATGACCACCAGTAGATAATGTTTCTGGTGTTGGTAATAATAAAATGCCACCGAGAACAATGAAGGAAAGAATGAGACCGATATTTTGAGTGGTTGTACGTACCTTTAGAGGAGGGGCACTATTTGTTGTATTCATGATAAAACTCCTTTCAATATGTTTAATGCTTAATTAATATAAATATTTTGCTAGTTATCGTTAGCGTAAATAAATATATATTTATGTTTATTATTGTTATCGTGTTTTTTAGAAAATTAATTATAAATCTATAAGTCTATTGTATACTTAAAGCGGTCTACTTGTCAGTAATAACACATATATACAAAACATAGATAGTTTGTTATACTATATGAGTTGTAATAATAAATTTATCAAGAAAAGCTCAAGATTATTGTTGACTTTCACGGTTCGATTTGTTATTATAATTAAGTAATTTATGAAGCAGAGGCCATCCGCCACTCACCTAATACCAAGAAGTATGAGGTTAATATAGAGAATTCTATTCGGATGGTGTTTGCCGTCCGTTTTTTTTATTCTCTTGGAGGTGAACGCTATTAGCAAGGATACACCACGCATTAATGAAGAGATTCGTGCTCGTGAACTTCGTGTCGTAGGTCCTGAAAACGAACAAATCGGTATTATGTCTGGCCGTGAGGCTTTGGCATTGGCTGAAGAACAGCATCTTGATCTTGTGGAGATTGCGCCTAACGCTAAACCACCAGTAGCTCGCATTATGAACTACGGTAAATATCGTTATGAACAACAAAAACGCGAGAAAGAAGCAAAGAAAAAACAAAAAATCGTAACTTTGAAAGAAGTCAAATTACGTCCACATATTGAAGACCATGACTTTTACGTAAAAATGAAAAATGCATCCAAATTCTTGGCGGAAGGCAATAAGGTAAAAGTAACCATCATGTTCCGCGGTCGTGAACTTTCACACCCTGAACTCGGCATGGCGGTATTGACACGTTTTGCTGATGAACTCAAAGAAACGGCGTCTATTGAAAAAGCAGCTAAGTTAGAAGGTCGTAACATGACCATGATTTTAGTAAGTAAATAAGGTATTGGGAGGATTATATTATGCCAAAAATTAAAACTCGTCGCGCAGCGGCTAAACGTTTCGCAGTAACTGGTACTGGTGAATTCAAGCGTGCGAAAGCTTTCAAAAGCCACATTCTTGAGAAAAAATCTCCAGCTCGTAAACGTAATTTACGTAAAGCTACATTGGTTGCAAAAGCTGACCATAAACGCGTAGCTAAATGCTTACCATACGCTTAATCGTTAACTATTAGATCGATACATCGTAATTTAGGAGGAATATACAATGGCAAGAGTGAAAAAGGGCGTTACAGCTCATGCACGTCATAAAAAGATTTTAAAATTAGCTAAAGGTTACCGTGGTACACGTTCCCGTTTGTTCAAAAAAGCTAACGAAACAGTAATGAAAGCGTTGTACTACGCTCGTCGTGACCGTCGTGCGAAAAAACGCGAATTCCGTCAATTGTGGATCGCTCGTATCAACGCAGCAGCTCGCATCAATGGTACAACTTACAGCCGTTTCATCGCTGGTTTGACTAAAGCAGGCGTTGAAGTTAACCGTAAAATGTTGGCTGACTTGGCAGTTAACGATGCAGCAGCATTCGCTAAACTTGTTGAAGTAGCTAAAAACGCTTAATAGCATACCATAACGAATTAAGGACTCTCTTTGGAGGGTCCTTTTTTGTATGGTGAAAGCCTCCTCTAGTACGATGGTACAGAAACAATTAAAAGGAGATTTACTAGTTCATGGCGAAATACTCAGTATAGATATTTCGTTAACAAATCTCATATAGAGGAGGGATTAGTATGAACGTATTAAAGAAAGCTTTAGTTTTAGGGGCCGTAGGTGCTATGTTAGTAATACCAGGCTATGCAAAGGTTGTAACTGGTAGCCAATCAGATGCCAATTTAGATTTAAAATATCCTTTGGTATATACTGATTCTGCTTATGCTCAACAAGCGATTAATACAGCTATCGCAAACTATGTGCTAGAAGCAAAGGATATGTATTACAACCAACATATTTATAAGGTGGCTCAAAATTATAAGGTAACCTATGAAGATAGCCAAGTTGTTTCCATTCTATTGACGACCTATCATTACTATGCCGGTGCCGTTCATGGTATGACTAATACCAGAGGACTTGTATATAATAAAATAACAGGTCAACGTGTTCCTCTATACAATTATGTAAAAATCGCTAATGCAGAACAGTTGGACAGAGGATTACGATCTTATGTATTAGATTACTACACAGGTTCCCATACAAAGAGCCGTATTCCTCAAGGCTGGAGTGTAAAATATGTAACTGATAACTACTGCCTACGCGGTAAGGGGAACATCGATCTAGTTTACCAACCATATGAATTAGGACCTTATTCTAATGGCACTACCTATATTGGATTTACACCGCAATCTATTGAATACTTTAATCGCATGAACTCGTAATAAAGGTGGCGTTATAGTTGTATGTAACATTATTAATGATACCCATCGGACTGTTCTTACTGGTGATTAGCCTTCGGTATATGGTAAAAATTTTTACTATCTCGGACATACATGATATGCCTTATAGAACAGACAAAGGGATATTTACTATACAAACAGCTGGTCGCTATGATATATGGCTTAATGGTAATCGGTTTAAAAAAGCTCCGTTGGGTCTTTTTGGTCTACAGCTTATTAACTGTGAAACGGAAAAGGAAGTCCCATTAAGAGCTAACTTAATACCCATTAGCGTGGCTAAAGTAATCGACGTACGACTCGAGCTCTATACATTTTATGCTAAGCCGGGGATATATCAAATCGTATTTAACGATAACCCTAGTCCGATGGCTAAGATTTTTGGCAACATTAGTCGATTTTTGATGGGTGGTAATGATGATTATAGCTCCTATTCCATCAGAATCTATCCACATCAATCTATGATCTATTCAATCCTTAGCATATGGGGGTTTATATTTGGAATTATGGCCGTACTGTGGGGGATAGCGGGACTAGTTATACATTAAAATACGCCTAACGTGTAAGCACTGCGAATGCTTTTATACGTTAGGTGTTTTATCTAAATAAAACATAAAAGCCTATAGCACTAAAATAGTACTATAGGCTTTTGTCATGTCTAATATTTTATCTTCTGTATCCGCCGCATCCTCTAGTATTAGAATTTGGACCGCAATAGTTTTGGCTATTATTGTTGCATGGTGCATAGTTAACATTGTTATTGCAGTTGTATTGTGTGTTAGTATTGCAATTGTACTGAGAATTATTGCATACATAATCGTAAGCAAATCCTGTGGACACTACAGCAGTCACGGCTAAAGCAGTCATGATGAGTATACGTTTAGTAAATTTCATAGTAATCACCTCCTAGTTTTTATACTTACATTATACTACTATAAGTCAAACGAAATATGATATTCTATACATATATACTATTTGAGAGAGTTTATGTGAAAGGAAGCATTATTATGATGAAACGTGTATTGATGGCTACGCTCTGTTTAAGTTGTGTTGCATTGGCTGGTCATGCAATTGATATTAATATACCTGGTGCAGATCCGACGGTAACAAAAGATGCATATCAGAACTATCGTAAGACTGATGCAGATGCACAGCAAATGGAACGGGAGATTGAAAAGGATATAAAAACATATATGCCAAAAGAAGTGGTAGGTAACGGTGAATTAGATTTAAATGATGTCATTTATTCTAATCGTGAGTTGAACCATGCATTGGACTTTTCTTCATCCGTATTTATATTGAAAGAGGATGGGGCCAATGTAAAATTTACTGTGCCATACTCGAGTCGTTATGGTAATACTGAAAAGATTGCAGATGGTACACCTGCTTTTAGAAATGCAATGATTATGAGTCCCGACGGTGTGATGGCCTATGAATTACGTCATCAACCAACAGGAAATAATTGGGAAGATAGTAAGATTCCTTATAGCAAGCTGACTGTTGATGATATGAAAGCTATTGCAGAGAAAACAGCCGGCGTATTTCGTGGTGATGATCATTCATTATATGCTGGTAAATTTACGTATCCTACGGTTGAAAAAGCAACATGGGATGTAACGTATGCTAAGGATGCACCAATGGTAGGAAGTCTTAATTTTACGATGAGAAATACACCGACAATTTCGTACCATGTGGGTTATAATTTTATGCCTAGAAAACAGTTTAGTGTGTTAAAAGCACAAGGCGTTGATAAGACTAAAGACATAATAATGTCCCCGTTGGTAAACTATGTATTACCATCCATTGAACCAGCGAAGGATATACTTTCAAAAAGCAAAGCTTTGAAAATTAATGATTTTACATTCTTAACGCTAAAAACAAGTAAAATGATCCGGGAGGATAAAAATAATTCGTATATGTATGTATACGATAGCGATCAGTATAGAGAAGGTATCATGGTGATGCCGGTTGAGGCGGAAGATATACAACATCCAGAGAAGATTTTCCCGAAAGCCGTACGCAGTATTATTCTAACTGACAAGTATTCAATGCACCGACCAATCCAATTTGCTACCGTATGGAATGATGCTATGCCATCCGTATATATGCAAATTAAGCGCCCTAAAACAACGATATATATGTTAATATCTCATGATAAACAATACGTATACAATCACTTTATTATGACCTATAATACTAGCTCTTTGATCGAAAAAGATTTGCGAGATATTGTGCAATATGTAGACACTAATAATGATAAGGGCTACTATAACACATTCCAAAGTGGGCTTGGGGCTAAGATGCCAAAGGATATGGCGACGGTTGATATTAAGAATACGAAATAATAGACAATGAAAGGGCAGCTAAAAATACTTTATGAAGTAACTCGCACCATAGGTTAGCTTTTTCATGTAACTATAGGCTCTCTGTTGCAAGATATATACCTTGCGATAGAGGGCTTTTTGTGTGTGGTGAAAGTTAAAAAAAGAGCTCTATTTTTCTAGAAAATACCTTTATTTCTTATGGTAAAAGGCGTATACTATAGATCATAATATAGAACATATATTTGTATTTAAAGAGAGGAGGAAGATGTATGAGTGATGATGTAAAGATGTTTGAAGGTAGTTATATTCGTTCTGTGTGGGATAATGAAAGAGAGGAGTGGTATTTTAGTATAATTGATGTTATTGCATCTTTAACTGAGAGTAGTAATCCTAGAGATTATTGGTATCGTGTGAAGAAAAGAATGGCAGATGAGGAACGAAGTGAACTGTCGACAATTTGTCGACAGTTAAAATTGAAAGCTCCCGATGGGAAAATGCGATTAACAGACGTAGCCGGTATGCAAGGTATTTTCCGTATCATACAATCTGTTCCATCGCCTAAGGCAGAACCTTTTAAAATGTGGTTAGCAGAGGTTGGTAAAGAACGTATTGATGAAATTATTGATCCGGAACTTACGATTGATAGGGCTTTAGAATCATATGCTCGTAAGGGATATAGCCGAGAATGGATTAACCAACGATTACAGGCGATTCAAGTACGTAAAGAACTTACAGATACATGGCAAGATCATGGTGTTAAGGGTGGCAATGAATATGCTATCTTAACAAATGAAATTTCAAAAGCTTGGTCCGGAATGACTACTCGAGAGTATAAGGATTTCAAAGGGCTTAAAAAGGAAAACCTGAGAGATAATATGTCTACTACGGAGCTTATTTTAAATATGTTGGCAGAAACAGCAACTAAAGATATTGCAGAAGCTAAAAATCCCAAAGGATTAGAGGAAAATAAACAGGTTGCTCAAGATGGCGGTTCTATTGCTGGCGATGCGCGTAAATCTATTGAGGCTAGGACAGGTAAACCTGTTATTATATCTAAAAATGCTATTGATTTAGGGCGATTAATTAGTGACGTGGTGAAACATGATAGATGAACGACTTGAACGAATGAAACGAAAACATAATTGTAGAGTGCATTTTGATGCAGATTCTTTTCAAATATCTGATTGTACAGTAGCGCCAGTACACGATATACCTGATGTAATATATGAAAATCAGGAGTTTGATTTTTATGTTGAGTCTACCTATGATGTATATCTGCTCCGAATTATACATAGCCAAGATTGTGTTGTAAGTATTTATCCTGTAAAAGTGGATGGCATTATATATATCGTGAGTTCTATACCTGTGTCTAAAGATAATATCAAAGAGACTATTAAAAAGATTTTACATGCGTTGGAGACATATGGATTTCCGAAATTGAAGAATCCGAAAAGTAGTATTACATTGAATATATAGTGATAGAGTAGATTGTAAAGAAAATAATACCACATTATATAGGAATTTTTTGTCCCGTATGATGTGGTATTTTATTTATATATGATTCATGGGAGGTATTGTATTATGGAATATTACACAGGATTAGTATTATTGTATTTTATACTCTGGCTAGTAGTTCGGTTATACCGTGGTCCTGTTGATTTTACATGGTGGCCAATTAAAAGTGATGATGAAGATGCTATTAATGAGGATATGGAAGATTATGTTGAGTCCAATCGATTTATAGTTTTTGCTAATGCCACACCTGAAATTAAAAGAGTTATTATATCGCTTGTTAGTCTAGGTATCTTTATATTTAACCTTATTAACGCAGTAGGTTTTTATTTAATCATTCAAACAATAAGTATGCCAGTTTTTATGCATTATTTACTTATTGTCATTATGATTCTAGCCTTTATAGATGCAGTAGAAAGTACTTGTGAGTTTTATCTTTATTTTGTATCTATGTTTACAAAGAATGTTCCTGTAAAAGTTATATATAGATATCTTGATGTATTTCGTATTAAGTTATTGCCGGAATATATGGATGAAGTACTATGTGCATTATCTATATTGGGGTCAATTTATGGGATATATTGTTATGTCGTTATTTCGTAAGAAGAATATGTTGATCTCTTATTTTTGAAGATGTTTAATTTTTGCCACATATTCCACTATTACTGTAGTAAAGTGTTTATATGTGGCTGTTTTTATAGTAAAATTAACTTAATTAGTATGAATAAATTATGAATATATAGGAGATATCATGGGGGCGGAATTAAATCAAAAATTATTTAGTGCTGCAGATAGTTTGCGTGGCAAAATGAGTGCTGATCAATATAAAGATTATTTATTAGGATTAATATTTTATAAATATTTGTCAGATAAACTACTTGAAGCAACAGTGGTAAAAGCCTATAAATCTCTTGATGAGTACAATACTTTGGAGAAGCAAACAGAATTATATAAATCTTACATTTTAGATGATAAAAGTAAAGAATTTTTTATTGCAACTATGTCAGATACATTAGGCTATCATATTGAGCCACAATATCTATTTAGCGAATTAGCAAATTCTGTTAAAAATAACTCTTTTGAGTTAGTACATTTAAAAAATGCTTTTGTGCGCCTAGAAACAGCATATACACAGTTTGAAGGGCTGTTTGATGATATAGATTTAGATTCTAAACAATTAGGTGTTGATGCAAATCAACGCAATATTACAATTAGTGATGTTATTAAGAAACTTGATGATATTGATGTATTAGGTCATGATGGTGATGTTATTGGTGACGCTTACGAGTATTTAATAGGTGAATTCGCGGCTGGCTCTGGTAAAAAAGCAGGTGAATTTTATACACCACAACAAGTATCAGACATGATGGCTCAAATTGTAACAATAGGACAAGAGAGTACACCTGCATTTACTGTATATGATCCTACAATGGGGTCTGGTTCATTAATGTTAAATGTGCGAAAGTATTTGAAGAACCCAGATCGTGTGCAATACCATGGTCAAGAACTTAATGTAACAACTTACAATTTGGCACGTATGAATTTAATTTTGCATGAAGTAAATTCGGATGATCAAAATTTACATAATGGCGATACTTTAAATAAAGACTGGCCGGTTGATGAACCGTATATGTTTGATTCAGTAGTTATGAATCCACCATATTCCGCAAAGTGGTCTGCTGATCCAACATTTATGGATGATGCACGATTTAATCGTTATGGTAAGTTAGCACCTAAGTCCAAAGCCGATTTTGCATTTCTTTTACATGGATTTTATCACTTAAAAACATCAGGTACTATGGCAATTGTTTTACCACATGGTGTTTTATTTAGAGGGGCTGCAGAAGGTACAATTCGTAAAAAGTTATTAGAAGATGGCAGTATTTATGCTGTTATTGGTATGCCAGCTAATTTATTCTTTGGTACATCAATACCGACAACAGTAATTATTCTTAAAAAGAATCGCCCAGGACGTGATGTATTATTCATTGATGCAAGCAATGATTTTACAAAATTCAAAAATCAGAATAAATTGGAACCAGAGCACATAAAACGCATTGTTGATACTTATAAAAATCGTAAAAGTATCGAAAAATACTCTTATTTGGCATCATTTGAAGAAATTAAAGAAAATGATTTTAACTTAAATATTCCACGCTATGTTGATACATTCGAAGAAGAAGCTCCTATTGACATGGTTGCACTTGGTAAAGAGATGAAATCTATTAATGAAGAAGAAGCAAAATTAGATAAAGAAATTTATGATATGCTTCTTCAGTTAGAGTGCCAAAATGATGATAAAGACTGGTTAAATGGTGTACTCGAGGTGTTCAATCATGGGAAATAAACCGAGAATACGATTTAAGGGTTTTACTGAAGATTGGGAACAGCGTAAGTTAAGTGATGTAGCTGATGTCAGGGATGGAACTCATGATTCGCCTAAATTCTATAACGATGGTTTTCCATTAGTTACATCAAAGAATTTAAAAGGTGGTAGTATAGATTTTTCAGACTGTTCGTTTATTTCTGAACAAGATTTTAATGAGATTAATAAGAGATCTAAGGTGGACCCAGGTGATATTTTATTTGGGATGATAGGCACCATAGGGAATCCAGCAATAGTAGAGCATACAGGCTTTGCAATAAAAAATGTTGCGTTGATTAAAGAAGGAAATATTATAAATAATAGATTTATCTACCATTTACTATCCTCAAAAGTTTTTGAAAATTATATAGCTCGTGAAAATGCAGGTGGGACACAAAAATTTATTGCGCTTAATCAAATTAGAAATTTTGATTTTTTGGCTCCTGCATTAGTAGAACAAAATAAAATCATAGAATTATTAGATTGTATAAGTCAAAATATTACCCTTCATCAGTGTAAGCTTGAAAAGCTAAAATTAACGAAAAAAGCTTTATTACAAAAATTATTTCCTAAAAATGGAAAACATATTCCTGAAATCAGATTTAAAGGTTTTACTGATGCTTGGGAACAGCGTAAGCTTAAATCGATTGCAAATACGATTGTTGCTGGTGGGGATATAGATAAAACCAAGATAAAAGAAATCGGCACATACCCAGTTATAGCCAATGCATTAACTAAAGAGGGAATAGTAGGATATTACAATGATGATTATAGAATTGAAGCTCCTGCAGTTACAGTAACAGGTCGTGGTGATATTGGAGTTGCAAAAGCAAGACATCAAAATTTTACGCCTGTTGTACGTCTTTTGAGCTTAACGACAGCACATGATGTAGACTTTATTGAGCATGCAATAAATAATTTAAAAATTGTTAGTGAGTCAACTGGTGTACCACAGTTAACTGTGCCGCAATTATCTAACTATAAAATCCACATTACATCAATAATAGAGGAGCAGAAAATAGGGGTATTTATTTCTAAATTAGATAACCTTATTACCCTTCATCAGCGTAAGTTAGAAAGATTACAAGAAGTGAAAAAAGGCTTGCTTCAAAAAATGTTTGTATAGAATGACAGGAATAGATATATGGGGAAATTAAATAATACAAAAGAAGCACAGCTAGAACAAAATCTTATTGATTTGCTATGTGCACGACATGGACAATGGACTTTTCGCCCTGATTTAAAAACAGAAGAAGATTTGTGGAATAACTTACGTAATATTATTGAGATTCGGAACAAAAGTGAACTTAATGATAATGCGTTAACTGATAGTGAATTTGAGAGAATCCAATCAGAAATATTGGCAAATACGAAGACACCTTTTGAAGCAGCAAAATGGTTGCGTGGTGAAAAGGGGAAATGTTCTATTGTTCTTGAAAGAGATAATGGGTTAGGTCGTATAGAATTAGTTATTTATTCTAGTAATGAGAAAAATGGCGGTTTTTCTTCCTATGAGGTGGTACACCAAATTGCAAAAAGTAAATCCAATCTAGAAGAACGTAATCGTCGTTTTGATGTTACTTTATTGATAAGTGGATTGCCAATTATTCAAATAGAATTAAAAACGGCTATTGCTAAGGATGGGGTTAAGCAAGCTTATTATCAAATAGAAAAATATATTGATGAAGGAACCTTCTCAAACACTATATTCCAAACGTTACAGTTATATGTTATGTCTAATGAACAAACGACTCGATATATGGCTGCTGCGCCAAAAGGTGAGTTGCAAGAGAAGTATATGTTCGCTTGGCGAACTCGAGATAATACAAGAGTTGAGAACATTAATGAATTTGCAAAGCAAGTATTGAATATTCCAAGAGCTCATGAACTAGTATCTGAGTACATGATTCTTAGTGAAGAACAAAGTAGCAAAGTATTAATGGTTTTGCATCCATATCAAATTCATGCTATAGAAGCTATTTTTGAGGCTGCAAGTAAGCATCAGTCTGGATATATTTGGCATGCAACTGGTTCAGGTAAGACTATAACAAGCTTTGTATCTACAAAGCTACTTGCTCAAAGAAGTGGTATAGATAGAACTATTATGTTGCTAGATAGAAAAGATTTAGATAATCAAACAACATCGGAGTTTACTAAGTTTGCATCTGCTTATTCAACAGGTGTAAATACTAATAAAAATACACTTATAGTAGGCACGGGGAATACCGATGATCTTTCGAATGCTCTTAAAGAAGATTCAAGTTCTAACGTTGTAATTGTGACTACACGCCAAAAATTAAATAAGGCTGTTGAGTATTTAAAAGATAAGGAACCTAGAAAACTAGCTAAGCTCCGAGGAAAACATATTGTATTTATTGTTGATGAATGTCATAGAGCTATTAGTGCTCAAAATATGGATGATATTAAAAAAGTATTTCCGAAATCGACATGGTTTGGATTTACTGGTACACCTATTTTTGAAGAGAATAAAAAGAGTTCTGATGGACAATATGCACGTACTACACATGATCAGTATGGTGAAGTTTTACATCGATATACGATAAAAAATGCATTAGAAGATGGCTCCGTACTAGGCTTTCAGGTAGAGCATGAATCAACTATACATAAGGATGAACTGGCTAATGTAGTGTATCGAGCAATACGCTCAGAAGAAAAGAATCTTAATTATACTGATGAAGAATTAGTGTCTACGATTGAATCTATGAAGGATATTGATAAAGAAAAATATCTACAAAGTGCACACTATGAGTCTGATGATCATATTCAATCTGTAATTCGTAAAATTTTAAGTCCTAATAATGCATATAGAAAATTTGTATTTAAAGATGGTAAGCCTACCATGTCTGCTATTTTGACAACTAGCTCCATCGATATGGCAAAACGTTATTATAAGGCTATTAAGAAATTTACAGCTAATAAAAATTGGTTAGAAACACAATTTCCTCATCACCCATTGCGACAAGGGGCGGTTATGAATGACCCAGATTTTCCTCGTGTAGCTATTACTTATTCATTAGAAGAAAATACAAAAGGTGCGGCATTAAAACAGTCTGAAATGCAAGGGATTATTGATGAATATAATCTAATGTATGGGACGTCTTGGAGTGTTGAAAGTATAGAACGTTATAATGGAGATATTAATAATCGTTTAGCACGTAAGAAGGGTGAGTTCAAAGAGTTTGGTAATCATTTAGATTTAGTTATTGTCGTTGATCGATTACTTACAGGGTTCGATGCACCTAGATGTCAAACATTGTTTGTAGATCGTAATTTACAATATGCTGGTTTAATACAAGCATTTTCTAGAACTAACCGAACTTATAAAGGTAAAGAGAAAGGGCTTATTACAACTTTTAGAAAGCCTGCAACAATGAAAGAACATGTTTTTGCAGCAACACGATTGTATTCGCAAGCCAATAATAATGATAGTTTGATTTATCCAACTTATGAAGAATCTAAAAAGAAGTTTAATGCTGCATATAATGCTTTAATAAAGCTAGATGCAATTAATGTGAATAATCCAATTACAGAACATGCGCCAAAATCAGATCGTATTAATTTTGTGAAATGCTTTCAAGATTTAAATAAAGCATATAGAGCAATTGCTTCTTATGATGAATTTAATATAGAGTTTGATTCTGATAAATCTGGTAGATTTGCTAAGAAGATAGCAATTATAGAAGATAATATTGGGCTTTATAATACAATAAAAGCATCATTAAGTCCTGATGATAAAAATGAACCAGGTATTGAACTTATAGACTTTTTTGATTCTAGTACCGTACAGACTTATACTGTTGATAAAAGTTATATAGATGCTTTATTGAAGGAGTATGAGCCCAATAGTCAGGATACTCGTGTAAAAATAGAGAATGCACTTACCAAGTTAAATAAGAGTGAGTTAGTTCGGAAGATATATAAACAGATACTTGATGATATAGATGCACAGGTTATTAAAAAGGATAGTAATTTTTTACAGCTTAAACGAGACTATTTTACTGATAAGTATGATTCTGTAGTAGAGAATTTTTCTAATACGTGGTGTGTTAGTATCGATGAATTAGTAATCTCTGTCAATCAATCTACCGTTGGGGAGGATATTTATAATAAGAAACGAATAATAGATAGCATAGATTACCCTACCTATGTGCAACAACATCCAGATGCAGATCCCTTTTCATATCCGCAACATATGATTGAAGCATGGGGAAAATGCTTATTTGAAGATATTATTCCTTTAAGAGATGAGTTGAAATAAAATGATTAAAGGGTTAATTTTTAATTGTAAACAATAGAATATCCGAAGTTTTGTCCATATATGGTCAAGAACGTTTATTTTAAGTCGTATTAGACATTATATGGTGTTTAATACGGCTTTTTGTTTTCTTGGGAACAGCGTGAGTTTTCAGATATATTTGCTGAGGTAAAAAGTGGTTTATCACGAATGTTAAGTAATGATGACATTGGAGTGCCAGTAGTTCGTGCAAATAATATTAATGATGGTCAATTAAATTTGGTTGATGATATAAAATATTGGTATAAAAATGATCCTCAAGGCGCTAATACTAATAATTATTTAATTGAACAAGGTGATATTTTAATTAATTTTATTAATAGTGAAGCGAAAATGGGTACTGCAGCATATGTAACTAGAAGGCCAGAAAGAGATACTATATATACTACAAATATATTACGTTGCAAAGTTAATGATGAATATAATCCATATTTTATTTATTCCTTAACATTTTTGAATTCGTATAAAAATTATATTGCTTCTATAACAAAACCTGCGGTAAATCAGGCTAGTTTTACTACTGTAGATTTTAAAAAATATAGTATTAAAATACCAACAATAAAAGAGCAAAATCAAATAGCTGATTTAATTGAAATTTTTAATAAGTTTATTACCCTTCATCAGCAAGAGCCATTTCTATGTGGGAACAGCATAAATGGTGGGGTAGAATTATGTTAACAATAGAGGAAAAATCCGAACTATTTTATATTTATTATGAAAAATGGATACACATATATAAGGAAGGGGCTATTCGTGATGTAACAATGCGAAAATATGAGATAACGTTATTATGGTTAAAGCGATTAGTACCTGATCTGAGGCTTTCACAATTAAATAGAATATCATATCAACAATTATTAAATGATTATGCTGAGTTTCATGAACGTCAAACAACAATGGACTTTCATCATCAAATAAAGGCTGCCATATTAGATGCCGTAGATGAAGGTTTAATTGATAGAGATCCAACGCGAAAGGCTATCATTAAAGGTAGGTCACCGAGAATCAAGAAGATTAAATATCTGAATCAGTTTGAATTACATACATTATTAGTAAACTTGAAGCTGACATCAGAAATTAATTGGGATTGGTTGATATTGATAATTGCAAAAACAGGCATGCGATTTTCCGAAGCTTTAGCATTAACACCGAAGGATTTTGATTTTTCACATCAGTCATTAATCGTAGATAAAACATGGGACTATAAAGGGGTTGGTGGATTTCTGCCAACTAAGAATCGATCATCAGTGAGAAAAATACAGCTTGATTGGCAGACGATTATTAAGTTTTCGGAACTAATAAAAGGCTTACCAGAAGATAAGCCTATATTTGTGAATGGGCGTGTATTCAATTCAACAATAAATGGCGTATTAGAACGGTATTGTAAAAAGTTAGGAATACCAGTCATATCGATTCATGGTTTACGACATACGCATGCTTCATTATTACTTTTTGCCGGTGTATCGATTGCAAGCGTAGCAAGGAGACTTGGTCATGCAAGTATGACAACAACACAGAAAACATATATACATATAATTCAAGAAATGGAAAATAGAGATATTGATCTGGTGATGCGGTCGATGGCTGGATTAGTTTGAAGATTATTTTGTAGAAATGGCTTTTACTGATGAAGGGTAATCATCAAATCAAATTTAGAAAATAAATTACTTATTTTCTTCTGTTCACTATAGTTTGGTATATTTATTGCCAAATCTGAAACTTGGCCTAAGGATAAGTTGGGTTGTGCACCAACAGTTGGATTTTTTCTAATATATGTTTTAATAGCATTCGATTTTAAAAATGTATTTATATATTCCACATCTACAGATTTATTTAAACGAATTATCGCTAGTGCTTGATTAGTATTTGCTGGTAATAGATGCGATTTAACAATAGCAGTACGACCTAAGGTTCCCGCAATAGAGAATAATATATCATTATTAGCTAAAATTGAACGACTTAAATAGTTCATATGCTCTTCTTCTGATACATATGAATTAATTGATATAACACCATCATCAGATATATTTTCTACTTTAATAAAATTGATACCATTCTGTATATTCTTTACTTTAGGTGTTGTTCCTTTAGTTATTAACTGAGTTAAATTACCTAATTTACGCTGTTCCCAAGTATTACAAATAATAGAAAGGAATCTGTTTTATGAATAAAATTAAGTCTATAAAATTTGAAAATATTAAAGGGTTCGGAAGTGGTGCGAAGGCATTTGATTTTAAATTTGATAATTGTGATGCAAACTGTGTGAATATTATTGTTGCACCTAATGGATCAGGAAAAAGCAGTTTAGCAACTGCATTTAAAAGTATATCTAATGGTCGATTGAAATTAGCTTCTATTGATTTATATGATGATAAGTCTAATCCTAGTGTAACTATAAACTTAGCTGGAGATTATGACGGTATATATATTTCTGACTTCGATAAATCAGAAATCAGTAAAAATATGGATGTATTTGTAATTAATAGTCCTCTGAATGCTAGGAAGGTTAATAGATATTTTGCTGGGAATATAGCTACGTCGGCTGAGTTAAGTATTGATGGAATTCAACTTTATAAAGAAATTCCACCTGAGTATGGATTTGAGTATAAATACAGTAAAGAGTGTAGCAGATATGGTTTGAAGAGAACACAGTTTACTAATTTATGCGAGTTATTTTTAGATTTTAAATCATTAGAGCTACTTTTAAAATATAAAAGTGATATACAGAAATGTTATACGCAAAAACGAATTCAAAAATTTTTTTCTCTATTTATTTATTCTATTAAAGTATCTGATAGAGTAAGTAGAAACTTCAGGGATTCAAAAAAAAGAATATTAGAGAATAGATATTTTAAAAACATTAAAAATATAATTGACTCGATATATCCAGATAATGAGTCTGATCTTGATAAATTAATATTAAATACTATACAAGTAATTAACTTTGTAGGACGTAGTTTAGTTGAAAACCCTCATCTATTAAAACAAACTAGAGATTATCAAAAATTTAAATTCTATGTTAAACGTATCAATGAACATTTGAGTTTGTTCAATACAACAAGGAGAGAATTAAAAGCAAAGAAAAGGAATGGTTCTTTAATTATAGATTTTGCTAATCCTAGAGTTATATCTAATGGTGAACGTGATATATTGAGTTTTATTGGAAGTTTAGTAAAGTTTGAAATTAATTTTACTAAAGATATTGGAATTCTTATAATAGATGAAGTATTTGATTATTTGGATGGTAACAATTTGATAGCAGTTCAATATTATCTTAGTGAATTTATAAAACAGTGTAAGAATAGTGGTAAGATTTTATTTCCTATAATATTGACACATTTGGATCCATCTATATTTAATACTTATTTTTTGAGTAAGCAAAAGATTCATTATTATGCGCCCTATATAAAGGAGATTCATAGTAGTGTTGAGATTATAGAGTTGATTAAAATACGTTCATCACTTGCTCCTGGACTTAAACGCGATAATATAGAAAAATTTTGTCTGCACTACTGTGATACATCTATTGATTTAGCTCAATTAGATGTAGAAATAGAGCATATTGATACAACTAATGATTTATATTTAGCATTGTTTGATGAAGTAAGAGAGAAATATTTAAATAAATCGTCATTAACTTTTGACCCAATAAAAGTTGCTTTAGCATTAAGGATTAAAATTGAAAAAAATATATATAATCTACTAGATGAAAGTAAACGAAGGGAGTTTATCAATACACATAGAACTATTAATAAAATAGAGTTTGCTGAAAAGCAGGGGATTGAATTATCTGATGCATACTATATTTTGAAACCTTTATATAATGAAGTATTACATTTATCTAAAGAGGATAGGCAAAATAAGAATAAAATAACTTCATGTTGTCTGTATTTATCCAATATGGTAATACGTAATATGATAAATTTAATTTTTGATGAGCCTTAATGTTTGTCTTATAAAAAAGTTGTTTGTATATCAAAATGAATGTAAAAATTATGTGTTTTTCTACTGTTGAATTTATGCCAACAAAATTTATTGCCTTTATCTCTATATTTGTATTAGCTTTCACAATAAATATCCATGCAGTAGATGTCCAAGTTCCCACCAGAAATACTCCTTTACCTGGTGCTGATTCAAGTATTCCTACCAATGCATATGAGACATATACTACGGGGAGCCAATAACAAGAATCTACTGTAGTATTAGTCCATAATAGTAAGAATAGTTTTAAATTTACTGTCCCTAAGCATAGTTTAGGTGGTCAGTATAAGCTTGAAGAAGGTAAAAACAATAGAGGGTTTGGGATTATATCTGCTGAAAATGGTGTTCTATTGTATAAGGCTCAGCAAAGTACTCCGGACAGCATCATATCTGATGCTAAGAATGGTGAGTTTCTATATCCAAAGGTTGATAAAGGTATTTGGGGTATTACGAGTGATGAGCGGGTAGGAACAACATTCCAGAAACATTGAAATAGTAGAATGGAAAAATGATTCCTATCATGCAGTTTGTTTTTCATACAGTAATTTTAAGGAGTAAATAGTATGTCTACATGGTCCGGAATACGACATAAGTTAGAAACAGAATATTTAGCACCTAGTTTGCGAGGCCATATTCAATATTTTGCTACCTCGTATAGTAAATCGCCTGATCATGAGGGCAGGGCGGCTATTAGATATAATGGGAAGGAAATTATAAAGGGTAATTATTGGAATCAATATGTGAAAGCGCATCTATTTCCTAAAGATGATACATATGAACAGAGAATGCATGAAGGATTTCCGTTTATAGACAATACAGCATTAGAATTAGGCGTATTTGATCAGCGGTGTTTTTATCAGGCTTTTGATGAATTTGATAACCAAAGTATTGATAAAAGCCTACCTAGTGACAATCTAATTGTACGTATTTTTGCCATTTTAGATAGACGTGTAGGAAAACGTAGACTCCTTTCTATGAGAGAACTTATGGAGAATCAACCTTCTGTATTTCAAGAGTTTTATGCTATTCGTGTACACCAAGAAGGTTTGTAAACAAAACACGGAAGGAAATTGTTCAATTCCCTTCCGTGCTTAGATATGATATAATTTATATCAAAGTGAGGCATAAATGGTTTGGACGCCAGACTTCGCTTCTGATTTTTAATATTGAAGAAACGGTCTGACTCTCAATGTCGGGCCTTTTTTCATGCCACGAATAGCAAAGGCTGGACCCATTTAGAGGCCTCAAGCTCAATATAGTCTTGTTAATAACAAAAGTAAATAGATTAGAGGTTCCTAATAGTCACCCCGGTGACCAATAGGAACCTCTTTTGTTATCATTTTATTACTATATAAGTATATTACAATATACAAAATATAGTTAGTGTGTATTGAGGAAATCTTATGTTTAGAAAATCTTTGTTATTCGGTGGTCTGATTGCTATACTGTGTTTGAGTGGTTGCAGCAATGCTAATGAGTTGCCTGGGTATAATGCAAAAGTTAAGCATTCTAGTGCTGATTTTTATAAGAATGATTTGATGGATAGTATTCTTAATGAACGAATCTATAATGCTACTAGTGTTGCAGAGGTTAGTGATGCGGCTAGATTGCTATATCGTGTTGATGAGATGAATGCTGAGCAGCGTAGAAATTTAAACTATTCTATGTGGCGTGCCCAATATAATGCTGTCACCGAAGTCCATATGCATACTGATAAGGGCGGGCTTTCCTATACACTGCCGTTTCCAGCTTTCAAAGGTGGAACACAATCTGCCCCTATTCCGAATGTAAAAGATACTAATACACTGGTGTATATATTTAACCATCCTTTTATTTATACTAGTTTAGTTGTGGATAATCATCCGTATGAGCAAAGTGCTCAGTATTTGGGCAAACCCTATAATGAATTAAAGCAAGGCTATGTGCGTTCTGCATTGCAGGAAAAATGGTCACATATGAATCAAGATCAGTTTGATATATCCAGTATTGATAGTAGTACTTTCAAAGGAGAACGGATTATTAATGGCCGTTGGAGTACCATGAAAACTAAAGGCGATCCTACCTTTGTGGCGAATGATATTTCTTTTGCCTTAAATAATGAGCCTGATACGCAATATGTACTTACCTTGATGGTTAGAGAGGATGGCGAGCGAGGTATTGGTAAACGGGGAATCGAGGACATTATTGCTAATTACATTGTGCCAATATTACTTCATTAGAACGGTTAAATAAGGATAGTCATTTTGAAAGCTTTAATAACTACAATTATCGGGTATTAAATGATGCCGTTGAGGAAGCATCCGGTAATGAGCATATTAAAATATATAAGGATCCTACAGGTATTTCGCAGATGATAGAAGTATATCCTGTTGAGCATAAGGGGGAAATCTGGGCTAATCTTGTTGACATTGTCACAATCTCTGAAGCACAGTTAAAAACTAGAAAGAATATGCGTAGTGGTAGCCATACGTATATATGGAATGATGGCGTTCCTGGCGTGCTGGTAACATTTGAATATGAAGATGGTATTAGTGAGTGGCGATTTAGCACGCAAGATGCACATAATCTTTATATACATACAATCTATTATAAATATGATGCGAATCGAAAGAGTTTGCCACCACTCGCAGGAATCGCCTCTGATGCGAAGATTTTAAACTTGGGTGATACATATAAGGGCGAAGTTGATTTTTTATGATATAATTTATATCAAAGTGAGGCATAAATGGTTTCGACGCTAGACTTCGCTTCTGAATTTTTACAATTGAAGAAACGGTCTGACTTCTCAGTCGGGCCTTTTTTCATGCGTTCTCTCAGTGCCAATCCTCGAGTTGATTAGTAAAGGCTGGACCCATTTAGAGGCCTCAAGTTCAATATAGTGTTTGGGGTTATAAAAGTAAATAGATTAGAGGTTCCTAATAGTCACCTAGGTGACCAATAGGAACCTCTTTCGTTTTGTAATCGTATTCATAAATGTGTTCTTATTATGTTACAATACAGTTACAATTACTATTTGGTGGAGAGATGTATATGTTAAAACGTTTATTATTAAGTGCTATTGTATTGAGCACTATTAGTGTATCTAGTTATGCTGTTGATGTGAATATCCCCGGTGCAGATTTAACTATTGCTAAGGATGCTTATGAGCAGGGAGTTTATAGGACTGAGAAAATTAAGAGTGCTTATGATGTAGAAACTCGAAAGATAATAGACTCGATTATTTTAAAAGAGAGAATACCTAAAGAGTTTGGTACTGATGTTAATGATGCTGAAGTTGAAAACTTTAAAACTGAGTTATATTCTATCAAGCGTCGTCAATTTGATGGTAATACAATTGTGAATTTACATAATAATGATGGTGGGCTATCAGTTACACTTCCCTTTAGCGCAATACAGAAAGAGGCTATAACCGATTTTCCTAATTCAAATGCTCATTATTTAGTAGAATCACCTATGATTGCAGCAGGTATTATTGAAAATAAAATACCAAACACTACTGAAAAAACTGATGTGGTTTTTCAATATGACGGCTTAAGTAAAAGCTCTTTGAGAAAGACAACGCTTAGAGGGGCTGTTGAGATGGAGATTATTGGTTTAAAATTTGAACTGAGTAAACATCCAAATCAGGAGTATAATGTTATCCTTTTTCCGCGTGCAACGAAGCTAGTTACATCAAATGATATTAATAGAATAATGGCTAATTATGTATTGCCTTCAATTTATTCTCTTCAAGATTTAGATAACTATAGCAAGGTTGAGACATATAAAACGTATTCCTTTAGAGTACCTAAAACAGCTATAAAATATAAAAAGCTGAATGAGAGAGTAGATGGTGTAACCTTTACAATTGATAAGGATATAAATCAACAGATTCGTATTGAACCTAGTAATGAATCTGAAAAAGGTTTATTTAGTACAGTTGATGAGATTCGTATATTAAATAAGCTTGATAATAAGTCAGCAGAGCTTTTGGGTATTCCTGGAGCAAAAATGATAACAAAGGGATTCCATACTTATGTTTGGAATGATGGAATACCAGGATTATTACTAGATCTCGAACTAGATAATCACCAGGGTATATTGATGTTTATTACTTATGATGAAAACCATAAGCATGTAAACACAATCCAATACCCGTTAGATAATGGTATATATAGTAAAGCACAATTACGTAGATTAATTACTGATGTAAAATTAACGTCTACTGGTGAACTGTATGAAGGTAATGTTTGGATTATTTAGTTAAAACTATCTATAAATGAAATAAGGAAAGAAATCTTTTGATTTCTTTCCTTATTTAGATATGATATAATTTATATCAAAGTGAGGCATAAATGGTTTCGACGCCAGCTCTCGCTTCTCGAAATAGTATTTGAAGAAACGGTCTGACTTCTTTGTCGGGCCTTTTTTCATGCCACGATTAGAAAGCTAGCTTTTAGCTAGAGGTCAATCACTTTGCTGCCATGATAATGGTCGCTACAAGTATGCCAAAGGAAATCATTAAAGATAACACTTTGTATGTACTCATATTGAACACCGCCAATCCTCGAGTTGATTAGCAAAGACTGGACCCATTTAGAGGCCTCAAGCTCAATATAGTCCTGTTAATAACAAAAGTAAATAGATTAGAGGTTCCTAATAGTCACCCCGGTGACCAATAGGCACCTTTTTCGATTTGTAATTAGTGCGGGGGATTTTGGTCGTGACAATTTACTTACAATTTTTATATTACTAGAATTAAGTATCAGTTATGTAGCTCTCGCTTGCCATACATTTTTAAGATTATAGCAATTATTGTATTTAATACAAATAAAACTGCAAAGCACACTAAAGCCATGGAATAGCCATATCCGGCTTCGTGAAAGTACGATACAATCATGGGACCAGCGATGCCTGCCAAGCCCCAAGCTGTTAGGATACGGCCGTGAATGGTAGAGAGTTGGCGTATACCATAAAGGTCTGCAAGATATGCCGGCATACAAGAGAAGCCTCCACCGTAACAGGTGATAATGAGGAGTATTAAAATCTGGAATGTTAATGCACTATTGGTTTGGGACAGTAAATAGAAGGCAATGATTTCCATGATAAAGAATAATATATAAGTTTGTGCTCGTCCAAGGAAATCAGAGATAGTAGACCATACAATGCGACCACCACCATTGAAAATGCCAATAATACCGACTAGAGAGGCCGCAGCTGCTGGTGTCATGCCAATGGTTTCTTGTGCCATTGGGGATGCTAGAGATAGGAGCCCAATACCGCAGGTAATATTAACAAAGAAGACCCACCATAGAGCACTGAATTGCCACGTTTTCATAGCATCATTAGCTAGCATACCGTGATTATGTACGTACATAGTAGATTTATCTTGATTAGAGCGTGTCGGTTCTTTTTGCGTAGGTGCTTTCAAATAAAGGGAAGAAGCACTCATAACTATAAGATAGATGATACCAAGGATAATGAAATTATTTACTAAGCCCACATGAGCCACAAGGTACTGCATAAGAGGACCTGCAATAAGGGCGGCAAATCCGAATCCCATAATAGCTAATCCGGTAGCAAATCCAGGACGATTTGGAAAGTATTTTACGAGCGTAGAAACTGGTGTTATATAGCCGATGCCTAGTCCAATACCGCCAATGATACCGTAGAATAGATATAGTAAGGTCAGGCTATGGATGCTAAGTGCATAGGCTGTACCGAATAGACCCACTACCCAAAATAACATGGCGAGGAGACCGCTTTTTTTAGGACCAATCTTCTCTGCAATGGATCCAAGAAAACCTGCAGATAGACCAAGCATTAGAATGGCTAGTGAAAATGTCCAGGTTGTTTGTGATAAGGTAAATCCCATATCTACCATGATAGGGCGCGTGAGCACGCTCCATGCATACACGCTACCGATGGATATGTGCAGTCCAATAGCTGCAAGTGCGATAAGCCAACGATTTCTCATAAAAAAACTCCTTTCATATACGTGAGATTATCAAAAATTGATAAAGAAGCATTTGCTATGAGATGGCAATAAAAAAAGACCATCTGAACAAAAGCTTGCCCAGACGGTCGGCTATCACACGATGTGTGCTACTGTGCATGTAGTCAATTCTACGTATCCGTCAGCCCAGTAGGAAGATGAAATAAATATACCAATTGACAATATATTTTGTCGGTGAGATAAGTCACTATGTTACAATAAGGTATATAACATTTGTATTATAAATGAAAGAACGGAAGGAAATTGTTCAATTCCCTTCCGTGCTTAGATATGATATAATTTATATCAAAGTGAGGCATAAATGGTTCGGACGCCAGACTTCGCTTCTAGAATTTAATGTTGAAGAAACGGTCTGACTTCACAGTCGGGCCTTTTTTCATGGCCTATGCTGCGAAAAGCTAGCTTTAGCTAGAGGTCAATTCATTTAGCTGCCATAATAATGGTCGCCACAAGTATACCAAAGGAAATCATTAAAGATAGCACTTTGAATGTACTCATATTGATCACCGCCAATCTCTAGAAGATTAGCAAAGACTGGACCCATTTAGAGGCCTTAAGTTCAATATAGTCCTGTTAATAACAAAAGTAAATAGATTAGAGGTTCCTAATAGTCACCTAGGTGACCAATAGGAACCTTTTTTAGTTGACTTTTTAATTTATATAACTCTATATGTTACAATTAATAGTATAGTAGTTGTATTATAGGAGAGCTATATGTTGTACTTAATTATTGTTATTATCGTTATTATCGTTATTGCAATCATTGCAAAATCTCGTTCATCAGCCAATAATCAAAGTGATACTGATGCGGATATAGAGAAACAGAATCGTATATTAGACGAAATTAATCGTACATACGGAAATATTGAATCATATGAACCAAACTTGGAACATTCAGATATAGAGGGAATATATTTTAATGAATTTCGTGAATATGTCGATGCTGAAGGTCGTGTATTAACTCCAGCAGAGATTGATGAGATACGATATAAAGATGATTATCGAGAGGATATTGAGCAGGATTATCCGTATCATCGTTAACTAGGAGGGCGTAGAGATGAAACGAATAATATGTGCTATCAGCCTTGGTGTATTGTTTTCGGTACCGATACTTTCACAAGCAATTGATACAACACCAATGATACGTGTTACGAATGAGCATAGTGGTCAATATGATGATTCGTTAGATACTTTTACAGAAACAAAGTTTTATGGACCATACCAGTTCCGCGTATTAAAGGATGCTATTGAAACGCAGGGTGAAACAAAGGATATTGATGGTAGGGTGTTTAGAACCTCTGATAGGGTATTTATGCATGTAAAGGCTAAATCTATTGATTCCACTTTAGAGGCTGAGGTTAATGAGATTGTTAAAGATAGAACGATTCCTGAACCTACGGTTAAGATGGTATTGCCAATTAAGCATGATGTAATAGAGGTCAACAATGATGGCGTGCGTAGTTTACTCGCTGAATTTATGTATGGCTGGCCATTAAAGAATAGGACGGATATGGTTTTAGTTACCGATTATGAAGGAACTCGTTACTACTATAATTTGCACTTTTATAGAGACAAGCTGCCAAATGGAGTTCGTATTGAACAATTGCGCCAAATGATTATGGATGCACAGTTCAGTTATAAGTAAATCATATTGGGGTAGATTAAGATTGTAATCATAAAGAAAAGAGGTTTCTAGTTGTCACGATAGCGACTCATAGAAACCTCTTTTATTATGCAAGAGTTTATATAGTTTTCAAACTATTATAGGATGCTTTTACCCATAGGGAATACAGTTTTGCCAAATACTTTGTTTACAAGTACGGCACCAGAACCGTAGAAGCCCAAGAGGGAGATGAATAGTTCAGACCATGCTGCAAGAGCAAAGAAGCCTGTTTTGCCACCTAAGAATAGGTCTGTTGCAAGACCCAAGAATAGGAAGCAGATCAAGAACATGATAGCGAATACAACTTTGTTTGTTTTCAAAGATGCGATGGTACCAAAGATAGAGAAGATTAAGAAGCCCACAAACGCGAATGCTAATTGTGTTACATCGAAACCTTTTTGGATTTCAGGACCGAAGGAGCCCATTTGGATTAACCAAACACCAGCCATAGCGGACCAGAACAAACCGTATGCGCCGAATACAACGGAGCCGAATGGATTGTTTTTCTTGAAATCAAAATAACTTGCAATTAATTGGGCCATAGAACCTAATAACACTGCCCAAGGGATAATAACAGATGTTGTTGGGCCAGACCAGCCTACGCGGGACGTGGATACCACAAAACATACTACAGCGAGACCTAGTAAACCAAGACCAGTAGGATCAGCTACATTTTCGCTCATTTCAACTTTTCTTACTTCGTTTTCCATTTGTTCCTCATTTCTCCGTGGGGAACAACTAACTACAAATATACAGAGACATACTCACATGGTAATCGTCATACTATAATGCATCGAATAAATCAATATATAACCACTGTGAAAGCATTGCCCCATAAATGTAACATACATCACACTTTTAAGGCAATACAATGAGTTATAGTAATAATACGTAAAATGCATAGTTGATACTGTTAGCATTTATATGGTATATTACGATTTCCAGTTTATTTTATAACTGTATTTACGTTATAATTGCCTGTTCTATATGGATTTGTTATAGTTGTTGACCGAAATGAATGCGGTATTAGCGTAATTTTGTATTGCCATATAACTTGCTTATTTTGTTTGTGATATACTACTTATAGAGTATGGGAGGTTATATGGTTTTTCTTACTTCATTACAAAGTATTATTCCCATTGTGTTGCTAATAGCATTAGGGTATATATTAAAAGGGCGCGGTATGTTTAACGATACCTTTAGTTCTAATCTGTCACGCCTCATTATGTCCGTTATTTTACCAGCCGGTGTATTTGTATCGGTCTTGCATCATATGCAAACATCGGATTTATGGAATTTACGATATGGTTTACTCGTAGTTGGTTTGACCTATTTTGTATCGTATATTGTGGCTTTCATTATGATGAAAATATTACGCGTTCCGCCAGGTCGTCGTGGTATTTTTATCAACATGGTAGTAAACGATAATTGCCTATTTATCGGCTTACCAGTACAGATTGTCTTGTTTGGACCAGAGGCACTACCATATTTTCTGTTGTATTACATTGGTAACACCATATCCGTATGGATGGTAGGGGTATTTCTTATCGAAATGGATCCTTTGCCACAGAATTCTAGTGCTACTGGTGAAAGCGTGCGGCCTTCAGGACATAAATTTTCTTGGAAGAAATTATTACCACCGCCACTTATGGGCTTTATCGTGGCTTTGATATTTTTATATGCGCAGATTCCATTGCCTACGATTTTACATAATACCTTAAAGTACTTAGGCGATATGGTTACACCATTATCCTTACTATATATTGGTATTGTGCTTCATGATGCAGGCCTTAAGAGTATGGCTCTTAATAAAGACTCATTAGGTGGTATCTTCGGTCGTTTTGTGATTGCACCACTCATCATGTTTGGTGTTATTATAACGGTTCGTTATATAGGTGGTATTACATTAGAGCCCATTGCGATGATTACATTTATCGTTCAATCCGCCGGTCCTGTCATAGCGGTTTTATCAATCGTAGCTAACGAATCTGGTGCTGATTTACCCTTTGCTACAGGGCTTGTTATGATTAGTACTATTTTATTCGTCTTCGTAATACCACTCATTATGGAACTCTTAACAATGCTTGGTATTGTAGCATAATGGATGGCTTAATTCTTAGTTATCTACAATTTAAAAGACTAGCAGTATAGCGGGTGCTGTACTGCTAGTCTTTTTCAATTTTAAAATTTATATAGAATATATTATAGCTTAAAATATAAGTTGAGCAAATTGAATAGTATTCTATTTATTAATGTTGTTGACAAATGTATTTTTTAGGTATAGTGTTAAAATAGTTAGTTATATAAATTATGTTAATCTTTTTGTTTTTTATGTGATGGAGTGGGGCAGAGTATGAAAAAGAAAACGAAAACGAATAAACATTGTAAGGTTAGCACTTTGTTAACGGCTGTTTTGGTAACGAGTACTTGTAGTTGTTTATGGGGGGGCTCTGTATATGGGGAAACTCCAATTACTGATGCGAATGGCAACACGTATCTGGCTAGTGATAACACTAATATTACTGGTAAAAGTAATTCAGTGCCGAGTGGTAAAAATGCTACTATTGTGGGGGATAATAATACAATTACAAAGAAATTCCCTAGAGACAATGGCTCTCTTGTAAATGCCGTTGGTAATGAAGATGTACGGATAGTGGGGTCTAATAATACAGTTCAAGGTAGCCGGAGACAACATGTGATTGGTGATAATAACCAAATCATCGCTCGTGATGCTGGGACGGTTACTGATTATGGACATCCATCTGGTCGTGAACCGAATGCATCAGATTTGACAATTGGTAGAGGGAATTTTATACGCGGTACTGACACATATCGAAATGAGTGGGATTCCTTAACTGTTATCGGTAATAACAACAAAGCCGAGTACAGCACAGAATCTGCTGGTGGCCCTTCAGCAGGTATTGTCATTGGGGATAATCAAAATATTGATACAATAGGTGAGTCTGTTGTGATTGGTAGTATGTCGCCTGCCGAGCAAGCCCAAAAATCAGATCAAGATCCAAGCGATAAAAAATATACGGTTGGTGAGTATAGTACGATTATTGGATATCATACATCTAACACTTCAGGCGGTAGTGTAGTGGTAGGCAACCATTCAAAATCGGGGCAAATATTACAAACTATTACTGGTCATGGAACTACAATTGAAGGCGGGAATAATTGGAATAATTTATCGGGTTTGTACTCTTCCTCTTATGGGGCTCTAAATACGCTTGAAAGTACTGCTACTGATACGGAGGAAGCTGATAATGTTGCTAACTCTGTAACAGGTAGTTTAAACCGAACAGCTGGAACTACTGGTACCATGATTGTTGGTTCTGGTAACGTGGTGACAAATTCTAAAACCCCAATGATAAATGTTCCTGCATTAGGTACAACCATTAGTGATATTTCTCTTCAAAATATAGGTATAGTCGGGAGCGATAAACTCAGCGATAAAACAGATACTACAGTAGAAGTTGGTCGACATTACATGAAAGAGTATATGGCTTTGAATGCTGGTGCAGTATCCATTATAGGTAGTAGTAATACAGCTGATTATGCTATTCGCTCTCAAATTTCAGGTACTAATAATATTCTAAAAGGTCAAGCTAGTAGTGTAAGCACTTTCAATACTGTTAGTGGGTATGGTAATGAAGGTACTAATATTAGCCGATCCACCATAGTGGGTACTAGAAATGACCTTAAAAATGGTGAAGATAATGTAGTAATTGGGGATTTCCATAACTTTGATGGTGGAAAGCATAATGTTGTACTTGGCTCCATGGCAGCTGAGGAGCAAGATGTAACGAAATCATTTACAAATTCATCTGGTAGTAGTACATATACCTATACAGTGAAGGAATTAGTTGCTACTCGTCGCAATACAGCAAATGTTGAAAATGCTGTAATGCTTGGGTACAATACGGACGTTACTCGAAATGGTGGTGTAGCATTAGGCAGTGAATCGATTGCCTCTGTAGATAAAGGGATTGCTGGTTATGATCCTACTACAAAAGCAGCATCTACTGATGGTTCTCCAACTTGGAAATCTACGGCAGCCGCTATTTCTGTTGGTGATTCCACAGGAACAACTGTTCTTACACGCCAAATTACAAATGTTGCAGCTGGTTCAGAAGATACTGATGCTGTCAATGTAGCACAGTTAAAACGAATTACAGCAGATTCCACATCTACTATTAATAATCAATTAACTCAAGTTAATAATCGTATTGATGCTGTAGATGGTCGTGTTAAACGTGTAGGTGCTGGTGCGGCAGCATTGGCTGCATTGCATCCTCAAGAGTTTGACCCTAATGATCAATGGACTTTTGCTGCTGGGTATGGTCATTACCGTGGTGCTAATGCTATGGCTCTTGGTGCATTCTATCGTCCTAATAATAAGATGTTATATTCTATTGGTGCTAGCTTAGGCGGCGGAGAGGACCTCTTTAACTTAGGCGTTAGTCTCAAATTTGGTAAGAGTGAACCTTATGCAGACTACTCCAAAGCAGGACTTGTTAAGGTTATCAATGACCAAGATGCAAAAATTAAAGAGCAAGATGAAAAGATTAATGCTATGCAAGAACAAATTGAAAAAATGATGGCTAAGTTGAATTTATAATATCGATTTTTAAGTGTATATACAGCCAACTATGTTACAATAGTAATGTAGTTGGCTGTTGTTTTATAATGAGGTAGTTATGACTGAAATACAAGCTCTTTTATTATTGAAAGCGTCTCTAGAGTCCTCAGATCTTCACGGTGTTGAATCATTACTCGCCGAAGATTGTGTGTATGTATCTACGGGACGTGGTACCATAGCGCGTAATAAAATTGAAAGCATAGAGTTTTTATCGGCTATGACCGATTCTATTAAAGTCGATCGCGTGCCTGTCATCTGTCGTGTAATGCATATTGCTGAAGTTTATGAAGATGATGCATTGTTCCGCGAAGGCCGTGTAGGTCTTACGGTGTCCTATGATGAAGGTGATGCATATGCGTATATGTTATTTGTAGACCTTAATGACGATGGTCGTATTGAGCGCATCGTGTCTAGCCAAGAAAACTATACCATCGAATATGATGATCTTCGACTGTCTTTGGATGAGTCACCATATCGCTTTATGACCGTGCCCCATACGGTGAAAGACTGGATTGCAGCACTTAGTATATGGCTTGAAACAGACAATCTAGATGTAGACGATTTCTACAAATATATTGCAGAGGATACAAAGGTAGTATTCCAAAAAGGTGATGCCGAATCCATTACCCTTGAAAATGGTCTCGATGTAGAGGACTATTTTGATCAGTTGATGAATCAACATTTTGCTGCTGTGCCGCATATTATTCGCGATGAAGAGGATAAACTCATCTTAACATATGGACCTATGAGTCTCATTGTGAGCCTTAACGAAGAAGGTGAGTTGGCCTTAATCAGTATGTACATAGATACTCGTGATGAAGATGAGGCCCTTGACGATATAGGCTATATTGAAGAGGACTTAGTAGAACTAGCAGAAGAAAATATAGACGAAGAGTTTTAATAGAACGTATAAAGAGGCAGGAGATTGCTCCTGCCTCTTTGCTGTATTATTTTGTTGTAGCATTTATAAATGCTTTAAATAAGTGCTTTGCTTTTTCGTCATTTATTGTCATCATTTCTGGATGGAACTGGCAAGCTACAAGCCATGGATAGTTATCATCCTCTAAGCCCTCCACAGTGCCGTCTTTGGCATGGGCCGTAATATGCAAACTATCGCCCACATCCTTTACCGATTGATGGTGATGTGAGTTCGTTACCCAATTAGTATGTCCAATAGCGTTGGCTAATTTTGACTTACTATCAATTGCTATTGTATGGGTTCCAAGGGCTGGCGTTTGATTTTGTGAATGTTTTAAGGAGCAGGATGTATCATATTTTAAATCCTGATATAATGTGCCACCACGATATACGTTAAGGATTTGAAGACCCCGACAGATGGCAAAGATCGGAATTTGTTTTTCTTCGGCAGCTTTTAGTAAAGCAAAATCGAATTGATCACGCTTTGGCCAAACATCTCCGATGCCTTGTAAAGGTTCTTCACCATAGTGCAGAGGGTACACATCGTGACCACCAGTAAGGAGGAGCCCATCTAAACGAGAGAGTGATTCTCGGGCAACCTCTAAATTTTTTGTGAAAGGAATAATAACTGGAATTCCACCAGCTTCTTCGATAGAGCGAGCATAATCATCGTTTACAAAAGCTCTTAACACATCTGCAAAAGGCGCTTCATTTGTACGCAATATGCTGCCAGAAATACCGATACATGGTTTAGTCATCGTATCACCTCATATATAAATCATAGTTTCAATTATATAAATTGGTAGTAACCTTATAGGTCTATATCAATACCATATAAAAAGAGAAGGTCTAACAAGAAGCCTTAATCCTATACACTAGTCATTAATACTATGTATTAGTATATAGCATATATTTTTAATAGACTATAACATAATGCACAAGTACTATTTCTATGCTAACAATTCTATATATTAAGACACTGTCATACTCATGAAAAACAAAAATTTAAAGAAAATTGATAAATATTTAATAATTAGGTATAATAATGGTTAGTTTAAGAGATAGAAGTATAGAGGAGCGTATTTATGAATTTGAAACGACTGATAGCATTAGGTTTTCTTGGTATGACATTAGGTATGGGACAGGCCTATGGGATTTCTGTCAATATTCCTGGTGCCGATGCGACAGTATCTGTGGATGAATATCAGAATTATCGTAAGAATACAGCAGAGTCTCGTCGAATGGAACAAAAAATAGTAGAGCGTGTTACAAAGGCTGATGAGGCGATTCCTAATTATGATATGTCTAGATTACCAGCAGATATTTATCATAATACGGAATTGAATCATGGTATTAAATACTCTAGTACAGTGTTTATTTTAAAAGATCATGGGGCGGATATAAAATTTACTGTTCCTGAAGCGAGTATCGTAGGGCATACTGATGAGAGTTCCGGTAAGCATAAAGAGATAACACGCAGTGGTGGTATCTTGAGTTACGATGGTGAATGGTCTTATGAGTTAAGACCACAACCAAAGAGTGAGAATTGGGAAGACACTAATATAGCCTATAATAAATTGAATTCAGAATCTATGAAAGACGTATTTTATAAGAAACGTAATCCTATATCGAATGAAGATAAACGTAGTATAAAGGTTTTAGGTGCCAATCCTTTTACATATACAACTGTTAACAAGGCTACATGGGATGTGTTTGAATATAAAAATAACCGAATAGTAGGTACCATAAACTTTACAATGCCTAAACAGCCAACAATCTCTTATCATCTTGGTTATATACCTTCTAAGAGTGTTTCAAAAAAGTTAAGTGCTCAAGGTGAAGATACAGTAGTACGGACTATAATGGCTCCATTGGCCAATATTGTATTGCCATCTGTTAAGCCTGCTAGTGATATACTAGAGTACACCTCTGAGGTACATAGAGGGCCTTTCACATTTAGAACTCTAAAAAATAGTAAATCTAAGGGAACGAAGATTACTAAAACTGGTAAGCAAATAGAGTATTTCCAATCAGGTAAAATTAAAGAGTCTATTTCAGTAGGCCCTCTTCATAAAAGGGATGACGTAAAAGCACAAAATCTTTTATACAATTCTTTAATGGACTTTGTAGGTGTAGATTCATTAAATGAAGGCAAGCCAATTCAATATGCGACCGTATGGAATGATGGGTTGCCTGGCATATATTTTGAAGTTAAAGGCGAAAAAGATACTATATTTATTATGACTGTGTTTGATGATACACATCGTTATTCTCACTATATATTAAAGCCTCATGATGTTCATGTTAGTAACTTTAAGCTTCGTGATATCGTTCAATATGTAGATTATAAGCATAATAAAGAGGATTATGGTAGATTTAAATTGGGTTTTGGCATGCCAAAGTTCTTAATTGAACGAAATATATCGGAACAATTGAACAAGAAAAAATAAATTATTATAGATTGTGATTCTATATGATTACATCAATCGATGCATATATATCGCTTAGTAAAAAGAGGACCGGCTCAAACGAGTCAGTCCTCTTACTATTCGTATATGTAATTATCTAAAGAATCTACCAATGAGTGGCATGCTAGCGCCATCATTTTTATTGAGTCCCTTTAAGAGAACCATGATAATGACATAGAGTACTAGACCTTCTACACCGGTAAGCAGGAAGTTTGCCCACATTGGTAATAGTACAGATAGATAATGGTAGCTCATGTAGATGAGTACCCCCATGACACCGGCGCTGACCACGTTTTTCCAGAGAAGGGAAATGTCGAGGAAGTAGCCTGTGTATTTTTTGATATAAATCAAGTTTAGTAAGGCTGCAAAGCCGATATCGGCTACGGTTGCCCAAGCGGCACCGCCAATACCAAGCCAAGGGATTGCAGTTAATGTCCAGTTAAGGATAACCTTAATGACAAGGGAAATACCCATGTTGATAACAGGAATGCGCGGCTTGTTAAGGCCTTGTAAGATACCCGTTGTTACTTGGTGCACGCCGAGAAAGAAGATGGAGAACGCAGTGATTTGCGTTGCTAGTTCTGCCTTAGGTGCATTGTAAATCAATGTAACGGTTGGGGCAGCGAGTACATATAATAGCACCGTAAATGGTACGGTTGCCATAAATGTTAAGCGCATAGAACCTGCGGTACGTTCGTAAATACCTTGGTGATCTTGTTTAGCAAAGGCATGGGAGATAGCCGGCACGATGCTTGTAGCAAGGGCTGCCGTAATGATGGTTGCCAAGTTGATGAGCGGAACCGCCATACCTGTAAGGTAACCGAATAGTTCTGTTACTTCGTTCATCGGGAAACCAGCGTCTAATAGACGACGTGGTACGATGAGCAAATCAAGATTTGCCGTTAACGGTAACATAATACTAGCTAAGGAAATTGGAATGGATAACGATAACAATCGTGACAAAATTTCTTTAGCCGATTCGCGCGGACCATTGTAGCTTTCACCAGTACTACTAGCCTTAGGCAATTTGTAGTAATAGTACAAGAGTACGAGGAAGGCACCAAAGGCTCCGACGCCAGCACCTAGGCTAGCACCGCCAGCTGCAGCCGGTAAGCCATATGGCAATAAGATGGCCGCTGCACCGAGCATGATGATAACGCGTAATAGTTGTTCTACGATTTGGCTGACCGCCGTTGGGGTCATCATTTCATAACCTTGGATGTAGCCTCGGAAACAGGAAATCCATGTTACAAAGAATACTGCCGGAGCAAGTGCGATGATTGAGTAGTAGGCACGGCTTTCAGCAATGAGACCGCTAGAGATAAGCCAATCTGCGCCAAAGTACATGGCCAAGCTGGCGATAAAGCCTGTAATGGTTAGCATTGTGAAAGAAATATTGAATACTCGCTTAGCGCCACCAAAGTCGTGTAATGCTAATCGTTCTGCCGTCAAAATAGAGATGGCAATCGGCACACCTGCGCTCGAAATTTGTAATAGTAACAAATAGATAGGAAAGGCCATCTGGTAGATCCCGATGCCTTCACCGCCCAAGATGCGGGAGAGAAGAATCCAGTTGATACTACCGATGGCTTTTACTACGAAACCGGCAATGGTTAATATTAAGGTTCCTTTTAAAAATCCACTAGCCATAGATTATAGTTTGTGAGAAGAACCTAATACATCTTTAATTTTGTGAGCTACCATGCCTTTAATAGCGTCACGAGCAGGTCCTAAATATTTACGAGGGTCAAATTCGGATGGATTTTGTGCCAAGTATTCGCGTACAGATGCAGTCATAGCAAGGCGAAGGTCTGTATCGATGTTGATTTTGCAAACCGCCATTTGCGCTGCTTTGCGAAGCATTTCTTCAGGTACGCCTTGTGCACCAGGGATGTTGCCACCGAATCCGTTACATTTTGCTACGAATTCAGGCAATACGGAGGAAGCACCATGCAATACGATAGGGAAGTTAGGCAATAATTTACCAACCTTTTCCAAACGTTCAAAGTCGAGGTATGGTGTGCCTTTGAATTTGTAAGCACCATGGCTTGTACCGATAGCGATAGCTAAGGAATCAACACCTGTTAATGCTACGAATTCAGCAGCTTGTTCAGGGTCTGTGAAGCGAGCGTCTGCATCGGATACGTTAACGTCATCTTCAACGCCAGCCAAACGACCAAGTTCAGCTTCTACTACAACGCCGTGAGCGTGAGCGTATTCAACAACTTGTTTTGTAATTTTTACGTTTTCGTCGAAATCGTGGTGAGATGCGTCGATCATAACGGATGTGAAGCCGCCGTCTACGCAATCTTTACAGATTTCAAAAGAATCACCGTGGTCAAGGTGAAGAGCGATTGGCAAATTGCTATCTTCCAATGCTGCTTCCACAAGTTTTACAAGGTAAATGTGTTTTGCGTATTTGCGAGCACCTGCAGATACTTGCAAGATAAGAGGGGATTGTTCCTCTTTCGCCGCATCGACAATACCTTGTACGATTTCCATATTGTTAACGTTGAAAGCACCTACTGCATAGCCGCCTTCATAAGCTTTTTTGAACATTTCTGTAGTCGTTACTAATGGCATGTTGTCCTCCTTGGCTTTATAGCCGATTGTATGTATTTGGAAAGTATTGTCATCAACTTATGATGATACATATCTATTCATTGTTAGTATATCAAGAAACGATATAAAGCACCACAATTTTATAAGGTTTTCTAGATGAATCTGTTAGAGATGCAGTAAATGTTTCATATCCGTTGGTATAGGGGCATGTAGTTCTATATATTTTTGTGTCATAGGATGGGTGAAAGCTAGGTAGCCCGCGTGCAACGCTTGCCTATGGATGTAATCCAAATGACCGCCATATAAATCATCACCGGCTAAAGGAAAACCTAAATGGGATAGATGAACACGAATCTGATGGGTTCGGCCTGTATGGAGTACACATTGCACATGCGTTAGAACCTGTTGCGTGCTCATATTCGTATCCATTTGTACCGGCTGGAAAGCTATGTGGCGTGTCAATACCGTCACATCTGTACGAGCCGGTTTGCCGATTAATGTGCAACACCGTTCGATGATGCTACCCGGTTTACGTCCGATGGGATAATTAATGGTTAGCGATTGACTTGGCATAGTGCCTTCAACGATGGCGTCATAAACCTTTTGAAATTTTGTGCGTTGCTTATCAAAGGCGTGTTGTACTACCGATGTTTTAGCGATGATGACAATGCCCGATGTATCCTTATCGAGGCGATGGACGGGGTGAAAGTCATGAGCCTGCTCGGTTTCGTCATAATAATAGAGAATGCCATTTGCCAATGTTCCATCGCGCACCGTTGATGTAGGATGCATAAGGATACCGGCAGCTTTATTAATGGCGAGGATATACTTATCTTCGTATACGATTTCAAGATCCATTGGGGTTCGTGAAAATTCCTGCTCTGGTGCTAATTTCATAAGCAGATGATCACCGCCATGAACAAGGGTGTTCCATGTAGCCGATTGTCCGTTAATGGTTATGATGCCATCATTTTTTAGTCGCCGGCGCATGCGCTGTGAAATATGTTGTTGTTTTATGATGTGATTCATAGATTGCGTGTGTACATTAGTATCTACAATCAAGTCGATTATGGTTGCTGTTTTCATAGTTTTTATTATAGCAAAAAAAATAATAGATGAAGAATTTCTCTCAATTTATTGTATATATAAAGGTCTGTATAGTATAATTTATATTAATAGTTGTTTATAAAATTTTTATATCTAAAACCCTTTGAGTAATAAGAGGAGAGGCCTATGAAACTCAACAAGAAATCTTTATTAGTCGCATGTGTGTTGGCGGCTATGTCTACAAGTGCTTTCGCAGCATCTACTACAACATCCACTAGTAGTACAACAGTGACGAATACAGATACATCAACATCAACAAGTACGCGTGTAACACGTGAACAACATAGTACTACTATATCCACATCCTCCACTACAACGTCTGAAAAAACATCTAGCCGTTCTAGCAGCACTTCTGTAGGCGTTGGTGTTGGTATCGGTCGTTTAGATACATTTATGCCAATTGTTGGTGCCGTAAAACAACCACCAGCAGCGGTTAAAAAAGCGATTCGCGTTCTAAAAGATGATTCTCTATTACAACAAGGTTACCTTGGACTGGTTAAAGAAAAAGGAAAATGGGGCATCGTTGGTCCTAATGGACAAGTGGTATTAGCGCCAACCTATAAAACATTAGATGCGTCTTTCAAAAAAGATGGTACATTCTATGGTGAAGAAGGTAAAAATAAAGTAGTTCATATTAAAGGTGATGGCACCGTATTACAATCTGGCAAAGAGGCACAAGATGCTTTATATGCGGATACTAATGACCGTTACACTGCTATTAAAGAGATGAATAATTTTGACCCTAATGATATTCATCAATCTTATCTAAGTGATTCTTATGTGACTTTCAAAGAAAAAGGTAAGCTTGGCTTTAAAGATGGTGCTGGTCATGTAGTTATTCAACCACAATTTAAAGAGATTCCAAATGTAGAAACTAAATTTAGTGAAGACCGCGCTTTTGTAAAAGCTGATGGCAAGGTTGTCGCTATCGATGGTCAAGGTAAGGTTGTATTTACTGCGCCGTCTAATGAAGTATATCCTTATAAAAATGGATTGGCCGAATATCGTCGCAAGGTAAGTCACTTTGGTTTGGGCGGTATCTTGGGGCTCGTTGGCATGGGATATTTGTATAATCATGGTGGCGTATACATCGATGGCCTTGGTGGCCTTATCGATGATGGTATGAAACGCGGTTATATTGATCGTAATGGCACCATTGTGATTGATAGTAAAAATGACTATGTATACCCTATGGAAGAACATGGTACCTTGGTGCGCAATGAAGGTAAATTAGGCTTTATGAACCGTCAAGGTCAATACATTATTCAACCTGGCAATTATGAGGCTGGTACGATTGATATGAACAATGTATTGTTAACAATGAAAAACATGGATACTAATAAATATGGTATTTTTGATATGGAAACAGGTAAACAAGAGGTGCCATTTAAGTATGATACGATTGACTTCGTTGGGGAACACCAAATGTCTGTTACCAATGATACTAATCGGTATGTAGTAGATATGGCAGATGGTCGCATCATTTATAAAGGCGACAAAGCGAATACCGTAAAATCCTTTGTTGGCGATCAATACACTTGGATTTATAATAAGGACGGTAATTATAAGATTCTATCTCTTGATGGTACAGTCATAGAAACTCCAGTTATGAAAGATATTTCTGGTACAGGTACGTTCTCTCATGGCTATAGCTCTGTAAAAATTAAAGGTAAATGGGGGATTATGAACTCTAAAGGTGAGTTAGTAGTTCAACCTACTTACGACGAAATTACAATTTTATAATCATAACGAAAAGGCTGCATTCCGAGGAGTGCAGCTTTTACTTTTGTGAGTATTTTCTGTGTTATGAATCTATAGATTCTAAGTTTTTTGGTGATTAATAATAGTTATAATTAAAAAAATCGATTTACCTAGAAAATAAGCCTGTTATAAGGTATAATTATAGAGATATATTCCAATTTAGTGTACTTTTACATTAGTATTTGGAATATTAGGATGATGATGAAAATAATGCGTGAACCCCATGCCCAACGGGTTCAGGTGTAGGAGGTATAAAATGGCTAAAGATTGTTCCTTTGACGTTGTATCCGAAGTGGATATGCAAGAGGTAGATAATGCGGTGAACCAAGCGAAGAAAGAGATTGGTACGCGTTATGATTTCCGTGGTTCTAAAGCGGAAATTAGCCTTGACGGTGATACCATTAAAATCATCGGTGATGACGAATATAAATTGAACGCTATTATCGATGTATTAAAAGGCAAAATGGTTAAGCGTAATGTAGCAATTAAGAACCTTGATTATGGTAAGGTTGAGCCTGCTGCTGGTGCCACTGTACGCCAAGTGATTACTATTAAAAAAGGCATTACAAAAGAAAATGCTAAAGAAGTAGTAAAGGCAATCAAAAATATGAAGCTTAAGGTACAAGCGTCTATCCAAGAGGATCAAGTGCGCGTATCTGGCAAGGATAAAGATGATTTGCAAGCGGTTATTCAGATGTTAAAACAATTGGATGTACCGGTTGAATTGCAATTCGTTAACTTCCGTTCCTAATTATATAAGCATAAGAGATAGGGTTAGATTGATTCCATTGAATCGCTACTCCTATCGGTGTAGGAGACGCTATGAGAGTAGAGGACATGAAGGGTGGTTATACGACCGGTTCATGTGCTACGGCAGGCATGAAAGCAGGTCTATTGGCCCTTTTAGAACACGATATTGTGGACAAGGTTGTCATTGAAAATCCGCAAGGTCAATTCATTGAGGTACCTATTAAATCTGTGGAAATCATATCCGAAACAGAGGCAAAGGCGACTGTGATGAAGGATGGCGGTGATGATCCAGATGTGACCCATGGCAATGATGTGGAAACTACGGTGACCCTTGATGACACAGGCAAACTACGTTTTCGAGCTGGCTTTGGTGTGGGTACGGTTACGAAACCAGGTCTTGCCATGCCTCCTGGACAACCGGCCATTAATCCGGGCCCTAGAGCGATGATGAAACTCGTATTTGAAGAGTTTTGTACGCAAGGTCAAGGTGTGACGGTAACAGTAAGTGTTCCTAATGGTAAGGTGTTGGCTAAGAAGACGTTGAACCATACGCTAGGTATCGAAGGTGGTATATCCATTATCGGTACAACGGGGATCGTTAAGCCAATGAGTGAAGAAGGGTTTAAGAATTCTCTCGTGCCTCAGTTAAAGGTGATGAAAGCCAATGGCTGTGAAACAGCGGTTCTCGTACCGGGGCGGATTGGTCAAGATTTGGCAGAACAAGTGCTTGGTATCCATAAGAACCAAATGGCTGAAACCAGCAACTTCATCGGATTTATGCTTGAACAAGCTGTTCATATTGGCTTTAAACGAATTTTGATCATCGGTCATATCGGTAAGCTCATTAAGCTTGCTAGCGGAAGTTTCCATACCCATAATCGCATGAGCGATGGTCGTATGGAAAGTATTGTAGCTTATGCAGCTCTTGAAGGAGCATCCCAAGCAGTGTGTGAAGAGTTATTTAATTGCCAAACTACAGAATCTACGTTCCCTATATTAGAACGAGAAGGCCTATCTGGTGTATACCAACGTGTAGTAGACCGCGCATCTATGCGCAGTGAACGATATATTGCCAATGAGGCTAAAGTAGGTATCATTATTACCACCTTAAAGGGTGAGATTTTGGCTATGGATAAGCATGCAAAAGAGATAGGAGAGCTAGAACATTGGCACATACCTTGTATATCGTAGGCATTGGTCCGGGCAATCCTGATTATGTGGTGCCTAAAGGCCTTAATTTAATTAAACATGCTACCGTTTTGGTAGGTAGTGAACGCTCCTTGGAGGATTTTAAGGAACCTGGGCAGATTACGTATCCTGTAACGGGGAAACTAAGTTGGTTATCTGAACAAATCGAGCGTGAACTTCACGACCATGATGTTGTGGTTATGGTCAGTGGTGATACGGGCTACTATAGCTTGTTACCGTATTTGAAAAAGAAATTTCCTACCACACGCATTGAAGTGGTGCCAGGCATTAGTTCCATGACATTTGCCTTTGCACGCCTTAACGAAGTGTGGCATGATGCGGATTTAATGAGTTTTCACGGGCGTCAACCAGCGCCTGAAAAACTTGTATATGAAGCGGGAAAAAAGATGGGATTCTTAACGGATCCTGAATATAATCCAGCGCATATTGCGCGTATTTTAATAGATGCAGGATGGCCAAAAGAAACGAGAGCAGCAGCCTTAGAGCGCTTGAGTTACGATGATGAAAAAATCGTAGATTCTACCCTAGAGGTATTAACGGAGCTCGAAGGTTTTGGACATTCTGTTATGGTGGTACTAGGATGAGACATTTTTTCGGAATTCCTGATGAGGAATTTATACGCGGTGACGTGCCGATGACGAAATGCGAGATTCGCAAAGCCGTTATGAATGAGGCGCGCATCGAAGAAGATAGCATCGTCCTTGATGTGGGGGCTGGTACGGGTTCGATTTCTATTGAAGCTGCATTAGCATCACCTAAAGGTCATGTATATGCTATCGAACGTTTTGATAAAGGCATTGAATTGATTCATGAAAATATGAAGAAATTCAATGTAAATAATATGACTGTTATAAAATCCAAAGCTCCAGAAGGTATGGAAGATTTGCCTGAGCTTGATGCGGTTATTATCGGCGGCAGTGCTGGCGGTATGACGGGCATTATGGATGAAGTACAACGGTTGTTAAAGGTAGGCGGTCGCCTTGTTGTAACGGCGGTAACGATGGAAACGGGTTATACCATTTTAAAAGAGTTGAAAGGTCGTCCTTTCACATATGAAGGGTACCAAATGTCCATTAGCCGCTATCGTAAGGCTGGTCCATATCATTTGTTGGATCCATTGAGTCCAATTTTTATTGTATCTGCAACGCGTATCGCAGAAGGAGAGTAATATGGTTGACGTACATATTGTAGGCGCAGGCCCTGGGGATCCAGAGCTTATTACGCGAAAAGGGTATCGTTTAGTACAAGAGGCCGACGTTGTCATCTATGCCGGTTCCTTAGTAAACCCTGCTATTTTAGAGGCTTGTAAACCAGGTTGTGAAATACATAATAGTGCTACTATGAACCTTGATGAGGTATTGGCTGTTATGAAAACTGCCGTAGCAGAAGGTAAAAAGGTTGTCCGTTTGCATACCGGTGACCCAGCTATTTACGGTGCTATTCAAGAACAAATGGATGCCTTGGCTGGCATGGGCATTACCTATGACGTGGTGCCTGGCGTAAGTTCGTTCCTTGCTACTGCAGCAGCATTAAAACAAGAGTATACATTGCCAAATGTATCTCAAACTGTCATTATTACGCGTATGGAAGGCCGTACACCAATGCCTCCGAAGGAAAAATTGCGCATGTTGGCGGCTCATGAAGCGACCATGTGTATCTTCCTTAGCGTTCAAATGCTCGATAAGGTAGTGGCTGAACTTATTGAAGGTGGTTATGATAAAACAACACCTGTGGCTATCGTAGTGAAAGCTTCTTGGCCAGACCAACGAATTATCCGCGGTACATTGGAAACCATTGCGGATATCGTGGCTGAAGAAGGCGTATTACGTCAAGCTATGATTGTTGTTAGTCATGTACTAGACAGCGAATACGAATTATCTAAGCTTTACGATAAGGGCTTTGCCCACATGTATCGTAGTGCTAAGGACTAGTGTGATGAAAGAACTAGAATCTGATGCGCCTATGACAACAGGAAATAAGAATAGGACAGCTATTCTTTCTGTTTCAGAACGCGGTGCAAAGCTAGGACAACGCATTAAGTCTTTGGTGGCTCCTCATGCGGATTGTTATGAAAAGGAAAATCGTCCTTCTGGTGGTGAGGCCATCTATTTTGATTCTCTCAAACATCATATAGGACAGATTTTCAAGGATTATGACCAAGTATTATGCATTATGGCACTCGGTATCGTAGTGCGTATGATTGCACCGTATATTGAGCATAAATCTAAGGATCCTGCCATCGTCGTAATGGATGAGGCTGGTCATCATGTCATCAGTTTATTATCCGGCCACCTTGGGGGCGCCAACGAATGGACGCAGTCCATTTCGCTGGCCATCGATGCGGAACCGGTTATTACAACTGCGACGGATGTTAATGGATTGCCAGCGCCTGACGTGTTGGCGCGCCACGAGCATCTGTTGGTTGATGATTTTCACACCTTGGTGGATGTGAATTCTGCTGTTGTAGCTGGTGAAAGCGTCAACTACTACATTGATAAAACATTAGTTGATGCTGATCGGTTACGAGATGCTGCTGCATTACATATCGGTACGCATGGCACTGTTCAGGTGGTAGATGTATTTACATTGCCTGAGACTGATGGTGTTCGTCGTGTAGTTATAACAGATAAGATGATTCCTGAGTATGCAGAGCAGCTCATTTTACGTCCTCGTACGTATACGATGGGCATTGGCTGTCGTCGAGATACGCCAAAGGAATTAATCCTTGACGCCATACAACAGTCGCTAGCAGCGCATAAGCTTTCACCAAAGAGCATCGTCACAGCTGCATCGGTTATCGTGAAACAAGATGAAGTTGGTCTATTAGAGGCCGTAAACGAATTAGGGTGGGCTATTCATTTCTACACACAAGAAGAGATAGCACCTGTTATAAAAGAACAGGATTTAAAAGAATCCACATTTGTAAAAGGAACAATAGGAGTAGGAAACGTATGCGAGACAACAGCATTACTAGCGGCCAAGAGCCAAACATTAATACAGCACAAAACGGTGTATCCCAAAACAACGGTAGCCATTGCACAGGTAACATCAAAGTAATCGGCATTGGCCCTGGTGATGAAGAGTTTATGACACCTCAAGCACGCGAAGCTATTTTGGCAGCTGACCGCGTTGTAGGTTATTTGACTTATCTTGACTTGATTAAAGATCTTATCGAAGGTAAAGAAACTGTAGGCACTGCCATGATGCAAGAGGTAGATCGTTGCCAACAAGCTGTTGATTTAGCGGTAGAAGGCCATCAAGTCGTAGTTGTATCCTCTGGTGACTCTGGCGTTTACGGTATGGCAGGTCTTGTGTTAGAACTTGCTAATAAAGTACCAGCAGAAAAACGCCCTTCCGTAGATATCGTACCTGGCCTTAGTGCTGTAAACGTAGCAGCATCCGTATTAGGTGCACCTTTGATGCATGACTTTGCTGTCATTTCATTGAGTGACTTAATGACTCCATGGGATCTTATCAAAAAACGTGCAGACCTTTGTGCACAAGGTGACATGGTTATCTCCTTGTACAACCCGCGCAGTAAAAAACGCGTTACTCATTTAGACGAAGTTCGTGAAATCGTTCTTAAATACCGCGATCCTAAAACACCTGTTGGTATCGTGCAAAAAGCAGGTCGCCCAGGGCAACACATGGTAATTTCTGACCTTGAGAATTTCACAAACGAAGAAGTGGATATGCAAACACTTGTTATTATCGGTAATAGTCAAACCTATGTTGAAAATGGTCGCATGATTACACCTCGAGGCTACAAATTATGATTTGGGTCATCGCCGGAACCTTAGATGGTCGTACCTTAGCGGTAGACATCCAAGAACGGACAGGTGAAGAGGTTCTCGTTACTGTTGTGAGTCAGTATGGGGCAGAGCTTGCTGCCCATAAAGGCATTACTGTTCATACGGGCCGTCTTGACCAAGAGGCTATGCAAAATTTGATTAAGGAACACAACATACGTTTATTAATTGATGCAAGTCACCCGTATGCTGCTATTGTTACAGCTACGGCTCAAGATGCAGCAAAAGCTGAAGGTATTCCTTTTGTTCGCTTTGAACGTAAAGAGGTACCATTACCAGATTATGATAAATTACATATCGTAGTGGATGAGGTAGAGGCCGCAAATTTAGCTGGCAAATTGGCAAAGGAAAATAACAAACATGTGTATTTGACCACAGGTAGTAAGACAATGCACATCTTTGCTAAATCTGATGCTTTACAAGATTGTGAAGTATGGACACGTATTTTGCCGACCGCAGAGGTATTACAAATGATGGAAGACCTCAACGTGAGTCCTAAGCGCATCGTTGCTGTTCAAGGTCCATTTTCTTATGATATGAACCGCATCATGTTCCACGATACACAGGCAAGCGTTGTAGTTATGAAAAACTCTGGCCTTGTAGGTGGTGCTGATACAAAATTACAAGCTGCTATGGATCTTGGTATCCATGTTATTGTTATCGATCGTCCGCGTGTTAAACTTGAAAGTCACGTGGTATCATCAAATGATGAATTCTTTAAATTATGGGAGGACACTAATGGATTACGTTAAAAATCCTAAAGCTATTGAAGATAAAAGCATGGAAATCATTTACGATTATGTAAAGGATTTAGGTTTAACAGATGATGAAGTGCGCGTTGTATCTCGTACAGTACATGCGTCTGGTGATGTCGAATATGCTCAACTCGTAAAAATGAGCCCTGATGCTGTTCAAAAAGGTATTGAAGCATTGGATAATGGTGCAGATATTTATACAGATGTAGAAATGGTTCGCACAGGTATTTCTAAACCGGCTCTTAAACTTCGTGGCAACGAAGTACATTGCTTAATCAAAGATGAAAACGTAGCTAAAATGGCTAAAGAATTGGGCGTAACACGTTCTATCGCAGCTATGCGCACATTTGGCAAACAATTAGAAGGCCAAATCGTTGCTATCGGTAATGCGCCAACTGCATTGTATGAAGTATTGCGTTTAGCTCTTGAAGAAGGTATTAAACCAGCTCTTATCATCGGTATTCCTGTAGGCTTTGTTGGCGCTGCGGAATCTAAAGATTATTTGATGGAAGTATCCCCAGTTCCTTATATCACTGTAAAAGGTAACAAGGGTGGTAGCCCAATTGCAGCATCCGTATGTAATGCATTGCTTTACACAGATGTAAAACGCAACGATATGCTCTTCGTAGAAGGCAAAGAATCTAAATAATAAGTAACCCGAATCGTTGCATATTGCTTGGCGGTTCGGGTTTTACTGTATCTATTATGAGGTTTATATGTATAATACGGGTGCTGATAGCACCATGTATTGGTGAAAGGAGAGGTTATTGTGGACTCTCTGAATGAACGAAAACTTTTTCGCATATCAGTTATTATTGTCTTGGTTATTGCTGTCATAGCTAGCATGATTATCTCGCTGATTTGGGGCTCTACACCGGTGTCATTATCGGAGATTTGGCACACATTGTGGGCTAGTGAGCTAACAGATACAGCATCGCAAATTATTTGGAATATTAGGTTGCCTCGTAATATTGTTGCTGCATTAGTTGGTGCTTGTTTAGCTGTATCAGGTGCCATTTTACAAGCCGTTATGAAGAACCCTTTAGCAGATCCTCAAATCGTTGGCGTTTCCTCCGGTGCAGGACTTGCTGGTGTTATTATATTTATCCTTTTTCCTGGCTATGATCATATTGTGCCTCTGGTCGCCTTTATAGGTGCTATGGCTGCAGCGATGATGGTATATGCTCTTGCTTGGAAGAATGGTGTACGCCCAAGCCGTATCATCTTGGCCGGTGTTGCGGTGGCTGCTTTTTTAGGCTCTGGTATTTCTGCACTACTTGTATTCTATGGAGATCGTGTGCAAGGGGCCTTACTTTGGATGGTAGGAGGCTTGGCTGCACGCAGTTGGCCTCAAGTAGAGGTATTGTTCCCATACGCGTTGGTAGGTCTTATTTTTGCATGTTTAGGTGCCAAACGTCTTACTATTTTAAGTTTAGGTGATGAAACCGCAAAGGGACTAGGCCTTAAGGTAGAACAAACGCGGTTTATTATGACTGCCGTTGCGGCTCTATTAGCAGCAGGTGCCGTTAGTATTGCGGGCTTAATCGGTTTCGTAGGCCTCGTTATACCGCATATGTTACGACTTATCATCGGTAATGATTATGCGTACTTACTACCAGGCTCTGCGTTATTAGGTGCACTGGTCCTCGTTGTTAGCGATACGGTAGGTCGTGTTATGTGGAGTCCTATTGAGGTGCCGGTTGGCATTATCATGGCATTCTTTGGGGCACCATTCTTCTTATATCTATTGAGGAGGGATAACTAATGAATACGGCTATTGATGTAAAACAGTTATCCGTAACTCTCGGTGATCGTCATATTTTACATGATATTAATGTATCGGTTCCTGTTGGTAAAATAACGACCTTAATAGGGCCTAATGGTTGTGGTAAAAGCACATTGTTACGGTCTATGATTGGATATATTCATAGTCCTCGTGAATGTGTGACAATCTTAGGAAAACCATTACATTCGTATTCTCAAAATGAACTGGCACGTCAAATGGCGTTTCTGCCACAGGTGCCCAATATGCCAAAGGATATGACTGTAGAAGAATTGGTATATTGTGGACGCTATCCATACCAAACATGGTGGAAGAATACGGCTAAAGAAGACCGAGAAATCGTTGACTATGCACTGGGCATTACGAAAACGAATCACTTGCGTAATCAATTAATTCCATCCTTATCTGGTGGTGAACGACAACGGGTATGGATTGCTATGGCGCTAGCACAACAACCAAAATTGTTAGTGTTAGACGAACCAACAACGTACTTAGATATTAATCATCAATTGGAAATTATGGAATTGTTGAAACGATTAAATGATGAACAAGGGTTAACCGTATTGATGGTACTCCATGAATTGACGCAAGCCGTACAATACTCGCATTATATGGCAATTATTAAAGAAGGCCATCTAGTTACAGCTGGAGACACGAAAGAAATCGTATCGGATGAACTATTTAGAGATGTATTTTCCGTAGATGTACAAATCGATACTTTTGATGATAAACAATATGTACGCGTAAAAGGTTTAGTTGAGTAGATAGCTAGACTAATAGTGAAAGAGGGCATTCCCGAAATGGGGAATGCCCTCTTTAGCATGTTAGGATATATTAAAATGTAACATCAATGCCATATGCCTCTTTCACTAAACGAGCCATAGCCTCAGGTGTTTGTAGACCTGGGTTGAGTAGGAATAGTTTAGATGGTAAGTAAATGACACGATTATTTTGTACAGCCTTAAGATTTGCCCATGCAGGATTATCTGTCATAGCTTTCTTCATGGCCTTTGTAATTTCTTCTTCTTTACCCATGGTAACGACGAAGATAATATCAGGGTTATCAGCGGTTAATGTTTCAAGAGAATAAGGTACCGTTTTATCCTTAGTTGTACCATCTAGGTGAGATGTTACAACATTTGTCATACCTAATTCTTTGACCATAGATGCAGTTACCGCTTCGTCGGTTTCGGCTGTCACACCTTTACCTGTAGCACGTAATACGGCAACACGCGCAGGTTGTTGGTTTTTAATGGCATCCTTTACCTTTTGAATGTTGCTTTCATAGGTTGCAATAACGGATTTAGCCTTATCTTGGTGGTTGGTTAATTCACCAAGGAATGTTAGCATTGGTACATTATCCTTGATGCCGTCGTAATTGAAAAGCACTGCTGGAATATTGTTAGATTGTAATTGGGATTCATATTTTTTATGTTGATTTTCCAAACCCAATACCACATCCGGTTTCAATCCTAACAATTGTTCCATGTTGATGTTAGCCGTTTGACCTAACGCAGGTAATGCTTCTAATTCGGAAGCTAGTTTGTCCGTTGTACTAGCACGAGAGATAGCCTTGCCATCCACTGCATATAGCATGGACAATACGGAGTTTGAAAGAACGGCGATGCGTTGAGGATCCTTTGGTACAGTGTAGGTTTCACCATTAAAGGTAAGTTCCTTCGTAGTAGCAGAAGAGCTGGATGTGGATTTACCACACCCAGCTATTGCTAGTACGATCATGACCAAAGCAAGACTACAGAGTAGTAGTTTTTTCATGATGTACTCCTATGTACGTTAAATAACGATACTAGTTAAATTGTAAATTGATTATTTTTGTAAAGCGTCCCAAGATTCGTTAGCACGTTCAACGAATAAGCTACGGATGTTAGGGTTTTCACCTAAACCATGGATGTAAGTGTCAACTTTAAAGCCGTCTTTTTCAAGAATGGATTTATGGGATTCTGGTTCTGCACCAGCCATGTCATTATTGGCATGGTCGCCAGCAACCATCATGAATGGCATCAATGTAACATGTTTAATACCATGTAATTTCAATTGAGGGATAACTTGTTCAAGATTTGGAGTACCTTCTACTGTGTAGATAAATACATTTTTCATACCAAGAGTATGGATACGGTCTTGAATTACAGAATAGTAAGCATTGGAAGGATCTGGAGTACCATGAGCCATGATAAGAAGAGCGTCTTCTTTGCCTAATTTAGGGAATTGAGATTGAACAGCTTTTAATGTTTCAATAACTTGGTCAGTTTGGTTTTCTTGACCCATCCAGTACATAAGAGATGTACCAAGTGTCATTTTTTTGAAATTATCTTTGTACAAATTATATACTGCTGCATCGTAGTTGTATTCCATACCAGGAATTACATCAAGGGATGCTAATGCAACGCGAGTGTAACCATCTTTTTTGAGTTCTGCCAAAGCTTCTTCAGGTGTTGGGTATGTAATACCTTCTTTTTGTTGAATACGATCGCGAATGATATGGCTTGTGAAAGCTGTTACCACCTTTGTGTTTGGATGAGCTGCTTTAATAGCATCTACAGTAGCATCGATTGTTTTCGCACGAGTATCTTTATAAGTTGTGCCAAAGCTCATAACAACCATAGCATCTTTGTTTGGCAAGTTTTGTAAAGCTTCAGTATTGTGTGTACGAACACCAATTGCAGCAGCTTCTTTCAATGCTGGAGTAGGGTCTTTTACTTCATCATTTAATTGGTATGCAGCGTGACCAAGTACAGGAGCACCAAATGTCAATGCGAAAGCCGCCAATGCAGCAGAAACAGTTAATGCACGTTTTTTTACACTAAACATAAGTGAATCACCTCATTAAACAACATCATCTGACTATGCAGATATAACTATATAATCTATAATCAATCGTAGCAACCTATGGTATGGATGTCAATAAACCCCATACCTGTACATGTATAAAAAATACGACCGTTTTTTATAAAAAATCATAATAAATAATGAATAATCTTATGTTTTATAAAAATATTCTTATTGGTTATGACGGTATAATTATAAGTAATTCAATGTTTATGATAGGATTTATCATTCTGTTTTGTTAAAATGATTAATTGTATAAGATGTTAATTATACTTATAGCGACATATAGATTGGTAGTTGCTATAAACTCTTAACAAATATATATATTGTAATAGATTGGCGTTTACTTGATATTAATTAAGTGTTTATAGAAAGTGTCTTATATAGAATGAGTAAGCATATAAACATAGATAATGAAATAAGATTGTTTAAATATAATATAGAATCTTTGCGAGTAACGAATATTTTTAAAAATAGACGAATAAATATAATAACTGCGTTAATTTACTATACGGCCATAATTTATATATATTTGCTTACAATATGTGTAGCCTTTTTTATTAATCCAATGCCGTATGAGTATCTTTTTTACGGTGTAGAGATGATTACCAATATATTATTTTTAATTATTTTGGGGTATCGATGTCAGGATTATGGTATTCATAGATATGTAGGTATTATATTTGTTATTATAGTTAGTTCCTTAATTACAATATGGCAGGGAGGAACTTTTTTCGTTAGTCCCGATAACTTTATAATATCTATAACTAAATCAGGAGCAAGTTCTATACTTAATCTAAATAAATCGTATTTTTTTATGATTATGAATAGAATTATATTATTATTGCTATTAGTTCCCGGAAATAAAATTAATCGGTATGGAGAAAAACCGAAGTCTGGATTTTGGGATGGGACATATTTAGTTGTTGATCCATTGAACGTATCGATTATTAAAAGTAAACTTCGTAAGTTATGGCTCGATTTAATTCGAAGAACCGATGAAATTAAGGATATAAATAAAAAGGCGTCTACAAAAGATGACTTGGAATTTATGGATGTCTTACATAATGTATTTATAAAGGATGTATTCAATTTTAATGGTCGTTCTTCTAGAGATGAATTGCTACTTTTTACGGTTTTGTTTTCTATTTTATCTATGGGTTTGAATTATTTGACACCATTTTTACCTTATATTATAGAAAAAGATAATCTTGTGATTATGTATACAATTTTTAGAACTATTATATTTATTCCTTATATAAGTTTACTTTTTAGACGCCTTCATGATAGTGGTAACAGTGGTCTTTGGATTTTCTTCCTTATAGTGCCTGTTGTGAACATATATGTTTTTTATCTAATTTTTGTAAAGCAATCGGTTTAAAAGAGGTCAATTTTTTTCTTATATTGCTATGCCAGGACTAATATTTAAATTATTCACCACCTATATTAGCGGTATCATATACTAGGGATTCCTTGATTACAAGTATGTCAGTTAATTTAAACATATGGGTAGTAGGGTTATTAATATTATCTTTGTTTCCTAGTGATAAATATGATAATATTTCTCATTGACTTTCATACGCTAATCTTGTATTATTAGTACATAGTAGTTGATAATAATTTTCATTTATGAAAATTATTTCATATATATGGGTATATGGAGGTCACATATGAAAGGTATAATCATTGCATCCTTTGGATCAATTTATAAAGAAGCGGTGGAAACATCCATTGGCACTATAGAGTCTAAAGTTCGTTCTTTATACAAAGATGTAGAGGTACGACGCGTATTTTTGTCTGATGCATTAGTGGAAAAGTGGAATGAAAAATATGATGATACGATTGCTTCTTTCACCGATGTCATGCAAGAATTTAGCCGTAAGGGAATTGATGAGGTATATATTCAGCCGATTACTCTCGTAGCGGATCAATGTTATCAACAAATGCGTAAGCAAGCACTTAAGTTCTTACATAGCAGTGAATATAATTTCTCTCAAGTTAATATCGGTAAACCTTTATTAACATCGTTAGGTGTTAAAAATTACGCTGATGATTATGAAGCCACATTAGATGGTATCATGCGTCATATAAACACTAAATCTCTTAATAAATCCGTTTTATTGATGGCAAATGGTCAAAATCAATTGGAATTTTCTACATTACAATTGAAAGCCATGTATGGTTCTGCTCCTAATGTAGCAGTATTTACCACAAATGGTTTCCCTACATTTAAGCAAGCCTTAACATTGGTAGATAGAATGGGGCATAAAGATGTACTCGTTGTACCATTGGCTTTGATTGGTTCTACTCATTTAATGGATTATCTTGGCGGTGATCGTTCCGATTCTATTTATGCACTTTTGACAGAACAAGGGTACAACGTAGATATTTGGAATGAAGGCCTAGGTGAAAATCCATATGTACAAGATTTATTCTTGAAACATTTAGGTCAAGCGATTCGTATGTCTGACAGAAAACGTAGCTCTCAACGCGAATCATATCAAACTGTTATTCGACCTTCCCGTATAGAAGTACAAGGAATGATTTCCTAATTACTTCTGGTAAGGTTGTATATAAACTCTCTCATAAATACACACTATCTTCAAAAAGCATCCACCTTTAGGGGCGGATGCTTTTTGTTATTCATCTATATGGGTATGAAAGTTAATTATAATACTACCTTTATACGGGGTATGGTATCCAACTATAGTAATGCGTGTGGTATGATGAATAGTGAATTATATTTGATAAGGAGACCGTTATGAAACAAGCTATATTAGTAGTGGCCTTTGGCTCAACAGTTGATTCCGCTCGTGAACATCAAATTGATGCCGTTGTAAAACGTATTAAAGAGAAATATACAGATTATGAAGTGCGTTTAGCCTTTTCATCGCGTATCATTGTAAAGCGTTTACGAGACCGTGGTATTGAATTTCCTACAGAGCAAGGCGCATTAGATGCTCTCATTGGTGAAGGATATACAGATATTTATGTACAACCATTGCACTTCACTGGTGGTGAAGAGTTTGATAAGTTAAAACATAATATTTTAAATCACGAACGGGTACAAGAACTTAATACATTGCGAGTTGGCAGACCATTGGTATACTATATGGGACAAGAAGAACACCCAAATGATTATCAAATTTTAATCGATACATTTGTGAAATCATTAGCTGTTAGCGACGAAGATGGTCTATTATTTGTCGGTCATGGTGGCTTGGGATCTGGTAACTCTGCGTATGGTTATTTGCAATACCAATTGATTCGCAGTGGCCTTAATCATATTCGTGTAGCCACCTTGGAAAATGCTCCTTATGTAGCGGATATAGCTGTGCCTTGGGAATGGCTTGATGGTAAGAAACCTAATAAGATTTATGTGCACCCATTGCTTCTCGTACTTGGCGATCATGCGCTTAATGATTTATTTGGTGATGAAGAGGATAGTGTAGTCAATGTATTGAAAGAGGCTGGTTATGAAGTAGAAGAAATGCATCATGCCCTCGGTGAATATACAGATATTCAAGATATTTATTGCCAACATATTCAAGATTGTATCGATGATATATATGGTAAACGGAGCAGTCATCGACCAACGATACCTAATATAAAATAAGGTGATACTTTCACAAACATTTTGAATATATTTAATAAATTAGGTATAATAGTGATGTTAATCATATTGAAATATAGAATAGGAGAATCATCATGAAAGGTAAATTATATGGCATAGGTGTTGGTCCTGGGGACTCTGAATTAATGACTGTGAAAGCTGCGCGTATTGTAGGCGAAGCAGACGTTATCATTACACCTAAAACAGAAAAGAAAGATGGTTCTGTAGCACTTAATATTGCAAAACCATATATTCAAGAACATACTGAAATTGTGCCAGTTGTATTCCCAATGGTACTCGATGATGCTACACAACAAGAAGGTTGGGAAGAGGCTAAGCGCGTTATCGTATCTTATTTAGAGCAAGGTAAAAATGTTGTTTTCTTAACCCTTGGCGATCCAATGTTCTATAGTACATATATGTACGTATATCGTTTGATTGAAAATACAGGCTTTGAAATTGAAACAATTCCTGGTATCACTGCATTCTGTGCCATTGGTTCCCATCTTGGCTATCCAATCGTAGAAAAAGAAGAGGTTTTGGCTATCGTTCCAGCCACTGCACCTAAGGAAAAAATTGATGCTGTTATGGCTGTTGCCGATGATGCAGTTATCATGAAGGTGTATAAAAACTTTGACGAAGTGCAAGAAGTATTGTTGAAACATAATATGGCTGACGATGCGGTTATGATTTCTCGCGTTGGCTTGCCTGATGAACAAGTTTTCGTAGGTCTTGATAATATGCCTAAGGACAAGAAATTAAACTATTTGTCTACAATTTTGGCAAAACGTAAAGATCGTTAATTGACTATACCCTGATATCTGAATGCTTTTAGTGAAAGCCGTATAGATAGTATTAATAAGAGGTAATACATATGAATACTGTACCCATTCCACGTGTTGTTATAGCTGGTACCAATTCCGGTGTCGGCAAAACGACTATTGTTGCGGGCCTTCTCGCAGCGTATCGAGCAAGTGGCCATGGGGTGCAATCCTTTAAAGTGGGCCCGGATTATATCGATCCGGGCTTTCATAAAATTGCATCGGGCCGTGAAAGTTATAATTTAGATTCTTGGTTAGTTCCACCGGATACATTGCCAACATTTTTTGCATCCATGGCGGGCGATGCAGATTTGGCCATTATTGAAGGCGTTATGGGACTCTATGATGGTGGCCGAGAGGGTGTGAGCAGTACGGCTCAAATTGCTAAGCAATTAGGTGCTCCTGTTGTGCTCGTTATCGATTGTAAGGCCATGGGTGAAAGTGCAGCAGCCATTGCCATGGGCTTTAGAGAGTATGATAAGGATGTGAATTTTAAAGGCGTCATTTTGAATCGTTTAGGTTCCGATAATCATGAACGCATGGTCCGTGAAGGTATGGAAAAAATTGGCGTTCCTGTTATTGGTGCTATACGCCGTGATGATCGCATGCATTCTCCTGAACGTCATCTTGGTTTGACACCGGTTACAGAAGTTGATCCTACAGAGGCTATTGCAACGATTCAGCATGCCGTGGAATCTATGGTAGATTTAGAGGCACTCTATAAGGTAGCGGTCAGTGCAGCACCTATGCCGGCACCGATTGATAGAACCAAGGGGGTTACCAAACGAACAAAAATTGGCGTTGCCTATGATGAAGCCTTTTCGTTCTACTACCCAGCAAGCCTGTCTGCGCTTGAAGCACAAGGTGCTGAACTAGTTTATTTTAGCCCATTAAAAGATAGTGTTATTCCTGATGTAGATGGCCTCGTATTTGGCGGTGGTTTCCCTGAAATGTTCTTGCAGGCTTTATCCGAAAATACTGCCATGAAGGAATCAATCCGTAAAGCTAATCAATGTAGTATGCCTATCTATGCTGAATGTGGTGGCCTTATGTATCTTTGTGAACATATTCACGATTTTGATGGTAATGTGTTTGATACAGTTGGTGTCGTGCCTGCCAATTGTGTAATGCAACAAAAACTGCAAAAGGTAGGATATGTAACGGCAACGGCTAAACGCAATACATTACTTGGCAATACAGGAACAGCTTTGCATGGTCATGAATTCCATTTCTCCACCATGGAACCAACCATTGAAGAATTCCCTTGGGCCTTTCACTTAGAAGGGGGCCGCAAACCTCAGTCCTATGATGGCGGGTATGCTACCGATAATGTGTTGGCATCCTATTTACATCTTAACTTTGCTGGTTCTCTTGAAGGGGCTAAGCATTTTGTAGATATGTGTGAAGCCTTTGGGCATACTAAATAAATCTATTATATTAGTATTTAATTGTTATATTAACTATAGATCCAGCCCTACATAGTGTGACATAGATAATAGGAGTATAGAAATGAGCGAACGTGGTTTAATTCTCGTAAATACAGGTAATGGTAAAGGAAAAACAACAGCCGCTTTAGGTGTGGTTTTACGCGCCGTAGGACAAGGTTTGAAAGTTTTGATTTTACAATTCATCAAAAGCGGTCATGGTTACGGTGAACTAGAAGGTCTGAAAAAACTTGGTGATGCGGTTACCATCAAATCTATGGGCAAAGGATTTATCTACTACAACCGAGATAAAGTTACTGTAGAAGAACTAGAAAAACACAAAGTAGCAGCCCAAGAAGCGTGGAAAACACTAGTAGAAGAAGTCAACTCCGACAAATGGGATCTCATCGTTATGGACGAAATCAACAATGCCATTAACTATGAACTCATCGATGTTAACTCCGTTGTAGACATGCTTAAACAAAAACCAGAGCGATTACATGTCATCCTAACAGGCCGCTATGCAAAACCTGAAATCATCGACATGGCTGATACAGTGACCGAAATGAACGTAGTAAAACACGCTTACGAAAAAGGCATAAAAGCAGCAAAAGGAATCGAGTTTTAAATATAGAAAATTTTCGAAAAAGTCCTTGCCTAAACTATATCGAAAATGTATAATATAGTCATAAGCACAAGGTGCTAATATTCTTAGACATTAAGTATGTATATAACTATAACCAGGAGGTTAACTATGGCTGTACATGATTACATTAAATCTGGCGATTTCGCTACTGAAAAACACGTTCCTGTTATCGAAGCTGCTGACAAAGTTAAAGCAGGTGAAGCATTCGACGTAAAATTATCTGTTGGTAAAGACATTGCTCATCCAAACACTGTAGAACATCACATTGAATGGATTAAATTGTACTTCGTAGCTGAAGGTACTCAATTGCCTTACGAAGTTGGCGAATTATCCTTCAACGTACATGGTGACGGTGCAACAGCAAACGAAGGTCCTGTACATGCAGTTTCCGCAGGTACATTGGCAGTATCCTTGAATAAATCTGGTAAATTGATTGCTGTATCTTACTGCAACATCCATGGTTTATGGGAATCTGAAAAAGCTATCGTAGTTGAATAATAGATTGTATTTGACTGTAAAAGGCCAGCCTTTGGGCGGGCCTTTTTTGTATGGAGCGTATGACAAGTTGCGAACATTAACGATTGATTATAAATATAATGTATGTCCGCTATAAAAAGAATTTTGTTCTTTTATGGTGGAAAAATACCTGTATATCCCTTTACAGTGCGGTTTGTTTTGTGGTAAAGTATATGCATGTTATTTTTTAGTACAATGATAAATGAGGGATAATAGTGGCATTAATCGTCAAAAAGTTTGGTGGCAGTTCTGTTGCAACACCTGAAAAAATATTTAATATCGTTGATCGTGTCCTTCATGAAAAGAAAGAGGACGATCGCATTGTAATAGTTGTATCTGCTATGGGGGATACAACAGATGACTTGGTAGCTTTGGCAAAACAAGTAACATCTAAACCATATGGTCGTGAAATGGACCGCTTGTTGTCTACTGGCGAACAAGTGACGATTGCATTGATGGCTATGGCGTTTAATGAACGTGGTCAAAAGGCTGTCTCTTTAACTGGTGATCAAGCAGGTATTACAAGTAGTGATAACTTTAATAAGGGTCGTATTTTAGGTGTGGATCCTAATCGTGTATTCGAAGCATTGGATGCAGGCAATATCGTTGTTGTTGCTGGTTTCCAAGGGATTACAGAATACGGTGATATGGTAACATTGGGCCGTGGTGGTTCCGATACAACGGCTGTTGCGTTAGCAGGTGCTATGAAAGCCGATGTATGTGAAATCTTTACAGATGTAGAAGGTGTATACTCTACTGACCCTCGCGTAGCAAAGGAAGCTTTCAAACTAGAAGAAGTTACGTATGGTGAAATGCTTGAAATGGCACGTTTAGGTGCAGGCGTAATGCAACCGCGTGCTGTTGAAATGGGTTTCCGTTATGGTGTACCAATTCATGTTCGCTCTACATTCAGTAATAATACAGGCACAATTATTCGGGAGGATTATACCGTGGAATCTAATAAATACGTAATTACAGGCGTAGCCGATGATACAAATACCGCAAAAGTAGCTCTTGTGGGCGTTGAAAATAAACCTGGTATTGCAGCAAAAGTATTTAAAGCATTAGCAGAAAAAAATGTTGACGTGGATATGATCGTTCAATCTATTCGTTCTGTAGGTGAACCTAAAACTGACCTTATCTTCACAATTGCTCTTGATGATGTGGTATTGGCACGTGAAGTGTTGAAAGAATTACAACAAACTGTTGATATCGAAGCTGTTAATATTGATGAAAATATGGCAAAAGTATCCATCATTGGTGCTGGTATGTTGGGTCAACCTGGCGTAGCTGCTCAAATGTTTGATATCCTTAGTAAAGAAGGCATCAATATTGAAATTATCAGTACTTCTGAAATCAGTATTTCTTGCTTGGTTGCACAAAACCGCGTAAAAGATGCAGTTCGTGTTATTCATAATGGTCTTTTGTTAAACGAACGAGGCTAAATACATGATGGATAGTCTACGTACATTTATGGACGAAATGCTCGATGATCAAGGGCGTAAGGAAGGTTTTATTAGCGATTTATTAGCGAATTTAAAAACACAACCTATCCCTACATTGGAGCAAGCACAGACAGGCTATACAACAGTGAGCAATTTACATGGTATATTTTATAATTATGATGCGTCAGAGGTGACCATATCTTATAAGGTAGTACCAGATATGTATGCTCCCTATACATTGAATTTTCGCCAATTTGAGGTTGTTCTCGAAGGTCTTTTGACAAGTCGACGCAATCAAAAGTGGCAAATCAAACAAGATAAATAATAAAATCAGGACACTCCTACAAGGGTGTCCTGATTTATTTTGTTGTTATTATATGCGATATTTATATCTCATTGATAAGAATAAGTTATAGATAATCTTTGTAATTTGATAATAATTCTTGAAAATTCGTGTAAATCTACGTAATGTGGTATAATAAATAGTCAATGATAGATTAAGATTTTACATATATATACATTATAAATAATTTAGAAAGAAGGGTATCTATGGAACTGAATAAAATATATTCTGGTTTTCGCCTTGATCGCATAGAACGCATTGATGAAATCAATGGTACAGCCTATGAAATGAAACATGAAAAATCTGGTGCTCGTCTTATTTATATTGACTCACCAGACACTAATAAAGTATTTAATATTGCCTTTAGAACGACTCCTCAAGATAGTACAGGCGTCGCTCATATCATGGAACACTCCGTACTTTGTGGTTCTCGTAAATTTCCATTAAAAGAGCCATTTGTAGAACTTGTAAAAGGTTCTTTGAATACATTCTTAAATGCTATGACTTATCCGGATAAAACGATGTATCCTGTAGCAAGTAAGAATGACAAAGATTTCCATAATTTGATGGATGTATACCTCGATGCTGTTTTCTATCCACGGGCAGCAAAGGATCCAGAAATTATGATGCAAGAAGGTTGGCATTATGAGCTTGATTCTGTTGATGATGAGTTAACGTATAAGGGTGTTGTATTTAACGAAATGAAAGGGGTTTACTCCTCTCCAGATTCCGTACTAGAACGCGAATTGATGCATTCCTTGTTTCCTGATACAACATATGGTGTTGACTCCGGTGGTAATCCAGATAATATTACGGACTTGACCTATGAAAAATTCAAGAAATTCTACGATGTGTATTATCACCCATCCAACAGCTATATTTTCCTATATGGCACAATGGATATCGAAGAACAATTGCGCTTTATTAACGATGAATATTTGAGCCATTTCGATGTTATTGAAATCGATACTGAGGTGACAGAGCAAGCTCCGTTTAAGGATGGTAAAGTGATTACATATCCTTATAGTGTTGGTTCTGATGAAAGTATGGATAATCGTACGTTGCATGCTTTCTCGTATGTATTGCCAGATGTAACACCAGAACAAAGCCTTTCTTTTGAGGTATTAACACATGCTTTGTTAACATCTCCTGCAGCACCTTTAAAACAAGCATTGGTGAAAGCCGGCATTGGTTCTGATGTATCTGGTTACTACCTAGATAGCATCCGTCAACCAATTTGGGTTGTTCAAGCCAGCGGTTCTAACATGGATAAACAAGGCCAATTACAAGAGATTGTTGAATCCACATTGCAACAATTATGTAAGGATGGCATCGATAAGGAACTATTAGAAGCTTCTCTTAATAGCATTGAGTTTACCCTTCGTGAAAGCGATTTTGGGGGCCGTCCAATCGGTTTAGCTTATGTTATCCGCATGATGGATAATTGGCTATACGGCAAGGATCCGATTGAGCTATTGCATTACGAAGAAGCATTAGTTAATATTCGTAAAGGCCTTCAAAGTTCTTACTTTGAGGATTTGATTCGTCATTCCCTATTGGATAATCATCATAAGTCACTCGTATCCTTATATCCTGAACAAGGCTTGCAAGATAAAAAGGATGCAGACGTTAAGGAACAATTGGCAGCTATCAAAGCTTCTATGTCACAAGATGAGTTAGAATCTATCGTAGAACAAACAAAACGCCTTAAACTTCGCCAAGAGACACCGGATAGTGAAGAAGCGTTAGCTACTATTCCACTTTTAGAATTATCTGATTTAAGTCCAGAAGTGGAAGATGTAGAACGTCGTGAAAGTACGATTGGTCATACAAAACTTCATTTTGTTCCTACTTTCACAAAGGGCATCAACTATGTGGCTTACTATTTTAAGCTAGATTGCCTCACTGAGGACGAATTATTCTATGCAGATATCTTAAGTGATATCATCAGTCGCGTAGATACATCCAAACGTTCTTATGAAGATTTGGCAAAATTAATCAATCTAAATCTTGGTGGTTTGAGTGCTGATATTACAGGCATTAGTAAAGCCGGCAAACGGGATGAGTTCATACCTCTCATGGTTGTACGTAGTAAAGCATTGCATGCTAAGTTACCTGAATTGTGCAATATTATCAATGAAGTTATTCACGATGCGCAATACACCGATGTAACGCGTTTAACAGAGCTTGTACAAGAAGGCAAAGCAATTTGGGATAATGAGGCGTTCCGTAGAGGAAATACCATTGTTAGTCAACGTGTAATGGCTAAGGTATCAAAGGTTGGCAAATTCCGTGATGATGGTAATTTAGGTTATTATCAAAAAATTAGTGAATTAGCTACTAATCCAGCTGCATTACCATTATTACCAGAAAAATTAGCTGATGTGGCTCGCAAGATTTTCCGTTCTAACAATGTAGAAATTTTATTCGTTGGTGAAGAGCAAGAACTAGCACCATTTACAGAGTTAATGAAGCCATTGCTCAATACATGGAATGCAGAGGTATTGCCAAATAATGTATTGACCCTAGAACATACAACGAGCAATGAAGGCATTGTCACTGCGGGCAAGGTTCAATATGTGGCACAAGGTGGTAATTTTATTGATCATGGATATACCCATGTTGGTGCTATGAGCGTATTAGAAACGATCTTGCGTTATGAATACTTGTGGATTCGTATCCGCGTACAAGGTGGGGCTTATGGCGCCTTTGCTAACTTCTATGACGATGGCAATATGATTTTCTGTAGTTATCGAGATCCAAATCTTGTGGAAACACTTAATGTGTACAAAGGGTTGCCTGAATACTTACGCAAATTTACATTAACAGATCGAGAAATGCGTAAATATATTATCGGGACTATGAGTGGACTTGATTTACCGATGACACCTGCATTGCGTGGCCCTCGTGCCATGGGCTTATACTTTAGTGGTGCCAATATTGAAGATAAGGTGGCATTTAGAAAACAAGTTATCGCTTGTAAGCCAGAAGACATCGTAGCTCTTGCAGATGTAGTAGAACCTGTGTTAAAGGATAATCATATTTGTTCCATGGGGAACGAACAAAAAATCAAAGACAGCGGTGTCTTTGATAGTATTGTATCCCTTGGATAATGCATAGTTTGTAAACTGAGTACATCCTCACCATGTGTTAATATAATAATGTATTAATATAATAGTATATTATTAGAGTGCTATATAAGGAGATACTATTTATGAAAGGACGATTCGCACCTAGCCCAACGGGGTATATCCACCTAGGGAATGTGTGGATCGCCCTTTTGTCGTATATATCGACCCGTAACCAGTATGGTACCTATGTGGTACGCATGGAAGATATCGATTTACAGCGCTCTAAGCGTTCTTTTGGAGAAGCTCTGTTAGATGATTTAGAATGGCTTGGCTTTGAATGGGATGAGGGTCCGCGTGTGGGTGGACCGGAATCTTCGTATTGGCAAAGTGAACGGTTGCCAATGTATGATGAGGTATTACAACGATTAGAGGATGCAGGTCTAATTTATCCATGTTTTTGTAATCGTACTCGCTTACAATCCATTGCTTCTGCACCTCATCGTGGAGAAGTAGTTCATCATTATGATGGACATTGCCGCAGTTTAGATAGTACTACGGTGAGGTTGAAGCGATTAGAAAAGAATCCATCAATGCGTATTAAGGTGACTGATTCCACTATGGATTTTAACGATATATATCAAGGGCCACAGCATTTTGTATTGTGCCAAGGTGTTGATGATTTTGTATTGCGTCGTGGAGATGGCATGTATGCCTATAATTTGGCGGTCGTACTAGATGATATAGCAATGGGGATTACTGAAATCATTCGGGGGCACGATTTACTGGAAACTACGGCTCAACAAATGTACTTATATCGCATATTGAATGCGGATGCGCCTTCTTATGGTCATGCACCGCTACTCATGGATAACGATGGACATAGGCTTTCAAAACGGCAGAAAAGTATAACAGTAAAAGAATTGAGAGAGCTGGGATGGTCAGCACAACGTATTTTAGGTGAATTAGCCATATTAGCAGGATTTATTCCTAAATGTGATGCACCAAGTATCTCTTTAGAATCATTATTAGCATATACAGCTCGAACAAAAGAGTTATGTTATGAACATATTGTTTTAAAAAAATCGATGTAATATATTGACAGTTTTCGATATTAATATATAATAGTATATAAGAGGTGGTAAGAATGACTATTAAAGATGCGTTAGCTGAAAAAGTTTGGGCTGTAATAGGTGCCACTCATAAAACCGATAAGTTTGGATATAAGATTTATAAGTGCTTAAAAGAGCATGGATATGAAGTCTATCCGGTTAATCCAAATGTAACGAGTATCGATGGCGATACTTGTTATCCGAGTCTATCTGCGTTGCCAGTTGTTCCTGGTGTTGTTGATTTTGTAGTGCCAGAAACAGCTGGGCTTGCAGCAATTGATGAATGTAAACAATTGGGGATTAAGACAATCTGGTTACAACCCGGTGCGGATAAACCAGCAGTCTTAGCTAAGGCTAAAGAGGTAGGTTTGGATTACATTCAAGATTGTGTATTAGTTCAATTGCCTTAGGAGGAAATAATGAGCGAATTAAAAGAGTTAAAAACAGCAGAATATCAAGATCTTCTTAATCAAGGTGGCGTAACAGTTATTGATTTCTGGGCACCATGGTGCGGTTATTGTGTACGCATGATGCCGGTTATCGAAGAAATCGCTGGTGAATTAGCAGGCAAAGCAAATTTTGTGAAAGTAAACGCTGATGAAGAACCAAGCTTGGCTCGTGATTTACAAGTAGAAGTATTGCCTACATTTGTAATTTTGAAAGATGGCGAAGTAGTAGATCGTAAAATTGGCTTCTTGCCAAAAGGTGATTTACAAGGTGCTATCGAATCTAAATTCTAATTAGATTAATAAACGGTAAAATATATAAGGCCTATCAATGTATACATATACATTGATAGGCCTTTTTTATCTGTGTAAATAAAAACACAAGCAAAACTATAAATTAAATATAAAACTTAAAATAAAAAAATTAAATTAAAAAAGTGCTTGAAAAAGTATTAGCTGCTAATCCTCAACTAGATAAAAAGACACTAAATAAGGTACCTCCCAAATGGTAGGCACTGAATACCTGTCTATCTAAGGTATGTATAACCGCGTAGTACACTCGTGCTACGCGGTTTTCTTTTGGCTTGATCTTGAATTTTTAATTTTGTGGTGATTATGTATAGCTGGTGGTGAATGGTGGTACATATATGGTGAATATTATAAAAATAACCATATATAAGCGAACATATATTTGTGAAAATAGAGATAAACGATGAAAAATAACGAAAGATGAAGGAAAATTCATAATTTCACCAATTTTTATGTTTTATTTATTGTAACGAGTGGGGGATTGTGGTAAAATTTACCATATAGTGGTGAATGAGGATTGTAAGGCGGTGATGTTAGATGTTCATGGGTGAATATAATCACACTATAGATGCAAAAGGACGGTTGATTATACCTGCCAAAATACGTGAACAACTAGGTGATCACTGTGTACTTTCGAAAGGCCTCGATAACTGCATCGCTATATATACTGCCGAAAGTTGGGAGCAACTTTCAAAAACATTACAATCATTACCATCTAATAAAGCAAATGCGCGTGCTATCAAACGGTTTTACTTTGGTAGTGCTGCAGAACTTGAATTTGATAAACAAGGCCGAATTTTGGTGCCAAGCGCCCTTCGTGAGCATGCTGAGCTACAAAAGGATGCGGTTATTATTGGTACTGGTGATAAGGTTGAGATTTGGAGCCGCGAACGCTTTGATGCATATGATGCGGAAGTGGCTGACAGTGTAGAGTCCTTGGCTGAAGGATTAGAAGGCATTGTGTTGTAGGAGGCTATCGTGGAATTTAATCATGTCAGTGTGCTGTTGAATGAAACGGTGGATTCTGTTGTTACCAATCCTGATGGTATCTATGTTGACTGTACCTTAGGTGGCGCTGGTCACGCTCATGCCGTAGGTGAACGATTGAGCTCACAAGGCATGATTATCGGTTTAGATCAAGATGAAGATGCCTTAGCGGTAGCGAGACAACGCTTGTCTGATTTAACTTGTCAGGTTATGACGATACCTACAAATTTTTCAGATTTAAAACATGCTTTAGAAGAGCAAGGTATTTATGAAGTTGATGGATTTATATTCGATTTAGGTGTTTCTAGTTATCAGTTGGATACACCGGAACGTGGTTTTTCGTATATGAATGATGGACCTCTTGATATGCGTATGGATAAAGAGGCACCTATTACTGCGGAAATCGTCGTGAATGAATATGAATCTGATAAATTATTACAGATTATCCGTGATTACGGTGAAGAACGCTGGGCTAAACGTATTGTTGAATTTATCGTGGCAGTCCGTAATGAAAAGAGAATTACCACTACTGGCGAATTGGTGTCAATTATAAAAAAAGCTATACCAGCAAAAGCAAGACAGGATGGCCCACATCCTGCCAAACGTACATTTCAGGCGATACGCATTGAAGTGAATCGCGAACTTGCTATTTTGCATGATAGTTTTGTGGATGCAGTGAGTATGTTGAAGCCAAAGGGGAGAATTGGTGTTATTACATTTCATTCCTTAGAGGATCGCATCACAAAACAAACATTTAAAGAGCTAAGTACAGCTTGTATTTGTCCGCCAGAATTACCAGTTTGTGTATGTCATCATAAGGCTGTTCTTAAGGCTAAAAATAAGGCCATTGAGCCTAGTGCAGGGGAAGTAGAAATGAATCCTCGTTCTAGAAGTGCAAAACTTAGAGTAGGGATAAAATTGTAGTATTGGAAGGGGTTATTTTAATGTTAGCGAGAAAAGCTGTTGTGGGCCACGTTAAACGTGATGTGTTGCTAGGTGTACAAGCGAGAAAAGCGAGAGCTAGTGTTGTTTTTGATATTAGTCCATTGATGAAACAAATCATTCAAGGTATAGCAATCCTTGTTGGTTTTTTGATGATCATGATGGCTATGAACGCATATACTACAAAATTAGGTTATGAAGTAGTTAAAACACAACAAACTGTAGTACAATTAGCAAAGGACAATGATACCCTTGATGTAGAGGTGGCATCCTTGAAATCTCCAGTGCGCATTCAAAAAATTGCGGAAGAACAATTGGGGATGGTTTTGCCTGATTCCTTTGTGTATAGCACTAAAAGTACGACTTCAGAACGCAATGTACAAACGAAACAGCAAATTATAGATTAGCAGGCAAAAGCAGCTCTTATGGGCTGCTTTAATTTGCGTATATAGAGGAGAATGTAGTATGAAAACTTTAAAAGATATTATAAGTACACTAGATGTACAACAAGTACAAGGTAATCAAAATGTATCTATCCAAGATATAACAGCTGATTCCAGAGCAGTAAAACCTAATAGTTTGTTCATTGCTCTTGATGGGGCCACAGTTGATGGTCACAATTACATCGACAAAGCGGTTGATGCTGGTGCTGTTGCCGTTATCGTATCGAAACCGGTTACTGTGCCTGCTGATGTGTGTGTTATCACTGTTGCTGATACACGTCAAGCTATGATGGCGTGTGTTCCATACTTCTTTGACTATCCAGCTAATCGAATGCGTATGGTCGGTGTTACGGGAACAAATGGTAAGACAACTACGACACATATGATTCGTCATATTCTTAAAGCACAAGGCTTTAAGGTAGGCGTAATTGGTACGGTCCATATTATGATTGGTGATACGAGTTATCCAATTCATAATACGACACCAGATGTTGTTGATTTACAGCATATTTTGCATCAAATGGTTCAAGAAAATGTGGAATACTGTGTAATGGAAGTATCTTCTCATGCATTGGCACTCGGCCGTGTTAGAGGTGTTGAATTTGATACGGCCGTATTTACGAATTTGACGCAAGATCATTTGGATTTCCATAAAACATTTGAAAATTACTTGGCCGCTAAATGTAAGTTGTTTGAACAAGTTAGTGCGCCTAATCAAGTAAAAGATAATAAAGGTGCTGTTATTAATATCGATGATTCTTATGGTTATCGTGTTATGGAAAAAACTACGGCTCCAACAATTACGTATAGTACATTAGGCAAGGGCACATTGAATGCATCAGATGTTCATATGTCTACTAAGAATAGCCAGTATACTGTGAATTATAAGGGTGAAAGCTACCCTGTATCGATGAATACAACAGGACTATTTAATGTGTATAATACATTGGCTGCTATTGGAGCTTGTTTACAAGAAGGTATCTCCATGGAAGCGATTGATACGGCATTAAAAACCTTTAGTTCTGTTCCTGGACGCTTTGAATTGATCGAAGAAGGGCAAGATTTCGCCGTTGTTGTTGACTATGCTCATACACCGGATGGGTTGCAAAATATTTTAGAAACTGCAAAGGCAATTAAAGAGAATCGTATCATCATCGTATTTGGCTGCGGTGGCGACCGCGATGCTACAAAACGTCCAATTATGGGCCGTATTGCAGCAGAATACGGTGATAAGATTTATGTAACATCAGATAATCCGCGTACCGAAGATCCTGTACAAATTGTTAAGGATGTTGAAGTAGGGGTAAAAGAAGCGCTTCGTGAGGGCACTTCTTATGAAGTAATTGTCGATCGTAGAGAGGCGATTAATCATGCAATTCATGATGCAAAAGCAGGTGATATCGTTATTATCGCTGGTAAGGGTCATGAAAATTATCAAATATTAAAAAATGAAACAATTCATTTTGATGACCGAGAAGAGGCTCGAAAAGCTCTTAAGGAGATCTAATATGGCAGAATTTACATTACAAGAAATAATTGATGCTACTAGTGGCACATGTAAGGGCGATGTAAGTTTACAATTTAAAGATGTATCTACAGATACGCGTACGATTGAGGCGGGATATGTATTTGTAGCCTTGCGAGGCGATACATTTGATGGTCATAATTTTATTAATACGGCCATTGAAAAAGGGGCAACAGCAGCAATCGTTGAAAAGGGACGCGGTGTAGACGGTATTATTTGTGTTGAAGTGGAAAACACGCTAAAGGCATACCAAGACTTGGCGAACTTTCACAGACGACGCTTTCAAATTCCTGTAGTAGCCATTACTGGCTCATCAGGTAAGACGACGACAAAAGAAATGGTAGCTGCTGTTCTTAGTACTGAGTTTAATGTATTAAAAACAGAAAAGAATTTTAATAATGAAATTGGTTTACCAAAAACATTGTTGCAACTTTCACCAGAACACGAAGCCTGTGTTGTAGAAATGGGGATGCGTGGATTAGGTCAAATTGAAGAATTAGCCCTTATTGCAGAACCGACAATTGGCATCATTACAAATGTAGGAACTAGCCATATTGAATTGTTGGGCTCTCAAGAAGCCATTGCTGAGGCAAAGGGTGAATTGATTAGATGTTTAGGCCCCGATAGTGTGGCCATTCTAAATGAAGATGATCATTTCGTAAAGGCCATGAGTTCCATTGCAAAAGGAAAAACTGTTACTTACGGTATTCATAGCAATGCTACAGTAATTGGCAGTCATTTACGCTATAAAAAGGATGGCATTAAGTTTACCTGCAAATGCTATGATGAAGTATTTGACGTATTTTTGCCTATGATTGGTGAACACAATGTGTATGATGCATTGGCTGCTATCGCTGCAGGCCGTGTATTAGGCGTTAAATCTAGTAAGATAAAAAAAGGTCTTAGCGAGTTTACGGGCACACCTATGCGTCAAGAAATTGTAGCATTCGAAGACATTGTTATTCTCAATGATGCCTATAACGCAAATCCATCTTCTATGAGTGAATCTATTAAAGCATTAGGTCAATTAGAAGGTAAACGTAAGATTGCTATGCTCGGCGATATGCTTGAATTAGGTGATTTTACGGAGGAAGGTCACCGCCAAGTAGGTAGATTGTTGGCCGAAGAAGGGTATAGCGTTGTATTTACCTTTGGTGAGGCGGCAAATTTTATTGCTAAAGAAGCAAAATTAGCAGGTCTTGAGGTACATCGTTGTAATAGCCATCTCGAAATGGCCAATGCCTACAATGATATTCGTGAAAAAGGCGATGTTATTTTAGTAAAAGGTTCCAGAGGTCTTCGGATGGAACGTGTTGTAGAGGAATTAAAAGAACGTGAATAGAGGTTATAACGGCTAGATTCATCTAGCCGTATTGGCCGTTATTAGAGAATAGGGGAGTAATATGATTTACCACATTCTATTAGCATTTGTAGTGACATTTATAATTACATTAGTATTGGGCAAAATTGGTATTCCCATGCTTAAATCATTGCATGCTCAACAAAGTATACGTGAGGAAGGTCCTGAAAGCCATCAAGCTAAGGCTGGTACACCGACTATGGGTGGTGCATTTATGATGGTAGCTCTTACAATCGGTGTGGCTATTTTTGCACCATGGAATGTGGCTACAGGTATGTTGTTATTCCTTACACTTGGTCATTGTTTGCTCGGGTTCTTTGATGACTTTGTAAAAGCTGTTAAAAAACGTAATCTTGGCTTAACTGCAAAACAAAAATTATTAGGTCAATTTATTTTAGCGGCTATATTCTGTTACTTTATTACTGAAATTATGGTCATTCCTACAACATTATGGATTCCTGTTGTAGATGCACATATTCAATTGGGATTTGCCTATTATATTTTGGCTTTCTTGATCATTGTAGGTGCTACGAATGCGGTCAATCTTACAGATGGTCTCGATGGTTTAGCATCTGGTACATCTGCTGTAGCAGCGATTGCATTTTCTGTAATCGGCTTGATGATATATTCCACTGAAAGTTCTGTAGCTGCTGAAAGTGTAGCCTTCTTTGGCGCCATTGTAACAGCCGTATGTTTAGGGTTCTTGGTATTTAATATTAATCCGGCTAAGGTGTTCATGGGCGATACAGGGTCTTTGGCTCTTGGCGGCGCCTTTGCAGGCATGGCTATTTTAACTAAAACAGAGCTATTGCTTGTAGTAATTGGTGGTATTTTTGTAATGGAAGCCTTGTCTGTTATTATTCAGGTTATTTCCTTTAAAACACGGGGTGTGCGCGTATTTAAGATGAGTCCAATTCATCATCATTTTGAGTTATCCGGTTGGTCTGAACAAACTGTAGTTAATCGCTTCTGGTTCGGTGGTGCAGTTCTAGCTGTGTTAGGTGTTATACTTGCAACTGTAACTATTTAATATAAGAACCTTATATTTGTAAATTGATAGTTAAATACGTGAAAATACTTAACTTGAAGGGCATTTAATGGTATTCTTATAAGATGAGGTAAAAATTTTTCGTGCTTAGTGATTTAGGTGATATAAATGGATTATGGAGAGAAAAATATTCTTGTTCTTGGTGCCGGTTCCAGTGGAATTGGTGCCGCATGGGTATTGGCACAGTTACATGCAAATGTAGTTTTAAATGATTATAAACCAGTAGACTTTGAACCATCTACGCGTAAACGACTGGAAGAAGCTGGTGTAACTATCATTACAGGGCGACAAGATAATAACTTACTTGATGGTGTAGATCGTATTATCATTTCTCCGGGCATTGCCTTAACCATTCCAATCGTACAAGAGGCTTTGCATCGTAAGATTGATGTAGTAAGTGAAGTAGAGCTTGCTTATGATGTTTGCAAATCTCCTATTTTAGGTATTACTGGCACAAATGGTAAAACTACTACAACCACCCTATTAACGAAAGTTATGGAATCTACTGGCCTTCCTGTCAAGGTGGGCGGAAATATTGGTGACTCCCTAAGTGAAGCCGCGTATCATATGCCAGAAGGTGGTTATCTAGTAGCTGAACTCTCTAGTTATCAATTAGAAACGATTAAATCCTTTTGCCCATTAGGTGCTATTGTATTAAATGTAACGCCTGATCATTTAGCACGTCATAAGACGATGGAAAACTATGCAGCTGCGAAGGCTCGTATTTTTATGAATCAAAATCCTGAGAATTTTGTTGTCCTCAATGATGATGATCCTATTGTTCGGGCTATGAAAAAAGATGCACATAGTAAGGTTCTCAGCATTAGCCAACATCATAAGGTTGATAGCGGTGCGTATTTTGAAGGGAATACATGCTATGCCGTATTAGATGGTAAAGCTACTCCGGTTATTGATACAGAACATATCCACATTAAGGGCTCTCACAATATTGAAAATATATTGGCTGTAATTGCCTTAACATATGCTTTAGGTGTAAAGGTAGAGCATATTAAACATACCATTGAACAGTTTCATGGTGTAGAACACAGATTGGAACGGGTTACAACATTCCATGATGTTACATTTTATAATGATTCTAAGGCTACTAATACAGACTCTGTAGTAAAAGCTTTAGATGCCTTTGATAAACCAGTAATTTTATTGGCTGGTGGTCATGATAAGATGACGCCTTTAGAAGACTTTATGAATATTGTGAAATCACATACTAAAGAGGTCATTTTTATGGGGGAAGCAGCAGATCGATTTGAATCTGTTGCTGTAAAAATGGGGGTTCAACATATTCATCGTGCACAGTCTATGAAAGAGGCTGTTGCATTGGGTTATCAATTAGCAAAAGCTGGAGACATTATATTGCTTTCACCAGCATGTTCCAGCTTTGATTGGTATAGTTGCTTTGAAGAACGGGGCGAAGATTTTAAAAATTGTGTTAGAGAATTAGAGAAAAGGGGCTAAGGTCGTGAAACGAATCATCATTTCTGGCGGCGGTACGGGTGGTCATATTTACCCTGCCATTACGATATATAAGGAAATCATGAAACAGCAACCTGATGCTAAGGTCCTCTATGTGGGAACAGAACATGGTTTAGAAGCTGATTTGGTACCGAAGGAGAACATTGATTTTGTTACATTACCTGTACAAGGTCTGCAACGGAAACTTTCATTAGGTACGTTGGTAACAATGGGGAAAACGGCATTTTCTCTTATAAAGGCCAATTCAATTATTTCAGACTTTAAACCAGATGTTGTTATTGGTACTGGCGGTTATGTATGTGGTCCCATTTTAATGGCTGCAGCATTACGTAATATTCCTACATTAATTCAAGAGCAAAATGTTATTGCTGGTATTACGAACAAAATTTTGAGTCGTTTTGTTGATATAGTCGCAGTTGGCTATAATGAAGCTGCAAAATCCTTTGGTAAGGCGAAACGTGTCGTATATACGGGTAATCCAGTGCGCCCTGATGTACTTGTAGATTCTCGTTCAGAAGGTCGCCAATTTTTTGGGCTATCTGATGATATTTTTACAGTTCTTATCGCTGGTGGTTCTCGTGGGGCACGTACGATTAATACGGCCATGATAGATGTGCATAAACATTTTCAAGGTAAATCCGGCATTAAGTTGATACACATTACAGGGAATGGGGAATATAACACTGTATTAGAGCAACTAGGTATTGACGATGGTACTGGTTTGGGAGAATCATCGTTGATTTTGCCATATTTACATGATATGCCAAAGGCGCTGGCCGCGACGGATTTGGCTGTATTTAGAGCTGGTGCTATTGGACTGGCTGAATTAGCAGTACGTGGTATTCCATCTATATTGGTGCCATATCCTTATGCTGCAGAAGATCATCAAACGTATAATGCGCGCATTTTCGTACAAGAAGGAGCTGCGCATATGATTGTAGATAAGGTTTTGACGAGCCATGATTTAATTGGTGAAATCGAAATGTTTATGGCAAATCGTGAATTGTTGGCTCAAATGGGGGCTAGTGCGTTGCGTTTAGGAAAACCGAATGCAGCTCATGATATTGCTGAATTAGCGTTATCTATTGCGAAATAGTTAAGGAGAGTAATTATGTTAGAAGGTATCCATAAGATTCATCTCATCGGTATAGGTGGATCTGGTATGCGCGCTATTGCGAATATTTTAATTCAAAAAGGATATAAAGTATCTGGTTCTGATGTTAAAGAATCTGATGTAATTGAACGTTTTAGACAAATGGGTGCTACCGTTCATATCGGTCATAATGCTGATTATGTACAAGGTGTAGATGCTGTAGTTCGTTCCACAGCTATTCGTGAAGATAATCCGGAAATTGTAGCAGCAAAGGAACAAGGTATCACTATTTTACATCGTTCTGACATTGTAAAAGCCGTATTGGATGTTACGAATGGTATTGCCGTAGCAGGTGCTCATGGTAAAACATCTACTACATCAATGATTGGTCAAATTCTTGTAGAAGGACAAATGGAACCAACTGTTATTATCGGTGGTGAAGTTGATTACCTAAAGGGGAGTAGTTGCTTAGGTAAGGGTGAATACTCTGTTGTTGAAGCCGATGAAAGTGATGGTTCTTTCTTAAAATTAAGACCTAAGACGATTGTTATTACGAATATCGAAGATGATCATATGGATCATTATAAGACGATGGAAAATCTATTGAATGCATTTTGTCAATTCGTTGAAACATTACCTGTTGATGGTAAAGCAGTTGTTTGCGGCGACAATGATAACATTCGTTATGTTATGAGCAAAGTGGAACGTCAATTTATCACATATGGTTTAGAAGACTCTAATGATTATGTAGCAAAAAATATCCACTATGAAGATAGTTCTTTAGTCTACGATGTAGTTCGTAAAGGTGAAACATTGGGCCGTGTGTCCTTACGTGTACCAGGTAATCATAATGTGTTAAATTCTTTAGCATCTTTTATTGTGACCCACGAATGTTGTCACGTTCCGGTGGCATCCATTGTGAAAGCATTAGGTAAATTTATTGGTGCTAAACGTCGTTTTGAAACAAAGGGACATGTAGCTGGTGTATGGGTAGTCGATGATTATGCTCATCATCCAACAGAAATTAAAGCAACTCTAAAAGCCGCTAAGGAATTAGAAAAACACCGTGTTATCTGTGTGTTCCAGCCTCATCGTTATTCTCGTACATCCTTATTAAAAGACGAGTTTGCTACGGCTTTCACCAGTGCAGACGAAATTTATATGACAGATATATACAGCTCTGGAGAAGATCCAATTAGCGGCATTGATGGTCATACAATTCCCAATATTATTAGTGAAGTAACGCATCAACATGTAAATTATGTGGAAGATGTAAATGATTTGCCAGCGGTCCTTGCGAAGGTGGTACGACCAAATGATTTGGTTATTACTATGGGGGCAGGTTCGATTAATCAATATGGTCCAAAGTTATTAGCGTTATTGGAAGAAGGTTTACAATGAAAGATAAACATATCATCGTATTAATGGGTGGTCCATCTGCTGAGGCTGAAGTATCTCGTAGAACTGGCGCAGCCATTGCAGAGGCTTTGATTAGCAAGGGGTATCACGTTTCCACATTAGAACTAAATCCTCGTACTGTATTACAAGACATTGAAAACCTTAAGGGCGATGTTGTATTTAATGCGATTCACGGACGTTATGGTGAAGATGGTGCACTACAAGGCGTTTTAGAAATGGCAGAAATTCCATATACAGGTTCTGGCATTATGGCACATTCCGTAGGGATGAATAAAAAAGTAAGTAAAGATGTGTTCAAAGGCGCTCACATTCCTACGGCTGAATCTATTTCTTACAATGGCAATCTACAGTCGAAAGAAGATATCATTAAAGATATTGAATCTAAATTCTCCTTGCCGGTTGTATTGAAACCGGCAACACAAGGTTCAAGTATCGGCGTTACAATTGTAAAAGAACAAGAACAATTGGCTAAGGCCGTTATAGATGCGCTTACATATGACCCAATTCTTGTGGTGGAACAATTTTTGAATGGTCGTGAATTTACTGTTTCTGTATTGGATGGTAAGGCATTGGCTGTCATCGAAATTAGACCTCATTCTGGTGAATATGATTACGCTAGTAAATATACAGCAGGTGCTACTGATTATTTAGTGCCGGCTCCAATCAGTGCAGATATGACAAAAGAAATGCAAGCTATTGGTGAACTTGTATATCGTGAAGTTCAAGCAAGTGGCGTTATTCGCGTAGATGTCATGACTGATGATAAAGACAATATATATGTATTAGAATATAATTCTGTGCCGGGGATGACGGCTACTTCGTTGGTGCCAAAAGCAGCTAAAGAAGTAGGTTTGGACTTTCCTGAATTATGTGAAAAAATCTTATTAACAGCAGGTTATGGGAAATTTTAAATGCTGTAGTATGTAAGGAGAGTAGCTATGGATGATTTTAAGCAACATCCACCCAACTCAAATCAGATAGATACGGAGCATCATAGACCTGATTTTCTTTGCCCTGAGACTGAGCCAATCCACAAGGATGATGGAGATTCAATACATAACAGTGAGCGTGAATTAGCTCGTAAACGTAAACAAGAGAAAGCGGAGGTTAGAAAGAAGTTTCTAAAAATAGGTGGTGTTGTAGCCATAGTGTTATTAGGCTTATTTAATCTACCTATTCCGCTTGGTTCTATTAAAGTTATTGGGTCTGATAAGGTTACTGTACAGGATGTAGAGGTTGCTGGTGATATTGGGGAACCAGTCAATGTACTTCGTATCAATAGAGAGACCTTGCGACACCGATTATCAAAGGATCTTCGTATTGAAGATGCGCAAATTAGTTACGAATTGCCATTAACAATGGTGGTCCGTGTAGTCGAACGTAAGGCTATAGCTGTAATACCAGCTCAATTTGGGTATCTAACCTTGGATAAGAATGGGCAAGTGATTGCGTCGGATAGTGTAATTGAAGACACTACGGTGCCTATGATTTCTGGTGTTAAGGGTGGTAATATACTGCTAGGTGATGTGGTTACCGATAAGCCGATTGTACAGGCTCTTGATTATCTGCGTGCTTTAGATGATGATACATTTAAGCAAATTGCAGAAATCAATATTGGTGATCCTAATAATATGATGGCGTATACCGTATCAGGTATACAGATTCGACTAGGTGATGGCGAAGATTTGAAAAGCAAAGCCGATTTAACAGCGTCTATGCTAAAAGATTTACCTAAGAGTCAAGGTAATGTTCAATATATAGATGTTAATCCGTCATCTCCTTTCATTAAGACCGATAAGGTAACGGTGCAACCAAAATCTAATAAATCTAAGTCAGACACTAGCCAATCTGAGAAAAAAGATACATCAAAACAAAGTGCTAATGTATCAAAATCAAAACAAGATTAGTAATAAGCACAAAAAGGGTGGATGCTGTTGTGAAACACGAACGATGGGCTATTGGTCTTGTCAGCTTTGTATTGGGATTCATGGTTATTACTCAGTACAAGATGACACAAGATAATATTCAAGAGAATATACGGTTACAACGAACTGGTGATTTGGTGGCTCAGTTAAAGGATGCAGAACATGAAAAGGATGCTTTACTAAAGCAAATTGAGCAATTAAAAGCCAGTGGTTCCGGTTCTAGTGCAGATGAAATATTACTTCGCAAAGCTGCATTGACTAATGTCAAAGGACCTGGGGTGACCGTTTTGATAGAGGATAGTGCTAAACCCATTCAAAAGGACGAAAATCCTAACTTATATGTAATTCATGATGAAGATATTCTACGTATAGTCAATGAATTACGAGCTGGTGGTGCTGAAGCATTGGCGATAAATGATCAACGTTTGATTGGTACGTCTGAAATCCGTTGTTCAGGGCCTACAATTACTGTAAATGGTAAGGTGTATGGAGCGCCATTTACAGTTAAGGCCATAGGGGATCCTAAAACATTGAATTCAGCCCTTACTATGCGTGGGGGTATTGTAGATTCTCTAAAACATTGGGGAATTAAGGTAACCATAAAAGAAGAACCATCCATTGCTATTCCAGCATTTACAGGTTCTTATAGAGAAGAGCATTTACAATCAAATGAGTTAGGAGGTAAAGAATGAATATTTATATCTTTGCTATCATTGGACTCATAGTTGGTGTTGTTGTAGGATGGTTTACACCATTACATATTCCAGCAAGCTATGCTAATTATACTTCTGTAGCAGTATTAGCTGCATTAGATGCGGTATTTGGTGGTAGTCGTGCCGCATTAGAGAGAATATTTGATTTAAGTAATTTTATCAGTGGATTCTTCTCCAATGTAATACTTGCTGTTGTATTAGTATATGTTGGTGATTTAATTGGGATTAATTTATACTACGTTGCCTTGATTGGTTTTGGGCTACGGGTATTTATTAATTTAGCTGCTATTCGAAAGAACATTATGACTAAACGTTTCTAATTATCAAGATTAGATTATAGTTGTAGTGGAAAGTTTTTAAATTTTAGTGTAAAATAAATGTAATTGTTATAATTAACTCAGTATATAAATAGACGCATTCGCATTTATATTGACAGAAATAGATAACGATAAGAGGAGGAAGTTCAATGTCTGATTTTGCAAATATTAAAGTTATCGGTGTTGGTGGCGGCGGTAATAACGCTGTTAATCGCATGGTAGATAGCGATCTTAAAGGTGTTCAATTTTTATCCGCTAATACTGAAAGCCAAGTGCTTGAATTATCTAAAGCGGATGTAACGATTCAAATTGGCGAGAAGGTTACAAAAGGTCTTGGTGCAGGCGCAAATCCACAAATCGGTGAAGAGGCTGCTCAAGAAAGCCGCGAAGAAATTATAAAAGCTCTTGAAGGTGCTGATATGGTATTCGTAACTGCTGGTATGGGTGGTGGTACTGGTACTGGTGCTGCTCCTGTAGTTGCTGAATGCGCTAAAGAAGTAGGCGCATTGACTGTAGGCGTTGTAACAAAACCTTTTGCATTTGAAGGTAAACGTCGTCGTGCTGCAGCAGAAAAAGGCATTGAATTCTTGACTCAAAAAGTTGATACAATTATCGTTATTCCTAATGACAAATTGTTACAAGTTGTAGATAAAAAATGCTCCTTGTCTGATGCATTTGGTAAAGCTGATGATGTTCTTCGCCAAGGTATCAAAGGTATTTCCGATTTGATTCAAATCCCTGGTTTAATCAATCTTGACTTTGCAGACGTTAAAACTATTATGACTGAACAAGGCGAAGCTTTGATGGGTATTGGTTTGGCTACTGGTGAAAACCGCGCTGCAGACGCTGCTAAGATGGCTATCAACAGCCCATTATTGGAAACTTCCATCGATGGTGCTAAGGGCATCTTGCTCAACATTTCCGGTAGTGCAAACTTGAGCTTGTTCGAAATTAACGAAGCAGCTGAAATTATTTCTGATGCAGCAGATCCTGATGCAAATATTATCTTCGGTTCTGTTATTGATGAAAGCTTGGGCGATAGCGTTCAAGTTACAGTTGTTGCAACTGGCTTTAACTCCAGCACTAAGAGTGTTCCAGAATTTGGTAAAACAACAACTGCTGCACGTCCAGCAACAAGCACATCTGCTCCTACAAGCAGCATCCCTGATATCCCTGTATTCATGAAACGCTAATATTTAATATATATACTTACAATATTAGAATAAAAGTAACTTATTAAGACACATATCTATGTGTGTATAGGAGGTACAAATGAAAAAATTAGTATTATTATCTTTAGCTGCAACAGTGATTACTGGCAGTGCATTCGCTGCATCCGTGCCTGTAACTAAAATCAGTGATAATTCCACAAAAATTCAAGCTGATTATGCGTTCAATCAACGCGTATCTAATAGCGGTGGCACTAACAATGATGGCTTTGGTGTATCTTTAGAACATGATTTAAGCAATAAATCTGCTCTTCAATACTCTTATAACAAAGTAAATGCTAAAAATGGCGATATTAAAGATCACCAATTGGCTTATGTTTACAAAGTACATCCTAATGTAAATATTTACGGTGCTGGTACAGCTATCCGTACACATGACACTGATTTAGGTGTTCAAGCTGGTGTAATTGGTCACGTGCCTTTGACTGACAAAGTTAACGGCTTTGCTAAAGCTGGTTGGGGCAACGATATTAAACAATCCTATCAAGTAGGTGCTCAATATGAAGTTAAACCTAACATTGATTTGAATGTTTATTATGGTTATGATAAATATAGCGTAAACGATAATGACAAGACTTCCAAAGGCTTACATGCTGGTGTAGGTTATACATTCTAATCGTCATATATGCAATTGAAACCACTCATCTTTGATGGGTGGTTTTTTGTATTCACTCATGTATACAATATTTTTCATGAATACTCATTGTATAAATGCTTAACATTAGGTATGATATTGTTGTAATAGTTCTTTTTAGTTAGGATGGTGTATGCGATGACAAGTGTAGCAGCGAAACACGCAAGAGGAAAAAAATTAAAAGATGTTATCTTTGTAACTGCAGGACAGGCGGCGGAAGATACAAAATTAAATGGTCGTGAAAATGTAGTAAATGGTACACTCGGCGCTATTTATGATGAAGATGGTAATTTAGTATTCTTAAAAACTGTAAAAGAAGAATATTTAAACCTATCTGATACTGAACATATTGGATATGCTCCTATTGCTGGGATTCCACAATATTTGGAATGTGCTGAAAAAGAATGCTTTGGCGATTCTCGTCCTGATGGCTTTATTCGTAGCATTGCTACTTCTGGTGGTACAGGTGGTATTCATCATTTGGTACATAACTATACTGAACCTGGTGATGAAGTATTAACTGCAGATTGGTACTGGGGTGCATACCGCATTATTTGCAGTGATAATGGACGTACACTTGTTACATACTCTTTATTTGATGAACATAATAACTTTAATCATGATGCATTCCAACATCGTGTTAAGGAATTAGCTGCTAAACAAACAAATGTTGTTATCTTATTTAATACACCAGGTAATAATCCTACAGGATATTCTGTAGAGGATAAGGACTGGGATTCTATTCTTAGTTTCTTGAAAGAATTAGTTGCTATTGGTCGCAATAACGTCATCATTGGTATCGATGTGGCTTATTTGGATTATTCTGGTGAAAAAGAAGAAGTCCGCGCATTCTTTAAAAAGATGGGGCACTTACCAAAGGAAATTCTAGTTTGTGTATGTTATAGCTTATCTAAGGGCTTTACAATGTATGGTCAACGTGTTGGCGCTATGATTGGTATTTCTTCTGATGAAGAAATCGCCGATGAATTCTTAGAAGTGAATAAATCGACTAGTCGTGCAACATGGTCTAATATTTGTCGTCCAGCAATGCGCGCTATGGCTAATATCGTTTCTGATCCTGATAAATTTAAGGCTTATGAGGACGAACGTAATTGTTATTATCAATTGATTCGCGATCGTGCAGATATCTTTAAACAAGAGGCAGCACAAGTGGGCTTACCTATGTTGCCATATCGAGGTGGGTTCTTTATAACTATACCAACTGATTCTGGTACCGCTATTTGTGAAGAACTAAAAAAAGAACATATTTATTGCATTGCATTAGGCAATGGTATTCGTGTCGCTGCATGTGGTATTCCTAAATTCCAAATGAAGGGATTAGCTGGAAAAATCTATGATGCAATGAAACGATTAGGCAAATTATAAAAAAATGAATTTAAAAAGGCACTTCAAATTTGAAGTGCCTTTTAGTGTTAGTGAATGTCCTTACGTTCTTTAATTTCTTTATCTGCCTTTAACGCTAAGTTTTCAAGCGCTTTTTTAGGTGCTGTTCGTTCACCTGTTTTAGGATCAACAAATTCAACACGATCTAAGGTGTCTGTGATTTGTCCTTTAATAAAGCCTAAATAGATGTTATATAGCTCTTTCTTTTCGGCTAATTCTTCAGGTGTTAGTTCTTGACCAGATTTTTTCTTAGCTGCTAGTTCATTTATACGTTTTAATGTATCGTTAATATTGCTCATAATTGCCTCCTGTATTCTATATTAGAATAACATGATTTATTATAACATAGAACTTAATGAATACGTATGGTAAGATATAAATTGTACGAGTTCGTACTTTCACAAGTGAGAAAGGAGTTTACCGTGCGTGTTACGAAAGCAATTAAGGCAGAACAATTAGCATTATTAGAAGAACATTATATTGATGCTAAACCTGCTCTTGAATACACAAATGAATTTGAATTATTAGTCGCTGTTGTGTTATCTGCACAGTGCACAGATGAGAGGGTTAACATTGTTACAAAACGATTGTTCCCTGCATTAAATCATCCTGCTAAGATGCTAGAAATTGGTGTTACAAAACTAGAAACTCTTATTAAGGATTGTGGTTTGTATAAATCGAAGGCGAAGAATTTGATTGCCACTTGTCATATATTGGTAGAACAATATCATGGAGAAGTGCCACGTGAATTTGATCAGCTCGTTGAATTACCCGGTGTAGGTCGAAAAACGGCAAACGTTTTGGTATCTGTATTATTCGGAACACCGGCTATTGCGGTAGATACGCATGTGTTCCGCGTAGCAAACCGATTGAAATTAGGCATTGCGAAAACGCCAGAAGAAATGGAACAAAAATTGCAAAAGGCTATACCAAAAGAGAAGTGGTCTGCAGCCCATCATTGGCTGATTTATCATGGGCGACGTGTTTGCAAGGCACGTAAGCCTCTATGTGAGACATGTTTCTTAAATCATCTTTGTCCGTCAGCAGGAAAGGTTTAATATGAAAAAGAATAATGAAGAACTAATTGCCCTTTGTGCTCAATATGGCATAGAAGGTATTGATATCGTCAACGAATTAATGCGTTTTAAAGTATTAGATCAATTGCTTTCTAGCAATGCGAATTCTCGTGAATGGGGTGTTACACCAGAGGACTTATATGGATTAGCAGAGAAATCTACAGTGGAATCTTTTGGACCTATTCCATATGATGTAAATACATTTCGCGCATTGTATGGACCATCATTTACGGTAGAGCTCTTTGATTTTATTAGTGATACTGGAATTTTAGATGGTCTCGATGTAGGGACTATATGGGAAACGCCTGTTCGTGAAAGTATAGAAGCTCATAGCAAAACGGGGGAACTCGTGTTGTATGCTTATGTAGAAGAATACGCTGGTATGATAGAAGAAATTTTACAATCCTATGAGGATAAAAAGGTTGTCCTCTATACAGCATCTCCCGTATGTTATAGCATTATTTCTCGATTGTATCCAATGGCTCAGATTATTAATCAATGGCCACATCGTAGCTATTTCGATCATATTTTTACAGGTACGGTTGGTATGTTCCAATCCTCTGAAGATATTGTAGAAGAGGTAGCTAATGGTTTACATAATTTGGTTCCAGAAGGGACTGCTCAATTGTTCTTACCAGCAACGATGGCACAAAATCAATTGGGATTGAATAATATGGCATTACAATTCTTTTTGAACCAGAAACGTGTAGAATCTATTCGTGAATGGACTCCGCTTGGGGCTTATGAGATTATTTATGGTAAATATGATGTTAAAAAGATGCGCGTAGGCCTTCGTGAACGAGTTGGTGACGAATGGAAAGCTATTAATTATATTCCATTACCTCATGGCGTTTTTGCTCAATTACCAGTATTTACGGTATTAAACTATGGTTTGTCTCTACGCTCTATTTTATTGCCTGGCGGTCAAACTGATGTAGCTTTAGGGCAGGATGGCATTTATTGTATAGATAGTCGCGTTTCAGAACTAGGACGTGCGGCACTTCGCGAAAATGGAGCGTATTACTTAGCTTTTACCCGCTATAGTGACCATGTAGAGGTTTCTATGGGTACAGAAGCACCTAGTACGGGTGTATATTGGATGTTCCCTGATGTAGAATTGGCATATATGTGGTATACATATTTCTCTAGCACAATTGGACAAACCTTAATGCAAGAGATTTCTATGCTCGTTCAAACAGAAGAATCCTTCGGCTATATGCTTAGCAGTGTACGTCGCCGTGTACTCGATGTAAATGATGAATCGCTACTGGTTAATGCGGCCCAAAATATTGATGAAGCGTATAAAGAGACTATCAAATCTGCACGAGCATCATGGCAAGAAAATATGAATTCTTTGGGTGTTGATGTGATGCCTCCTACAACATCCATCGATATTGAAGACTACAGTGATTATAAAAAATAATTGTCAATATAGGTAATTTGGTTTACAATATATCGTATCAATTTAGAACTAAATAATTTGACACATAGTGTACACTATAATTAGGTGAGGAGGGAGGTAACAATGGCTGTTATTAATTTCGAAATTTTCAAAGTTATCGGCACATTATCTGAAGATAAAGATGGCTGGAAAAAACAACTTACATGCACAAGCTGGGGAAAATATAATCCTAAATTTGACCTTCGCGCTTGGGATAGCGAATATACAAGTATGAAAAAAGGGATTACTCTTTCCTTAGAAGAATTGATTGCATTACGTGATCTTTTGAATGAAAGTGATTTGGAAACTATCTTAGCGGAAGCAATTGAAGAAAAACAGGCTTCTAAAGAGTAGTTTCTTGATTTGTACGTATTATCGTGCTATAATCTATAAGAATAATATTGATTGCTGGAAAGAGGTGTATAGAATGAAACAAGGTATTCATCCAGACTATAAAGAAGCTACAGTAACTTGCGGTTGTGGCAACACATTCAAAACTGGCTCTGTAAAAGAAGACCTTCGTGTAGACGTTTGCTCCAAATGCCATCCGTTCTTCACTGGTCAACAACGTGCGGCTCAAGCTCGTGGTCGTATCGAACAATTTAACAAACGTTACGGTAAATAATAGTTTATGTAGCGAAACAATTATTGGCAGGGCTTTGGGCTCTGCCTCTATTTGTTTATGAAAGGAAATCCTTTGGCAAAAGAACGTATTAAGAAGTTCGTTGGTGGACAAGCTGTAATTGAAGGCGTCATGATGCGTGGACCGGGGTATACGGCAACAGCTGTACGTGAGCCTTCCGGTTCTATCGTGGTGCAAAAGGAAGCCACTACGTCCATTCAAGAGCGATATCCTATATTAAAGAAACCATTTTTACGAGGCTGTATAGCCTTATATGAATCTCTTGTTATCGGTATGAAGGCATTATCCTTCTCCGCAAAAGCGGCTGGTGATGAAGAGGAAGAAATGTCGAATAGTGAAATTGTCATTACCATGATTTTTTCAACACTATTTGCCATCGCCTTATTTGTAGCCCTTCCTACATTTGTAGTTAAATTTATTCCTGGCATTCAAGATAATCACTTTATTTTGAACCTTGTTGAAGGTGCTATTCGCTTGGCTTTGTTTTTGCTCTATATATGGGGGATTGGTCAAACCAAGGATATACAACGTGTATTCCAATACCATGGAGCCGAGCATAAGACCATTCATGCTTATGAAAATGATCTACCTTTGACTGTAGAAAATGTGCGTGCTCAATCTCGTTTACATCCGAGATGCGGAACCAATTTTTTACTCATTGTAATGGTAGTTAGTATATTTGTATTTGCCTTTTTAGGCTGGCCTAACTTGCTAGAGCGCATTGTGTCACGTGTTTTACTGATGCCTGTCGTAGCAGGTATTGCCTATGAATTTATTCGTTTTGCAGGACGTAGTGAAAGCTCCTTTGTAAAATCTCTCGTTAAACCGGGATTGGCGTTGCAATACATGACGACCCGTGAACCAGAAGCAGACCAAATCGAAGTGGCTATTCGTGCTCTAGAAGAGGTGCGTCCTCCAGAAGAAGATGCTTATGAAGATGAAACATATTAAGATTGAGGTTATATATGTTAGTAGATAAATTACAAGTTATTGAAGATAAATTTATGGATCTAGAGCAACGCATCAGTGACCCTGAAATCATTGCTCGTCAAGATGAATGGCGTAAATTAACACGTCAACATGCACAATTATCTGAAACTGTAGAAGCCTTTCGAGAATATAAAAAGGTTTTGGCCGGCATTGATGAAGCTATGGAAGTCATTGAAGATAAATCGATGGATGAAGAATTCCGTGAAATGGCTCAAGAAGAGTTGAAAGAATTGAAACCTCAAAAAGAGGAATTAGAAGAGAAATTACAGATTCTCTTATTACCAAAGGACCCTAACGATGATAAAAATATTATCATCGAAATTCGTGGCGGTGCTGGTGGCGATGAAGCGGCATTATTTGCAGGCGACTTATTCCGCATGTATACAAAATATGCTGAACATCAAGGTTGGCGCTGTGAAATCATCGATGCTAATGAACCTGAACTAGGCGGTTTTAAAGAGGTTGTATTCTCTGTAGATGGTGAGAATGTATATTCTAAGATGAAATTTGAATCTGGCGTACATCGTGTACAACGGGTTCCAACTACAGAAACACAAGGTCGTGTACATACATCTACGGTTACTGTGGCAGTACTTCCTGAAATGGAAGATGTTGATATTGAAATCAATGACAAAGATTTGAAAATCGATACATATCGCGCCAGTGGTGCCGGCGGTCAGCATATCAATAAAACAGAATCTGCCGTCCGTATTACTCACTTACCAACAGGTATTGTCGTAGCTTGTCAGGATCAACGTTCTCAATTACAGAACAGAGAAAAGGCGATGCGTGTATTGCGTGCAAAATTGCAAGATAAGGCTGAACAAGAAGCCACAGCTAGCATGGCTGCAGACCGCAAGAGCCAAGTTGGTACAGGTGATCGTAGTGAACGTATTCGTACGTATAACTACCCACAAGGCCGCGTAACAGATCATCGTATTAATTTAACATTGTATAAATTAGATGCTATTTTAAATGGCGATCTCGATGAAATCATTCAAGCCTTAAATGCTGCTGATCAAGCGGCTAAAATGCAGGAGGCTAATACAAATGTATAAGGAGATTTGGACGATTGGTCGTATTCTCCAGTGGACAGAGCAGTACTTTCAAAGCAAGGGGATGGATACACCTCGACTTGATGGGGAAGTACTGCTTTCTCACGTTTTAGGGATAAATCGCATATATCTATATACTCATTATGACCAACCGTTAGAGCAAGAAGAACTTGATCGATTTAGACCTCTCGTTATTGAACGTGCAAAAGGGCATTCTGTGGCATCTTTAACGGGAACTAAAGATTTTATGGGATTAACATTTTCTGTCAATGATAAGGTCCTCATTCCTCGTCCCGATACAGAAACATTAGTAGAATATGTATTAAGTACGTATTATCAACAAGACTCTATTCGCATTCTTGATATGTGTACGGGCCCTGGTACTATTCTACTAAGTCTCTTGCATTATTTGCCTACAGCAACGGGGATGGGCCTTGATATTTCTGGTGATGCCCTTGCAGTGGCTATGCAGAATCAGGAAGCATTTAATGTGGAAAATCGTAGCGAATTTCACGAATCAGATATGTTTGCCTATTTAGAAAATAAAAGTGAACTATTTGATGTGATTGTATCCAACCCGCCATATATTCGATTAGAAGATAAGAAAATCTTGTCTCCTGACGTACTTAATGAACCCCATATTGCATTATTTGGTGGTGAAGATGGCCTTGATTTCTATCGACAGTTAGCTATGGAGTGCCTTAAATATCTTAAACCTCATGGCCTTGTAGCTTTTGAGGTAGGATATGATCAAGCTGAAGCTGTAAAATCTTTGCTGGAGGCTGTTGGTTCCTATATAGATATATCCTTTGCAGCTGATTTAGCGGGCATTAATCGGGTTGTGACGGCTCGCGTGAAGGGGTGAGAATGTGGAGACTAAAATCATTACCGAACTAATAAGAGATAATCTTCAATTAGTTGCACATGCATTGCGTCATGGTGACGTTGTAGCAATTCCTACGGAAACCGTATATGGTCTTGGTGCTAATGGCCTCGATACTGACGCAATGGATAAAATTTATGCTGCTAAAGGTCGTCCATCAGATAATCCGTTAATATTACATGTACCAAATGCGGAAAGTATTAAACCGCTTGTGAAAGAAATACCTGAAACAGCAAAGACGTTGATTAAGGCTTTCTGGCCAGGCCCTTTAACAATCACATTACCTAAATCTGATCTCGTTCCTGACCGTGCAACTGGTGGTTTAGATCGGGTGGCATTACGTTGCCCAGATCACGATGTATGCCGTAATATATTAGAATTGGCCGGTGTGCCTATCGCAGCACCTAGTGCCAATATTTCAGGCCGTCCAAGCCCGACTACAGCACAATCCGTTTATGATGATATGAATGGACGTATTCCTTATATTGTGGATGCTGGAATCTGTACGATTGGTGTGGAATCTACTGTTGTAGAGGTTAGAGATGATGGTGTGACAATCTTACGGCCAGGTGGAATTACAAAAGAAATGTTAGAACAAGTTGTAGATAATGTGTCCTATGATCCATTTTTGTCGTCTCAAAATGAAGCGCCAAAGGCTCCTGGTATGAAGTATAAGCATTATGCTCCCGATGCACCTATGCGTGCTTTTATAGGAAATTCAAAGGATGTGGCGGAAGCTTTCAACAATGTGATTCGTGAACAGGAAAGTAAGCGTGGTGCATTTTTGGTTAGTCAAGAAACATATGAGTTGTTAAAAGATAGTGTACACGGTGAATTTCATGTATATGGACATAGTGGTGATGCGGTAGCCTTGGCTCATGATTTTTATAAGACATTACATCATTTTAATGAATGTGATGTAGACTATATTTTAGCAGAAGGTGTTGAGAATACAGGCCTCGGTGTAGCGGTCATGAATCGCATGGAAAAGGCGTGTGCTGGTCATATTATCTATTTATAAGCAATTAGGTAATATTTATTATGTCCATTCATAGTAGAAAAATGTCTTTACATATTGGATGTATTTGCTATAATGTATAAATAGCCACAGAAATTGTGGCGGTAAGGATGTCATTATGAATATTTTGTATGTATGTACTGGTAATACCTGTCGTAGCCCAATGGCAGAAGGTATTACGCGGGCCTTGGCAACAGAGCTTGGTCTAGATGTGAATGTAGTTTCTGCTGGATTATTTGCTGCTTATGGTGCCAAGCCTACCGAAGAAGCTGTGATTGCGATTCAATCTATTGCTGACATTTCTGACCATGAATCAAGACCTCTTACAATGAATCTTGTCAATTCATCGGATTTGATTATTGGTATGACACAAGACCATAAATCTGTGTTACTTCGTCAATTTCCTTTTGAAGTAGCTAAAATTAAAACCCTTGCTGAATGGGGGCATGGTACAGGAGATGTGGTAGATCCTTTCGGTTCAAATCAAGACGTATATAATCAATGTGCTGAGCAAATTTATAATTTGGTGAAAGCTGGATTAGTATCATCAAAAGAATAGGAGAACAAGCTATGAAAATTGCTATTGGTTGTGATCATGGTGGATTACATTTAAAACAAGAAATTAAGGAATTATTGTCTACATTAGGCCATGAAGTGGAAGATTTTGGTACACATAGTACAGAATCTTGTGATTATCCGGATATTGCTGAACCAGTAGCACATGCCGTTGTAGATGGTGCAGCAGATCGAGGTATCTTAATCTGTGGTACAGGCATTGGGATTGGTATTGCAGCTAATAAAATTGCAGGTGTACGTGCAGCGCTTTGCCACGATACATTTTCCGCACATGCAAGTCGCGAACATAATAATGCTAATATTCTTACGATGGGGGAACGCGTTATTGGACCGGGCCTTGCAAAGGATATTGTTACGATTTGGCTTAATACAGAATTTGAAGGCGGACGTCATGCACGTCGCGTAGAAAAAATTTCTGCTCTTGAAAAATAATACATCTTTATTCAATTAGTTATCATATTATATTTACATATATTTCAAGGAGGATTTCCATGAGTTTCTTAGCAAAACAAGACCCTAATATTAAAGCAGTTATCGATCAAGAATTAATGCGTCAACGTGATAAATTAGAAATGATCGCTTCTGAAAATATCGTATCCCAAGCCGTTATGGAAGCTCAAGGTAGTGTATTGACTAACAAATACGCTGAAGGCTACCCTGGCAAACGTTATTATGGTGGTTGCGAACATGTGGACGTAGTAGAAACATTGGCTATTGAACGCGCTAAACGTTTATTTGGTGCAGAACATGCAAATGTACAACCACATTCTGGGTCTCAAGCTAACTTTGCTGTATATTTTGCTATGTTAAAACCTGGTGATACTATTGTCGGTATGAACTTGTCCCATGGTGGTCACTTAACACATGGTTCTCCTGTAAACGTATCTGGTACATATTTCAATGTTGTTCCTTACGGTGTTAATGCAGATACTCAACAAATCGACTATGATGAATTCCGTAACATCGTATTAGAAGCAAAACCTAAGTTAATCATTGCTGGTGGCAGTGCTTACAGCCGTCAAATCGACTTCAAGAAAATGGCTGATGTAGCTCATGAAGTAGGCGCGATTTTCATGGTAGATATGGCTCACTTTGCTGGCCTTGTAGCTGCTGGATTACATCCAAATCCAGTAGAATATGCTGATATCGTTACAACTACAACACATAAAACATTGCGTGGTCCTCGTGGGGGTATGATTTTGTGCAAAGAAGAATATGCAAAAGCTATTGATAAAGCTGTATTCCCTGGTATTCAAGGGGGCCCTTTGATGCATGTTATCGCTGCAAAAGCTGTTGCATTAGGTGAAGCATTACAACCAGAATTTAAAGTATACGCTGAACAAGTTATTAAAAATGCAAAAGTATTGGCTGCAGAATTGATGGCTAAAGGTTTGACTATCGTTTCTGGCGGTACAGATACACATGTTATGCTTGTAGATGTGCGCAATACAGGTTTAACTGGTAAAGAAGCAGAACATCTTCTTGATGAAATCGGCATTACAGCTAATAAAAATACAATTCCATTCGATCCAGCTAGTCCATTTGTAACTAGTGGCGTTCGTTTAGGTACACCTGCATTGACTACACGTGGTCTTAAAGAAGACGATATGAAAGAAATTGCGGATATTATTGCTACAGTACTCCAAAATCCAGAAGATACAGCTAAGCATCAAGATGCTGCAAAACGAGTAGCTGCATTATGTGAAAAATATCCTTTATATCCTAACTTATAATTTATAGGTATAGTAAGAACCTAAAAGGGTGAGCAAGAGTTTTTCTTGCTCATCCTTTTTATGTTTTAGGGGTCATATTTATATGGCAGGATTTGTAAATATGTGATAGAGTATGTATAAAGAGTAAAAGGCCGAAATAATGATTTCGGATTCGGATTGTTTTTATAGGGGGCATAATCATGAACGTTAATGTTATGACACATCCATTGATTCATCATAAGGTTACATTGATGCGTGATGTACAAACAGGTTCAAAAGATTTCCGCGAATTATTAGATGAAATTACATTGTTAATGGGCTATGAAATTACACGTAATTTGCCATTAGAAGATGTTGAAGTGCAAACACCATTGACTAAGATGACTGGCAAACGCATTGCAGGTAAGAAATTAGGTATTATTCCAATTTTGCGTGCTGGCCTTGGCATGGTAAATGGCATGCTTAGCTTGATTCCAACAGCTAAGGTTGGTCATGTCGGTTTATATCGTGATCCAGAAACATTAAAACCAGTAGAATATTATTGCAAATTACCTAGCGATGTGGGCGAACGCGATTTCATCGTTACCGATCCAATGCTTGCTACTGGTGGTAGTGCATCTGCAGCGATTACGTTGTTGAAAGAAAAAGGGGCTAAGAGTATTAAATTGATGTGCCTCGTAGCAGCTCCTGAAGGTGTAGAGGTTGTAAATAAGGAACATCCTGATGTACCTATTTATGTAGCAGCTCTCGATGAAACATTGAATGAACATGGCTATATCTTGCCTGGTTTAGGTGATGCTGGTGACCGTATTTTCGGTACAAAATAATCACGACATATGATAGAGATAAATCTATAAATACGATGTAAAAGACGCCCGAAAGGGCGTTTTTTTACTTGAATAAAGTTGTAATAAGGTATAAAATAATCTTGTAGAAGTATTTTTTTATTTTAGGTGGGACCGATTTTGCTTATCTGGGACGAATATCGTTATCCTTGTCAAAGGGTAAAGGAGGAACCCTATGAATGAGTTGTTAATGGTATGCGAGCGTATAGCACCAGAATTAATGACAGTCTTAAAGGATCGCTACAAATTATTGAGCCATCTAGCCTATGAAGAACCTCTGGGTCGCAGAAGTTTAGCCTTAGCTACAAATATTTCTGAACGAGCTGTGCGATCTCATGTTGATGCATTACGTGGCAATGGCTTAGTAGAGATTGCTAAACCTGGCATTTATTTGAGTGCTGAAGGGCGTGAGCTAGTTCCTAAATTGAGGGGGATTCTTTATGAATACGAGCGTGTTGGCGAATTAGAGCTACAGTTAAAACAAGCACTTCACATTGATGATGTCATCATCACCCCCAGTGAAGGTTCATTGATGCTTAAACGATTAGGCTTTACTGCTGCAAAAGTAGTACATCGTATGGTTACTGATAAATCTGTCGTAGCCGTTAGTGGTGGCAGTACCATGGCAGCTATGGCTGATGAGATGCCAAGTAGTGTGTTGCATCCTGTAGTGGTACCGGCTCGTGGTGGTGTTGGTGAAGTCGTTGAATATCAAGCTAATGTAATTGCTTCTGTGTTAGCAGAACGTTGGCATGGCTCGTATAAGATGCTTCATTTACCCGATGGGTTATCTAAGGACTCTCTGGATATGCTTGTAACATTGGAGCCGCAAATTAAGGAAATTAGCGAATTAATCCATAGGACCGATATATTGGTTTTTGGTATTGGTCAGGCGCTTCATATGGCTGACGTGCGACATATACCTGAAGCTGTACGCTGTCAATTAGTTGATGGCAATGCTGTAGGTGAGGCATTAGGTCAATATTGCTCTATGGATGGTTCTATCGTTTATGCGACGAACAACATAGGGCTTTCACTAAGGGATATAGTAAATATACCGCATGTAGTGGCTGTAGCTGGCGGATTCGATAAGGCTGGTGCAATTATCAGCGTTATGAGGTCCTGTAAGAAGGGGATTCTCATTATAGATGATCAAGCGGCAGAAGGTATGCGCCAATTACTAAATATTCCTGCATTATAATTTAGTTTATCGTTTTCAAGTATTTATATAGTTCTTTTGAGGAGGACAAAACAATGGCAGTTAAAGTTGGTATTAATGGTTTCGGTCGTATTGGTAAATGTGTAGTACGTGCAGCAATTAACAATCCTGATGTTGACGTAGTTGCTATCAATGCAACTGGCGATAATGAAGGTACTGCATTATTGTTAAAATACGATTCCGTACATGGCACAATCCCAAATGAAGTCACATTTGATGATGAAAACATTTATGTGGATGGTAAACGTATTCGTGTATTCCATGATCGCGATGCTTCTAAATTGCCTTGGTCTGAAGAAGGCGTAGAAATTGTTATGGAATGTACAGGTAAATACCGCGATGCTGAGGAAGCAAAGGTTCATTTGAATCAACCTACTGTTAAAAAAGTATTGATTTCTGCACCAGGTAAAAATGAAGACTTAACGATGGTTATGGGCGTTAACCAAGATATGTATGATCCTGCAAAACATCACATCATTTCTAATGCATCTTGTACAACAAACTGTTTGGCTCCATTTGCTAAAGTACTATGCGATGAATTTGGTATCAAACGCGGTATGATGACTACAATTCATTCCTATACAAATGACCAAAAAATTCTTGATGCACGTCATAAAGACCCACGCCGGGCTCGTGCAGCAGCTATGTCTATCATTCCTACAACCACTGGTGCAGCAAAGGCTGTTGCTAAAGTATTGCCTCAATTAAAAGGTAAATTAGATGGTTTTGCATTGCGCGTTCCTACGCCAGACGTATCCGCTACTGACCTTGTTTGCGAACTTGAAAAACCTGCTACAAAAGAAGAAATTAATGAAGCATTCCGTAAAGCAGCAGCTGGTGAATTAAAAGGTATTCTTGGTGTATCCGATGTGCCATTGGTATCCTGTGACTTTAGTTCTGACCCTCGTAGCTCCATTGTTGATGCTGATTTGACAATGGTTATGGATGGTAACATGGTGAAAGTTGTTTCTTGGTACGATAACGAATGGGGCTATTCTGAACGCCTTATCGATATGGCAGCTTTCGTAGCTAGTAAAGGTCTATAATCGGAGGAAATTCTAGGATGAAATTGACCATTTTAGATATGAACGTAGATAATAAACGCGTTTTTGTACGTGTGGATTTCAATGTGCCTATGAAGGATGGTGTCATCACTGACGACACTCGCATTCGTGGTGCACTAGAAACAATTAAATATTTAATCGACCACAATGCAAAGGTAATTCTTGCATCTCACTTTGGTCGTCCAAAGGGTGAACGTAAGCCGGATATGACATTGGCTCCTTGTGCTAAACGTTTATCTGAGCTTGTCAACAAACCAGTTGCATTTGTCGATGATTGTGTTGGTCTTAAGGTAGAGGAAGCCGTTGAGGCATTACAACCTGGCGATGTGTTGATGCTTGAAAACTTACGTTACCATAACGAAGAAACGAAAAATGATCCAGCGTTTGCTAAACAATTAGCATCTCTTGCTGATGTAGCTATTAATGATGCATTTGGTGTATCCCATCGTAATGCAGCATCTGTAGTTGGCATTGCTGATTACATCCCTATGGGTGCAGGATTCTTACTCAAAAAAGAAATCGATGCATTAAGTGCTGCCGTTGTACATCCAAAAACGCCTATGGCAGCCATCATTGGTGGTGCTAAGGTAACAGATAAAATTTCTGTTATTTCCAATTTATTACCTAAGGTAGATGTTATGATTATCGGCGGCGGTATGGCGAATGCTTTCATTAAGGCTCAAGGCTGTAATATTGGCAGTTCCTTATATGAAGAAGGTCAAGATGCTATTGCTACAGATTTAGTTATGGAAGCGCGCGTTGCAGGTGCTAGATTATTGACACCTATCGATGCTGTAGTGGCAGATGCTTTCAGCAATGATGCGAACACAAAAATCGTAGATGTCGATAACATCGAAGATGGCTGGATGATTTTGGATATCGGTCCTAAAACACGTGACCTATATACAGAAGCATTGGCCAATATGAAAACTATCATTTGGAATGGCCCTATGGGTGTGTTTGAAATGGAAAAATTTGCAGCTGGTACGAATGCAGTAGCTAAAGCCGTTGCAGAGTCTGATGCTATGACTATTGTTGGTGGTGGTGATTCTGTGGCTGCTATTGAAAAAAGTGGTTTAGCAGATAAAATTAGCCATATTTCGACTGGTGGCGGTGCATCCCTTGAATTATTGGAAGGTAAGGTTTTGCCAGGTATTGCTGCTTTAACAGAGGCCTAATATGAGAAAACAAATTATTGCAGGGAACTGGAAGATGAACGGGACCATTGCATCTGGTTCTATCTTGATTGAAGCATTTACTAGTTTTCTAGGTGATAAAAACTTGGACTGTGAAGTAGTTGTTTGCCCACCCTTTACTGCGCTTGAGAGAGCTGTGTCCTTAACACGAGATACACAGGTTGGCGTAGGGGCTCAAAATATGGATTATCATGATGCTGGTGCATTTACTGGCGAAGTTTCTCCGTTGATGTTAACGGAACTCGGTGTGTCCTATGTTATCATTGGTCATTCTGAACGCCGTGAGTACTATGGTGAAACCGATGCTATGGTAAATGAAAAGATTAAGAGTGCATTTCATCATAATTTGCAACCTATTGTCTGTGTTGGTGAAAGCCTTGCTCAGAGAGAGGCAAATGAAACGATTTCTTTCATTCACGGACAATTACAATGTGCATTACAAGATATTCCAGCGGATCAAGTGGAACAATTGATTATCGCTTATGAACCGATTTGGGCTATTGGTACGGGCAAGACTGCGACTGCTGATCAAGCAGAGGAAGTATGTAAATCCATACGTGATTATATAGCGGAGCTATATACATCTGCTGTAGCTGAATCAGTTCGAATTCAATATGGTGGTAGTGTAAAGGCTAATAATGCGCGTGAAATTTTAAGTGAGCCTAATATTGATGGAGCCCTCGTTGGAGGAGCTTCGTTAATCGTGGATGAATTTAATGAAATCATCATGGCGGCTCAAGAGGTAAGTAAATAACATACTAGAGGTATAAATATGGCAAAATTACAGGCACCCGTAATGCTAGTCATCCTAGATGGCTTTGGTATGGGGGACCAAACAGATACGACGAATGCCGTAGTACAAGCAAAACCAAGTTATTTTAATTATTTGTGGGATACGTATCCTCATACAACATTACAAGCTTCAGGTCTTGCAGTCGGTTTGCCAGAAGGGCAAATGGGTAATTCAGAAGTTGGACATCTCAACCTTGGTTCAGGCCGTATTGTATATCAAGACTTAACGCGTATCACAAAGGATGTAGAGAGCGGCGAGTTTTTTCAAAAGCCTGTAATACAAGAGTTATATAAGCATGCTAAGCATGGTAAATTACAAATTATTGGCCTTGTATCTGATGGCAATGTACATTGTTCTTTAGAGCATATTAAGGCTGTAATTGCTGGTGCTAAACATGAAGGAATTAAAGAGGTATATGTTCATGCGCTTCTCGATGGACGCGATGTGCCACCACAATCAGCATTAACCTATCTTAAGGATTTAGAATCCTTTATGTCCGATATAAACTGTGGGAAAATTGCTACTGTAAGTGGTCGCTACTATGGGATGGATCGCGATAATCGGTGGGACCGTGAGGAATTAGCCTATAATGCTATTGTCAATGGTGTTGGTAATAAGGCTAATTCTGCGTGTGACGCCGTTACACAATCCTATAATGATGGCGTGAATGATGAATTTGTAGTGCCTACAGTTATCAATCCAAACGGGATGATTTCTGATGCAGATGCCGTTATATTCTGTAACTTTAGACCTGATAGAGCTCGTGAATTGACGAAGGCTTTAACTTTACCTGATTTTGAAGGTTTTAAACGAGAACCTATATCTATCTTTATGGCGACAATGACCAAGTATGAAGATGGATTGCCTGTTCATATCGTCTATGAAAAGGATACGCTACATCATACATTAGGTGAAGTCCTTGCTGATGGGGGCTATCGTCAATTACGCATTGCTGAAACAGAGAAATACGCACATGTAACATATTTCTTTAATGGTGGTAATGAGGTTCCCTTTGAAGGTGAAGACCGTATCCTTGTGCCTTCTCCAGCAGTGGCAACCTACGATTTACAACCTGAAATGAGTGCTCCTGAGGTAACCGATAAGGTAGTTGATGCTATTCATAGTGGTCAATACGATATGATTATCCTAAATTATGCAAATCCAGATATGGTAGGTCATACTGGAGATTTTAAAGCTGCAGTGAAAGCAATTCAAACTGTAGATGCAGGATTAGAACGTATTGCAAAGGCTATATTAGAGGTGGGAGGTCAGCTTTTAGTTACCGCCGATCATGGTAATGCAGAGCAAATGGTCAATCATGAGACGGGAAAACCTCATACAGCCCATACAACGAATGTTGTGCCATTGATTTTAGTGGGATCTCAGGATATACATAAGCAACTTAAATCAGGTAAGTTATGTGATATTGCACCGACCATGTTAGCCTTGGCTCATATTGATAAGCCAAGTAATATGACCGGTGAAAGTTTGTTATTAGATTAATTTAGTATATAAATAAGAGGTAGTATTATGGCAGTAATTGAACAAGTCGTAGCTCGTGAAATTTTGGATTCTCGTGGTAATCCTACAGTAGAAGTAGAAGTATGTTTGGAAGATGGCACAATTGCAACAGCGGCAGTCCCTTCTGGTGCATCTACGGGGATGTTTGAAGCAGTAGAACTTCGCGATGGCGATAAAAAACGCTATGGTGGCAAAGGGGTTTTACAAGCTGTAGACAATGTAAATGCTAAAATTGGCCCAGCTATTATCGGCTATGATGCGACTGAACAAGTGGCGATTGATAATTTAATGATTAAACTTGATGGCACAGATAACAAAGCTAACTTGGGTGCTAATGCAATTTTAGGTGTATCTATGGCTGTAGCACGTGCTGCTGCTGAATCTTTAGATTTGCCTTTGTTCTTATATCTAGGTGGTTTTAATGCTAAAGAACTTCCTGTTCCTATGATGAACATTCTAAATGGTGGTGCTCATGCTGATAATAACGTAGACCTTCAAGAGTTTATGATTATGCCAGTAGGGGCTAAAACATTTAGCGATGCATTGCGTAGTTGTGCAGAAGTATATCATACATTGAAATCTGTGCTTCACGATAAAGGTCTCAGCACTGCTGTAGGCGATGAAGGCGGTTTTGCGCCAAACTTAGCTTCCAATGAAGAAGCTTTAGAGGTAATCTGTGAAGCTATTAAACGTGCTGGTTATGAACTTGGTACAGATTTTAAATTGGCTCTCGATGTGGCTTCTAGTGAAATCTATAAAGATGGTAAATATCATCTAGAAGGCGAAGGCAAAGTATTGAGCGCTAGCGAAATGGTTGACTTCTATGAATACTTAGTCGATAAATATCCTATCGTATCTATCGAAGATGGCCTTGCAGAAGAAGATTGGAATGGATGGAAAGTATTAACCGAACGCCTTGGTAAGCGTGTTCAACTCGTAGGTGATGATTTATTTGTTACTAATACAAAACGCCTTGAAAAGGGTATCGACCTTGGCGTAGCTAATTCTATTCTTGTCAAAGTAAATCAAATTGGCACATTAACAGAGGCCTTTGACGCTATGGAAACTGCAAAACGCGCTGGCTACACATGCGTAGTATCTCACCGTTCCGGTGAAACAGAAGATACATTTATTGCAGATATTGCAGTAGCTGTTAATGCGGGCCAAATTAAAACAGGTGCTCCTGCACGTTCTGAACGTGTTGCTAAATATAATCAATTGCTTCGCATTGAAGAAATGTTATACGAAACAGCACAATATAAAGGCGATGCAGTATTCTATAATTTGAAAAAATAGAATAATACATTTTATTTTAGAATAACATACTAGATAAGAGACTCTTTTGAGTAGTGAAAACTCAAGAGAGTCTCTTTTTTGTTGTTTTTTTGCGTACCTGTACACGCATTGTGGATTTTTTAGAAATAAAGAGGAGTTTTTCTTATTATACAGAATTACATAGTGCAATGAGCAGAGGTGATGTATAAACACACCGCAAGGTATGAAGGAGGGGGTGGCATTGTATGTAGATGTTGCATTGGATTCAATCATCACGTATGCCATTACGATTAGTGCTAGTGATATACATTTTGATCCTATTCCGGATGGTGTACAAGTGCGATTGAGAATTGATGGATTATTAACGGATTATACGTTTATCGATGCTACTGATGCGGACATGATTGTGAACCGCATCAAGGTATTCAGTGGCATGGATATTAGCGAAAAGAGATTGCCTCAAGATGGACGATGGGAATGGACAGCTAAATCGTATGCCGTCACCATGCGTGTATCTAGTTTGCCTAGTCTATATGGTGAGGCCATCGTGTGTCGCCTAATGGGAAATGAAGGGGTGCATAAAAATCTATTAGAACTGGGTATGTCAGCCAATCTACAAGAGAAGATTATTGCATTACTAAAACGACCTTATGGTCTCATTACCATTTGTGGACCTACGGGAAGTGGTAAAACGGCTACCTTATATGCCATGTTACGCATGTTGAATTTAAAGGAAACAAAACTTATATGTTTAGAGGATCCTGTAGAAGCGGCCATTGATGGAGCTATTCAAATAGGGATTAATGAAAAGATTGGATTCACCTTTTCGAAAGGATTACGTACTGTATTACGGCAAGATCCTGATTCTATTATGATTGGTGAAATACGAGACAATGAGACGGCACAGCTAGCTGTAAAAGCCGCTTTAACCGGACATCGTGTAATTACCACAGTTCATACAAATACCGCACTAGGTGTTATTGGTCGCCTTATTGATATGGGGGTCGAACCGTATTTACTGCATGCTACATTAATTGGTTCACTATCGCAGCGCCTCGTAAGACGTATTAATAGCACTACGAAATCTTATCAGGGACGATTAGGTTTGTTTGAATATGTAGAGATACCGTCTAGCGATATTGATTGGAATCATGTTGATACATATCTATATGTTTCATTGCAAGATTCGGCTCAGACTGCTATTAATTCGGGCATTACAACAGTAGAGGAGGTACATCGTGCAGGCATCTTATTGTGATTGTGTAGTGACAACCAACTCGATGATAACAATAGAAGATGTAATTTCCCTATCGTTAGAGCATAGTGCTACTGATATACATTTAGAGGTGGGAACACCGATTTATATTCGAGCTGCTAATGGGTTGGAATCTATTTCAAGTATTTGCAGTGTGGATATGATTAAAGATGTATTACAACGATGTGGCGTCACACATGATGAATGGCACTCTGTAGATAATGCTTTCACCAGCAATGGCATTCGAATTCGGGCTCATATTTATAGGGCTAATCATAGAATTTGTGGAACATTGAGACTACTCTGTCATGCTAATTTATCGCTTGATACATCTAAAGATAGTGATGTATTAAAACAAATTTGTGAATATCATGATGGGTTAGTCCTTGTTACAGGCCCTACAGGTAGTGGCAAATCATATACCTTAGCTTGTTGCATAGAATATATAAATAAAACTATGAATAAACACATAATAACGTTAGAAGATCCTGTGGAATATGAGTTCATACCATTGCAGTCAATTATTCATCAGCGCCAACTCGGAATTGATGTGGATTCGATGGCGCATGGGATACGTGATGCCTTACGAGAGGATCCAGATGTCATTATGGTAGGAGAGTTAAGAGACCGAGATACGTTAGAGGCCGCATTACATGCTGCGGAAACAGGTCATCTTGTGCTTGCAACCATGCATACACAACGAGCAGTTATGGCCGTGCAACGCATGATATCTTTATTTCCTGGTGAACAACAAGATGAAGTGCGCAGTCAAGTATCACAAGTATTGCGTGCGGTCATATGTCAACGTTTGTTACGATGGGAAACCTCGTTTATAACAATACGGGATATTCTGTTAAATACGAATGCAGTGGCAAATCTAATTAGAAATCGAAAGGAACCTCAAATTGTTTCAATCCAAGAAACGCAGGCCCCCATGAAGACATTAGAAATGGCAGTGCGTGATGTAAAAACGCAATATGGATCAGTTCACCAATTACATGCTTTATTGGAACAACAATTATAATAGAGGAATTACATGAATGCTTATGAATATACAGCGATAACAACAGACAAGAAAAGAATACAAGGCTTATTATGGGCCGATTCTGAGGATGAGGTTAGCACTAAACTCAAGTTAGAAGGATATGTCATTTGTAGTATAGCTAGATCCTCTAGCAAATCGGTACGTTGGAATCATAAACAAGTGAGTACCACAGCATATCAACTGGGATTACTGCTACAATCAGGTATTTCCCTTAGGCGTTCGCTAGAACTTTTAATGGATGGCTCAAAAACGATGTTATATCGCTCTTTATACGAGGGTATACAACGAGGCCAACCTTTATCAGAGGCTCTTCGAGAAAAGGGCTTTCCTCCTATAGCATTGGCATTACTTGAAAGTGGTGAAATGTCAGGGAATGTTGGAGAAGCTTTACAATATATAGCTTCTTATTATGAACGAGAACGAAAATACCAACAAAAGATAGTAAGTGCTATTTCATATCCCTTATTCTTACTGGTGCTTATGAATGTATTTTTCTTGGTTACTATATTATTTATTATTCCATCGTTCACCCGCGTATTTGCTACTATGCATATAGAATTACCATGGATGACAAAAGGTTTATTTGTATTAGGAACTTCCCTTCGAGAACATCCATTACTGTATATTAGTGGGCATGTGGTTTTTATTGGAATACTCATATATGCTTTTAAACAATCTGCAATTAGATATAGATTTGATAGATGGTTATGGCAGTTGGCTCAACATAATACATTTTTAACATCTCTATATTACACGAATATTATACATATTTGGTCATTATTGCTAGATTCGGGAATTTCAATTATCAATACTATAGATATTACAAAGCATATATGGCGAAATTCGTATGGTGAATCCTGTAGTAATCAAGTTTATGACATGCTTTGTAAAGGACATTCTTTTTGTGAAAGTTTAAAATCATCGTCTGTAGGGAACCCATTTATATGGCAAATGGTCGCTGTTGGAGAAGAAAGTGGTGAATTGGTAGCCATGTTGAATCATTGTAGTCACTATTATGAATCGTTGTTAACACAATATATAGCAAGAATGGAGCGCCTTATGGAACCTATACTCCTCACCATTATGGGCGTTGGCATTGCAATCCTCGTTATATCCGTCATGTATCCATTATTTACATCAATATCATCTCTAGGTGGTCAATGAAAGGAGACTTTTTAAAATGCTTATGTATTGTAGAGAAATACTAACTCAATTAGAACGATCGTTTCTTAGATATATTAGTTTGCGTCGTATGCAACGAACTAAACAAGGTGGATTTACACTGGTAGAACTTATGGTGGTAGTAGCTGTTATTGCTATTTTGGCAGCTATTGCAATGCCTCAATTTATGTCCGCTGCCGATAAGGCAAAGAATGCTAAACAAGTGGCAGATATGCAAATCATACGTAATGCTACACAACTCTACATGATTGATAAAAGTTTAGATACGCCACCAACAGTAGAAAAATTATATCAAGAAGGTTACTTAACGGAGCATGTTAAAACTACAAAAGGTAAGGAATATGTTATTACCTATGAACAAGTTGCTGGTAATGCCGGTAAGTCTGTAGTCGTTACGGCTCCTGAAACATAAAGGATTTTGCAATGAAAGGGAGAAAGGAATATATCTGTTTAGTTATATGGATATTGTCAATTGTAATTCCATTAATGTATAGGCATTACACACTATTTGAAATTATATGTTATAGCTTCTTTTCACTATTTCTCGTAATAGGTGCTACCATTGATAAGCTATATTTCATATTACCCGATGAGGGTGCTATCGCTCTTACGATTATAGGTATCCTTTATAGCATCGTTGAACAGCATGCAGTTTTCGACACCTGTGTACATGTTTTGATCGTTGCTAGTATTAGTATTGCATTACGCATATTGAGTCGAGGTGGTCTTGGTTGGGGCGATATTAAATGGATGAGTGCTATATCCATATGGCTAACAAATATACAAATTATTGTTATGATTTACGTTTCTTGTTTTGCTAGTACCCTCTATCTCGCCAGCTTATATAGTATTCGTAATACAGGTAGACGGTATATTCCTTTTGGCCCTTTCTTATGTATTGGTGCATGGAGTGCTTTGCATTTTGCTAATGTATGGGAGGCGATATATTGGTCGGTGATAAAACACATTATTGTAATGGTTCTATATTAGTAGAGTGGCTTGTGGCGATTACCATTCTACTATCCTTGATTGGTATAGGCCTAAGTAGTATCGTTACCATACCATCACGTCATGAGTTGAATAGAAGTACTGAAGAAATCGTATTAGCAATTAAGAAGGTTCAACTATGGGCTATGCTAGGACACCGGGATGATCGGATGGCACAGGGGGAGTTTATTCTAAAGAAACATTCTTATTCAATTCAAGAAGGGCTTATGCAGCATCATGTAGAGATAGAATTACCTGAACATATAGAAAGTGCTCATACTATGAAGCGCGTTTATTTTTCTGCTTATGGATTGCCTTATGATGGGACAGAATTTATTTTACAAGACTTACAAAACGGTGCGACAAATCGCATATGGATTTCTGTACAAACGGGGCGTATTCGGTGGGAAGCATTGTGATTATGACATGTGTACAAATAAGAACGTATCCAAACTACAAACATAGATTACGAACAGAACAATCTGGATTTTTATATGGTGATGCACTTATGGCAGTAACCTTAGTATTACTCATATTGCCAATCATACTTTATGTCTTGAGTAGTACCTTATCGATAGTAAAGACTACGTATACTCATGACTATATATTGCAGGATTCATTATCTTATATAGAAGCAGGGAAAGCGGTATATGATTCTGGTGATATACCAACAACAGGAACTATCTCATCATCGAATGGACATAATTTATCCAATATAACATTTAAACAAAGTGTTACAGAAGAAGTGGTAAATGGTGTATCTATACTACGATTTATTGTACAAGCTGTTGATAATGGAGTTACTGTTTATGAGATATCTACGTTTCTTGGATCGAGTCATCACTGAAAATCATAGGACAAAATCATTCAATGGATTTATATTACCATCTCTACTTATTAGCGTTTTGATTAGTTCCTTCGTTATTCTCATGGTCATGACCATATGTATGACATGTTATATATGGACCGAGCGAATCGATGATAACCTGGCCATGTTAGAGGATGGCCGTTATACAAGACGCGCTATCGTATCTCATATTATTTGGAATCATTCTATGGTATCCATCAATGATCAGGGAGACCTGTTATCTATCAATGATACAAGCCGTACTGCGTTTACCGTTACTAGAAGGGCTTTATATAGAAAATTAAGTGATGGTAGCTTACAACCGTTGAGTGGAAGTCGCATCATAGGCACTGATGATAAGCGTAGACTTGATGCTATCAAACCATTTTCTATGAATCCTAATAGATTGGTTACTTTTAAATGGTCTATAAATAACCGGTTTAATAGTCAAACAGAGTATGCAAAAGGGTATGGAGGCATAGCACAGTATGAGGTGGCAACGGCGGTATCAACACATTCAGATTGGTTTAAAAAAACGAAGCATCTCTGACTATTCTTCTGGCATGGTTAGCTATGTAGCCATATATATTATGCTCATTTTATTAGTACTTATTTTAGGAGTGAATAGGCTTGCTACTCTGTCATTAAGTAATACAACGGATGAAATGAGACTCATTGCTTCTCATTATGCAGCAGAGCGTGGTGCACGATGGTTCTGTACGTATTGCAATAACGGTGGCCGTTGGGATTATAGCGAGGCTATTGATGTGGAAAAAAGCGATACTATCCATATATATATTAAGGCGGATCCAAAGGTTAGCAATCCTAAACATGTGATGAGCTGTGCTGTAATAGATGGTGTATCAAGTCGTGTTCATATATATGTAAAAGAAAAAGAAAATCATACATTAGAGGTTATTAGTGTAAAACCATATTAAGGAGGACATCACTATGAAAGAGAAAAAACAGATACATACAGGGCTTTGTATTACGGATGATAGAATTGTTGCCACTACAGCACATATTGAAAATAAAACAATGATTATTACTGATGCAATGGAGATGAAACGGTCTAGCACAATTGATGAAGATATAGCTGAATTTATTAATACATATGATCTAGAAGAGGGTGAATATAGTATTGTTGCTTGTATACCTACGGAAATGACGATGGCTAGTTTTGATCCTCATGATTTTGATGTAAAGGAATTTATAAAGTGGAATATAGAAGATACATTTAATTTTGGCGAACATGAATTTGAACTTGATGCTTGTCGTAGAGAGTATCCACGACATAATTATTATTTGTTTTTAGCCGCTGTAGACCGGCATGAACTTGAATTACTACGCCAAGGTATACGCGATACATGTGCACCTGTCGATACTATTGATTGTTGGCCATTACCAGTTACTTATGGATTGATGCATAGAACAGGAACGGTTACAGGTATCGTAGAACCAGCTGGTATGCATTTATGGGCTTGGTGGAAGGATACTTGTGTGAAGGAATGTATTGTAAAGGTAAATGGTGCAGATATTAGTTCAGCATTGATTGAAATGGAAGAAATGTTGCAGCGATTTGGCGTAGAAGAAATTCAAGGTATACATTTTTATAATACTGATATTTTAAATGAAGAGCAGCGTATCGATATAAGCGCATTACAAGAGGTATACGGAAATACCGAATATATACCTATGATGTTTCTTGGACGAGGTCGCACGCGTTGCACATTAGGTGAATTAGATTGGGATATGGCGATTGGAATGGCTACGCGGGGGTTACGGTGGATTGGACAAGGATGGTAATGAAAGATTAATAAATTTTATGCCCCGTTCATTACGATGGTATATTTGGCTATGTAAATATAAGTTGTATATATATGCTACTGCAGGTGTGATTATATTACTCAGTGCTTTTTGTTTTGGTATGGGGGTCTATTCTTATAAAACTTATACTGAACAGGTAGCGAAGTACGAACACATACAGATGGATGAACAATCCAAGCGAATACGGAATCAATATCATGCTATGGAGGATACCATGTCGCGGTTATTACAACATGGCGCACAATTAGACAATCAATATTGTCTTGTTACATTATTGGATGGAGCTATGTCAACAAGAGGAACCATTACGTTACGACATATAGAATTTTCTGATGGAGGGTTTACTGTTGATGGTGATGCAACAAATGATGAAGCCTATCATTCATATGTACAATATATTCAAGCTCATATGAAACAGGTGATTTGTGATGGAAAACAACAAGTGGAAAAAGCAGATGGACCTTGTTCATTCCATTTGGATGGACATACAAAACAGCATGACACCAAACCTAAGGAGAATATCCCTAGCGTGTAGCATAAGTATTATGATTGCTTTTTCTTCATTATGGATATATAGATACTATATAGAGCAATGTGAAACGTTGGTGGATGAAATTGAATATTACCAATTGGAAACAACAGTGAAACAGCAATTTTTATCTTCTCATACATATGAGTTGATTTCATCCTTATTGTTGCATGAATATTGGGTAGATGATATTTATCAAAGTATAAATAGTGAGCCTCTAATTATAATGACTAGTTCTCGTCATGATGATGTATTAGATCTTACTTTAGTTGGCACAAGTCAGTCCTTCTTATCTTGGTATAATAGGGTGCAACAGAAGATAAAGTATTGTCATATACAGATTATGTCTATTGATACAAAAGGAAATAGTATATTTTTTACATGCAAGGTTACGCCATTAGTGATGTAAAGAAAATGAACATACAATAATAAGTAATAATTCTCATTATTGTATGTTCATTTTTGTTTTTATGCCAATTTTATAGTAAAATAAATTTTAACGTAAGAATAAGGGGCAATAGTAACATGATAGTAAAACGAAATATTATTCTCATTGGGTCCATGGGAAGTGGAAAAAGCCATTTTGGACGTAATCTAGCAGATTTAAAAGGATGGCAATTCGTGGATACCGATCGAGTATTGGAAGGTCGTTTTGGGTTGCCCATTGCAGAAATTTATAAAAAGATTGGTGAAAAAGCATTTCGTCGTGCTGAATTAGAGGTTCTAAAAAAAGTTTCCCTATATCACGAGGCGGTTATTAGTGTAGGTGGAAATTTTCCTATAGAGCATAGAACGCTTAGATCGCTTAAGAAATTTTCTTTTATTATAGGTATACGAGCGGCACAATACCGAATTGTAAGCCGCGTTAATCGTCGTGTGGGCAAACGACCAACGATGGATTATACCAATGTTTCTGCCTTTGTTCATAATATGATTCAGGCATGGAAGCCAGTATATAAACAGTGTGATTATGTATTGGATACGACTAATGGACGTACCTATGATTTTATGAAAGCAATTGAGCGTCAATTGGATACTATAGGTGTTCAATTTAAGGCGCGAAGACAACCCAAAACAATTGAAATTGTGTCTAAAGACATACAAGCTGAACCAAAGCAGCAGAAGGGAAATAGACATGAAAAAAATAGCATTACTAACAAGCGGCGGAGACGCACCAGGAATGAACGCAGCCATTCGCGCCATCACAAGAAAAGCAATCCATGAGGGCTTTAGCGTATATGGTATAGAACGAGGATATGAGGGCATTATTAATAGTGAAATAAGGCCTTTACACGCTCGTGATGTGGGCGGGATTATTACCACTGGCGGTACAATTCTTAGAACGGCTCGTTATCCAGAGTTTAAAAATTTAGATGTGCAGCAACGAGCCTATCGAATATTACAAGATTTTGGTATCGATCATTTAATCGTTATTGGCGGTGATGGATCACAAGCTGGTGCAGAGGCTCTGATGCGGCTCGGTCAATCTACGATAACCATTCCTTGTACCATAGATAACGATATGAATGGTACTCAATATACGATTGGTTTTGACACCGCACTTAATACTGTAGTTGATGCGGTAGGACGTATTCGGGATACATCAAACTCTCATGAACGAGTGGCTATAATCGAAGTTATGGGGCGTCATGCGGGACACATTGCATTACAAGCTGGGTTGGCGAGTGGTGCAGAGCTTGTATTAGTACCTGAATATCCAATGCCATTAGATGAGGTATGTGAACATATTAATAAGACTCATCAGTTAGGTAAAGAATATAGTATTATACTTGTTGCTGAAGGGGCCTACTCTAGTGGTGAGGTTAAAGAGTATATTAAACAACATACATACTTTGATCCAAGTTTAACAGTTCTAGGCTATTTACAACGCGGTGGGGCACCATCTGCATTAGATGCCATTTTAGCTGCTCGTATGAGTGAATTGGCAGTGGATTGCTTAGTACGTGGAGAGCATAATTGTATTACTGGGTATGTTGATGGTCAGATTAGAGCTATACCCTATGAAAACGCTAAAACAATGAAGTTTGGCATTGATAAAAGTCAGTATGAATTAATCTCTATATTGAGTCATTAAAATGAATTCGTAAAATTATATTGTATAATCGGTAAAATTCTAGTACAATATGGTAAATAATAATGAAATGACTCATTTATTAAGGAGTATATATGAAAGAATTATTTCAGAAGCACCGTAAACGTATTATTGGTGGTGTTATTGCTATCTGTATATTAGGTGGTGGTGGCTATTACTATGTTCACACTAATAATAGTGCACAGACTCAACAAAAATATACCACAGGTAGGGTTGAAAAGGGCGATGTAAAAACGAGCATCAGTGCTACAGGTACCATTAATCCTGTTAATTATGTGGACGTATCCACTAATGTAGCGGGTAAACTTGAAAAGGTATTGGTCAAGGAAAATGATCATGTTACGCAAGGTCAAATTATTGCCTATATTGATACACGACAATTACAAGCTCAGGTCGATAATGCAAAGGCTGCTCTTGATAAAGCGCGTTTAGATATGAATCGTTATAAAGCGCTAATCGATCAAAATGCTGTAGCAGCGCAAACTTATGATGATGCTGTGACCGCATATGAACAAGCTCTATCTACATATGATAGAGTATCTGCTGACTTAAGTGATGCTACTATTACTGCACCTATGTCGGGTACCGTAGTAGGGACACCTCTTAAGGCGGGACAAACGATTAGTACCGGTATTTCGACACAAATGATCATTGCGACTATTGCAGATTTGTCTGATTTAGAAATTTATTTGACAGTTGATGAAACTGATATTGGCAATGTAAAAAATGGCTCTAAGGTGGAATTTACTGTTGACTCTAAACCAGGTCAAACTTTCACAGGCTATGTATCTGAAATTGCAAAAGGGACTAAAGGGAATATGGGTGTTACAAGTAATAGCGTAGTATACTATACTGTAAAAGTATCGATTCCAGCTGATATTTCCTCGAATTTCTTGCCATCTATGACCGCACGTGCCACAATCTTTGGCGATGATATTAAGAATACCCTCGTTGTACCATTAACAGCGGTACGTACTGATAAACAAGGTGAATATGTATATGTCATCAAAGATGGTCAACCTGTTAGAACTGCTGTATCTACAGGTGTAACGGGTGATACAAATGTTCAAATCTTAAGCGGCGTTTCCGAAGGTGATGAAATTATTGTTAGTGGTGATGTAACGAGCCCTAAGAATAACTCTCATGGACCATTTTAAGCGTAGGTGAACTATGAATCAGTCAGTTATTGATATTCAAAGTATTACAAAGACCTATGTAAATGGTAAGTTAACGGTTCCCGTTCTACATGGTATAGATTTACAGGTACAAAAAGGTGATTTCGTGTCTATCATGGGGCCTTCTGGTTCTGGTAAGTCTACCTTTATGAATATTTTAGGTTGCTTAGATAGACCTACATCGGGATCCTATCGCTTGAATGGTAATGAAGTAGCTAATCTCAGTGATGATGAGTTAGCGTACGTACGTAACAAAGAAATTGGCTTTGTGTTTCAAAGCTTCAATCTATTAACGAAATTAACGGCTATTGAAAATGTGGCTTTGCCCATGGTTTATGCAGGCATCGATAAAAAAACACGTACTGCTCGTGCAGAGGCTTTGCTTACATCTGTAGGCTTGGGTGAACGTATGGATCATTTACCGGCAGAACTATCCGGTGGTCAACGTCAACGTGTGGCGATCGCCCGTGCATTGGCCAATGACCCTGCTATCATCATGGCCGATGAACCGACAGGGAATTTGGATTCTAAATCGACTATAGATGTTATGAATATCTTTAGAGGTCTCTATGACGAAGGGCGTACCATAATTCTTGTTACCCATGAACCTGAAATTGCAACCTATGCAAGTCGAAACGTTGTATTGCGTGATGGCTTAATTGTGGAGGATAAGAAAAAAATAAATATGACTCCTGTTCAGGAGGTGACACATGTATAAAGAAAGTTTCTTAATGGCCTGGGCATCGTTGATTGCCAATAAAATGAGATCTATTTTAACGATGCTAGGTATTATTATTGGTGTAGCTGCTGTTATTGCCCTTGTGTCAATCGGTAATGGTGTTAAACAAGATATTCAGAATTCCATTTCTAGTTTAGGTTCCAATCTATTGATGGTTATGCCTGGTGCTCCACGTACACCGGGTGTGCGTCCATCACCGGGGTCTATGAAATCTTTGAAGGTTTCTGATTATCAAGCTATTAACAAATTAGATGGCGTCAAGGCAGCAAGTCCATATACAGCTAATTCTTATGTAACTATATACCAAAGTAAGAACTGGACCACTACTGTTAGTGGCGTAAGTAGTAACTTTCAAGATGTAAATAATTGGACCATGGCAGAAGGTCGCTTTATATCTAGCAAGAATGTTGAAAATCGTGAGCGTGTAGCTGTTGTGGGACAAACCGTAGTTAAGAACTTATTTGCCGGCGAGGACCCAGTAGGTAAGGAAATTCGCGTTAAAAATATTCCGTTCCGTGTTATCGGTGTTCTTAACAGTAAAGGGAATGGTACTATGGGGAATGACCAAGATGATGCTATTTTTATCCCTTATACTACGGCTATGGAGCGGGTAGAAGGTGTCGATTACTTGCGCATGGTCTACGTTGTTGCTAGTGATGATAACGGTATTGACCGTTTGCAATCGGATATAGAAAATCTGTTACGTGTACGTCATAGCATTAAGGATACAAACCTCGATGATTTCAACATTCAGAATATGAAATCGATTATGGAAACGATGGAGCAGACGACAGGAACCTTGACCTTGTTCTTAGGTGCTGTAGCTGCTATTTCTCTTGTTGTAGGTGGTATTGGGATTATGAATATCATGCTCGTTTCCGTTACCGAACGGACTCGTGAAATTGGTATTCGTAAGGCCTTAGGTGCTACATACTTTGTCATTGTTACACAATTCTTAATCGAAGCTGTCGTAATCAGTCTCATGGGTGGGCTCATAGGCATTGCTCTCGGTATAGGTGCATCAAAACTGATAGGATTGGCATCTGGTATGAGTACGGTTATTTCGGTACCGACTATCGTGTTATCCTTTGCATTCTCCATGGCTATCGGTTTGGTGTTTGGCATTTATCCTGCTCGAAAAGCGGCTAAATTGAATCCAATTGATGCGTTACACTATGAATAGTATTGATAGATGCGGATATTTGGGAGATATCTCATTTCTATAATGTAATAGACATATTCGCATATAGTGTGCGTTGCATGATACAATTAAGTATGATGTAACGCACTATTTTTAATTTAGTGAGGAAATTATGGCAACAACATTATTGGAATATTTTAATGAATTACGTACGCAGAATCCTTTTTCCTGGGTGAAAGATTCTGAGGTGACAACTGTAGAACCGGGTCATGCAGAAATGACGTTGCAAACAAATGAAACGGAGTACTGCAATTTTAGAGGGCATTTGCATGGTGCTGTTTGTATTGGTTTTGCAGATAGCTTGATGGGAACGGCATGCTTTACACTGGGAAAATCTGTGAGTACCATTGATATTAATGGTAATTATTTGAAAGCCGTCAAAGGCGGCACAGTATTGCGTGGTGTAGCGAATGTGGAACACAGTGGTAAAACTACGGTGGTGGCTACTGCGCGTATTTATAACGAGTTAGGTGAAGTGGTACATATAGCAAGAGGTACGTTTTTTGTGGTAGAAGAGAGTCCTTTACCGGATTTACCTTGGAGATTCATTGAAGAAGATGACCCAAATTTGGTATAATGAGGGCTGAACTTTGTAATTTAGGAGGACGGTTGTATGGAACAAGAATTACAACGCATTAAAGAAGAAGCCTTATCTGCTATTAAAAGCGCTTCTGATGAACAAGCGTTGCAAGACGTACGCGTAAAATATTTAGGTAAAAAAGGTGAAGTAACAGCATTGCTAAAAGGGTTGGGTAAACTTTCCCCAGAGGAACGCCCTAAAATGGGGGCTCTTGTCAATGCAGTTCGTCAAGCATTAGAAGAAGAAATCGATGCATTGAAAACTTCTATGGAAGTAGCGGCTATGAACGCTCGCTTGGAAGAGGAAAAAATCGATATTACTCTACCTGGTAGAGCTCCCAAAACGGGTCATATTCATCCGTTGACAGCAGTAAACGAAATGATTGAAGATTTCTTCATGAAAATGGGCTATACCGTTGAAGAAGGTCCTGAAATTGAACAAGACCATTTTAACTTTGAGTGTCTTAATTTACCAAAAGATCATCCAGCACGCGATATGCAAGACTCTTTCTATATTACAGAAAATTTCTTGCTTAGAACTCATACATCTCCTGTACAAGCACGTACTATGCAACGTCATGAGCCGAACAGTCCGATTCGCATGATTGCGCCTGGTAAGGTATATCGCTGGGATTATGATGCTACGCATTCCCCAGTATTCCATCAAGTAGAAGGATTGATTATTGATGAACATATTACATTTGCTGATTTGAAAGGAACTATCGAAACATTCCTACGTCATATGTTTGGCGATGACACAAAGGTACGTTTCCGTACAAGCTTCTTCCCATTCACAGAACCATCTGCAGAGGTTGATATTTCCTGTGTAATGTGCGGTGGTGAAGGCTGTCGTGTATGCTCTCATACAGGCTGGCTTGAAATCCTTGGCTGCGGTATGGTACATCCTCGTGTACTTGAACTCAATGGCTATGATCCTAATAAGGTGAAAGGTTTTGCCTTTGGTATGGGCGTAGAACGTATTGCTATGTTGTTATATGGTATTGGCGATTTACGTCTATTCTTTGAAGATGATATCCGTTTCTTGGAACAATTTTAGGAGGTAGAAATGAAAGCAAGCTTACAATGGATGAATGAATACGTACCTCTTGATCTAAATCGTCCTGCCCAAGAATTAGCGGATGAATTAACACAAGCAGGTATTCCTGTAGAAGAAGTACTTTCTATGGATCCAGGTTTGAAAAAAATCTATACTGGTAAAATCGTAGAAATTACAAAACACCCAGATGCAGATAAATTACAAGTATGCCAAGTACAATGCTTATCTGAAGATGGGGAAGAAATTACTAAGCAAATCGTTACCGCTGCTACGAATGTGGCAGTAGGTCAAATTGTACCAGTTGCGTATCATAAATCTCGTTTGGCAGATGGTACAGAAATCAAAAAAGGTAAATTGCGTGGTGTTGTATCAGAAGGCATGTTCTGCTCTGTTGCTGAATTCGGTATTTCCAGTGATTTGGTAAGACCAGAAGAAGCACAAGGTATTTATATTTTCCCTGAAGGCACACCAATCGGTTTAGATATTAAAGAAGCACTCATGCTTAACGATACTGTGTATGAATTTGAATTAACAGCTAATCGTGCAGACTGTTTCTCTATGGTAGGTTTGTCCCGTGAATTCGGCATCATGACAAATCAAAAGGCTTTATTCCCAGTTATTATGGTGAATGAAAATGGTGAGTCCATCGAAGGTAAAGCATCTGTAGCTATCGAAGCACATAATCTTTGCACGCGATTTACATCCCGTCTTGTTACGAATGTTACCATCGAACCATCTCCATTGTGGATGCAAAATCGTTTGCGTAATAGCGGCATTCGCCCTACCAATAACGTAGTAGACGTAACAAACTACGTTATGCTTGAATTAGGTCAACCAATGCATGCTTACGATTATGATTGTGTAGCTGACCATACCCTTATTGCACGGTGTGCAAAAGCTGGTGAAACACTTACTACACTAGACGGTAATGAACGTGAACTCAATGAGTCCATGCTTATCATTGCAGATACAAAGGGCCCAATTGGCGTAGCTGGCGTTATGGGCGGTCTTACTAGTGAAGTGACTGATAAGACTACTAATGTACTATTAGAAGCAGCTGTATTTAATGGACCATCTATTCGCCATACATCTAAAGCATTAGGTATGCGTTCTGAAGCATCTGGTCGTTTTGAACGTGGTGTAAATCACAAATATACAGCGTATGCTATAGACCGTGCTGCACAATTATTACAACAAATCTGTCCTTCTTGTAAGGTGAGTGTTGGCGTTATTGATGTATATCCAGAACCAGTAGAACAACGCACTGTAACTTTCACAGCAGAACAAATCAATGACTATCTTGGTACTTCTATTGAAAAAGATAGAATGATTGATATTTTAACGAAGCTTGAATTTGGCATTACTGAATCTGGTGATACCATCGAAGCACTCGTTCCAACATGGCGCGATGATGTCACTGTTATGCCTGATATTGCTGAAGAGGTTGCTCGTATCGTAAGCTATGATAATATTGCGCCTACAATTCCTGTAGCGATACTATCCTCTGGCGGTATGACACCTAAAAAAGCGTTAACTAAAGATGTAACACATTACTTAGCACATGCAGGATTAAGCCAAATCATTACATTTAGTTTCATGCACAAAGATGGCCTTACGAATATGATGTTACCAGAAGGTGACAGTCGTTATACGGCTATTCCAATCCTAAACCCTATTTCCGAAGAGTTCCCATATATGAGAACTACGTTGGTGCCAGCTGTTATTGAAGCTGCTAAACGCAATATTGCTCAACAAAATAAGGATTTGTGGTTATTTGAAACCGCTAATGTGTATGAACCAAAAGAATTGCCATTAACAGGAGTACCGCATGAACGTCCTATAGCATGTGGTATTATGATGGGCAAGGTTACAGAGGCCGCATGGAATCAAGTGCAACGCGACACTGATTTTTACGATGTAAAAGGCGTAGTTGACGGCTTACTAGCTAAATTAGGATTGACTCAATTTGATATTCAACCATCTAGTGAAAGCTATTACCATCCAGGCGTAAGTGCACATTACACAGTCAATGGTGTAACGATTGCTAACTATGGTGAATTACATCCACAAGTGGTAAAAAACTTCGATTTGTCTGGTAAAGTGTATATGTTTGAAATCGATTTGGAAGCTGTTTTATCCATTACAGTACCGCCATTTAGATATCAATCATTCAGTAAATTCCCAGGTACAAGTCGTGACTTGGCTATTGTAGCACCAGTATCTGTTACAAGTGGTGAAATTGTAGCCCTTATTAAGGAACATGGCGGAGAATACTTAGAATCCGTATCTATCTTCGACGTTTACGAAGGGGAACATATTGAAGCAGGCTATCGTAGCTTAGCTTATAACTTACAATTTAGATCCATGGAAGGCACATTAAATGATGAAGATATCGATGGTGCAATCCAAGCGATTATTGATGCATTAGCAACTAAAAATTGTAAATTACGATAAATCATCGTGAAAGGGTTTACCTTATGGTAAACCCTTTTATGTCTATCTATCCCCTGTTGTATAATAGAAGGTATAGGTAATGAGTCAGAAAGGATTTATTATGGAATTATTAGCACCAGCGGGTACGATGGAAAATTTTATGGCTGCCTTAGAATCGGGGGCGGATGCTATATATTTAGGGGGCAAGTTCTTTAACGCACGGGCTCATGCAGCCAATTTTGGTATTGATGAATTGCGTGAGGCTGTACGATTAGCACATATTTTAGATGTGTCTGTGTATGTAACCGTTAATATTTTGATTGGCGATACGGAACTGAAGGACCTTGAACAGTATATTAAGGATTTAGATTCCATTGGTGTAGATGCCATCATCGTGCAGGATTTAGCTGTTGCAGAAATTGTAAAACGTGTTGCACCGAACATACATCTTCATGGGAGCACACAAATGACGGCTGCTACACTCGATGCGGTTCGGTTTTATGAAAGTCTAGGATTTACACGCGTTGTTTTGGCTCGTGAATTAAGTCTTAAGGAAATTCAACATATATGTAGACATTGTAAGGCAGAAATTGAAGTATTTGTACATGGTGCATTATGTGTATGCTACTCCGGTCAATGTTTGATGAGTTCTTTCATCGGTGGACGCAGTGGCAATCGAGGTGCTTGTGCACAACCTTGTCGCTTACCTTATGAATTATTGGATTCTAAGGGTGAAAGTGTATTACCTAAACATGAAGCCTATTTGCTAAGTCCAAAGGATCTCAATTATAGTGAGCATATGAACGAACTCGTAGCGGCTGGTGTTACATCCTTTAAGGTAGAAGGGCGTATGAAAAAGGTATCCTATGTTCGTCAAGTGATAGGTACTTATAGAGAAATATTGGATGGCGCATCGATTCACGAAAACCAACGTAACGCATTAGCCTCTGGATTTAATCGTGGATTTTCCACAGCCTATTTAGAAGATACGGTGGGACGACAAATGATGACCGTAGTAGCACCAAATCACCAGGGGAAGCCAATCGGCGAATCGTATACGAAAAAAGGAGAAGTTTACTTATCCCTAACAGAACCGATTGAACAAGGTTCTTTAGTTAAAATATTACAATCAAATGGCAGTGTTACCTATTATACGGTAGATGACGAATGGACACGTGTATCCGATACGCTATATAAAGGTCGCCCTGCAGAGGGATTAGCCATAGGTCAGTTGTATTTGGCATCGACTCCGAAGAATACAAAGTCTCGAGGATTACAAGAATTTACTCGTAAATATGATATGTCTGTATATTTAGGTGTGGGTTCTAATGGGGAAACAAATTATACAGAACTAACGGCTATTTTAGACTCTGGATTTAGTGTAACGGTTACTAACGAGTATGTACCAGCTATTGCAAACAAAGTACCTACATCGTTAGAAAAGGTATCTGAACAGTTAGGGCGTTTAGGAAACACATTATTTAGACTTTCCTATGTGGATATCCCCGATGGGCCGTATATGTGGCCTGCTAGTGTTCTTAATGCACTACGCCGAGATGCCGTAGCTGCTTTGGAAGAGGACTTAATTTCACATCACGTAGAATCATGGCATGCATTGCAGGTAACAGGTGATGTAGATTATGATTTCAAGGCACAACACAGGTTAACCTATGATAATTGTCCTATGATCTCTGCTCGTGTCGATGAAATAGAAGGTGTGAAAGCAGCAATTGCTGGTGGAGCACAGAAAATCGTTTTTGGTGGCGATAGACTCAGTCGCACACCATATGCACTATCTATATATGATGAGGTAGCCCGTTTATGTGCTACATCTGATGTGCTTTGTACCTTTGTAACACCACGAGTTGTGAAAGATGATGAAGTAGAAGCATATAAACATACGTTAGAGGCAATCGTACAGGCTAATCCAAATAGTATTTCTATCCACGTGCCACAAGCATTACTTTGGCTTCGTAAATTAGGATATACCGGTGCCATTGAGGCTGATACAGGTCTTAATATTTTTAATACCCCTACATTGCATTTCTGGGAACAGTTACACATGAGTTGTGTAAATCCATCGCAAGAGTTGACCTTAACACAAATTGCGGAACTAGCTAAACATAGTCATGTTCCTATTGAGACGATGGTGCATGGCTATACGGAAATGATGATTTCCGAATATTGTGCCATTGCAAGTTTTGTTGGAACCGGTAGTAAAATAAATTGTCCTATGCCATGTGTTAAGGAATCGTATTCGTTAAAAGATAGAAAAGGTGAAATATTCCCAATTCGTACGGATCCATACTGCCGTATGCATATCATGAATAGCCATGAAATGGATATGCGAGCCTATGTACCTATGTTGTTACAAAAAGGTATTTCCATATTACGCGTAGATGGTCGTCATATGAGGCCGAGTTATGTGAAAGATATTGTATCTCAATATGTTGGCATAGTAAAAGGGACGATGGAGGCACCACCTAAGAAAATAGATTCCCAAGGCGAATCTATTACACGGGGACATTATTTTAGAGGTATTTTATAGAACGAGGTAGTACATTGTTTAATGAAGATGTATTAGATTTTATAAAAATTAAAGAAGAGTTGGCTAGTCATTGTAGCTCTATTATTGCTAAAGAAATGGCGTTAGCATTGGAACCCATGACGAATCGAGAAAAGATTCAAGAGGCTTTAGATGAAACAGCAGAAGCGCTGCGCTCTTGGCAAACAGAAATTGAGCAACCGTTAGGCGGCACGCGGGATATACGCGAAGCTTGTAAAAAGAGTCGCAAGGATTTCGTGCTTTCACGAGAGGCCATATGGGATGTCTATATAACCATAGGCGCCTATAAGCGCATGGTGAAGTTCTTTAGAGCGAAATATATGGAATATCCATTATTGTCCTTATGGATGCAAGACATGCCGAATATGGATCGTGTAGAACAACGATTAAAACGGGTATTTGATGATAAAGGGGAATTGCTCGATACAGCATCTCCTAAATTAGCGAGCTTGCGGAATACGATTAGTAAGACTCGTGACCGTATTAAACACGATATTCAAGCTATATTGCATGACAAGGATAATCAGAAATATTTCCAAGAAACGATTATTACGCAACGTAACAATCGGTATGTAATTCCTGTTAAACAGGAATATCGCCAATATTTTGATGGTTTGATTCACGATCGCTCTGCAACAGGGCAAACATTATATATTGAACCAATGCGACTTGTAGAACTAAACAATGATTTGCAAGAAGCTTTGATAGGCGAAGAACAAGAGGTTCTACGTATTTATAAAGAACTGTCAACCCTTATAAAACAGCATAGTAATGATTTGATGGATGCCTGTGAAAAGGTATCTCATATTGAGTTTGTCTATGGGAAAGCAAAACTCGGTATGGCTCAAAAAGCGGTTCAGGCCACATTGAGCGAAGGGCGTGACGTTAATTTAATGCGTGCTCGCCATCCATTGATTCCTGCCAATACGGTAGTACCTACAGATATTCGCTTGGGTACGGACTATCGGATTTTATTGATTACGGGCTCCAATACGGGTGGTAAAACAGTGTCCTTAAAAACACTTGGTTTATTATCCCTTATGAACCAAAGCGGTTTATTTATCCCTGCTGACCACGGTTCTATATTGCCGATTTTTCACAATATTTTTGCAGATATTGGGGATGAACAAAGCATTGAAGCTAGTTTGTCTACATTCTCTGCACATATGACACAAGTGATTTCTATTATTAAACATTGTGGTCCTAATGATCTTGTATTACTCGATGAACTCGGCTCCGGTACGGATCCAGAAGAAGGTAGCGCTTTAGCCGTATCTATACTTGAATTCTTCCGTCAAAAAGGGACACTTATGATGGTAAGTACTCACTATAATGAGTTAAAGAACTACGCGTACCATACAATAGGTATCGAGAATGGTCACGTTGAATTTGATGAGCGCACCTTAAAGCCTACCTATCGATTACATATTGGCGTAGCTGGTAGTAGTCATGCATTGAGCATTGCGGCGCGTTTGGGGCTACCAAAGGACATCGTCAATCGCGCTCGTGATTACAAATCCAAGTTTGGTAGTAGTGAAATGGAAAATGTTTTATCCGATTTGAATGAACAATTACGTAAATCATCGGACCGTGAACGAGCACTTAAAAAAGAATTAGATGAAACACGACGCATGCGCGGTCAATTGGAAAAAGAAAAGAAGCAGTTTAATGAAAAACGAAAACAGATGTTAGCGAAGGCACAGGCCGATGCGGAGTCTATGAAACGCAGTCTCCGTGTAGAAGGGGAGGCTATCATTAAACAATTAAAAGCTCAATTCTCTGAAACGAATAAGGACAAGCGACAATCAGCCATCAATGCAGCCCGTAAAGGTATATCTAATGTCCATGTACCAGATGTCCCTATAGATGATAATCGTAAAGCGTTGACTATAGACGGCGTTGCTACTGGTCAAGTTGTATATGTTACGTCATTGCATTCACTTGGCACGGTTTTATCCATTAAAGGTAATCGCGTGACTATAGATATCAATGGTTTATCTGCTACTGTGAAAGTAAGTGAATTACAATCTACTACGCGAGAAGAGTCCAATAAGATTCAACGCGATAATCTTAAGGCGCAACCTAAAACACGTAAGAGAGCAGGGGGCTCTGCCGTGCAACGTCAAAAAGAGGTACGTACAGAGATTAATATTCTCGGTCAAACCGTAGATGAAGCCGTAGTTTCTGTTGGTCGTTTTATAGATCAAGCGTTACTTGGTGGTGTTAATCAGGTACGAATCATTCATGGTAAGGGCACTGGTGCATTGCGTGAAGGCGTACATCAGTATTTACGAACATTGCCTCACGTAGCACATTTTGAAACTGCCGGCTATGATGAAGGCGGAGCAGGTGCTACAAACGTAGTGTTAAAATAACATACTATTTTTAAGATAGTGAAATAAAAGGGGGCTGTAACAGAATGCGGTTTTACCGCATTCTAGTTGCAGTCCCTTTAAAATA
>ERZ772918.26-NODE-26-length-123880-cov-253.285_pt1 | contig 123880 bp, 101 predicted proteins | sample MGYA00512118_ERZ772918 | MGnify/ENA primary metagenome ERZ772918 (study PRJEB29015, sample SAMEA2737939) | human oral metagenome | biome: human oral; feature: human-associated habitat; material: dental | place: China | collected 2135 ... | reverse complement strand
ATCCGCTTCCTCGGCTCGGCCGTCGCCACCCTCCTGTCGGTGTCCCTGACCACCCTGTTCGGCGACGACGCCCTCGACAACACCGAGAAACGCGCCCTCATCTTCACCGACTCCGTGCAGGACGCCGCCCACCGCGCCGGCTACGTCAACCAGCGCTCCCACACGATGAGCCTGCGCTCAGCCCTGCGCGGGGCGCTGCGAGCGGAGATGCCCATCGAGGAGTGGGCCGAGGCCGCCCTCGACGACGCCCAGGCCAGCGCCTTCGACCGCTACCGGCTGGTCCCCGCAGCCCTGTCCGAGCACCAGCACTTCAAGCCATACTGGGACCCGAAGGCCCCGGCCTCCAAGCGCAGCCGGGCCAAGCCGCACGTACGCCGTCGGCTCCTGTTCGACATCGCCCTGGAGGTGGGGCTCCAGTCCACCTACGGGCGCACCCTGGAGGCCACCGGCTCGGTCACCGTCTACGTGAGCGCCGGGCGCGCCAACGCCCTGGTGGCTCTGGCCCGTCAGGCCCTCGGCACCGACCAGCAGGGCGTCCTCGACGGCTTCCAGGACACCAGCGACGCGGCCCTGCTCGCCTGGGTGCGCGGCACCCTGGAGCACATGCGCCGCGAGGGCGCCATCGACCACGAGTGGCTCTCGCGCTACAAGCGCGACGACGGCAAGCGCCTGTGGATCTGGTACAAGCGCAACCGTCACCAGGGCCAGCCGGCCTTCCCCACCGGGCGCGCCGCCCCGGCCTTCCCCCAGGTCGGCGGCGGCCTCGACACCCGCAAGTCGGCCTTCGCGCCGGTGGGCTCCTCGAAGTCCTGGTACGCCACCTGGGCCCGCAAGTGCCTGGGGGTCGTGCCCACCCACGCCTCCCGCCTGGCCTGTGCGCTCCTGGCACACCTGGCCGAAGCCGGGATCCTCAGCGTCACCACCACCGACTCCGGCGGTACCGTCTACGGGCTGCCGGCCAGCCGCGTCGTCGTCTCCCCGCTGCGCGAGACCACGCGCGAGGCCCTCCTCCTGGTGTGCGACACCTGCCGCACCCAGCTGCCCGCCGCCACCGCCACCGTTGACCAGCTCGACGCCGCCCCCTGCCTGGCCGCCACTTGCCCCGGCCATTTGCGGGCCCAGCCGCACCCGGCGGAGAGCTTCTACCGCAGCATGTACGCCGGGGCTCACGTGCGCCGGGTCGACTCCCATGAGCACACCTCCCTGCTCGACGCCAAGGAGCGCGCCGAGGTCGAGACCGGGTTCAAGCGCCCCACGCAGGTGCCCGGCGACCCCAACGTCCTCGTGGCCACCCCCACCCTGGAGATGGGTATCGACATCGGGGACCTGTCCACCGTCATGCTCGGTTCCCTGCCGGCCACCGTCGCCTCCTACGTGCAGCGGGTGGGCCGCGCGGGCCGCCGCAGCGGCTCGGCGCTCGCCCTGGCCTACGTGCCCGGCAGGCGCAGCCAGCTCCCGATCCTTGACGCCCCGGATCGGCTCCTCAACGGCTCCGTCGCGCCGCCGTCGACCTACCTGGGGGCCGAGGAGATCCTGCGCCGCCAGTTCCTGGCCTCCGTCATCGACACCCTCGCCCGCGAGAACCACCCGGCCATCCCCTCCGGCGGCCACGGCGGCGGCACCGCGAAGACCGCCCTGGGGGCCACCGGCGAGGGCTCACTCATCACCACACTGTGCGAGCGGATCGAACGCGACGGCGCCCTGCTGGTACAGACCTTCACCGCCGCCTTCCAGGAGCGCACGCCGGCACTCGACCGGCTCAGCAGCTGGGTGACCCAGGACGCCGGCGCCGGGCCCCGCGAGATGCTCCAGCGCGCCGCGGCCGAACACCGCGCCGAGTCCGAGCAGCTCCACCGCCAGGAACGCCAGATCCGCGAGGCCCTGCCCGAGCTCAAGGTCGCCGCCGACCGCCCCAACGCCACCGAGGAGGACAAGCGAGCCCACCGCTCCGCCGAAGGAGCCCGGAAGGCCGCCGAAAAAGCCCGGAAGGCCGCCGAGTCCCGGATCTTCGACCTGAACCACGAGCACTGGGTCTCGGCCCTGGAGCGCCACGGCGTCCTGCCCAACTACACCCTCATCGACGACTCGGTGCGCCTGTCCGCCCGCGTCTCCTGGCGTGACCCTGACAACGACGAGTTCCACTCCGAGCCCTGCGACGTCGACAGAGCCTCCGTCCACGCCCTGCACGAGTTCGCCCCCGGCGCCACCTTCTACACGCGCGGCCTGGAGATGGAGATCGAGGGCATTGACGCCTCCGACCTGAGCGACCAGGCCCAGTGGTGGTTCTGCTGCGAGGCCTGCGGCTACACCGACGTGCGCGAGCCGCAGGAGACCCGGCCCGCCGCGCCCGCGGAGTGCCCGAGGTGCCGTGACACCGCCATTGCCGACGTCGGCCGCGCCCGGCGGGTCCTGCGCCTGACCCGGGTCTTCGCCGACGTCTCCCGGGACGACGCCCGCATCGGCGACTCCAGCGACGAACGGCTCCGTGCCCACTTCGAGGTCCTGCCGCTGGCCGACTTCGACCCCGCCCGTGCGGTGCGCCAGTGGAGCGTGGAGGACTCCGGGTTCGGGCTGACCCGCTACCGCGGCATGAACCTGCGCTGGCTCAACACCGGGCGGCCCCTGGCCGGCCAGAGCGTCGACCGGGTCTCCGGCAACGCCCTCTCCTCGCGGGACTTCCGCCTGTGCGAGGCCTGCGGCAAGCTCGACACGGACACGCGGGCCACCTCCGCCCGCGAGCACCGGCCCTGGTGCCGGTACCGCAGCGATCCGGCCGAGCACGTGATCGCCGTCGACCTCATGCGCGAGCTGAGCACTGAGGCGCTCGCTTTTGTCCTGCCGCTGGGTTTCGCCACCGACCGGGTGGGGGTGGACTCGCTGGCCTCCGCGATCCTCCTGGGACTGGAGATCACCACCGGCGGCTCCCCCGACCACCTGGGCATCGCCTCCGTCCCCCACCCCGTGGCCGGCGGCGCCCCCGGTGAGACCCGCCCCGCCCTCCTGCTGCACGACACCGTGCCCGGAGGCACCGGGTACCTCACCGACCATGACGACTCCAGCCGGCTCTGGAACCTCCTCATCCGCACCGGCCAGCACCTGGAGAGCTGCCCGTGTTGCGCCGAGGGCAAGGACATGTGCCCGGACTGCCTGCGGCCCCACGCCGTCTCCGCAGAAGTCACCCGCGCCGCGGCTCTGCACGCCATCGGCCAGCTCCTGGGACTGGAGACCACCGGTTCCCTGGACACCGAGGGCGTGTTCGCCGAGCTCGACCCGGAGGTCCCCCAGTGGGAGATCACCGACGAGGCCGTGCGCGCCGGCACCGGGGAGAGCCCCCTGGAGGTGCGTTTCCGCGCCGCACTCGCCGAGCTCCTGAGCAAGCAGATGGCCGTGCGCACCACCAGCGACCCCTCGGGGGCGCCCGCCTTGGAGATTGACGGGGGCCGCTGGCGGATCCGCCCCCAGCTCGACGCCCGCGGCACCCGCCCCGACTTCACCTGCCTGCGCCCCGGCGGCCACAGTCCCATCGCCATCTTCACCGACGGCCGCAGCTACCACGCCAGTCGTGCGAACAACCGTCTCGCCGACGACGCCGACAAACGTGCGCGCCTGCGCGCCGCCGGCTACCGGGTCATCTCCGTAGGCACAGAAGACTTGGACGGGCCGTGGAACCCAGCCTGGCTGAACGAGGCCACCGTCGCCCAGCTCAAGAACGGTTCCCTGGGGGTCTCGCGCGCCGGCGGCGTCACCGACCCGGCCATCGACGCCTGGCGCGGCGGGCCGATGGCGCTGCTGGAGGCGATGCTCAGCGATGACAACGAGGACCCCGAGGCCAGTGCGGTCGCTGCCGCCCTGGCGGCTCTGGCCGACTCCGCCTGGGGGCCGCTCATCGTCGGCGCCGCCAGTCACCTGCCCCTGGGACAAAACGCGTCCCTGCGGTACTCCTCCACCCAGGGCACCGGGGCGGACCCGCTGTGGGAAGCGTTGCGTGTGCTGCGGCCCAAGACCGACTTACCCGAACCCGCCGGCGCTGCTGATGCCGCAGGCGCTCCTGCGGCATCGACGCACTCCGGTTCGGTCTTCGCCATCCCCCACCTTGCCCTAGCGGTCCAGCTCACCGGTACCTCCACCACAGGGATGACCCTCGTGCTTGACGACTCCGATGAGGCTTTGGGGACTCCCGAGCACCCGGAGGCCTGGCTGGCATGGCTGCGGCTCAGCAACGTGCTCGCCCTGACTCAGGTGCCCGTGGACATCACCACGACCAGCCGGGCCCTGGCCGAGCTGCGTTCCCGCGCCCAGGCCGAGGTCACTGTTGCCGACGTCGCCGGCAGTCCGGCCGCCATGAGCGATCTCGGTTGGGACGACGTCGACCAGGACCTCACCCCCGAGCCGATCCTCACCCTTCTGCCCCATCTGGCTGCGGCCGGCATCCCCCACGAGGGCGACGGCGTCGAGGTCGGCGGCATCATGACGGACCTGTCCTGGGCCGCACCCAAGGTTGCTGTCCTCGCCGATCCACTGGACGGCGACGAGGAGGCCCTGACGGCGGCCGGCTGGCGCGTCATCGTCACCGGCGACGATCCGGCCCGCACCGCCACCGACATCTGCGCGCTCATCCCCGAGCTCCTGGAAGGACACTGACATGGCCACGATCCTGTTGCCCAGCAGCAAGACGAAGGACGCCACCGCCAAGGACCCCTCCCTCAGGGCGAAGATAGGGCCGTTCATCAGCAAGCTGTCCACCATGACCACGAGCTCAGGCCTGCACCTGGAGCCCATTCGTGGATCGCGGGACCGGCGTGTGCGCACCGCGCGCGTCACCGACTTCTACCGGGCCGTCCTGTTCGAGCTCGCCGCCGATGGTGAGGTCGTCTACGTCATCCACGGTATCTGGCCACACGACGAGGCCATCAAGATCGCCGAATCCGTCACCGTCCACGTCAACCCCCGCAACGGCATCACCGAGGTCGTCAACGTCGGGGACCTCATCGGCCTGGATCCCCGCACCGTCGAGGAGGCGCGGCGCACGGCCCAGGCCGAGCTCGCCGCCGCCCAGCGCGAGGCCGACGAGCTCGCCCGCGAGACGGCCCGCATCCAGGCCGCCAACGCCGAGGCGCGCCGTCGCAACGAGGAAGCCAGAGGATCCGACGCCAGTTCTGCGCCCACCCAGGCAGCCGACACCGAGTCGGTCGCAGCGGGGAGCCAGCGGGGCGAAGGAGGAACGGCGGCCGGAATGGCCGTCGGGGCCGCTGCCGTGCCGGGCGCCGTCGTCGTTCCCAGCCGGGACCAGGCACCGGTGTGGCCCGATGGGCTCACCGTGGAGATGCTGCACGACGAGCTCGGTATTGACGTCCGGCTCGGTGCAGCGGCGCTGGCGGCGCAGCGCGAGTCCCAGCTCCTCGACCTGGCTTCCACCGCCCGGGTCTCCTGGCAGGGCGAGGCGCTGCTCAACCTGGCCACGGGGGCGACGATCGAGGAGATCCGTGAGGACTTCGGGCTGCGGCACTCGCGTGACGTCGCCGCAGAGCCCACCGACGCCGATCTCATCGCTGGTCTGCGTACTCGCGCGGCGCGCTCGACCTTCACCTGGTTGGAGAGCGACGAGGACCTGCGCCGCGCCATCGAGGGGCTCAGCTTCGCCGAGTGGCAGCTCTTCCTGCACCCTCAGCAGCGGGCCCTCGTGGAGCGGCGCGCGAATGGTCCCATGCGTGTCTCGGGCGGCGCCGGAACCGGGAAGACCGTCATTGCCGTGCGCCGCGCCGTCGAGCTGGCCAAGCGGGATAAGACTGGCGGGCTGGAACCGCGGATCCTGCTGACGACCTACACGCGCAACCTCGCCGACGACCTGCGCCGGCAGGTCGCCCAGCTCGAGCCACGGCTGCCCTTCACTGAGAGGCTGAGCGAGTCCGGGGTCATGGTCAGTGGCCTGGACCGGGTGGCGCGCATGATCCTCCAAAAGGCCGGAGGCGAGATCGTCCCGATCGCCCAGGAGGTCATCGGTCAACCGCGCGCGCGGGTGCTCACCTATCCCAGGGAGAATGTGTGGCAGGAGGTCCTCACCCTCATGGGCGATGAGCTGCCCGAGGGGCTGCGCTCTGCCGACTTCCTGGAGTCGGAGTACGAGCTGATCGTGCTGCCCCAGCGCGTGACGACTCTCAAGCAGTACCTGCGCGTGCGCCGCCCCGGTCGGGGCGTGGCCCTGGACCGGTCCAAGCGGGCCGCCGTGTGGAAGGCGATGGAGCGCTACCGGGACCGCAGCGCCGATTTGGGCGTGACTTCCTTCTCCGAACAACTCGCTCTGGCTGCCGCCTGGCTCGACCGTGAGGCGGCGCTCGGCACACCCAGACCTTTCCGGCACGTGCTCGTCGATGAGGCTCAGGACCTCACGCCCGCTCACCTGCAACTGCTGCGGGCGCTGGTGGAGCCTGGCCCGGATGACCTGTTCCTGGCTGAGGACTCCCACCAGCGGATCTACGGCAAGAAGATCACGCTGAGCCACTACAGGATCCAGGTGCGCGGGAGGTCGCGGCGGCTGACGCGCAATTACCGCACCACCCGTCAGAACCTCGATGTGGCCTTCGAGATCCTCGACCCCGGCACCTATGAGGACATGGAGGGCCAGGCCGAGGAGCACCGCTACGTCTCGCCGCGCTCCGGGCCCGAGCCGCTGCTGCTGCACGCCGTCGACCGCGCCGATGAGCTGAGCAAGGCCGCTGAGCTGCTGACGGTGTGGCTGGAGCAGGACCGGGACAGTGAGGACAGCGCCCCGGAGAGCATCGCCATCCTGGTGCGCGACCGCTACCAGCGCGACGCCGTCGTCAATGGTCTGGCGCAGCACGGGGTGGAGGTGCGCGCCGTGGACCGTGAGGCGGCCGGCCGGGGCAGGCCGGTGGTCATGACGATGCACCGCGCCAAGGGGCTGGAGTTCCGCAAGGTGCTGCTCTTCGACGTCTCGAGGAACGCGATCCCTAGGTCGTTGCGGGACCAGCAGTACTCCGAGGCGGACCGCGACGACGCCCTCCTGCGGGAGCGCTCCCTGTTGTACGTCGCCGCCACCCGCGCCCGCGACCAGCTCGCTATCTCGTGGAGCGGCGAGCAGAGCCCCCTCCTGGCCGGGCTCCGGGCCGAGTGACGCCCATGCGCTTCAGGGGCGGAGCTACCCCCGTGCCTGCGGGCAGCAGCTGAGTAGTCGGGCTCTTCCAGTTTGAAGGAGTAGTCAGAGCGAACCCCTCAGCAGCCTGTCCGGGGACACCGCACAACACCCTGACTTCATCGACGCCCTCTCCCCGGGGAGCGCGAGCCCTTCGCTCACATCCCGTCGATCAGGCGGGGGTGACAGCACGCTCTCGATGAGAGCATCGCCATGGGCAGAGCGCCCGGGGAGGGCGATATAGCTGAGCGAGCGGAGGAGAATCCGCGCGAGGCAGGCTCGCACGGATCCACGAGCGCTCGCATCCGTCGCCCCCAGCGAGATTCTGTCCCGCTGGGCGCAACGATGCGAGCAGCCGCGAATCGAGTGCACCCGGGCTCGCGCCAGTTCACCCCCGCTCGCCCAGCACAATCACCACCCCCGGCCGCCCGGCCGCCTTGCGGCGCCACCCGCCCGGGACCCAGGGCTCAGCCGATGACCTGGACGACCTCGTCGTACTCGCGGCGGAGCTTGGGGTGGATCTCCTCGGCCCGGTATCCGAAGCCCGCCATGACCGACACTCCCCACTCGGCGGGGTCGATGATCCCATGGGCCGCGAGCAGGTCGGCGACGGCGTCGACGACGAAGCCCTCGATGGGCACGGAGTCGATGTCGAGGCTGGCGGCGGCGATAAGCATGTTGGCCAGCGCGATGTAGGTCTGCCTCTGGGCCCAGCGGTCGACATCCTCGGGCGAGGACAGGCCGAGCATCTGCTCCTGGAAGCCCTTGAACATCTGCGACAGCTCGGAGTCGGGATCGTAGTCGGCGCCAAGCATGTCGGTGACGATGTGGGCGGCGTAGGGGCTGTCGTGGACCACGCCCCTCTTGAACAGGATGATGACGAGCTCGGCCCCACCGGTCAGGACGGCGCCGGCGCCGACGGACAGCGGAGCCAGCTCGGCGCGCAGCTCCTCGTCGCGCACCACCAGGAACTTCCACGGCTCGTAGCCGAAGGAGGAGGGAGCCAGCCGCCCGGCCTCCAGGATCGTGCGCAGGTCCTCCTCCGAGACCTGACGGGAAGGATCGAAGGCCTTGGTGGCGTAACGGCGGTTGGCGGTGGCGAGGATGGACTGACGCTCGGTCTCAGTGGCCATGACGGGACTCCTGACAGGGGTAGAACGGCACAAACTGTCTGCTCAACCTAGCACCGACCGGCGGTTGGCGGAGCCCGCTCACGCCTCGATGATCGCGGTGACGACTCGCCATGCGCGGCGCGGCCGCCGAGGAGTCGGGCTGGCGGGATTTGAACCCGCGATCTCCTGCTCCCAAAGCAGGCGCGCTACCAAGCTGCGCTACAGCCCGAGGATGCGGCAGCGGGGCGGCCCTCCGTGGAGGGCGCCCCGCTGGCCTCATCGAGCGGGTGACGGGAATCGAACCCGCGCAATCTGCTTGGAAGGCAGAGGCTCTACCATTGAGCTACACCCGCAGAAGGCGGACGGCGCTGCCGCCCGCTCCGCGCACGTCAGTGCTCGAGAAGACCGGTCTTGTAGGCCTTCACCAGACGACGGGGCACGCTGATCTCACGGCCGTTGACGCGGATGGTGTCGAGCTGGGGGAGCTCGGCCTTCCACTGCGAGCGGCGGTTGCGGGTGTTGCTGCGGGACATCTTCCGCTTCGGCACTGCCATGGGCCCGCTCCTCTCAAAGTCTCATTGGGATCGTCCGATCCCGGCAAACAGGACCAGGGGACACCATAGCCAGTCGGCGCGAGCCGCTTCCAGTCGGCGAGGGCGGCAGGGCCTGTGACATCGGTCCCGTCAGGCCCCCTTCCCCAACGGTCCGTCGCCCCACCCCCGCTGGCGCCCACCAGGCTCCGCGGCACTCGTGGGACCATACCGCCATGCCCGCTGAGCGCCCCACGCCCGTCTCCTCCGACTCCGCCCCCGCCGAGCCCGCCGGCGTCGACGCGCCCGCCCGCCTCACCCTCGCGCCGGGCGAGCAGCCCGAGACGGACCTGGAGGTCAAGCGCTCCCACTTCCTGGCTCGCGCCGAGCGCGCCGACGACGAGGACGCCGCCCGCGCCTTCATCGCGCGCATCCGCTCGCGCTACCCCGACGCCCGCCACCACTGCTCTGCCTTCATCGTCCCCCAGCCGGGCACCGCACCCGGCGCCCCCGCCGTCGAGCGCTCCAGCGACGACGGCGAGCCCTCCGGCACGGCCGGCCAGCCGATCCTGGAAGTCCTGCGCGGCAGCGGGCTCACCGGGATCGCCGTCGTCGTCACCCGCTACTTCGGCGGCACGCTGCTGGGAACCGGTGGGCTCGTGCGCGCCTACTCCGAGGCCGCCGCCCAGGCCCTCGACGCCGCCGCGCGCGTGAGCATCAGTGAGCGGGCCCTGTGGGAGGTGCGGGTCCCAGTGGCGCGGGCGGGCCGCCTGGAGGCCGAGCTGCGCGCCTCGGGGGCTGCCAGTGGCGCCCTGGCCGTGGAGGAGACGACCTGGGGCGCGAGCGACGCCGTCGTCCTCCTGTCCACGCCCGCGGGCGCCCCCTCCCCCGCCGAGCTCATCGCCCAGCTCACCGCGGGAGGAGCGACGCCGACCCCGGCGGGCACGAGGCTCGTCGAGTCGCCCCTCCGGCCGCCCACCTGAGCGGGCAGCGGGCTCTTCCCGCACCTCTACTTCCCCGCTCCGCTGTGGGCGGATCAGGCCCGCTCACCATACGAACCGCTTGACGCCACCCACTCCGGCCGCACTAAGGTCGCTCCCACAGCGCCGCCCGCACAATCCTGATCGCCACAATCCTGATCGCGGCGCCAGCCAGAAGAGCCAGCCACGGAGAGGAGGACCCCCATGATGCCCGTGTCGGCCACGTGTCTCATGCGCGAGATGTCCCTCTCCTGCTGCCGGTGTCGGTAGAGCGCCAGGCTCCTCAAGACGTGCGCGCGTCGCCGCGCGCATGCCCGGCGCTCCGGGACCGCAGGCCCCTCACAGCCCTGCATCATCGCGGCCGCGAACCGCTCACTTCCTTCATCCATCTCACGCCATCGCTTGAGCGCCACCCGGCACCCGCGCCAGCGCGGCCGGGCCGGAGCGCCCACCATTCATTCCTCGAGGAGAACCCATGTCCCACGCTTCCACGATCGCCGCGAACGTCACCGACCTCGTCGGCTCCACCCCACTGGTCCGAATCAACCGCGTCACCTCCGGCCCCGCCACGGTCCTGGCCAAGGTCGAGGCCTTCGAGCCCGCCAGCAGTGTCAAGGACCGCATCGCCCTGTCGATCGTGCGCGCCGCGGAGGCCTCCGGCGAGCTCAAGCCGGGCGGGACGATCATCGAGGCGACGAGCGGCAACACGGGCGTCGGCCTGTCGATGGTCGGAGCCGCCCTGGGGTACAAGGTCATCATCACGATGCCGGAGACCTTCTCCAAGGAGCGCCGCGCCCTCATGCGCGCCTTCGGCGCCGAGTTGGTCCTCACCAGCGAGGGCGGGGTCGCCGGTGCCGCCAAGCGCGCCGCCGAGATCCAGGCCGCCACCCCGAACTCGATCCTGGCCTCCCAGTTCACCAACCCGGCCAACCCGAAGGTCCACCGCGAGACCACCGCCCGGGAGATCATCGAGGCCACCGGTGGCGCGATCGACGCCTTCGTCGCGGGCATCGGCACCGGCGGCACGCTCACGGGCGTGGGCACGGTGCTGCGCGAGGAGGTGCCGGGCGTCAAGGTCTTCGGCATCGAGCCGGCCGAGTCCCCCTTCCTTCAGGAGGGCAACTGGAACCCGCACAAGATCCAGGGCCTGGGCGCCAACATCGTCCCGGAGGTCCTCGACCAGGGCATCTGGGACGAGTTGCTGCACGTCTCCTCCGACGACGCCCTGGCCTACGCCCGCCGCGCCGCGCGCGAGGAGGGCCTGCTCGTGGGCATCTCCTCCGGCGCCGCCCTCGCGGCGGCCGACCAACTCTCCCAGCGCCCGGAGCTCGAGGGCAAGACGATCGTCACGGTCCTTCCGGACACCGGCGAGCGCTACCTCTCCACGCCGCTGTACGCCGAGTACCTCAACTGAGCCGGCCCTCGCCCCGCGTCGCCTGAGAGCATGAGGGCACTGAGCGCTCTGCCCTGCACCGACGGCGGTGGTCCCGGGAACAGGATCGCCGCCGTCGGCGTTGGGGCATGAGGCGGCCAAGCGCACCGCCAATCCGCGCCCGACCGGCGCGCCCCACCGATCGAGGAGAGTCATGTCCCACAGCCACCGCTCCCTGCTGGCGCAGGCCAAGGAGGACCTCGCCACCGCGCGGCGCCGGGACCCGGCCGCCCGCACAAACGCCGAGGTCGCCCTCCTCTACCCGGGCGTCCACGCCGTGTGGGCCTACCGGGCGGCGCACCGACTGTGGAACGGCGGGCACCGCTTCGCCGCCCGCGCCCTGTCCCAGGCGGCCCGGGGCCTCACCGGCATCGAGATCCACCCCGCCGCCGAGATCGGCGAGCGCTTCTTCATCGACCACGGCATGGGCGTCGTCATCGGCGAGACCGCGGAGGTCGGCGACGACGTCCTCATGTTCCACGGGGTCACACTCGGCGGAGTCTCCATGAATCCCGGCAAGCGCCACCCCACGATCGGCAACAACGTGCAGATCGGCGCCGGCGCGAAGGTGCTGGGCCCGGTGACTGTGGAGGACGGAGCGAAGATCGGCGCCAACGCCGTGCTCATCAAGAACGTCCCGCAGGGGCATGTCGCCGTCGGCGTGCCCAGCCGCGTGCGCGACCCCAAGGTCGATCCCGAGCTCATGATCGACCCGACCATCTACATCTGATCGCGGCCCGCCCCGCAAGCGGCGCCAGCGCGCCTAGCCGCCGTGATCGACTCCGCTCAGGCGCGCTGGCAGCGCGGGCACCAGAAGAGACGCCGTCCGGCGACCTCCCGCTCCGCGATCGGCGTCCCGCAGCGCAGACAGGGGCGGCCCGTGCGGTGGTAGACGTACCAGCGCCCCGCCTCAGGATCATCCTCGGGCAGCGGGACCGGGACGTCGTCGGCATCCACGGTGGTGATGAAGCCGGTGGCCACGCCGTACTCCATGAGGGGGACGAGATCGTCCCACACAGAGCCCAGCCGCGCCTCGCTCACCCGCGCCCCCGCCCGGAAGGGGCTGATGCCGCAGCGGAACAGCGTCTCAGCGCGGTAGATGTTGCCCACCCCGGCCAGGATCGACTGGTCCATGAGGAGCTCGCCGACCGCCTTGCGGCGCGCCTTGGCCGAGGCGATGAATACCTGCTTGTCGCCGTCGGCGCGCAGCGGGTCGGGGCCGAGACGACGGCGCACCGCCGCCACGCCCTCGGCGTCGAGCACCTCGCAGGTGGCCGGGCCCGTCAGGTCGGCCACCCCGTGCTCGCCCTCCAGGCGCAGCCTGACGGCGCCCCGGGGCTCCGGCGGCTCCCACTCCCCCGCAGCGGGCGCGCCAGCACCCCCCGCCGCATCACCAGAATCGCCGGGACCCGCGTCGCCTCCCTTGAGCCCAGCCAGGGCCGAGCCCCCGCCGCCGCGCAGCGCGTGCTCGCCGCGCTCCCCCACCTTGCGGCGCGGGGCGCCGATGGAGTGCGGCGCGGTGAAGGCCGAGTCGCCGTCGAAGGTCCACGAGCCGTACAGCCCCAGGTGGATGCGCAGCCAGTGGATGGAGGGATCAGCCTCCAGCGCCCCGCCCGCCAGGCTCGCGGCGCCCGCTGGGAGCGCGGCCCGTATCGAGCCGTCCTCGCCGAAGGGGAGGAAGAGGTGCTTGCCGTGGGCATGGGCGCCCAGGAGCACCCTGCCGTCGAGCAGCGCCGCGCCGCGCTCGAAGCGCCCCTGCGGGGAGGCCGCGCGCAGGCGCTGCCCGCCGAAGAGCTCGTCGAGGGCGGCGGCGAGCCGGTGGACGGTATGTCCCTCGGGCACGGTCAGGCGCGCCCGTGGGGCGCCTGCTCGCAGCGCGCCGCCTCGTAGGCGCTCAGCTGGTCGATGCGGCGCTGGTGGCGCTCCGCGCCGCTGAAGGGCTCGGCGATGAAGGCGTCGATGATCGCCAGGGCCTCGTCGATCGGGTGCATGCGCCCGCCCACGCTCACCATGTTCGCGTCGTTGTGGGCGCGGGTCAGGCGCGCGGTCTCCAGGTTCCAGGCCAGGGCGCAGCGCACGCCGTCGACGAGGTTGGCGGCCATCTGCTCGCCGTTCCCGCTGCCGCCCAGCACGACGCCGAGGCTGCCGGGCTCGTCGGCGACGGCCTGGGCCGCCGCCAGGCAGAAGGCGGGGTAGTCGTCGTCGGGGTCGTAGGAGTAGGCGCCGTGGTCGACCACCTCGTGGCCAGCGTCCTTCAGGTGTGCGACGAGGGCGTCTTTGAGCTCGTAGGCGGCATGGTCCGTGGCGATATGGATGCGCATAGGCCGATTCTGCCCCGGAGCGGGGCCCGGCGCCCACCCGCCCGGGCGCGCAGATGTGCGGGCCTCGGCGGGCGCAGGGTTAGGTTGGGCGCATGACCACCACAGACAGCACTGCCGCAACCCCTGCCTCGCCCGACGCCGGCCGTGTCCTGGGGGGAGTCCTCGAGCTCGACGCCGTCGACGCCGGCCTGCGCCCGCAGGACGACCTCTTCCGATACGCCAACGGCTCCTGGATCGACGCCGCCGAGATCCCCGCCGACCGCCCCGGAACGGGTTCCTTCACGGTGCTGCGCGACGCCGCCGAGGAGGCCTGCCACGCGATCCTGCGCGACGCCGCCGCCAGCCAGGAGGCGGCCCAGGCCCACCCGACCACGCCACTGGGCAAGATCGGCGCGCTGTTCTCGACCTTCATGGACGAGGACCGCATCGAGGCCCTGGGGGCCGAGCCCCTGGCCCCCGAGCTCTCCCCCGTCCTGGAGGCGAGCAGCAAGGAGGCCCTCGCCAGGGCCCTCGGCGCGGGAGCGCGCTTCACCGGGCCCATCGACGCGGGCGTCTACAACGACATCAATGACCCGGACCGCTACACCACCTGGATGGACCAGGCCGGCCTCGGCCTGCCCGACGAGTCGTACTACCGCGAGGAGAGCCGTGAGGCCCTGCGGACCGCCTATGTCGCGCATGTGGCCACGATGCTCGGGCTCGCGGGGCTGCCCGAGCGCCTCGGCGCTGACGCGCAGGAGCTGGCCGAGCGGATCATGGCCCTGGAGACCGCCCTGGCCAAGGGCCACTGGGACCGCGTGACCTGCCGGGACATCGAGAAGACGAACAACCCGATGACCTGGGAGCAGATCGTGGACTCCTCCCCCGCCTTCCCCTGGGAGGCCTGGCGCGAGGGCGTGCGCGCGGCCGCCGCGGCGGCGGGGGTCGAGCAGACCACCTACCTGGACAAGACGATCGTCAACCAGCCCGACTACCTCGCCCATATGGCCGGCTGCTGGGCCTCCGCCTCCTTGGAGGACCTGCGGGCCTGGGCCTGCTGGCATATCGCCCAGAGCCGGGCCACGCTGCTGTCCAGTGACTTCGTGTCCGCCAGCTTCGACTTCTACGGCAAGACCCTCCAGGGCACTGACGAGCTGCGGCCGCGCTGGAAGCGCGGCGTGGGGCTCGTCGAGTCGAACCTCGGGGAGGCCCTGGGCGAGATCTATGTGGCCGAGCACTTCCCGCCCGAGCACAAGGCCGCCATGGAGCGGCTCGTGGCCGACCTCATCGAGGCCTACCGCGGCTCGATCTCCACCCTGGAGTGGATGAGCCCGGCCACCCGTGAGCGCGCCCTGGCCAAGCTCGACCAGTTCACCCCCAAGATCGGCTACCCGGAGACGTGGCGCGACTACGCCGCCGTCGTCATCACCCCCGGGGACCTGCTGGCCTCCATCCGCTCGGTGGAGGACTACGAGAACGCCCGAGCCCTGCGCAAGCTCGGCGAGCCGATCGACCGCGCCGAGTGGCATATGACGCCGCAGACGGTCAACGCCTACTACAACCCGGCGATGAACGAGATCGTCTTTCCCGCCGCGATCCTCCAGCCCCCGTTCTTCGACCCGCAGGCCGACGACGCCGTCAACTACGCGGGCATCGGGGCCGTCATCGGCCACGAGATCGGCCACGGCTTCGACGACCAGGGCTCGACCTTCGACGGCACCGGGAAGGTCTCCGACTGGTGGACGCCCGAGGACCGGGAGGCTTTCACCGCGCGCACCTCCGCGCTCATCTCCCAGTACGACGCGCTCACCCCGGCCGCCGTCGCCGCCAAGCACGAGGAGACCGGCACTCCCTCCGACGACGTCCCGCACGTCAACGGCGCGCTGACGATCGGGGAGAACATCGGCGACCTCGGGGGCGTGGGCATCGCGCTCAAGGCCTACCGCCTGGCACTGGCGCGCGAGGGCATCGAGGGCTTCGACGCCGCGCCGGTCATCGATGGGCTGACGGCCCTGCAGCGCTTCTTCTACTCCTGGGCGCGTATCTGGCGGACGAAGAACCGCGATGACTACGCCGAGCTGCTGCTGACGATCGACCCGCACTCGCCGGCCGAGTTCCGGTGCAACGGGATCGCCAGCAATGTCGGGGCGTTCTACGAGGCCTTCGATGTCCAGCCCGGTGACGGGATGTGGCTCGACCCGGAGCAGCGCGTGTCCATTTGGTAAGACCTGGGCGCGGTGGGAGGGGCGGCGGGGAGGACTCCCCGCCGCCCCTCGGCCATCCCACAGGGCTCCACGCTTCCTGGGAGTGGGCCGAGCGCTGGCAGTGAGCGGGATTCCGCGCCGGGGGGCACAACCGGCCCCACGCCCCTCCGAGCGAGGCGCCAACCGAGACGGATGGGATGGCTGTGACTCGCGAGCCTCCTGAGGTCGAAGACAGGCTCGTCACATGGGCAATGCGCCCTTGCAACTGCAACCAGATCGGTGCAGGATCGTGACCGTCCCCAGGCACCCCATGGTGCGCCCCGACCTCAAGGAGGACCGATGCGTCTCGGACGCCCCTTTGCCATCACCGCCGCGGCCATGCTCGCCGCTGGCGCCGTCACCACCACCGCGACCGCCGACGAGTCCGGCTTCGCTTTCGGCGGCGACGTCGCGAGCATCGCCGACCCCGCCAACACCGCCTTCCCCGTGAGCGGCACCGGCTGCGAGAGCACCGCTGACAACCCCGCCACCGTGCTGGTGACCCTCGCCCAGGGCGACTCGGCCGACAACGTCAAGGCCGCGACGCCCACCACCATCAAGGTCGCCCCCGGCTCCTCCGACTGGTCCGGCACCATCGACCTGGCTGCCGCCGTCAAGGAGGTCGGCGTTGACCCGACCACCGAGCCCTGGGGCCTCGCGGCCCAGTGCGTCCAGTACGGCAAGGGCGAGGGCACGACCATCACCCAGCGCCTCATCCTCGACGCCACCCAGGCCGAGGGCACGCTGAAGCTGTCCGACGACGGCGCTGGCAACCAGACCTTCGAGTTCACCGGCTCCGGCTTCACCCCCGGTGAGACCGTCACGCTGACCCTCAAGGACGGCAACGGCACCGTCGTGGCCACGCTTGCCACCATGACCGCCGACGCCAACGGCAACGTCACCGCCACCTTCGCCGCTCCCTCCGGCATCGCCGACGGCTCCTACGACGCCGTCGTCGAGGGCTCCCGCTACGGCGAGGGCGGCACGCTCGAGTCCAAGGTGAAGGTCTCCGGCGGCGTGTTCTCCTACGAGGGCAAGGGCGGCAGCGACCTCACTGACGCCACTGACGCTCCCGCCCAGGCTGACCCGGCGGCTGCCGAGCCGGCCGCCGCTCCGGCTGGCAACGCCGCTGCCGCAGCGCCCGCCAAGGAGGGCCTGGCCAACACCGGTGCTGACGCCATGACCTTCATCATCATCGGCGGCAGCCTCGCCACCGCCGGCGGCCTGCTCCTGGCGGCCCGTCGCCGTCGCTCCTGACGCCCTACCGGGCCAGTCGAGTGACTCACTCACTTCCGGCCCCTGACCACGCGCCCGCCCGGGCCCGAAGCGCGCTCATCGCGCTTGGGACCCGGGCGGGCCGTTTCGCGTGCGACCACCGGATCCTGACCGCCGTGATCGCGTCCCTCGTGCTCATCCTCGCCCTGGCGCTCGGGGACCTGGGCGTTCTCGCGCACCGCATCCGGCATGTGCCCGTGGCGATGCCCCATCACGCCAGCGCCCTGGCCGAGGGCGACACCACCGTCCCCTATGACGGCGAGACGTGGCTCATCATCGGCACCGATTCCCGGCTGAGCGTGCCCGGCGGGCCGGACCGCTACGGGGACGCCTCCGAGGACCGGGCCGGCGAGCGCGCCGACGTCGTCGTCCTCCTCCAGCCGGGGCCCGGGTCCCCGCGCGCCACCGTTCTGCCCCGCGATCTCACGCTGTCCACCGGCGGGCTCCAGCGCGAGCGCCTGGCCACCTCCTACCTCAAGGGCCCGCAGGGCACCGTCGACCTGCTGTGCTCCTCCCTGGGCGTGACCACCACGCACCTGGTCACCATCGACATGGCCGGCTTCGCGAGCGTCGTCGACGCCGTCGGCGGGCTCACGCTCGACATCCCCGAGCCCATCCGCGATGAGCTCTCCGGGCTCGACATCCCCACCGCGGGCACCCGCACCCTCAGCGGGATCGACGCGCTGGCGCTCGTGCGCTCCCGCCACCCCCAGATCCTGCGCGACGGCCAGTGGACCGCGCTGGGCGAGGCCGAGGGGGCGCAGCGGCGCAGCGAGTCCACCGGCCTCGTCATGAGCGCCCTCATGAAAGCTCTGGCCGAGCGGGCGAGCACGCCGTGGGGCGCGCACTCGCTGGCCCACACCGTGGCCGGGCGCCTCACCACCGACGAGGGCACTGGGCTGGTCGACCTCTCCCGTCTCGGCTGGGCCCTGGCCGGCGACGGCGAGGACTCCCAGGGCGCCTCCGGCCTCGATGTCATGACCGTCCCGGCTCCCACCCAGGGGGACAGCTTCATCGCGCTGCCCACGCAGGAGACCTACTCCGCGCTCTCTCATCGGGGCTACGCCCCCGGCACCTGCGCCCGCTGATGCCCTCCCCGGCCGCCAGCGCCGCGCCTGCCGCGTCTGCCCCGCCCCAGCCGCTCCCCTCCGGCGCGCCCCGCGCTGTTCACGACCCGCGCATCTCGGTCTGCGCCCGGCGCGGCGGTGAGAGGATCGGGCCGTGTCCCGCGGGGCGCGCGAGCCCCGCCCATGATGACAGGAGCGCAGATGCCCGGAATCAACCTGACCCGCGACGAGGCCCGCGAGCGCGCCTCGCTCGTGACCACCGAGAGCTACGACGTCGTCCTGGACCTGTCCGGCGCGGCGGACCCCGAGCAGTCCACCTTCCGGTCGGTGACCACCGCCCGCTTCTCCGCCACGCCCGGCGCCTCGACCTTCATCGACCTCATCGCCCCGACTGTGCACGAGGTGCGCCTCAACGGGGCGAGCCTCGACCCGGCGGAGGTGGTCGCGGACTCCCGGATCGCCCTGGAGGGGCTGGCGGAGTCCAATGAGCTCGTCGTCGCCGCCGACTGCGCCTATATGCGCACCGGGGAGGGCCTGCACCGCTTCACCGATCCGGCCGATGGCCAGACCTACCTCTACACGCAGTTCGAGGTGCCCGACTCCCGGCGGGTCTTCGCCGTCTTCGAGCAGCCCGACCTCAAGGCCTCCTTCACCTTCACGGTGACCGTGCCCGACGGCTGGACCGTCTTCTCCAACTCCCCCACCCCCGAGCCCTCGCCCACGGAGGGCGGCGCGCGGGTCTTCGCCTTCGCGCCGAGCGAGCGCATGAGCTCCTACATCACGGCGATCGTCGCCGGGCCGTACGTGGGCCAGGCCGATGAGTACCGCGCCGACGACGGCCGCGTGGTGCCGCTGGGCGTGTACTGCCGCGCCTCGCTGGCCGAGCACCTCGACGCCGATGAGATCCTGGCGATGACGAAGGGCGGCTTCGCCTTCTACGAGGAGCTGTTCGGCACGCCCTACGCCTTCCCCAAGTACGACCAGGTCTTCGTCCCCGAGTTCAACGCGGGCGCCATGGAGAACGCGGGGATCGTCACCCACCGCGACGACTACGTCTTCCGCTCCCGCCCGGTGGCGGCGCGCGTGGAGCGGCGCGCGGTGACGATCCTCCACGAGCTGGCCCACATGTGGTTCGGGGACCTGGTGACCATGGAGTGGTGGAACGACCTGTGGCTCAACGAGTCCTTCGCCGAGTACACCTCCACCCTGGCCACGGCCGAGACCACGCGCTTCACGGACGCGTGGACCACCTTCCAGACGATCGAGAAGGGCTGGGCCTACAACCAGGACCAGCTCTCCTCCACCCACCCGATCGCCGCCGAGATCAGGGACCTGCACGACGTCGAGGTCAACTTCGACGGCATCACCTACGCCAAGGGCGCCTCGGTGCTCACGGCCCTCGTCGCCTATGTGGGCCGCGAGCGCTTCTTCGCCGGGATCGCCCGCTACCTGGAGGCGCACGCCTTCGGCAACGCCACCCTGGCGGACCTGCTTCGCGAGCTCGAGGCGGTCTCCGGGCGGGACCTGGGCGCCTGGACGCGGGTGTGGCTCCAGGAGGCCGGCGTGACCACGCTGCGCCTGGAGACCACCACCGATGACGGCGGGCGCATCGCGTCGGCCGCCGTCATCCAGGAGATCCCCGCCGACTCCCCGGCCACGCTCCGCCCGCACCGCCTCGCCATCGGCGCCTACAGCCACGACGACGCCGGTGCCCTGGTGCGCGTGGAGCGCGTGGAGCTGGACGTCGACGGCGAGCGGACAGAGGTGCCGGGCCTGGTCGGCCTGGCGCGCCCCGAGGTGCTCCTGGTCAACGACGACGACCTCACCTACGCCAAGCACCGCCTCGATAGCGCCTCGCTCGCCGCGGGCCTGGACGGGATCAGCGATTTCAGCGACTCCCTGGCGCGCTCGCTCGTCCTGGCCTCGGCCTGGGACATGGTGCGCGACGGCGAGCTGGCGGCCTCCCACTACCTCGCCGCCGCCCTGGAGGCGCTGACGGTCGAGTCCCACTCGAGCGTGGTCCAGGGGCTCCTCGCCCGCATCGGCACCTGCCTCGCCCTCTACCTGCCCCCCGCGGCGCGCCGGACGGCCGCCCCGGGGACGGTCGAGGCGCTGCTGGCGCTGGCCCGCTGCGCTGAGCCGGGCAGCGACCGCCAGCTCCAGCTGGTGCGCGCCGTCGCGGCCCACGCGGTCAGCGAGGAGCAGATCGACGCCGTCGCCGGATGGCTCGATGGCAGCGCGCCCCTGCCGGGCCTGGCGGTGGACGCGGATATGCGCTGGGAGCTCCTCACGGGGCTCGTGGCCTCAGGCCGGGCGGGCGAGGCGGAGATCGCCGCCGAGGAGGCGCGCGACCGCACGACCACGGGCCGCGAGCGCGCGGCGGGGGCCCGGGCCTCGATCCCCACCGCCGAGGCGAAGGAGCGCGCCTGGCGGGCGCTCGTGGAGGACTCCTCGATGCCCAATGAGACGCAGCGCCAGGCGCTGGCCGGCTTCGGGCGCGTCGAGCGCGCGCCCGAGCTCATGGTGCCCTTCATCGAGGAGTACGCGGCCGCCGTCGAGGGCGTCTGGTCGTCTCGGACCTTCCACATGGCCGAGGCCCTCCTGGAGGGCCTGTGGTCCTGCGCGACCGTCGGCCTGCCGGGCGCCGACCCGATCGGGGCGCTCCAGGCCTGGCTGGATGCCCATGGCGATGCCCCCGCGGCCCTGCGCCGGATCGTGGCGGAGAACCTCGACGACGCGCGACGGGTGGCCCGCGCCCACGCGGCCCAGGGCGCGTAGGAGGACCAGGAACGACGAGCGCGCTCCGGCGGATCAGGAAATCCGCCGGAGCGCGCTGCCGTGGAGGCGCGGCCGCGCGGGCTCAGGGCTGCTGCCCGCCCCCGCGCGCCGCCCTCCCTCCTTCCTGTGCGGTGAAGGAGAGCCAGTGGCCGCCGCTCAGCGCCTCTGCCCGCCCGGGGCCTTCTTCCCGGTCGACTCGGCCGCGGCGCTCTGGGCGGCGCTGAAGGCATCGGTCTCGTCCTCCTCGCGGCCCGGCGTGGCGAAGCCGAGGCGGATGATGAGGAAGCGGAAGAGGGCGTAGTAGACCAGGGCGTAGGCCAGGCCGATGACCACCAGGAGGATCGGGCCCATGACCCCCTGGGCGGACAGGTCGGCCGACTTGCCGAAGTTGAGCAGGTAGTCGATGCCGCCGGCGGAGAAGCCGAAGCCGTCCTTGATGCCCAGGGCGTTGACCAGGGCGAGGGAGGTGCCGGTGAGCACGGCGTGGATGGCGTACAGGGGGAAGGCCACATAGGCGAAGGCGTACTCGAGGGGCTCGGTGATGCCGGTGACGAAGGCCGTCAGGGCGACGGAGGCCATGAGCGCGCCGGTGGCCTTGCGCTTCTCGGGCCGGGCGGTGCGCCAGATGGCCAGGGCGGCACCGGGAAGGGCGAACATCATGATCGGGAAGAAGCCGGTCATGAAGGAGCCGGTCCAGGCGTTCGTGCCGTCGACGCCGGAGAAGAAGCAGGTGAGGTCCCCGTGGACGGTCTGGCCGGAAGCGTTGGTGCAGTCGCCGAGCTGGAACCACGGGATGGAGTTGAGCAGGTGGTGCAGGCCGAAGGGGATGAGGAGGCGGTTGATCGTGCCGAAGACGAAGGAGGCGATGACGGCGGCCGCCCCGCCCTTGGTGCCGGCCTCCATGAGCCAACCGCCGAGCTGCTCGTTGATGAGCCAGTTGAAGGCGGGGTAGATGAGCGCGAGGACCACGCCGATCGCCAGGGCGGCCAGCGAGGTGATGATCGGGACGAAGCGCCGCCCGCCGAAGAAGGCCAGCCAGTCGGGCAGCTTGATGCGGTAGAACCGCTGCCACAGGAGGGCCGCGGTGATGCCGATGATGATGCCGCCCAGGACGCCGTAGTTGATGGTGCTCTTCGCCGGGTCGCCGTCGCCGCCCGCGCCCAGGTAGGGGGCGAGGGCCTTGAGGACGCCCTCGAGGACGAGGTAGCCGAACAGGCCCGCCACGCCCGTCGAGCCGTCGGACTTCTTCGCGAAGCCGACCGCCACGCCGACGGCGAAGATGAGCGGCAGATGGCTGAAGACGGCGTCGCCGGCCTGGGCGAGGACATCGGCCACGGGCTGCATCCATGACAGCCGCTTCGCCACCCCGTCGGCGCCAAGCATGTCCGCCTGGCCGAACCGCAGGAGCAGGCTCGCCGCGGGCAGCGTCGCGATCGGCAGCATGAGGGAGCGGCCGAGGCGCTGGGCGGCCGCGAAGGCGCCGCCCTTCTTCTTCTGAGACATGGTGACCTCCGCAGGTTCTCAGCGACGCGGCAGCGGTGCCGCGATCGGGGGGGCCGCCCAGGGACGGGCGAAGGTGGACCGGGCGGTTCCGCGACGAACACGTCTGGACCACTTGCCTCCACTGAACCGCACGGGAGGTCTGATGTCAAATGGGCCCGCCGCGCTGCCCCAAGACCGCACATTGTCCCGGAGACGCGGGGCAGAATGGGACGGCACCGGCACTCCGCCCCTGGCCCCCTTCCCGAGAACGCCATGACCTCCTCATCAGCCCCATCGAGCCGCCGCTCCCGCTCGGCCCGCGCGCCCGCCAAGTACGTCGTCGTGAGGGACCACCTCCTCGCGCTCATCGCCGACGGCCTCGAGCCGGGCTCGCCCATCCCCTCCGAGAGGGAGCTGTGCGAGACCTTCTCCGTATCCCGGATGACGGTGCGCCAGGCGATCGACACCCTCGTCGTCGACGGCGCGCTGGAGCGCCACCAGGGCCGGGGCACCTTTGTCTCCCAGCCCAAGCTCGACCTCCAGCTGCGCCTTACCTCTTTCACTGATGAGATGCGCCGGCGGGGCATGGAGCCGGGGGTCGTCTTCCTGGCGGCCGAGACAACGCGCGCCACCCCCCAGGTGGCCCAGGCCCTGGAGATCTCCCCCGGCGACGACGTCTACCACCTGCGCCGATTGCGCACGGCAGACTCGACGCCGATGGCGATCGAGGAGAACTGGCTGTCCCCCTCCCTCCTGCCAGGGCTGCTCGAGGGTCCGCTCGACTTCTCCCTCTACCAGCGCCTGGGCGAGGTGGATCTCGCCCCGCAGTGGGGCGAGGACGTCATCCAGGGGCACGTCGCCTCCGCCGAGGAGGCGATCCTGCTGGGCGTGCCCGAGGGCTCCCCGGCCCTCGACATCACCCGCCGAGCCTTCCATGACGACGTCGCAGTGGACTACTCCCGCTCGCTCTACCGAGCGGACCGCTATACCCTGTGGGTGCCGGTGTCCGCCCCCCAGCCCGCCGCGTCCCGCCCCTCCGCCCTGCGAACCAGGAGTGCCTCATGAGCCCGCGCCCCCTTGATCTGGACACCCTCATCGCCGCCCTCGGCGGCGCCGACAACATCGACAGCCTGGAGCCGTGCATCACCCGGCTGCGGATCGAGGTCCATGATCCGGCGGCGGTGGACCGCGCCGCTCTTCGGGCCGTGGGCGCGCACGGGGCGACCTCCGCGGGCAGGGTCGTCCAGGTGGTCGTGGGCCCCAATGCCGACACGCTCGCCACGGAGGCCTCCGAGAAGCTCTGGCCCGACGACGGCGACTGACCCCGCCGCAGCGCCCATCCCCCTCCCCCGCCGCGCCGCGCGGGGCAGCGGGAGTGGACAGCGCCCGGCCCCCGATGCCACCATACGATTGGTATGGACCACCGCTGAGGCGGGAGTGATGGCGCTCCCGATCAACGGTATCGTTCCACCACACCCCATGATCTCCGGCCGCCCACCGCAGCCGCGCCCACCGATCCAGGAGGAGCACACCATGTCCCAGGCACAGCAGATCCTTGACGCCCTCGGCGGTTTCGACAACATCGTCGAGATCGAGCCCTGCATCACCCGGCTGCGCTGCGAGCTGGAGAACGCGTCCGTCGTCGACGAGGCCGCGCTCAAGGCCGCCGGCGCGCACGGCGTCGTCACCGTCGGCGACGTCGTGCAGGTCGTCGTCGGCCCCAACGCTGACACCATCTGCGAGGAGATCGAGGACCTCCGATGACACTGGACGTCCTCTCCCCGCTGGCCGGGAGCGTCGTCTCCCTCGATGACGTCCCGGACCCGGTCTTCTCCGGCCGGCTGGTCGGGCCCGGGCTCGCCGTCGATCCGGCCCGCGACCCCGCCTCCCCCGCCGAGGTGACCGCTGCGGCGCCGATCACCGGGCGCGTGGCGAAGATCCACCCGCACGCCTTCGTCATCACCGCCGATGACGGGCGGGGCGTGCTCGTCCACCTGGGGCTGGACACCGTCGGCCTGGGAGGCGCGGGCTTCACCGTGCACTGCGCCGAGGGGGCGCGCGTATCCGCCGGGGATCCCGTCGTGACGTGGAACCCGGCTGGCATCGAGGCGGGCGGGCTCAACCCGATCGTCCCGATCATCGCCCTCGAGGCCGATGAGGCCGCCCTGGCACTCACCGCCCCGGGCACCGCAGCGGCTCCCGGGGACGCGCTCATCACCTGGTCCTAAGCAGGCTCGCAGCCCCGGGGAGGAATGGCCTCGGGAACACCATGGGGCGGGCCCAGCCGATCGGCTGGGCCCGCCCCATTCGCGTCAGTCAGTCCCGGGGCGTGCGCCGCTGCCCCATCTCCTGGCGGATCGCCTGGAAGAGGCTCGCCAGCCTCGCGTTGCCCGGGAGGTCCTCGATGAGGACCGGCTCGCCCGAGCTGTCCGCCAGGGGGATCCTCCAGTTCGGGTACTCCTGGTCCGTCCCCGGCTGGTTCTGCGTCCTGCGCTCGCCGACGCAGTCCACGAGGGCGACGCCGATGAGCGCCGAGGGGGTGCGCACGATGTAGCGGTGGAGCGCCTCGACGATCTCGCGCTCGGAGGGGTTGGCTCCCAGCAGCCTGTGCTCGCGCAGACGCTCGATCATCCGGTTGCGCTCCAGGTCCGCCTCGGCGCGCACCTGCTCGACCGGGTCCGCCAGGAGCCCGAGGCGCTCGCGCAGGGCCACATGCTCGTCGGCGAGGTACCCCGCGGTGGGGGGAAGGTCGTGGGTGTTGACCGTGGACAGGGCGAGGCGCCGGTAGTCCTGCGGCTGCAGCGGCCAGCCGTCGCCCTGCTTCTCGAACCAGAGGACGGAGGTTCCCAGCACCCCGCGGCTGGCCAGGTAGTCGCGCGCCCAGGGCTCCACGGTCCCCAGGTCCTCGCCGATGATGACGGCGCCGGCGCGGTAGGCCTCCAGCAGCACCACGCCGACCATCGCCTCGTGGTCGTAGCGCACGTACGCGCCGGAGGCCGCGCCCATGCCCTTGGGGATCCACCACAGGCGGAAGAGCCCGATGACGTGGTCGACGCGCAGCGCGCCGGCGTGGCGCAGGACGGTGCGGACCACGTCCCGCAGGGGCTGGTAGGCGGTCTCAGCCATGTAGACGGGGCTCCACGGCGGCTGGGACCAGTTCTGCCCCAGCTGGTTGTACATGTCCGGCGGGGCGCCCACCTCGATGCCGGAGGCGAAGGCCTCGGGCTCGGACCAGACATCGGCGCCCTGGGCGTGGACGCCCACGGCCAGGTCGTCCATGATCCCCAGCGCCATGCCGGAGGCCTTGGCCTGCTCCTGGGCCCGCGCGAGCTGCTCGTCGACGATCCACTGGAGCCAGGCGTAGAAGTCGATGCGGTCGGTCAGGGCGCGGGCCTCGTTGGCCACGAAGGCCGAGGACGGGTCCTTGAGGTTCTCGGGCCAGTCGGCCATCTTGCCGTGCTTCTCGGTGAGCGCGCACCACAGGGCGAAGCGCTCCAGGCCCTCGCCCGCCTCGGCGCGGAAGCGCTCGAAGTCCCGGCGCCGGGAGCGCGAGCGCCCGGCGGAGAAGACGACCTCGAGGGCATCGCGCTTGAGCTTCCAGATGGTGTCCCGGTCGATCGGGTCGACGGTGCGGTTGGTCGCGGCGAGCTCCTCCAGGGACCACTGGATGAGCGAGCGGCGCGGCCCGGACAGGCGGGTCATCTCCGGGATGGCCTCGGGGCGGATGTAGATCGGGTTGACGAAGCGCCGGGTGACCGGGAGGTAGGGCGACGGCGTCATCTCCCCCGAGGGCTCGGCCGCGTGCAGGGGGTTGATGAGCAGGAAGTCCGCGCCCTCGTCGCCGAAGAAGGAGGCGAGCTCGGTGAGGTCGTCGGCATCCCCCATGCCCCAGGAGTCGGCCGAGCGCGCGGAGTAGAGCTGCGCCATGACGCCCCAGCCGCGCTCCCCCAGGCTCTCGGGGAGCTCAAGACGGTCAGGGGTCATCGCCAGCGCGGCCGTGGCGGTGGTGGCGGGGCGGCCCTCAGCGGCGTCGATCTCGGCCACGAGGGTGTGCCAGCCCAGCGGGAGGTCCCCGGGGATGCGGAACGAGGCGCGGCCGGTCAGAACGCCGTCGACCTCCCGCGGTCGCTCCCAGTCCTCGGCCTGCTCCAGCTCCACCGACCCCCCGGACTCCAGTTCGACGCGCGCCTTGACCGCGGCGCCGTCGGGGACGTGGACGGCCACAGGGGCCGCCCAGCCCTGCCGGCGCACGACCGTCGGCGGGAGGATGCGCCTCCAGGGGGCCAGCTCGGCATCGGCCAGCGAGTCCTTGATCTGGGCGTCGGTCGCCGCGGCGACACCGAGGGCGGCGAGCACCGCCACGAGGGTGGCGCGGGTGGGGGCGGCGCGGTTGCCGTGGTAGCCCCAGTACTCGGTGGAGACGCCGTGCATCTCCGCGAGGCGCTTGAGGTCCTCGCCCGCGGGCTCGTCAGAGGAGGTTCCAACGGGGGTCGACTCAGTCATGGGCAGTGCCGCCTGTTCTCGAGAGCGCTCTCACGCCGGGAGCGCTCGTGCGATGCCGTCGCGCTCTGGATGGATCGGGTGCGGACCCTCCCGCCGAGGTGACGCCGTAGTCAGTCGCGGTCGTAGGAACAGGATGGGCCCCGCGTGTTGCGGCAAGCCTTTCACAGTCGGCGCCGGAGTGCCAAAGCCGCCCACCGGCGCGTCGCGCCCGCGAGGGCCCGGGAGAGCCACGGACGGGGACGGCGATGGGGAAGCGGCCCGGACCGCCGCGCCGGGGCGGCCCTGCGACGGCCGCTGGCAGCTCAGAGCGACGCGATCTCGTCGGCGAGGGCGTCCGCCGTCGGGCCGACGACGACCTGCACAACAGTGCCGGAGCGGACCACGCCGAAGGCCCCTGTGGCCCTCAGCGCCTCCTCGTCGACCTTGTCCTGGTCGACCACCTCGACCCGGAGCCGGGTGATGCACGGCTCGAGGACCGTGATGTTCTCGCTGCCACCGAGGCCAGCGACAATGCTCTTCGCTGTCGCGCTCATCGCTACTCCTTCACTCGACCTTCATGCGCGGCCCGCACGTCGCCGTGCGGGAGTGACCGATACCTATTATCAGACTCCCCCGACCCCACCGAGCACGGCTCGCCACCATGTGACCTCCATCACTTTCTCGGGGACTGTGTCTCCTCCATGGGCGAAGACTCCTGCCAATCGTGATTCATGCTCCGGTTCCCCTCCCGCGAACGCGGCCAGGCGTGCACAATGGGCCCTACGACCGCCTCCATCACTGACGAGGAGCACTCATGGCGCTGTCCGACGCATCTCCCACTTCCCTGGCCGGTATCGGCGTGAGCCCCGGTCTCGTCGCCGGGCCAGTCGCCCGCATGGCACCGGGTATCCCCGAGCCCGAGGTCGCGGTCCTCGACGCCGCCCGCGACCTCGACAAGGAATGCGAGCGGATCGAGGCCGCGGCCCAGACCGTCAAGAAGGGCCTGGAGCTGTCCGCGGCGCAGGCCAAGGGCGAGGGGCGCACGCTCCTGGAGACGACGGCGCAGATGGCCGCCGACCCCACCCTCACCTCCTCCGCGCAGGCCATGGTCCGCGAGCGCAAGCTCGTGCCCGAGCGCGCCGTCTGGGAGGCCGCCGGTACCCTGTCCTCGATGCTCGAGTCACTCGGCGGCTACATGGCCGAGCGCACGCGCGACGTCGCCGACGTGCGAGACCGGATCGTCGCCGTCCTCACCGACTCCCCCATGCCCGGCATCCCCATGCTGCCCGAGCCCTTCATCCTCGTGGCCGAGGACCTGGCCCCGGCGGACACCGCGCTGCTCGACCCTGAGAAGGTCATCGCCTTCATCACCTCCGAGGGCGGCCCCACCTCGCACACCGCGATCCTCGCCCGTGCCCTGGGCATGCCCGCCATCGTGGGCACCGGCGCCGAGGTCGTCGACGCGCTCCACGACGGGGACATCGTCCTGGTGGACGGCACCAAGGGCGTCATCACGCTCAACCCCGACGAGGACGCGCTGCGCCGCGCCAAGGAGCTCGCCAGCCGCGTGCGCGTCTTCAACGGCGACGGCGCGACGAAGGACGGCCGCGAGGTCCAGCTGCTCGCCAACGTGGGCGACGCCGCGGGCGCCCGCAGCGCCGCGGAGGCGGGCGCCATGGGCGTGGGCCTGTTCCGCACGGAGTTCTGCTTCCTCGACCAGCCCGAGGAGCCCACCGTCGACGCGCAGGTCGAGGCCTACACCGGGGTCCTCGCCGCGTTCCCCGGCAAGAAGGTCGTCGTGCGGACCCTGGACGCCGGCGCGGACAAGCCCCTGCCGTTCCTCACCGACGCCACTGAGGCCAACCCCGCCCTCGGTGTGCGCGCCTACAGGACCACCCGCCGTGACCCCGACGTCCTGGAGCACCAGCTCGAGGCGCTGGCCAAGGCGGAGGCCGCCACGGACGCCAAGGTGTGGGTCATGGCCCCCATGATCTCCACGGCGGACGAGGCCAAGGCCTTCACGGACAAGGCCCGCTCCTACGGCCTCAAGACCGCGGGCATGATGATCGAGGTCCCCTCGGCCGCCCTCATGGCGGACAAGCTCTTCGAGCACGCCGACTTCGCGTCGGTGGGCACCAACGACCTGACCCAGTACGTCATGGCGGCAGACCGCCTCCTGTCCTCCCTGGCGGACCTGTCCACGGCATGGCAGCCGGCCGTGCTGCGCCTCATCAAGCAGGCCTGCGACGGCGCGGCCCCGCGCGGCCGCCCGGTGGGCGTGTGCGGCGAGGCCGCGGCCGACCCGGCCCTGGCCACCGTCCTCGTGGGCCTCGGCGTGGCTAGCCTGTCGATGACGGCCCGCGCCCTGCCGGATGTCGACGCCGTCATGAAGTCCGTGACCTTCGAGGAGTGCCAGGAGCTGGCGCGCATCGCCATCGACTCGGCCACCGCCGAGGACGCGCGCACGGCTGTGCGCGCCAAGCTGCCGATCCTGGAGGAGCTCGGCCTGTGACGACGCCGTATCCCGTCCCCTCTGCCAGCGAGGAGCCGCTCGGCTCACTCACCCGCATCCTGGCACTGGCGGAGGGCGACGGGATCGACTCGTTCCTCGGGGACTCGCTGCCCCATCTCTCAGGGCGCATCTACGGCGGCCAGGTCATCGCCCAGGGGCTCCTGGCGGCTGCCGCGACTCTTCCCGAGGCGGCCGATGAGAGCCTGCCGGTGCGCCTGCCGCACTCGCTCCACGCCTACTTCATCCGCGGCGGGGACCCCAAGCAGCCCGTCGTCTACGAGGTGGAGCGCCTTCACGACGGGCGCTCCTTCTCCCAGCGCCGCACCACCGCCCTCCAGGGGGGCCGCGCGATCCTGGCGATGATCTCCTCCTTCCAGATCGATCAGGAGGGCGCGCAGACCCAGGTCGCCGCGCCGTCGGTGCCCGGCCCGGACGAATTGGTGAGCGCCCTGGAGATCTTCCGGACGGTGGACGACCCCGCCGCCAAGTTCCTCGGGCGGACAGCCCCCTTCGATATCCGCCATGTCGAGGGCAATATCTACCTCAGCCCTGGCCCGGAGATCACCAACCGGCAGTGCCTGTGGCTGCGCTCGCGCGGGCGCATCCCGGCAGAGGCCTCCCAGACGGTGCACCGGGCGCTGCTGACCTACGTGTGCGACCAGGTGATGCTGGAGCCCGCGCTGCGCAGCCAGGGACTGAGCTGGCGCAGCGAGGGGATGAGCCTGGCCACGCTCGACCACGCCCAGTGGTTCCACCGGGACGTCGACGCCTCGGACTGGCTGCTGTTCGTCCAGGACTCCCCCACCTCGCAGGGCGGGCGCGCGGGGGCACGGGCAGAGGTCTTCGACTCCGCTGGCCGCCTCGTCTCCACGATCGCCCAGGAGGGCATGATCCGCATGCCCACAGCCACCTCGCGCGGCAGCGGAGACTGGGCCGTCCGCTTCGACGCCTGAGTCGCAGCCCCTCTCATTTCCTGCGGCGCTCCATCCTCTTGGCGCGCCTCCACGAGAGATACGCCAGGGCGAAGAGCACCCCTGCGACCACCACGCGCACGCCCAACGAGTCAGGCTCGCCATCGGGGTTGCTCTGAGCCCCCGTCTGCGGATCGAGGAGCCCCATGGCGCCAGCACCGGCGAGCATGACCATGATGACGTACCACACGCCAGGACGACTCCAGAACGATGCCCTCCTAGGGCAGTCGACGTTGCGCGGGGCAAGCATCATGGTGGATGTCGATAAGAGCATTCCCTGAGCAGCCGCGTTCACTGGCACCATGTGCGAGTCATCACGACTGATGAACAAGGCGACTCCCTGGGCATCTGCATGCGCCACGGCATCGGGCGCGAAGCCGGCGCGGGAGAAGACGATGCGGCGCTTGCCCGTCATAGGCGACGAGATCGTGAGGAAGCGCGCGATGTCCTCCAAGGTGGCGGGCGCAATCCCCGAGCGAACCTGGGCGACCGCTGTCACCGAGAGGACATCGATGCCGATGTCCGTCATCGGGTCCTGGATCGTAGCGTCCGGGAAACCGTGCGCCCTCATCCATACAGCGGCCGACTGTTCATAGGACGACATCTGTTCCCTCCCGCTTCAAGGCCCTCATCGCTGCGCGGGGCCGGGGAGAGCCTATGGCGCGGGTGCCTAGAGACCGCTCAGGAACGGCATCGTTACGGTTGCAGTCCGCGAGATGAAGCGGGCGTCGGTGACGCCGTTGGTGAGCGCGTGGACAAGGAGGCGCACGGAGGCCTCCAAGTAGCAGCGCTCCTGGTTCGCGCCGCGTCGACAGCGCCTCCAACCCCACCAGAGCACCCCCAGAGCGTCTGAAGCACCCCGCCACGGGGTGCTTCAGACGGTCTCCAGCCTCGGCTCAGTCGCGTGTGTTCGGCCTGCGGCCACCAACACGCTCGATCGCCTCGGACGCTCGAGCAAGCTCGGCGTCGCTCGGCTCAGTCGCGAGTCAGCTTCCGGTAGGTGACGCGGTGGGGGCGGGCGGCCTCGGGGCCGAGGCGCGCGACCTTGTTCTCCTCGTAGGAGGCGAAGTTCCCCTCGAACCAGTACCAGCTCGCCGGATTCTCCTCCGTGCCCTCCCAGGCCAGGATGTGGGTGGCGACGCGGTCGAGGAACCAGCGGTCGTGCGTGATGACGACGGCGCAGCCGGGGAACTCCAGGAGGGCGTTCTCCAGGGAACCCAGGGTCTCGACGTCGAGGTCGTTCGTGGGCTCGTCCAGGAGGATGAGGTTGCCGCCCTGCTTGAGGGTCAGCGCCAGGTTGAGGCGGTTGCGCTCGCCGCCGGAGAGGACGCCCGCGGGCTTCTGCTGGTCGGCGCCCTTGAAGCCGAAGGAGGCCACGTACGCGCGCGACGGCATCTCCACGTTGCCGACCTGGATGTAGTCCAGGCCGTCGGAGACGACCTCCCACAGGGTCTTCTTGGGGTCGATGCCGGCGCGGGACTGGTCGACGTAGGACAGCTTGACGGTCTGGCCGATCTTGAGGCTGCCGCCGTCGAGCTCCTCCAGGCCCACGATGGTCTTGAACAGCGTGGTCTTGCCGACGCCGTTGGGGCCGACGATGCCCACGATGCCGTTGCGCGGCAGGGTGAAGGACAGGTCGTCGATGAGGGTGCGGCCGTCGAAGCCCTTGTTGAGGTGGCTGGCCTCGAGGACCTGGTTGCCCAGGCGCGGGCCCGGCGGGATCTGGATCTCCTCGAAGTCGAGCTTGCGGGTGCGCTCGGCCTCGGCGGCCATCTCCTCGTAGCGGGCCAGGCGCGCCTTGGACTTGGCCTGGCGGCCCCGGGCCGACGAGCGCACCCACTCCAGCTCGGCCTTGAGGCGCTTGGCGAGCTTGGCGTCCTTCTTGCCCTGGACCTCCAGGCGCTTCTCCTTGGTCTCCAGGTAGGTGGAGTAGTTGCCCTCGTAGGGGTAGAGGTGGCCGCGGTCGACCTCGGCGATCCACTGGGCGACGTGGTCGAGGAAGTAGCGGTCGTGGGTGACGGCGATGACGGCGCCCGCGTAGTTCTTCAGGTGCTGCTCCAGCCACAGGACGGACTCGGCGTCGAGGTGGTTGGTGGGCTCGTCGAGGAGGAGCAGGTCGGGGGCCTCCAGGAGGAGCTTGCACAGGGCCACGCGGCGGCGCTCACCACCGGAGAGGTGCTTGACCTCGGCGTCCGGCGGCGGGCAGCGCAGCGCGTCCATGGCCTGCTCGAGCTGGGAGTCGAGGTCCCAGGCGTTCGCTGCGTCGATCTCGGTCTGGAGGGCGCCCATCTCCTCCATGAGGGCGTCGAAGTCGGCGTCCGGGTCCGCCATGGCGGCGGAAATCTCGTTGAAGCGGTCGAGCTTGCCCTTGATCTCGGCCACGCCCTCCTCGACGTTGCCCAGGACGGTCTTGTCCTCGTTGAGGGGAGGCTCCTGCATGAGGATGCCGACGCTGTAGCCGGGGCTGAGCCGCGCCTCGCCGTTGGAGGGCTGGTCGACGCCGGCCATGATCTTGAGGATCGAGGACTTGCCGGCGCCGTTGGGGCCGACCATGCCGATCTTGGCGCCGGGAAGGAAGGCCATGGTGACGTCGTCGAGGATGACCTTGTCGCCGTGCGCCTTGCGCGCCTTGATCATCTGGTAGATGTACTCAGCCACTGTGCGGTGCGCCTTTCGTCGAATGCGGGAGAGGTCTTCGCGCGCAGGCCGGGCCTGCCGGTGGTCCACCGGGGCCGACGGCGCGCGCCGCGGCCCAGCCTAGAGCAGTCCCCGCCCATCGGCGACGGCGCGGCGCATGACTCCGCGCACGCGGGCGGCCATCGGGCGGCTGGGGTCGGCCCGGGCCGACGGCGCCTCAGCGCCCGGGGGCGATGAGCAGGTGGATCTGCTCGATGAGCTGAGGGGTCTCGGCGGCCTTGATGCGCTCGGTGAGCGCGGCCTCGTCGTCGCCGGCCAGGACTGGGACCTCCACCTGGGCGATGATCTCGCCGGTGTCCACGCCGGCATCCACCCAGAACAGGGTGGCGCCGGCCCGCGTGGCCCCCGCCTCCAGGGCGTCGCGCACGGCGTGGGCGCCGGGGAAGTCGGGCAGCAGCGAGGGGTGGGTGTTGAGGACGCGGCCGCCGAAGCGGGCGAGGAAGGCCTCGCCCAGCAGGCGCATGAAACCGGCGCACACGACGAGATCCGGCACGTAGCCGCTGACCGACCGGGCCAGGGCCTCATCCCAGGAAGCGCGGTCAGGGTAGTCGGCCAGGGCCACGACCTCGGCAGGGATGCCGGCGGCGCGGGCGCGCTGGAGCCCCGCGCACTCCTTGTCCGCGACGACGCCGACGATGTCCGCCCCGTAGGAGGGGTCCCCGCAGGCCTCGATGAGGGCGGCGAGATTCGATCCGGTCCCCGACACGAGCACGACGAGGGCCGAGGGCTCGGCACCAGCGGAATCGGCGTCGTCCTCCCCCGGCGCCGCCTGCGCGGCTGGGGCGGGCGGAGCGTCATCGCGCCAGGCCTCCGGCTCGGCGCCATCCTCCGCCTGGTCATCCCATGGATCTGCCGGGGCGTCGTCGGCCTCGTCACCGGAGTCGTGGGCGACCCGGCGCTCGCGCAGGCCCTGCGCGGTGCTCCCGGCGGCCTGGCTGGCGGCGCTCACGCCGCGCTGCGTCATCCGGCGGGTCCAGGGGTGGAGGACGAGGGCGGCAGCGAGCAGGCCGAGCCCGATCTCGACGAGGCACAGGATAACGACGGAGGAGGTCGTCGGGCCGGCGTGCGCCATGCGGCCGGGCCCAATGGGGCCGGAGGCGCCCAGGCACAGGATCGCCATCCCGGCGGCAAGGAGGAGCGCCGCGCCGGCGGCGGCGGCGAGGGCACGACCCAGGCTCACGGCGGTCAGCTCGCGTCGGTGGCGCCAGCCGATGGCGATCGCGCCGAGGACGATGAGGAACGGCAGGAATCGAGCCGGTCCCCAGGTGCCGGCGGGGAGCGCCCCGAGGACGGGGAGGGACGGGACCGTGTCGGCGATGATCGTGCTGGGAGCGAAGACCGTCCCGCTCCCCACGCTGAACCCGGGGCCGAGGATCCAGGCGAGCGCCCAGATGAGGCCGGTGGGGATCCAGGCGGCCTGGAAGAGGATGAGCCCGGCTGAGGAGATGATGCCGCCACCGGCGATGGAGTCGTGGAGGAGGGAGATCCTCCCGGCGCCGGCGACGACGGCCGCCAGGACCGCCGCGAGGGAGAGCCCGAGCAGCCCGAGCGCGCAGTCGCGCGCCATGCCCAGGGCTGGGCCCGCCCAGTCGGGGCGCTCGCGCCACCACCGCTCCAGTGCCGGGATGCCGCGCCCCTGGGAGTGGAGCCGGGCGCCGATCACCACCGTCGCTAGGACGAGGAGGCCCGGCAGCGCGGGCCATGCCCCGCCACTGGGGGCCGCCAGGGCCAGGAGGATCGTCGCGGTGAGACCGGCCGAGGCGATGGCCACGCCCCCGGCGGCCGGGCCGGACAGGCTGGCCCGCCGTGCGGAGGAGCGCAGAAGCAGCGCTTGCAGGATGGTGACGCCCAGGAGTGGTAGGCCCAGGGCGCCGCCGGGTGAGCCCGCGTCGCCGAGGTGCCCGCCCATTCCCAGGGCCCACAGGCCCGTACCGGTGCGGATCGTGGAGCCCAGTGACAGAGCGGCCGCCGCGTCGAGGGGGCGTGAGGTCATCATGACGGCGGTGGTGGCGCCCACGACGACGAACCAGGCCAGGAGGACGGCCTCGATCCCTGCGCGCAGCGCGAAGGGCCAGTCGTCGGGCAGGGCGGCGCTGCGGCGCGGCGTCGGCCGGCGCTGGGCGGACCCGCTCACGCGCGCGCGCCCGAGCGCTCGTGGTGGATGCGGCGCGCGAGCTCGGCGGTCTGGCTCGGGGTTCGCCCCACGGCGACACCGGCGGCCTCGAGAGCTTCCTTCTTGGCGGCGGCGGTGCCCGCCGATCCCGAGACGATGGCGCCGGCGTGGCCCATCGTCTTGCCCTCGGGGGCGGTGAAGCCGGCGACGTAGGCGACGACCGGCTTCGTGACGCGCTCGGCGATGTAGGCGGCGGCGCGCTCCTCGGCGTCGCCCCCGATCTCCCCGATCATGACGATGAGCTCGGTGTCGGGGTCGGCCTCGAAGGCGGCGAGGGCGTCGATATGGGTGGTGCCGATGACGGGGTCCCCGCCGATGCCGATGCAGGTGGTGAAGCCGAGGTGGCGCAGCTCATGCATGAGCTGGTAGGTGAGGGTCCCGGACTTCGAGACCAGGCCGATCGGGCCGGGGCCCGTGATGTCCGGCGGCGTGATGCCCACGTTGGAGCGGCCGGGCGAGATGATGCCGGGGCAGTTGGGGCCGATGACGCGCGTCCCGTGGGCAGCGGCGTGGGCGCGAAACGCGACGGCGTCCGCCACGGGGATCCCCTCGGTGATGACGACGACGAGGCGCATCCCGGCGTCGACGGCCTCGATGACGGCGTCCTTGGCGAAGGCGGGGGGCACGAAGACCACGGAGACCTCGGCGCCGGTGGCCGCTTTGGCCTCGGCGACGCCGCCGTGGACGGGGACCTCGACGGTGCCGGTGGGCACGGCGGCGGCCCCCGGCCCGATGGGCTCGACCTCGAAGGCGACGGTGGTGCCGGCCTTGCGGGGGTTGACTCCGGCGGCCACCCGCGTGCCGGCGCAGAGCATGCGGCGGGTGTGCTTGCGGCCCTCGGAGCCGGTCATCCCCTGGACGATGACGCTGTCGGACTCGGTGAGGAAGACGCTCATGGCTCAGGCCTCCTGAGTGGTCGGGGCAGCGGCGGGCACAGCGGGCGCTGTGGGCGCGGCGGGGTCGGGCGGCACTGCTTGACCCGCCAGGGCGCCGCGGGAGACCTGCTCGGCGATGTCGGTGACGGCGTCGGCGGCGCCGTCCATGGTCTCCACGATGGTGACGCCGGGCAGGGAGGCCTGCCGGAGGATGCGGCGGCCGAGCTCGGCGTTGTTGCCGTCCAGGCGCACGACGATGGGCTTGGCGGGGCCGGTGAGGGCGCCCATCGCGGTCACGATGCCCTCGGCGACGGTGTCGCAGGAGGTGATACCGCCGAAGACGTTGACGAGGATGGCCCGCACCTGCTCATCGGAGGCCACGATGCCCAGGGCGGCGGCCATGGCCTCGGCCGACGAGCCGCCGCCCAGGTCGAGGAAGTTCGCGGGGCGCATGCCCCCGTGCCGCTCCCCCGCCCCGGCGACGACGTCGAGCGTGGACATGACCAGGCCCGCGCCGTTGCCGAGGACGCCGACCTCGCCGCTCAGGCGCACATAGTTGAGCCCGGCCTCCTTGGCCCGGGCCTCGAGGGGGTCGACGCTGGCGGCGTCGACGAGGGCCTCGTGCTCGGGGTGGCGGAAGCGGGCGTTGTCGTCGAGGGTGACCTTGCCGTCCAGGGCGATGATCCGCCCGTCGTCGGCCAGGACGAGGGGGTTGACCTCCACGAGGGTGGCGTCCTCGGCGACCATCACCTCCCAGAGGCGCTCGATGACGGCAGCGACGCCGTCGGCCATCCGCCCGGGCTCGAAGCCGGCGGCGGAGACGATCTGGCGCGCGGTCTGCTCGGTGAGGCCAGCCACCGGGTCGATGGGGACGCGCGCCAGGGCCTCGGGGCGCTCGGCGGCGAGGGTCTCGATGTCCATGCCGCCCTCGCGCGAGCACATGGCCAGGTACCCGCGCTCGGCGCGGTCCAGGAGGATCGAGAAGTAGTACTCCTCGGCGATGTCGGTCCCCTCGGAGATGAGGACGGAGCACACGGTGTGGCCCTTGATGTCCATGCCGAGGATCGTCTCGGCCCGCTCGGCGGCCTCCTCGGCGCTGCGGGCGAGCTTGACACCTCCGGCCTTGCCGCGCCCACCGGTCTTGACCTGGGCTTTGACGACGAGGAGCTCCGCACCGCCGCCCAGGAGGTCCTGCGCCGCGGCGCGCGCCTCCTCGGTGGTGGTGGCGACGATGCCGGGCAGGACGGGGACGCCGTGGCGGCGGAAGAGGTCCCGGGCCTGGTACTCGTAGAGGTCCATGAGGCGGTGTCCTTTCGCGCGGGTGTCGGCTCTCGTCGGGCGCGCCTGTCCCGGGCCCACCTGGGCCCTGGCCTGAGGGTATCGCGGGGCGGGGCGCTGGGGCCGAGGATCGCCCGCGAGTCCTTCAGACGCCGCGCGCGGAGGGGGGCGCCGCCCCAACGATGACGACGCCGCGTCATCGGTGTGACGCAGGCCCCTGCCGCGGGACACAATAGGGCTCGACCGGACTGGGCCGGACAGGACCGGGTCGCAGCCGGACCGCATGAGAGGGAGTCCCATGACCGCCGCAGGCAACGCCGCCCCGCACCAGTTGACCCCTGCCTCCGAGGATGAGGTGGTCGACGCCGTCGTCTCCGTGACCGGGGGGAGCGACGGCGCCGCGGCGCCCACGAGCCCCGCCGAGGAGCCGATCAGGGTCGGGGTGCTCACCTCGGGGGGCGACGCCCAGGGCATGAACGCCGCCGTGCGCGCCGCCGTGCGCACGCTACTGCGCCTGGGCGCCCAGCCCTTCGCCGTCATGGAGGGGTGGGCAGGGGCCGTCGCCGGCGGTGAGGGCATCCGGCCCCTGGAATGGGACTCGGTGGGCGCGATCCTCCACCGGGGAGGCACGATCATCGGCACCGCCCGCTCCGCGGACTTCCGCAAGCGCTCCGGGCAGCTCGACGCCGCCGCCAACCTCCTGGAGCACGGCATCGACCGGCTCATCGTCATCGGCGGCGACGGCTCTCTCACCGGCACCAACGAGTTCCGGAAGAACTGGCCGGACCTGGTGGCCGAGCTCGCCGAGACCGGGCGCATCAGCAAGCAGACCGCCCAGGCTCATCCGGCGCTCATGGTCGCCGGGATCGTCGGCTCGATCGACAACGACCTCGTCGGCGCGGATATGACGATCGGCACCGACTCCGCCCTGCACCGCATCCTGGAGGCCATCGACGACATCTCCTCCACCGCGGCCTCCCACCAGCGCACCTTCGTCGTGGAGGTCATGGGCCGCCACTGCGGCTACCTCGCGCTCATGGCGGCCGTGGCGGGCGGCTGCGACTACGTGCTCGTCCCCGAGATCCCGCCCGCCGAGGGCTGGGAGGAGGACATGTGCGCCAAGCTCTCCAAGGGCCGCCGGGCGGGGCGCCGCGAGTCGATGGTCATCGTCGCCGAGGGCGCCACCGACCGCTCCGGGAACCCGATCACCGCCGACGACGTCAAGCGCGTCCTGTCCGGGCGCCTCGGCGAGGACGCCCGGGTGACGATCCTCGGGCACGTCCAGCGGGGCGGCAAGCCCAGCGCCTACGACCGCTGGATGTCCACCCTGCTGGGATGCCAGGCGGCCCGCGAGGTCCTCCTGGCCTCCCCGGAGACGGTGCCGGTGATCGTCGTCGAGCGCCACAACCGCATCCGCTCCGTGCCGATGATGGAGCAGGTCGAGGCCACGCGGAAGGTCAAGGACCTGGTGGCCGCGGGCGACTGGGAGGGCGCCGTCGAGGCCCGCGGCCGCAGTTTCGGGGAGATGCTGCGGATCTTCGAGACGATGTCGACTCCCCCCGAGCCCGCCGATGCTGGGGCCGCCCCCTCCAAGAGGGTGGCGATCATCCATGCCGGAGGCCTCGCCCCGGGCATGAACACGGCGGCCCGCGCCGCTGTGCGCCTCGGCCTCGACCACGGCTTCACCATGCTGGGCGTGGCGGGAGGCTTCCCGGGCCTGCTCGACGGCGAGGTCCGCGAGCTCAGCTGGGACGACGTCGAGGGCTGGGTCGGCGACGGCGGTGCCGAGCTCGGCACGCGGCGGGAGGTCCCCGAGGTCGAGCAGCTCTACGCCCTGGGCCGGGCCATCGAGAAGCACGAGATCGACGCCCTGCTCGTCATCGGCGGCTACAACGCCTACCTGGCGGCGCACCGCCTGGTGACGGAGAAGGGCCGGTACCCCGCGTTCCAGATCCCGATCCTGTGCGTCCCGGCGTCAATCGACAACAACCTGCCCGGCTCCGAGCTGTCGATCGGCACGGACACGGCGCTCAACGCGACGATCAGCGCCCTGGACTCGATCAAGCAGTCGGCGGCGGCCTCGCACCGCTGCTTCGTGGCCGAGGTGATGGGCCGCAAGTGCGGGTACCTGTCCTTCATGAGCGGCCTGGCCACGGGCGCCGAGGGCGTCTACCTCCACGAGGGCGGCATCCGGTTGGCCCGCCTGGCCGAGGACTCCCGGCGGATGGTGGAGGCGTTCAAGAACGGGCGGAAGCTCCACCTGCTCATCCGCAACGAGCGGGCCAGCGAGTACTACACCACGGATGTGCTGGCGAAGATCTTCGCCGCTGAGGGCGTGGGCCTGTACGACGTGCGCGAGGCCGTCATCGGGCACCTCCAGCAGGGCGGGGACCCGACGGCCTTCGACCGGCTCATGGCCACCAAGCTCGTCGCGCACGCCCTCGACCTGCTCGCCGATCAGCTCGAGCGCGGCACGGACCACTCCAGCTACGTGGGCCTCACCGGCGGCCGGATCACCCACCACCGCCTGGAGCACATGGAGGACGACCTGGACATGGCCAACCGCCGCCCCCGCCATCAGTGGTGGCTGGGGATGCGCCCCGCCCTGGACCTCGTCTCCTCGGATCTGGGCCCGCTCGCCATCGCCGACGTCCCCGACTTCGGCGAGGCCGTGGACGCCGCCGCCACCGCCGAGGACTGACGCGCCCCGATCGCCGGCCCTGGCCCGTGCCACCGCGTATGCGCCCCGGCCGGGGCCGCGCGTCGGCGGGCGCTATCCTCACGGTGATGCCCCCCGCCTGTACGACTCCCCCTGAGGCCGCTCGTCATTCCCACCTGCCGACCGCTGCGAGGCTTGCCGTCGCGCTTGCCCTGGCCGGTGTGGCCGCGGGCCTCATCGGCATCGCCATGGCCTACCTGCTCGAGGGCTTCGAGTGGCTGTTCTACGGAGTCGCTGAGGGCTCTCTGCCCGAGCGCGTCGCCACCGCGCCCGCCTGGCGCCGGGTCGCCGCGCCCGCTGCCGGTGGCCTGCTCGCGGGCGCGCTGTGGTGGCGGGAGCGCTCCACCGGCGGCGTCGTGAGCGTCGAGCAGGTCGTCGCCGACGGCGGCGCGCCCGGCCCTGCCTCGCCATCGGGCCGCATGGGCGTGCTGCGCCCCTTCAGCGACGCCGTCCTGCAGGTCCTCACCGTCGGCGCGGGCAACTCGGTGGGACGCGAGGGGGCCCCGCGGCTCGCGGCCGGGGCGGTCGCGCTGCGCCTGGCGACGATGCTGCGGGTCGACCGCTCCTGGGTTCCGCCCCTCGTCGCCTCCGCAGCGGGCGCGGGGCTAGCCGCCATGTACAACGCGCCGCTGGGCGGGGCGGCCTACGCCGTCGAGATCGTCATGCTGACTGGGATGCGACGCCGCGGCGTCCTCCTCGCGGTGCCGCTGAGCGTCCTGGCCACGGTGGTCTCCTGGTGGCACTCGGGAGGCCGGGCGAGTCTGGCGATGCCCGCGGCCCCGCTGAGCGCGCAGACGCTCCTGGCCTGCCTCCTGGCGGCGCCCGTCGCGGCGCTCCTCGGCTGGTTTGCGTCACGGGCCTGGGCGTGGTGCAAGGCGCGCCGCCTGCCGGACACCTGGAGCCTGCCGCTGGCGATCGGCGGCGCCGGCCTGCTCACGGGCACGGCCTCCCTGTGGCTGGCCGTCCTTCCCGGCAATGGCCGCGACGCCTTCCAGGGAGCGCTCGACGCTCCCGGTGGCCGGGCGGCGCTGGTGGCGCTGCTCGGCGTCGTCGTGCTCAAGCCGCTCCTCACCGGGGCGACGCTCGGTGCGGGAGCCACCGGCGGCCTGCTGGCGCCGTCGTTCAGCCTGGGGGCGAGTGGAGGGGCGGCGGTCGCCGTCGCGCTGGGACTGGCAGGGATGTCCCCGAGCATTCCGGCGGCGGCCCTCGTGGGAGCCGGGGTGGCCCTCGCGGTCACCCAGCGCGCGCCCGTCTTCGGGGCGGTGTTCGTCTGGGAGCTCACCCACGGGCCCCTGTGGGTACTGCCGCTCCTGCTCGTGGCCTGTTGGGCGGCGGTGAGGATGATCGGCCGAAGCCGCGCGTAGAGGCCGCCACCGGTGAATACTGTGACCATGGACTCACATCGTGTCCCTGCCGGTCCTCATTCCTCCCCCGCCCAGGCCGCCGAGCCCGCCGACGCCGCCGGGATCGACCCCCGGGGCAGGCTCGTCGTGCGCTCCCATGAGGAGGTCAGGCGCATCGCGGCGGACACTGAGACCTACTCCAGTCACGTCTCGCGCTTCCTCCAAGTCCCCAACGGCCTCGACGGCGAGGAGCACCGCCGCGTCCGTGCCCTACTGGACCCGCTCTTCTCACCCGCGGAGATGGAGCGCCTGCGCCCGGTCCTGGAGCGCGTCGCCGCGGATCTGGTCAGCGAGCTCACCCCTGGCGCGCGGCTGTGCGCGGTGGAGGATCTGGGATCGGTCTACGCGGTGCGCGCCCAGTGCGCCTGGTTGGGATGGGATCCGGGCATCGAGGGCGAGTTGCTGGAGTGGATGCGGGACAACCATGAGGCGACGCGCTCGGGCGAGCTCGCCCGCACCGCGGAGGTCGCCTCCCGTTTCGAGGGCATCGTGCGCCGGCAGATCCGGGCGGCGCGCCAGTCCATCGCCCCGACGGTGACGGCCCGGCTGCTGGGACTGCGCTCGGGCGATGGGCGCGGCCTCAAGGAGGCGGAGGTCGTCTCGATCCTGCGCAACGTGACAGGCGGGGATCTGGGCTCGCTCGCCCTGTGCGCGGGGGTCCTGTGCCAGTGGCTCGCAGAGCGCCCCGAGCAGCAGGATGCCTGGCGCCCCCTCGACAACGGCGCCCTGGACGCCGCGATCGACGAGGTCCTGCGCATCGACGACCCCTTCACCTTCAACCGCCGCGCCGCCACCTGCCCGGTGGAGGTGGCGGGGCACCGCCTGGAGACCGGGGACCAGGTCGTGCTCGACTGGACGAGCGCGAACCGAGACCCGGGGGTCTTCAAGGACCCGGATGCCTTCGAGCCTGAGCGGAATGCCGCCAGCAACCTCGTCTACGGCGTCGGCCCGCACGTCTGCCCGGGCCGGCCTCTGGCGACGCTGGAGCTGCGGGTCCTTCTGCGCGCGCTCCTGGAGCGCTTCGCCCTCGCCCCGGGGCCCGAGGCGCCCGTGCGCGAGCAATGGCCGCTCGGCGGCTGGCAGACCGTCCCCCTCGCCCTGTCGGCGAGATAAACCCTCAGGCGTATGGCCGCAGTTGCTTGTCCGTAGTCCAGATGCCGACGGCGGACACGGGCCTCCCGGTCCGCTCGCAGTACTGCTGACGCTCGATGAGGATGCTGAGGTCGCCGCCGCCCATGGTCCTGTTCCCCGCGAGGTCGATCCACGACGCCCCTGTGCCGTCACCATTCAGGAAGGCCTGGAGGAAGGCCCCGTCCCACTGGACCTCGTCGAGCGCCCATGGGCTCTTGCCCCCAATAACCATCTCGAGGATGCTCGCGAATCGTTCCGCAGCCGCTCGACGGTCGCCGCTGGACTGGCAGATGTGGTTCCCCGCCTCGACGACCGCGGTGATGGGCAGGAGGAAGAGATGCCCGGCCTTCGTCCGCGCCGCGAGGTCTTGCAGTATCTCGCGTCTCTCCTCGCTATCCTTCGACAATGAGTTCGAACAGGCGAGCGGCGTGCGAGGGATGGAGGCCATTCTCAATCTCCTCAATGGCGAGGACGCGGACTGCAGGAGATTGCCCATTCCCCCCCCAACTCTCCCTGAGCGCTCTGGGGGGCGAAGAGGAGGGCAGCGGCGATGGCGAGGAATCTCAAGAGACCATCGCTCATCGACCGGGCATCTGTGCGAGCGGTCTCGGACTCCTTGAGCGCGAGCAGGACATCACGGCCGTCATCCGCCGTGACGAAGTCGAGTGATTGGACAGGGCACCCTGCGACTTCCCGGGCGAGCATCTCCATCCTGCCGAAAAGAATTGGGAATTCGGTTTTCATGAGATGCGCCAGGGCCGACAGGTTGGCCATATCCGGCTCGATCTCCCTGCGGCCCTGCGAGACATAGTCACGCATACTGGTCGCGTCCGCATTCAGGATCACCGCGCTCCGGAGCGTTTGAACAACGACGTCGGCGGCCTTGGCGCTCCGAGGATCACGGGAGATGAACTCAACTCCGCCCAGGAAAGACAGCGCAGTGCTGGATCTCGGCAACGTGAGCGCTTGCAAAGGCCCAACCGCGAGGATCAACTTCTCCGGGTCATCACTGGGTCGAGCTGTGAACAGGGAGGCCGCGCCCTGCTGGTCGGTGTCGCAGAGTCGGATCGTCTCACCCGAAACCCTCGGTTCCGGCTCGACCTCAACCTCGATGTCGTAGAGGTAGTCGACGGCGCCAGCCTCACCGTTCACGCGCACCGTGCACCCGAGGGCGAAGGAACTCTCACCATGCGGTGCCAGACCTCGCGATCCGCCCCGCACCGGTCCTCCCTCGCGACGGCGGCCATCGAGGCTATCGCGCAGACGCTCGGGCGTGGCCAGGCGCGACAGGACGTCCAGCGCGTCGAGGACATTCGACTTACCACTAGAGTTCCTGCCGGTGAGCAGGGTCATTTCCCCCAGGGGCACGACGGCATTCCGGAAGGACTTGAAGCGGGTGAGCCGCAGCTCAGTCAGGCGCGCTGTCTCCATGCACCCATGCTACGTGCGACTCTTTCCCCTCACAGGGTCCGGCGCAGGATGAGGGAGTCCCAGGCCTCCAAGCGGTCGGGGGCGCCCCGGCCGAGGACGCCCGCCTTGTCCGCGGGCAGGGAGGCGAAGAGCACGCGCTCGGCGTCGGCCCACTCGGAGAGGTCCAGGCCCTCGGCCGCGAGCCGTGCCCGCAGCGGGCCTCCCTCGGCAAGATCAAGGGGCGTGCGGCCATAGGCGGCCAGGAGGAGGAGCTGACGCGTGGCGCCGTCGGCGCCCTTCCAGGAGCGCAGGATCACCCAGGTGCCGGGGCTGGCGGCGTCGAGGAGCCGGAAGGTCCCCAAGGCCATCGCGGGCTCGGCGTGCCGCAGGGCGATCAGCGCGCGGTGGTGCTCGAAGACGCTGCCCGGCACCCCCACCTGAGTGGCCGCGTTGACCTCGTCGGCATTGGGGGCGATGGGGATCCAGGGCTCCCCCGTGGTGAAGCCGGCGCCGGGGCGCGGCTCCCACTGCACGGGGGTGCGGGCGTTGTCGCGGGAGTTGGTGCGCAGGCTGTCGAAGACGGCGGCGGGGTCATCGCCCGCGGCCACGCGCTCGTGGTAGTGGTTGAGGGACTCCAGGTCCCGGTAGGAGGCCAGTGAGGAGAAGACCGTGTTCGTCATGCCCAGCTCCTCGCCCTGGTAGACGTAGGGCGTACCGCGGTGCATGTGGAGGACAGAGGCGAGGGTCTTGGCGCTCATCGCCCGCAGCTCGGGGGCGTTATCCCCGAAGCGGGAGACCGCACGGGGCTGGTCGTGGTTGTCCCAGTAGTTCGAGTTCCAGCCGCGCTCCGTGAGCGAGCCGTCCGGCCCCTCCTCCGGGGCGAGGGCGCCCTGCCAGGAGGCGAGGTTCTTCTTGAGCGCCACATGGTCCACGGGGACGGGGTCGAACTTGCCGCCGGGCCCGTCGGCGAGCCCCACATGCTCGAACTGGAAGATCATGTCGAGCTCGCCCCGATCCGAGCCCGTGTAGAGGGGACCGTCGGACAGGCGCACCCCGGGGGTCTCCCCCACGGTGATGATGTGCCCGGGGCGGGGGGCGAGCACCTCCCGGTTCATCTCGGCCAGATACTCGTGGATCCTCGGCCCATTGGCGACGGCGTGGAAGCCGTCCCCGAACAGGTCCCCCGGCCCCTGGGCGCCGTCGGCCAGCGGGTAGGTCTTGGAGATGAGGTTGATGACGTCCATGCGGAAGCCGTCGACGCCGCGGTCCAGCCACCAGGTCATCATGTCGTAGACGGCGCGGCGCACCTCGGGGTTCTCCCAGTTGAGGTCCGGCTGCTTGCGGGAGAAGAGGTGGAGGTAGAACTCACCGGTCCCCTCGTCCCACTGCCAGGCGGGCCCGGAGAAGAACGAGCCCCAGTTGGTGGGCTCAGTGCCGGGCTGGCCGGGCTCGAGCCCTGGGACCTCGCGGGCGGGCCGCCAGATGTACCAGTCGCGCTTGGAACTGTCCTTGCCCGCGCGCGACTCGGCGAACCAGGGGTGCTCGTCGCTCGTGTGGTTGACGACGAGGTCCATGACGAGCCTCATGCCGCGGGCGTGCAGCCCGGCGATGAGCGCGTCGAGGTCGGCCAGCGTGCCGAAGGCGGGGTCGATGTCGTGGTAGTCGGAGATGTCGTAGCCGTTGTCGTCCTGCGGGGAGCGGTAGACGGGGCTGAGCCAGACGACGTCGACCCCCAGGGAATCGAGGTAGTCCAGCCGGGAGGTGATGCCGGGGATGTCCCCGACGCCGTCGCCGTTGGTGTCCTGGAAGGAGCGGGGGTAGATCTGGTAGACGACGGCGTGGCGCCACCAGTCGGCGTCGGTGCCGACATGCTGGGGCGAGGTGACGATCGAGGGGAAGCTCATAGAGCCGATTCTGCCGCGATCAGGGCAGAAGCGCAGCGTTTCGAGCAGCAGCGCGCAAGCGGATGAGCGGAGGGCCTCGGGGCGGCCTCCGCGTGAGGCGCTGCGGCGACGTCCGGGCGACTCCACGGGGAGTTGATGGGGAGTCCCCGTGGAGTTGGGGAGTCCCCGTGGAATCGGAGCATCCTTCCCATTTTCCGCCCCTCATCGTCTTCCTAGCCTTGAGGCATCCGCACCGCGCCAGGGAATCGAAGCCCCTCGCGCGCCCGTCTCCGAGGAGGATCCCATGAACCGCACCGCTGTCGATGAGCGCAGCAGCCAGCCCATTCCGTCGCGCCCCGCGCGCCGCCGCCACGCACTCATGGGCGTCGCGGTCATCACCGCGCTCAGCGCGGCGAGCCTGGGGGCCTGCAATATCGGTGGCAAGGACGAAGCCACCAGCACCACTGCCCAGGCACCGGCCGCCGATCCCGCCGTCGCCCAGGTCCTCGAGCTGACCGCCGCCAATGCCGGCGCGGATAAGCCGATCGACGTCTCCACCGAGCTCCCGAGCATCGACTCACGCACCACCACGGATGGCAAAACCCCGTTGACCGTCACGCTCAACGCCGTGACCGTGAGCGGATCCGTCACCACAGTGGTCTTCTCCGCGACAAATTCCGGGAACGGGGGGAGCAGCAACTGGCAGGTCGCTGACTTCTTCTCCGACGGCGAGTACAAATACCCCGTCGACTCCTCCGGCCATAAGTCCGAGGACAGCGTGAACGGCGACAACACCGACGGCGTCTACCTCACCGACACCACGAACCAGAAGGTCTACCGCGCCGCCTACGACACCGCCGGCGGCTGCCTGTGCTCCGGCAATCTCAACAGCGCGTTCGTCGACGACGGGCGGACGATGGTCCTCCAGACCTCCTTCGCTGCCCTGCCCGACGGCGTCACCACCGTGGATGTCGCGATCCCGGGCGCGGGGACCTTCAGCAATGTGACGGTGACACGATGAGCGCCATCGCCACAGCCCACCTAAGGCCGGCTCGCATGGCGGCCCTCGTCGTCGCCCTCGCCGGGGCTCTCGCGCTCGCTGGCGCTCTCGCCCTCGGGGGCGCCGCGAGCGCGGCCACCCCCACCCCAAGCGCCGACGACTCCTCGAAGTACTCGCCCCAGGCGTCGACCCTTCCCTCTCTCACCCAGGCGGCTCCCCCGGAGGCCGCGTCCACCGTCACGAATATCGCGGCCCCGGTGCTCGACTTCGCCCCGCCGGTCCTCGACTTCGTCGCACCGGTGGACAGCGCCGATGGCGCGGTGAGCACGAGTAAGGTCGGCAACACGACGACGGCGACGCTGTCCAACGACGTCACCTTCGACGTCGACTCCGCGACACTCACCCCGCGCGCCACCCAGGTGCTCGACTCGATCGTCTCCGGCTGGGGCGGTACTCCCCCATCCGAAGTCACCGTCGTGGGCCACACGGACTCGGTGGCCGATGACGCCCATAACCAGACCCTCTCCGAGCAGCGGGCCCAGGCCGTGGCCGACTACCTCACCTCGAAGTCCCCCGGGCTCAAGGTGACGGCCTCCGGCAAGGGGGAAACGGAACCGGCCGCCTCTGAGACCAAGGAGGACGGCTCTGTGTCCGAGGAGGGCAAGGCGGCAAACCGCAGGGTGGTGCTCACCTGGCAGCAGTAGGCCAGCAGTTGCCCTCCAGTAGCCGCGGCGGCTCATCGCACGAGTGGCGGCCCGGTCCCACCAGGGATCGGGCCGCCACTGGCTAGGCTCGCTCCCATGGCAGACACCCAGAGCACCCAGCCAGCCGGCGCCTCCGAGCGCTTCCCCGAGGCCGCCCCCTTCTTCGTCGGCGACGAGCGCACCAACCGCGAGCGCATGATCGCAGGCGACTGGTACGTGGCCGACGACCCGGAGAACTCCCGCATCTCCTCGGCCGCGCGCCGCGCCCTCCACCTCTACGAGGAGGCCTTCAACCTCGGCGAGCCGGGAGCCGAGGAGCACCTGCGCGCCGCCATCCCGGGCCTGGGGCGCGGCTGCAAGCTGCTGCCGCCGGTGCGCGTGGACTACGGGGACCGGATCACGGTGGGGGACGGGACCTTCGCGAATTACGGGCTCGTGGCCCTCGACGTCGCCGAGATCCGCATCGGCGCGCACTGCCAGATCGGGCCGGGCGTCCAGCTGCTCACCCCGGTCCACCCCCTGGAGCCCACCGCCCGCAAGGCGGGCCTGGAGGCGGCCGACCCGATCACCATCGGGGACAACGTGTGGCTGGGCGGCGGCGTCATCGTCTGCCCGGGGGTGACGATCGGCGAGGGCTGCGTGGTGGGCGCGGGCGCCGTCGTCGTCAAGGACCTGCCGGCCTACTCGCTGGCGGTCGGCAACCCCGCCCGCGTCATCCGCTCCCTCGACGACTCCACGTTCGCGCCGCGCCACTGAGGCACGTGCCGTGAGCAGCCGTCCGGCCCGCCTCCCATGTCGGGGAGGCGGGCCGGACGCCGTCTGAGCCGGGGATCAGGCGCTCACTGCTTGAGGCCGCCCGCGGCGAGCCCGGCGACGATCCGGCGCTGGAAGAGCAGCACCATGATGATCAGCGGGATCGTCATGATGACACCGGCGGCCATCTGGGATCCGAACGGGGTGTTGAACTGCGAGTCACCGGTGAACTTCGACAGCAGCACCGTGGCGGGCTGCATCGTCGGCTTGTTGATCATCGTGACGGCCACGAGGAACTCGTTCCAAGCGCCGATGAAGATGATGATCGCGGTGGTGAAGATGCCCGGCGCGGCGATCGGCAGGATGACCCTGCGGAAGGCCTGCCCGGGGGTGCAGCCGTCGACCATGGCGGACTGCTCGAGCTCCTGGGGCATCTGGCGGAAGAAGCTCGTCAGGTTCCACACCGCCAGGGGCAGTGAGAAGGACAGGTCGGGGACGATCATCGCCTGGTAGGTGTTGATCCAGCCCCAGTCGGTGAAGTTCTTCAGCAGCGGCACCATGATCGCCACGAGGGGGAACATGGAGGTCGCCAGCACGACGATGAGGAGGATCCCCTTGCCCCGGAAGTCGAGGCGGGCCAGGGCGTAGGAGGTGAAGGTGGCCACGGCCAGGGCGATGATCGTGACGACGATCGACACGATGAGGGAGTTGATGAGGCCCTGCCCGAAGTAGTTCCCCGAGGAGAAGACCGATTTGTAGTTCTCCAGCGAGGGGTGGGCGGGCCACCAGGAGTTGTCGAAGATCTCCGTGTCCGGGCGCAGGGAGGAGACGAGCATCCAGTAGAACGGCGCCAGGCAGTAGATGACGATGAGGACGATCCCGAAGGTCGAGGCGATCTCGCCCCAGGAGTGCTTCTTGCTCGGCCGCTCGATCGCGGGCGTGGTCGATGCGGTGGCGCTCATGAGTCGCTCCTCTCTGCGGCGGCCGACGCGGGTGCGGTGCGCTTGGGCAGGAAGGCCGAGGCCGGCAGTTTCCCGTCGCTCCTCTTCTTCTTGCGTTTCTTCTCAGGCCCCGTGCCCAGGTCCGCGTGGGTGATCTTGGTGAAGGCCAGTGCGAAGGCGAAGACGTAGAGGAAGAGGATGAGCGCGTAGACCGCGCCGGAGCCGTAGCGCAGGTTGGAGGCCTCGTCCTGGACGAGCATGGAGATGGTCTCGACGCTGTCCTTGCGGGGCCCGATGAGGATGTAGGGGAGGTCGAACATCCTGAGCGCGTCCAGGGCGCGGAAGAGGACGGCGACGGCGAGGGCCGGCTTGACCAGGGGAAGCGTGATCCGGGTGAAGCGCTGCCATGTGGTGGCGCCGTCGATCTTGGCCGCCTCGTAGACCTCGTCGGGGATGACCTGCAGGCCGGCCAGGGTGAGCAGCCCGATATAGGGGGCGGTCTTCCACACGTCGGTGATGATGATGGCCATCTTCGCCGTCAGGTCGCCGGAGGCCCACATGATGTGGTGGCCGAGGATGGCGTTGGCGACGCCGTTCTGGTTGAAGATCCAGGCCCACAGGATGGAGGACACGGCGGTCGGGATGGCCCAGGGCACGAGGATCGAGGCGCGCACGATGCCGCGCCCCTTCATGGCCCTGTGCATGATGATCGCCATAGCGACGCCCAGGAGCGTCTCGAGGACCACGGTGACGACGCCGAAGAGCGTGGTGTTGTAGACCGCGTTCCAGAAGCGGTCACCGGAGCCGGTGAAGATCTTCGTGTAGTTCTCTAATCCGACGAAGCGCTCGGCGTCGCCGAAGAATCCCGTCGACTTGTCCAGCTCGGGCGGAGCGAAGAAGGACTGGTAGAGGGACTGGATGACGGGGATGACGATGACGATTCCCAGGACGAGGATCGTCGGGGCGATGAGGAACCAGGCGAGGCGCGATTGCGCCCGGCTCGCCTTGGAGCGGTGCTTGAGCGCCGCCTGCAAATCCGTGCTCATAGGCTCTTCTCGTTTCCTTCTGAGTACTTGGTACGACTGCTGGATCGCGCTGGGCGCTCAGGACATGCTCTTGAGCGTCGCCTCCAAACCGGTGATCGCCGCCTCGGCGGTGGTCTGTCCCTTGATCGCCGGGTAGAAGGCGTCCTGGATCGCGGCGGTGACATCGCCGTAGTAGACGGCCTTGGGACGGCTCCTGGCCGAGTCGAGGGACTCCCGCAGGGTCGGCAGGAAGGGGAACGTCTTGAGCTGTTCCGGGTCCTCGTACAGGGAGGAGACGATCGGGGCCAGCGTCTGGGTCTCCAGGGCGTAGCGCTCGGAGTCCAAGGAGGTGAACCACTGGATGAACCGCAGCGCCGTGGCCTTGTTCTTCGAGTAGGCGGAGATCGCGCAGTTGTGGCCGCCGAGAGTGGGGACGAAATTCTTCCCGTCGATCGTCGGCAGGGGGGCGACGGCGAATTTGTCCGAGCCCAGGGACTCGGTGTCATTCTTGTACTGGTAGGCCCACTGGCGGTAGAAGAGCAGTTTGCCGGACTCGAAGGCGTTGCGGCCGTCCTCCTCCTTCCACTCCAGGGCCTCACTCGGGATGTAGCCGCCCGAGAAGGCGTCCATGAGGTTCTGGAGCCCGGCGATGGACTCCGGGGAGTTGATCGTGACCTCACCCTGCTCGTCGTAGAAGGAACCACCGGCGGTGTTGATGAACTCCGACGAGCAGCAGGTCAGCCCCTCGTACTTGGAGTACTGCCCGCCGAAGCCGCCGATGTCGGAGTGCCCCGGCAGGGCGCGCACGGCGTCGATCGCCTTCTTGATGCCCTCCCAGTCCTTGGGGGGCTCATTGATGCCCGCCTCGGCGAGGAGGTCCTTGCGGTAGTACATCATCGAGGAGTCGGTGGAGAAGGGCATCGCGAAGAGCTTGTCGCGGTAGATGCCGGTGTCCCAGACCGATTCGATGACGTCAGGGCTGGTGAGCTTCTCCTGGGGGAGCTCGATGATCCAGCGGTGCGCGGCGAACTCAGCGACCCACACGAGGTCCACCGAGATGACGTCGTAGGCGTCGGACTTCGTCTGGGCGTTGTTGATCATGGACTGGCGCTGCTGGTCCGCCTCGGAGGAGAGCTCGATGAGCGTGACCTCCTCGCCCGGGTTCTCAGCGTTCCACTGCTCGATCCTCTTCTTGACCATGCCACCGGAGTTGTCCTTGCCCTGGACCCAGGTGATCGGCCCCGTCCCGGTGATCTCAGTGCTGGCGCCGGCCCCTCCACTGCAGGCCGCCACGGCGGCGCCGGCCGCCGCCAGGGCTGACCCCTGGATGAATCGACGGCGGGGTAGCGAGCTCGTCATATGAGTCTCCTCCTTGAACCTCATCGGTGGCGGGGCGGCGAGCGCCCGCGCATCGTTCACAGACAGTGACGACTATGACCTACGCAACACTAGACCGGGCTGCTAGCGACTTCAGTCGCTCCAGCTTCACCCTTTTGTGATCTTCACCTCAACAGACATCTGACGTTTATGCTGGTGGTGGCCCATACGGGTGAGATGACGGCGGTCTCAGCGCCCGCTCGCGGTAGCCTCGCCATGACGCGCGCTCCTGGACGCGCGGCCGCTCAACTCAAGGAGGACCACTCGTGGCCCACGACCATTCCGGCGGCAAGGCCATCATCGCCGCGCTGTCCGCCAACGTCGGCATCGCCCTCACCAAGGCCGTCGCCTGGCTGCTCACCGGCTCGTCGTCGATGCTCGCCGAGTCGGTCCACTCCCTGGCGGACTCAGGGAACCAGGCGATCCTGCTCCTCGGCGGCAAGAGGGCCAAGAGAGCGGCGGACGAGCAGCACCAGTTCGGCTATGGGCGCTCCCGCTACCTGGCGGCCTTCATCGTCTCGATCGTCCTGTTCACCCTGGGCGGCCTGTTCGCCCTGTACGAGGCCTGGGAGAAGCTCAGCCACCCGCACGCCATCGACTCATGGAAGTGGGTGCCTGTGGCGGTCCTCGCGGTGTCGATCGGGCTGGAGGGCTTCAGCCTGCGCACCGCTCTGCACGAGGCCCACGGCGCGCGCGGCCAGCGCGGCCTGCTGGGCTACATCCGCGACTCCCGAGCACCAGAGATCCCCTTGGTCCTCCTGGAGGACATCGGCGCGCTCCTCGGCCTCGTCTTCGCCCTGGGCGGCGTGTCCATGACGCTGCTGACCGGGGACGGGCGATGGGACGCCGTCGGCTCAGCGGCGATCGGCCTGCTGCTCGTCGTCATCGCCATGTTCCTGGCCTTCGAGATGTCCTCCCTGCTGCTGGGAGAGTCGGCGACGCCGGAGCACCGCGACGCGATCCTCGCGGCCATCCCGGGCGGGGCGCTGGAGTCCGTGGTCTACCTGCGCACGATCCACACCGGGCCCGAGACGCTGCTCGTGGCGGCCAAGGTGGCTGTGCCTCTCGAGGCGGCGGGCGTGTCGATCGCCGAGTCGATCGACGCCGCCGAGGCCCGGGTGCGCGAGGCGCTGCCGGGGGTGTCCACGACGATCTTCCTCGAGCCCGACATCCGCCGGGCCTGAGCCGCGCCTCCCCCGGCCCCTACTCCAGCCTCAACTGCGCCGCGCGCCATCGAGCGCGCGGCGCAGTCTTCTTTCCCTCACCGGCGGGCGGGGAAGGGCTCCTCACTCGGCGCGCGTGAGCCGGCCCCGGCGATGAGCCATGACAAGCAGCGTGATCCCGGTGATGAGGCCGACGATGACTGTCACGAGTGATCCCTCCATGCCCATGGTCCCGCCGGTGAGGAGTTCCGGGCCGGACCATGAGGCCCGGGCGAGGCCCCTCGTGCCGTCGATGCCGGAGATGGTGGAGCCGAAGACCCCTCCCTGGACGGCGTTCCAGGCGATGTGTATCCCGATCGGCAGCCACAGGCGCCCCGTCAGGAGGTAGGCGCCGCCCAGGAGAAGACCGGCCTCCAAGGCAATCGCGATGATGCCGAGAGTGGTGGCGCCGGCGTTGAGGATATGGCTGGCGCCGAAAAGCGCGGAGATGATTCCCAGTGCCCATAGTGGGCCGACGAAGCCGGTCAGGATCCGTTGGAGCGTTCCCCGGACGAGGATCTCCTCGCCCACACCGGCGAGGATCCCGCTGCCCAGCCCGCCCAGGGCCCCGGTGTCCCAGCGGATATCGCTGGCCTGGTAGACGCCGAGAAGAGCGAGGATGCCCATGGAGATAGCGACGACCGCCGCGCCGAGTGCGAGCCCCTTGCCGATCTCGCGCAGGGCGCCGAGGGGCGCGAGCTCGGGGACGCCGTCGCGCCGGAGGCGCTGCATGGCTGCTCGATAGGCCACCAGGCAGACCAGTGCTGCAGCGATAGAGCCGGCCAGGAAGGCGACCGGGTGCGACAGGACCTCGGTGGGCGACGTGGATGAGAGCCGCCCTCCGCCGGTGGCGCCGATGCCGATCACCATGGTGAGGAGCAGCGCGATCTGGCCCAGAAGGTACGCGAGGAAGCCGAGGAGGAGCTGGAGCCCCCACAGTCGCATATCCGTTGACGAGTGCTGTCTCATCGCGCGTCTCATAGGGCCATTGTGGCCTGGGGCAAGGCGGGCGTCAGTCGTCCGTGGGGAGGAGATGCCCCGGAGGACGGGGCGCGGCGTCAGGCCTTGGCCAGGGGCGCCAGGCGCAGCATGAGGCGCTTGACGGCGCGCGCGCCGTCGATGGTGAACTCCACGCGGGCGACCTTCGATCGGCCCTGCCCCTCCAGGGCGACGACTGTGCCGACGCCGTAGGAGTCGTGGCGCACGGAGTCTCCCACGCGCAGGCCCTGGACCGCCGCGGGGAGCTCCTCCTCTCCCCCGCCGCTGGCGGCCTTCGCGCTGCCGTCGAGGCGGACCGGGGCGGATCCCTTCTTCTCAGCGGCCCGCTTGGCGGCGCGGTCCTTGGCGGTCTCCACGCGCCCGATCTTGCCGGTGCGCGCGGGGCGGGCACCGATCGGGGGCGCGAAATCGTCGTCGTCGGAGTGCCAGGAGCCCCGGGAGCGGGAACCCCTGTAGCCGCTGCCGCCGTCGCCCCAGCTGCTCCCCCAGCCGGTCCCGCCCCCGCGCAGGGCGTCCATGGAGGAGGCCAGGCGCTTCCAGTCCATGGTCTCGGGCGGGATGTCGTCGAGGAAGCGGGAGGCGGGCATGGCGCTCGTCTGCCCCCAGGCGGAGCGCACGGCGGCGCGGGTGACGTAGAGGCGCTCGCGCGCGCGGGTGAGGGCCACGTAGGCCAGGCGCCGCTCCTCGGCGAGCTCGGAGTCCTCAGCCAGCGCCCGGGAGTGCGGGAAGGTGCCGTCCTCCATACCGGTGACGAAGACGACCGGGAACTCCAGGCCCTTGGCGGTGTGGACGGTCATGAGGGTGATCTGGCCCTGCTCGGCGGCCTCGCGGGCCTGGGCGGCGGCCTCCTCGCCGGCGGCGTCCTCGGGCGAGGGGAGTTGGTCGGAGTCGGCGACGAGGCTGACGCGCTCGAGGAAGTCGGCGAGGGTGCCGTCGGGGTTCGCGGCTTGGAAGTCCGCCGCCACGGAGTGGAGCTCGGCGAGGTTCTCCACGCGGGTGGCGTCCTGCGGGTCGTCGGAGGCGCGCAGCTCGGCGAGGTAGCCGGAGGCGTCGAGGGCGGAGTCGAGGATGTCGGCGACGCCGTCGCCCGAGGCCTGCTGGTGGCGCAGGCCCTCGAGGAGCTCGTGGAAGCGGGTCACCTGGGTGCGGGCGCGGGTGGCCAGGCCCTCGACCTCCGGGGCCCCCTGCCCCTCGGCCTCGGTCAAGGCCGGGCGGGGCGCCCCGGCGGCGTCGGCGATGGCGTCGGAGAAGGAGACGCGGTGGCGGGCGCCGTGCTCGGCGAGCGCGGCCTCGGCCTTCTCCCCCAGGCCGCGCTTGGGGACGTTGAGGATGCGGCGCAGGGAGACGTCGTCGTCCGGGTTGTCGACCGCGCGCAGGTAGGCGATGGCGTCCTTGATCTCGCGCCGCTCGTAGAAGCGGGTGCCGCCGATGACCTTGTAGGGCTGGCCACCGCGGATGAAGACCTCCTCCAGGGCGCGGGACTGGGCGTTGGTGCGGTAGAAGATGGCGATATCGCGGGGGCGCACGCCGTGCTCATCGGCGAGGCGGTCGATCTCGGAGGAGATCCAGCGGGCCTCGTCGTGCTCGGAGTCGGCCACGTAGCCGGTGATGGGGGCGCCCGCCCCGGACTCGGTGAACAGCCGCTTCTCGCGGCGCCCGGAATTGCGGGCGATGACGGCGTTGGCGGCGTCGAGGATGTTCTGGGTGGAGCGGTAGTTCTGCTCCAGCAGGATGGTGCGGGCCGAGGGGTAGTCCTGCTCGAACTCCTCGATGTTGCGGATGGTGGCGCCGCGGAAGGCGTAGATGGACTGGTCGGAGTCCCCCACCACGGTGAGCTCGGCCGGGGGCAGGGCCGAGCCCGCGCCGGAGGTGCCGGGGCCGCCGACGAGTTCGCGCACGAGGACGTACTGGGCGTGGTTGGTGTCCTGGTACTCGTCGACGAGGATGTGGCGGAAGCGGCGCCGGTACATCTCCGCCACCGCGGGCTTGTCCTGGAGGAGCTGGACCGTGCGCATGATGAGATCGTCGAAGTCCAGGGCGTTGGCGGAGGCCAGGCGTGAGGCGTAGGCGGTGTAGACCTCGGCGAGGTAGCGCTCGAAGGGGTTGGTGGTCACCGCCTTCTCCGCGTACTCGGCGGGGGTGACGAGCTCGTTCTTGAGGTCGGAGATGCGGTGGGCGAAGGTCTTGGGGGTGAAGCGCTTGGGGTCGATGCCGAGCTCGCGCACGATGAGGGTGATGAGGCGCGTGGAGTCGGCGGCGTCGTAGATGGAGAAGGTGGAGCGCAGGCCGGCGGCCTCGTGCTCGCGGCGCAGGATGCGCACGCAGGCCGAGTGGAAGGTGGAGACCCACATGCGCCCCCCGGCGGGCCCGACGAGGGACGCCACGCGCTCGCGCATCTCGGCCGCGGCCTTGTTGGTGAAGGTGATCGCCAGGATCTCCCCGGGACGAGCCCGCCCGGTGGCGAGCAGATGGGCGATGCGGTGGGTGAGGACGCGGGTCTTGCCGCTCCCGGCGCCGGCGATGATGAGCAGGGGGGCTCCGGCGTGGGTGACGGCGGCGGCCTGGGCCGGGTTGAGACCGGTGACGAGCTCCTCGGGGCGGAGAGCGCCGGGGGAGTCCCAGGCTCCGGCGCCGTGGCCGCGGGGGTCGGCAGTGGCGGTCCCCTCGGCAGCGGCGCGGGCGCGGGCAGCATTCGCCTGCGCCCGGGCGACGAGATCGGAGACCTCCGCCTGGCGCTCCTCCCAGGTGGGGGCGACGGCGTCGGCATCCTCCGGCGGCGCGCTCTCCTCGGGCTCCGGGGCGCCGTCGTCCGGGGGCTCGACGCTGGCCCAGGAGTCGTCGTCCCAGCCGGAGGCGCTGGGGGCGAGCGAGGGCAGGGCGGCCTCCGCCGGGGGGCGGGCGGCGCCCGCCCCCGAGCCCGCCGCTGCGCCGGGCATGGTCAGGCCGGAGAAGAGGGTGTTCATCGCGTTGCTCATCGTGAGCCCAAGCCTAGGCCAGGGCGCTGACATGAATCGGGCTCGCCCACTGCGACAGCCCGAGGCGGTGGCGGCGCTCGGCGCCCCGGCCCCCTCTCTCCGCTGGCAGCGACGCGGCGGGGGCGGGACCGTGGTGGTCCCGCCCAGTCGCTGTTTTCAGATGCCGCGCGAGGCGGCGCGCATGACAATGCCGGCCGTCACGAGGCCGATGGCGAGAACGCCGAGGACTGTCGAGGCGCCCGTGTGGGCCAGGGAGCCGGGCTGGGAGGCGGCGGGGGCGGCGTCGGTCTTCGGAGCGGTGACGGTGACCGTGGCAGCCTGGGTGCCGCTGGCGGAACCGCTGTCCGTATTGCTGGGGTCCGCGGCGAAAGCAGGCGAGGCCACGAGGCCGAGCGAGAGCGCGACCGCGGCGCCACCGGCGGCAAGACGGGGAAGCTCGCTCATTCGGGAACCTTCGATTCAGGGAATAGAGGTGTCGGCATCCTACGGTCGCCCACGGCCTCCCCGGACCACTCGTGCCCCCACGGCTATCATTGATGCCAATCCGTCACCCGGCGCGCGCTGCTCGCGCTCCTCCCGCGCCTGACCGAGGCATCCCGGAACTACCGCTCCTCCCAGCGGTGACCGGCTCACCCGGCGCGCGGGCAGGGAGCGCGAGTACCTCGAGGACGCGCTCGCCTCGGACTGCGCCGCCGTCCTCGTCGCCCCGTTCACCCCTGACGCCATCTCCCTGCTGGATGAGGGCCGCTCAGGGACGCGCCCCCCCACTCGTGCTCATCGATGAGCCGGTGGCCGGGTCATCAGTGATGAGCGTGTCCGTGGACAACCGGGGTGGCGGGCGCATGGTGGCGGAGCACTTCGCGGCGCTGGGCCGCCGACGCGCGGCGGTGCTGGGGGCGCCCGAGGGCATGCCCACCTCGTCGGCGCGGATCGAGTCCTTCGTCCAGCGCGCCACCGAGCTCGGGCTGGGCGTTCCCGCGATCGGCACCGCCGAGCGGCGCACGGGCGACGCCGTCGACCAGGCCGTGCGCATGCTGGATGCCCACCCCGGTATCGACTGCTTCTTCGCCGGCGACGACCTCCTGGCCATCCACCTGCTGGGCGCGCTGGCGCGCCGGGGGCTGAGGGTGCCCGAGGATGTGGCCGTCTGCGGTTTCGACGATATCCCCTGGGCTGCCCTGGTCTCCCCGGCGCTCACCTCCGTGGCGCAGCCCGCGCGCGAGCTCGGCCGGCGGGCGGTCGCGGCCGTCCCCGGGCTCCTGGAGGGAGAGGAGCCCGGGGATCTTGTGCTGCCCGTCGAGCTCGTGGTGCGCGAGTCGACGGCGGGCACGGGGGTCGGCCGCCAGGGACCGGGCCGGCCGTGATCTGGCCCGCCTGGGGCACCGCGGCTCAGATGTCCTGGGGCTTCCAGCTCGCCGGGGCGACGGGCATGACCTCGCGGAGCAGGGCGACTGTGGCGGCGACGCCCTCGATGGCGTCGAGCAGGACGTCCTCGTGCTCGATGGACAGCACGCCGTCGTAGCCCGCGGCGCGCAGATCGGTCAGGAGGCGCCCCCAGAACTGGCGCCCGCCGGGGCGCCCCAGCCCGAGCGTCACGTAGTTCCAGGCGCGGTCGGCGGCGCGCTCGACTCCCTGGGTGTCCAGGAGGCCGTTGACGGCGGTGATCCGCTCGTTGATGCGGGCGTCCTTGGCGTGGACGTGGTGGATGGCTCCGGCCAGCGCGCTGGTCATGGCGCAGGGGTCGGCCCCCCATCCACATGGGGTGGGAGGGGTCGAGATTCGCTCCCACCGTCTTCCCCACGGCGTCCCGCAACCGAAGGAGGGTGGCCGCGTTGTAGACCAGCTGGGACCCGTGCATCTCGACGGCGAAGCGCACCCCGCGCTCCCGGCCGTACGCGGCCAGTTCCCGCCAGTAGGGGATGGCGACCTCGTTCCACTGGTAGTCCAGGATCGCCTGGGTCTCGGGCGGCCAGGATGTGGTGACCCAGTTGGGCGTGCTGTCCCCCGCCGCTCCCCCGGGCAGCCCGGACATGAGCACGACGGTTCCCACGCCCAGCATCTGCGCCAGGTCGACAGTGCGGTGGATGAGCTCATCGACCCGCTCGCCGATGACGGGGTGGAGCTGGTTGCCGTTGATGTTGAGGGCGCTGATGCGCAGCCCCCGCTCGGCGATGGCCCCGGTGAAGCGGTCGCGCGCGGCGGCGTCGGACGTCAGCCCGGCCAGGTCGAGGTGAGGAGCCGACGACCAGCCCCCGGTGGGCAGCTCGATGCTTGTGATGCCCAGGCCGGCGACGGCGTCGAGCATCTCCTCGAAGGGCAGGTGGGCGAGTGAGTCGGTGACGATCCCCAGTTCCATGTCAGGCCCTCCCGGCGAGAACGTCGTCGACCGCGGGCACGGCCACGCAGGCGCCGTCCTGCTCCATGGAGCGCACCACGGACTCGGCGAGCACGGTGGCGCGCAGGGCGTCGCGGGCGGTGGCGCCGCCCTCGGGCGGGCGGTGCTCCAGACTGGCCTCGACCCAGGCGGCGAGCTCGGCCCGGTAGGCGGCGGCGAAGCGCGGTCGCCAGTCGGCAGGGTAGGCCGAGCGCCGCGCGAGCTCGGTGGAGACGATGACCTCATCGGCCTCCACGAGCGCGGGAACGGGGGGCAGCTCGACGGAGGCGCGCTCGCAGACGAGCTCGCAGCGCACGTCGTAGCCGTACTGGGCATGGACCTGGAGCTCAACGGTGTGCAGGACTCCGGCGGCGTCGCGCAGGAGGAGGAACTGGGGGTCGTGGCGCTCCGAGATGAGGGAGGAGGCGCGCCCGGCGGTCCATTGGACCTCGACGACGTCGTGGCCGGAGAGCCAGGGGAGGATGTCGAGCTCGTGGACGGCCGAGTTGGTGACGGTGGCCGAGGAGTCCTGGCCCGGGTAGGCCTCGACGTTGCGGTGCACGGAGTGGGTCATGAGGAGCGCCCCGTCGGCCCCGGAGGCGAGGCGGTCGCGCAGGGCGAGGTAGCCGGGATCGAAGCGGCGCATGAAGCCGACCGTCATGAGCGGCGCGGGCAGGGCGTCATGGGCGCGCACCACCTCGACGGCCTCGGCGGCCGTGGGCACCAGCGGCTTCTCGCGCAGGACGGGCAGGCCCGCTTCGAGGCAGGCGAGGGCGAGAGGGGCGTGGGAGGGGTCCGCGTCGGCGATGGCGGCCAGGCGGGCGCCGCGCACGCCCCGGCCGAGGTTGTGGGCATGGTCGGAGCCCATGACCCCGGTGCCGATGATGCCGATGGAGAGCTACTCGCTCATGATTCCTCCTTGAATACCGGTGAGCGTGCGACGAGTGGCTGCGCACAGAAGCGTAAACGTTCACGCGCTTCCGCTGAAGAGGTTGATCACTCACCCTCCGCCACGTCGACCCGCCAAGCGGGCTTTCCACACGCGTCGGTCGGGAGCGTTCGCTTCACAGGTGCTTGAGGGCCTCGCGACAGCTGAGCGGGGACAGGCCGGGGTGGTCGGCGACGAAGGCGCGCACCCAGTCGCCGTCGGTGCGGGCGTAGTCGCGCAGCGCCCAGCCGATGGCCTTGCGGATGAAGAACTCGCCGTCGTCGATATTCGCCTCGATGACGCTGGTCAGGAGCGCCAGGTCGGTGTCCGCCTTGTGCTGGAGCTGGCAGATGATCGAGCTGCGGCGCACCCAGAGGTCGGGGTCGACGGCCCAGGCGCGCATGCGGGCGGCCGCAGCGGGGTGGGCGCGCACCACGAGGCCGACGGCATGGGAGGTCTCATCGACGAGGTCCCACCACTGGCCCGTGCGCAGGAAGTGCTCGTAGAGGGCGAGGGATTCCATGCGGGCGGCGTGCGGGGCCGAGTGCTTGGAGCGGACGATGGCCAAGGCGGCGTTGCGCTCCTCGCGGTGGGTGGCGCCGTCCCAGAGCTCGCGCAGCGCGGCCTCCCATGTGGCGGCCTCTCTCCAGAGATCCGGATAGCCGGCGGCGACGCTCTGGGCGATCTTGCGGGTCTTGGGCACGCCGACCCCGTGCATCGGCATCGTCGATTTGAGGTAGGCGCGTTCCTGCTCGGCGCGGGCCGGATCGCCTGCGGCGGCCAGGGCCTCGCGGAGGTCATGGATGAGTGCGCTGGCGCCCGTCTCGCCCGGTCTCAATCCTTGCTCCGAGCACATGCGGTGCGCGCCCATGGCCCGCATCGCTTCCTCAGTCTCCATTGTTTGAGCCATAGCGCTAGTGTTCCAGATCCGGCCCAACCTGGCAGCGCTCTACTCCCTCACCGCGTCTCGCGTCGAGCCGGCCCCTCACCGCCCCCGCTTGGGGCGCGCGGGGAGCGCGGCGGCAACCGCGGAGAGCAGCTCGCGCACATCGTCGGGGCTCTCGCGCAGCAGCTTCGGCGGGAGGAGCCAATGCTCCTTGGCCCCGGGGTACGGGCTGGCGGGACGGGTTAGCCGGGCCAGGAGGCGATCAGCGCTGGAGCGCTTGATATAGACGCCCCCATCCCCGACAATCCCCAGCGGCTTGTCGTCGAGGTAGACCGTCCACGCGCCGAACATGGCGCGCGCCCGGGCCTCGAGGGGCTCGAGGGCCTCAAGGAGCTCCTCGACAAGCGCCCTGTCAGCCGCCTTGGAGGCTTCCTTGGCCGCCGCCTCCGCCGCCCCGGCCCCGGAGGGGGCTCCCCCGTTCACGGCTCCGTCGCGTCCTCGGCGCTTGTCCTGCTCGGCACTCATGCCGGCCCTCCTTCCTCGCGCGCTCCTTGGCGTTCCCACAGTAGACGCGCGGAGCCGCGCGATCTTGGATGGAATGGACAGCCTCGACGTCTCCCTCGCGCGGGCAGCCGGCCCCTATGCCAGGATGATCGAGTGTTCACTGAGGCCTACCTGGGACCCGGGGCGGTGGTGTGGCGCTCCCAGAATGGAGCCCCCGCTGAGGTCCCGGCCGATGGCTGCGTCGACCTCATCGCCGATGGCGATGCCGTGTGGGTATGCGGCCCGCAGACCCGTTGGTTGCGCTCGTCCGAGACCGATGCGCAGGGGATGCTCGGGCTGAGGATGTCCGCGGGGACGGGGCTGCGCCTCTTACCAGAGTGCCTGCCAGCGCTGCGGGACCAGGTTGTCCACCTTGACTCTCTCGATTCCACGCTCTGCGGCTCCGCTCCCCTGCGCGATCTCATGCTGAGGGCGTGGGAGTCAGCGGAGCCGCGCGCCGAGCTCGCTCCCCTGACGCCATCGCTGGGAGACCCTGAGCCGTGGACGGTCCTCGTATCGAGGGCAGCGGATGCGGGCCTGGGAGCCACTGAGGTCGCTCTGCGATTGGAGTGCTCGGAGAGGACTCTGCGCCGTCGGATGCTGAGCGCCTTCGGCTATGGCTATGCGACCCTGCGGCAGATCCGGCGGGCCGAGCGCGCCCGGGCGCTCATCGCGGGCGGCATGGGGCTGGGCCGGGTGGCGGCAGACGCGGGTTACGCCGATCAGGCCCATATGTGCCGGGACTTCGCGCGCCTGGTGGGCGCGAGTCCGGCGCGGATCGCGGTTCGGCACGCTCAGAACGCGCTGCCCTCGTCCACTTCCACATGATTCCAACGTTTTCCAGAATCGATGAAGTGCTCGCAAGTCCTCGAATGCGCATCGGCGGCGCTGATGCACATGGGAGATTCTCAGCGCGTCGAGGGCCTGGAGCAGAACCTTGGAATCATGCGGCTTTCCGTCTTGGCGCGAGGCGCTGAGCGTGCCGATCCACTAGGTCTCCGCCCCGACCCCGTCCCCAAGCGTCCGGCGGGCACGAGCCCGGATCAGTGGGAGGGCAGGACGGCGAAGAGGTCGATGGCGTTGCCGTCGGGGTCCAGCACGGTGGCGTAGCGCTGGCCCCAGAAGGCGTCCCACGGCTCGACGGCCCCCTCGTAGCCAGCGGCGGTGAGCCTGGAGTAGAGGGAGTCGACCTCCTCGGGGCTCTCCTGGCGGAAGGCGAGGGCGATGCGGTGCCCGCCCTCGGCCGCGGCGTAGTCAGGGTGGAAGGAGCGGATGACATCCACTGTGTCCCAGGCGAGCGCGGTGTCGTCATCCAGGCGGGCGTCCACATGCGGCTCGGCCTCAGCCCCCTCGGGGATCGGCACACCGAGCGCGCGGTAGAAGGCGAGGGAGGCGGCCATGTCGCGGGTGACGATCCCGATGAATCCCAGTGTCAGTGCCATGGGGCGAGAGTAGCGGGAACAGCGGACCACGCCTTGGAAGGAACGGCCGGGGTGGAGGAGGCGACACGCCTAGAACGGCAGGCCGCGGTCTCACTCGCCGTAGTGGTGGCGGCAGGCGACGACGTGGATATCGCCAGCATCGTCGACGCGGTAGACGAGCCGGTGCTCATCAGTGATGCGTCTCGACCAGTAGCCAGACAACTGGAATCTCAGGGGCTCGGGCTTGCCGATCCCATCATGCCCCGACCGCTGTATGTCGCGCAGGAGGAGATTGATGCGCTTGAGCACCTTGCGGTCGTTCGCCTGCCACCACAGGTAGTCCTCCCACGCGGAGTCGTCCCATGCGAGGCCCACGTCAGTCGTCCTCGATGAGCTCGTGGTAAGTGTCCTGGCCAGTCCGGGACCGAGCGACCGACGCGAGAAGGCGCTTGGCATTGGCAGGGTTGCGCAGCAGGTAGTCGGTCTCCTTGAGGGACTGGTACTCGGCGAGGGAGACGATGACGGCGGGCTCCCGGCCAGCGCGCGTGATGACAACCTCCTCGCAATCGTCGACGACGGAATCGAGCACCTCCGCGTAGCGGGCGCGAGACTCGGTGTAGCTCATGGTCTTCATAGCGACAGGCCTCCTAGAGCGGAACGTACAGAAAAGTGTACGCCCCGCTGAGGCGCGCGCTCGCGGCGCAACACCCTCGAAAGACGCGAAAGAAGTCCCCGCACCACAACTACTTGTCAGTTTGGAAAGTACTTGCTACTCTCATGCCATGCGGACAACCGGCCCGCTCAGCAGATCCCCCCGGAGGCCACCATGCAGACCGCCACCCCGAACCCCAGTTGGACTACCCGCTTCGAGGGCCCAGCAGGGCGAGTGCTCATCGCCGTCGCCCTCATCTCCCTCCTCATCACCTCCATCATCGGCATGTTCCGAGAGGACCCCATGATGATCGCCATGCCCCTCATTGGCATCGTCCAGTTCCCGATGATCGCGATCATCGAGCGTCACACCCGCGCCCCCAAGGAGAAGGCATGAGCATGCGCCCCCAGCACCCCGAGGCCACTGACCCGACGCCGTCGGCAGGCATTGACGCCGAGCGCGCTCGTGAGCTCCTCGGCCAGGCGCACCAGGCCGATAGCGCCACGCGCGCAGGAGCTAGCCAGGCGCCCAGCGCGTTCCTCCTGGCCCTCGGCGCCCTGTGCTCCATGTCCGTGGTCGCCATGCACCTGCTCACCGGCACCGACCAGCACCTGGTCTGGTTGGTGATCGCGGTTTCCTTGGCCTGGATCATCATCCTCAGCGTCGCCATGTTCTCCTCCGTCCGGTACGTCAAAGCGGGCTTTGGCCGGCGCTGGGCGCGGACGATCATCGCCTGGGCCATCCTCTGGGGGATCACCATGATCGGCATGACCAGCATCTGGAAGGGCGAGCTCTGGTTCACCCTCACCTCGATCATCGCGCTGACCGCGCTGACCACGTGGGGCGCATGGCGAGAGGCCCGCCAATGAGCGCCGAGCCGCATCCCCGCCATCAGCTCAACGAGGCGCTCATGCATCCCGTGCGCTTCTCCCTCGTGGCCTCGCTCGCGGCCGCCGAGGAGATCGACTTCCCGACCCTGCGCGACATGCTCCAGGTCTCCGACTCCGTGCTGAGCCGCCAGGGCTCGCAGCTGGAATCACTGGGGCTGGTGGGCATTCGCAAGGGCTACGTCGGCAAGCGCCCCCGCACCTGGATGTCACTGACCAAGAGCGGCCGCCAGGAATGGAACGCACACCTTGCCGCCCTGCGCGCCATCGCCGGCGAGTGAGTCCGATGACAGCCCTGGTTCAGTCCCATAGGATTCCGCCATGCTCGACCTCGACTACGCCTTCCTCGCGGACTATGCCACGATCCAGAACGGCACCCTGACTGCGGTCGGCGCATCGCTGACCAGCCTAGAGGTTGACTCGCTCCCCTCCGTGGCGATGTTCTCCATCGCGGGCCGCCTGCGCTGCGATGAGCCAACGAGGAATGCTGTCAGCATGAGCCTGCGCATCATCGCGCCAGGTGACGAAGGCGCGTCCATCGAGGCGACGAACATCCTTGACGCCTCGGAGAGCACTCATCCCCCTTACCGAGGTCATCGCCGAGGCATCGTGTTCGCAGTGCAGGTGAGCTTGCCGCTTCTCACACCCGGCCTTCACCAGGTGGAGGTCGATCTTGAGGACACCGACGGGATCGACCGCGTGCTGCGTTTCGACGTGTCACAGCCGTCACCTGAGGACTGAAAGTGGCCATCTCCTTCGTCTGGTCCCACCATGGCTCGAGCCGAGCGCGTCAGCGCGGCATCAGCGATGAGGCCATCAGCGCCGCTCTCAACAACCCAGCCTTGACGATGCCCGGCAACGGCCCAGGACGATGGAAGTACGTTGGGCAACCGTCACCCGAAGGAGCACAGGTGACGGTGGTGGCGAGCGACCCTCCAGACGCGCATGGAACAGTCACAATCATCACGTGCTTCATCAAGGGCTGAATCGCCAACGGCTGATCGGCTACTGTGGCCCCCTACCCGAGGAGACACTGAGACCATGACCAACCGGAAGATCACGGTCGATCCCGCCGTCGGCACGTGCTACATCTCCCTGTCCACCAACCCCATCGTTCAGACCGACGAGTTCTCCGACGACGTGCTCGTCGACCTTGACGAGTACGGGGTCGCTGTCGGCATCGAGATCCTGCGCATGACGGCGGTCTTCCCCTTGACCGATCTGCGCAGCAAGCTGCACATCCACTCGCGCGACGAGTCGTTCCTGGCGTCGCTCCTACCGACGCTCAGCCACTCCCTGCGCTTCACTGCCGCTTCGGCGCCCGACGCCGAGGTGAAGGCACGTACTGCGGTCGATAGAGGAATGGTCTTCGTCTGACCCAACCGCCCCTCGCGCTCTGAGACCACATCGCAACTCTCTGCGGATTCCATCCAGGTCAGGAGACAGCCTGGCTCTCACGCTACGGAGATACACTCCCACGAGTGCACGGCGGACACCCCGCCGGCCTCGCAAAGGAGCCCCGCTTCGTGACTGCTCAGGCCTCTGGCCAGCCCGACCAATTGCATAGCACTCAAACCCACGTCATGGTCGTCCCATGACGTGGGTTTTTGTATGGAAACCGGGGTGTTTTGGCTGGTTTCGGCCAGATCTGGGACCCCACGGCGAGCTGAGCGGGCCGCGACGTGAGCCGGTCGAGGGGCGACGAGGTCGGTTGTTCCGACTTCGTCGCCCCTTTCGACTTCGTCGTCGGTGGTGGGCTCTGGCCCAGCGCGTTCGGCGCCTCCTATGACCTTCGTCTTTCCCTCCGTGCCCTCCACGTCATCGGTTGCTCGCCATCTCAGGATGCTGTCGAAGGGTGGGAGGCAGGTGGCGGTGGTGGTGAGCTGGTTGGTGTCTTGGTCTGGCACGAGGTAGTGTCAAGCCCCGGGTTTTGTGGGGGCTTGTTTGTCTGGTTCCGGCTAGCGCGGGTTGGCGGTGTCCGGGGTCTGGTGGCGCCGCCTCGGCGAGTCCGGCGCCGGCGTCGGTGTCGGTGGTGGGGGCCTGGAGGGCCCAGGCGGCCTCGTGCTCAACGGGCGTCTGCATGGAGATCGCCCAGTGGGGCCGGGCCGTGTTGTACCAGTGCACCCACCGCGCGGTGGCGATCTCGACGTCCTGGAGGTCCTTGAACAGCCCGTGGGGCTTGACCAGCTCGGCCTTGTACAGGCAGTTCAGGGCCTCGGCCATCGCGTTGTCGTAGGAGTCCCCCCTTGGATTCCACCGAGGCCACCGCCTGGCAGTCGTCCAGCGCGGTACTGCACGCCTCGGTCGCAGTGGTCGATGAGCCCACTCAGATCCATACCATCACGTTTGCGCTGGTAGACGGCCATCTCCAGGGCGTCGAGCGCCAGATCGGTCTTGAGACTGTCACTGGTGTGCCAGCCCACGATCCGCCGCGAGAAGACGCCCATGATGAACGCCGTGCACACCCACCCCTCCAGGGTGCGCACATAGGTGATATCCGCGACCCACAAGCGGTTCGCAGCGCTGGCCTCGAAACGGCGCTCCACGAGATCGGCGGGGCACTCCTGGCGGGGCGCCGAGATCGTGGTGCTGGGCTTCCTGGCGCGGCGCGCGCCCTGGATGCCCAGGATCCTCATCACCCGCTCGGTGGTGCACCGGGCGATATGCCCCAGGCCGTGCTCGGCAGCTCGCTCGGGACGGTTGAGCATGACGTGGATCTTGCGGGCCCCCAAGACCCCGTAATTGGCCTCGTGGACCCTGGTGATCTCGGCCTTGAGGGCCTCATCGCGCTGAGCCCTGGCACTGGGCGGCCGGCTCCGGGCGGCGCAGCCAGGTGGACGGGGCGATCCTGGCGGCCCGAGTCCGTCACGACCCCGCAGATCGGCCCGGGCCCCGAGCCCCCCTTGTTGTCCTCGATGAAAGCCACGAGGTCTGCTACCGGCGGCCCGGGCTCCGCCTGGGCGGACATACGCGCTCGCCTTGCGCAGGATCTCGTTCGCCCGCCTCAGCTCGCGCACCTCGCGCTCCAGGTCCTTGATGCGCTGAGCATCGGCCGTGGTGGCCCCAGGCCGCCCCCCAGCATCGACCTGAGCGGTCCGCACCCACGCGCGCACAGCCTCAAGATGGACGCCCAGCCCATCGGCGACCCTCCTTGATCGCGCCCCTGGCGCGCTCAGAATCCGCCACAGCCTCCCGAGCCAGCCTCGTGGCACGATCACGAAGCTCGATCGGATACTTCCTCTGCCCCATGACAGTGATCCCTTCCCCCTTGCATCACTGCCCCCATTAAACCCGGGACGCAACACTCATCGACGAGTACGACGGCACCGTCGGCACAGACCACACCGGCCACGAGTTCGTCACCGTGCTCGGCGAGGGCGCCACCTTCGACTCCGCGGCGCGCTCGCTGGTCACCGATCTGCAAACCCGCGGCTTGCGCATCCTCTGACTCGTCCCAGACCTGGTCACCCGCAGCGAGATCGCCGCACGCCTCGGAGTCACGCGCCAGGCCGTGCAGGCCTGGACCTCCGGCAAGCGCCAGAGCGGCTTCCCCCAGGCAATCAACCCCGTCGCTGGAGGCGCCTGGTCCTGGCACGACGTCTGGCACTGGGCCGTTGAGCACCACTACGCCGTTGACGACGGCGCGCACTACCCCAGCCAGGCCGAGACCGACATCATCAACGTGTGGATCACCGCCGTTCACGCGCCCAGTCGGGAGCTCGCCCCTAGCGCTTGACGACGCCTGGGAGCCACCGGTCGCGGCCCGCTATCCGCCCATCTAGAGGCTGAGCGCGGAGGCCACGATGGCGGCGACCAGCATGATGAGGATGACGACGGCGCTGATCTTGCCCGCCGGGTGGCCGAAGTTGATCGTCTCCCCCACACCCACCCGCTTGGGCACGAGGAAGGACGGGTCATCCGGCCTGTAGTAGAACATCCCCAGTTTCCAGTCGGCGTCGTCGTCATGCGACTGGGCACCGGTGGCGGGCGCCGCGGCCGACTGGGACTGCGCCCTGCGCGCCCCCACCACCAGCCAGGTGACGACGACGGCCAACGCCGCCACCTCGACCCACACGATGACCGGCGGCGCGCTCAGGCGGTCGGCGCCGATCACGATCGCGCTGGCGAGGCTCGCCGCGCCGATGACGATCGCGATGCACCCCACCCCCTTCCGGACGACGGCGTACACCGCCCTGCGCGCGGCCCGCGCGGCCAGCGGACTGCCGTCAGGGGGAGCCACGGCGCGCCGCCGCGACACGGCCAGCATCATCGCCGCGAGCAGGGCGATCAAGAGGATCGGCCACCCCGAGGGCAGCAGCACCGCCAGGAGGTTGCGCGCACCCCACCCGTCGGGAGGGCCACTGACGCTCCAGTGCCGCGGATAAGGATCGGGAAGGCGGTCGAACCGGACGAGCAGCCAGAGGGGCGCGGCCACGGCCATGAGGGCCGCTACCGCGTACAGGATCCACGCCGGCCGCGGATTGCCCGTCGGCCCGCTGACTGACGCGGACGTGCGCACCGGCTGGCCGGCGTACCACTGCCCCTGCTGCTTGGCGGCAACGATGCCGCGCCTGGCGACGGCGATCACGACGATGGATCGCACAACCACGCCGAGGATCGCGGGCCCGAACACGATGGAGGGATCACCCAGGAGCCCCGCCACGAGGCCTGCCACGGTGAGAGCTCCCACCCCCAGGCGGAACCTCCCGAGCGCTCGCCTCACCGCCGGATCCGTGATGCGCTCACGGGGAACGGAGACGCCGAGGGGGACCGTGGGCCGGGACATCGACGGCACCAGCGCTATCAACGCGCCAACGCCTACCACACATGCGAGGAGGACATACCTCATGATTGCACTCCTAACTCTTCTCCTTGGTCTGGTTGTTCCCGTTCAAGGTCGTGGATCGTGGTGGTGGTCCAGGCGAGGATCTGGTCAGGCTTGGCCCCCTGCGCGCGCGCCTCGGACAGAAGGGTGACGAGGCGGCTCTGCCAGTCGGCGACGAAGGCGGCGGACGGCCCCCGCCCATCGCGGTCGCGAGCGACGAAGGTGCCCGATTTCGAGTTCGAGGCCACAAGCCCCTCGGCGCGCAGCAGGTCGTAGGCCTTGACCACTGTGGCCGGGTTGATCGCGAAGGCGCGCGCCAGCGAGCGCACCGAGGCCAGCGGGTCGCCGCGCCGCAGCTCGCCAGCCGCGATCGCCTCCACGATGCGGTCACGAATCTGCTGGTAGAGCGGTGTCGGCGACAACGGATCCAGCGCGATGTCCATCAGACCCTCTCTGTATCATCTGTACTGGTAATAATGATACAGATCAGGTCGCGGCCGTCAAGGGCCCTGGCATCACGCAGGTGCTCGGATCGGGTCCGCTCAGCGCTGGGCGCGCAGGTAGCGGTCGCGGCCGGTGAGGTCCGTGCCGGTGGTGGCGCCCGTGAAGCCGGCCGCGAGCGCGGCCTCGCGCAGGGGCCTCCCCTGCCCGGCGTCGTGCTCCATGACGAGGACGCCGCCGGGGCGCAGCAACGCGGCGGCGCGGGAGACGATGGCGCGCGGAATCATCAGGCCGTCCTGTCCCCCGCCGTAGAGGGCGAGGTCAGGGTCGTGCGCCTCGGTCTCGGCGTCTTCCACCGCGCCCGCGGGCACATACGGCGGGTTGGCCACGACGACGTCGACCGTCCCATCGAGGCCGGCCAGGGTGGAGGGGTCGGTGGCGTCGGCGCGCAGGACCCTCACGCGCCCCGGGGCCAGGCACTCGCAGTTCTCGCACGCGAGGTCCGCGGCGGCAGCGTCGATCTCGACGGCGGTGACCCGCGCCGTCGGCGCCTCTGCGGCCACGGCGGCGGCGATCGCCCCCGAGCCCGCGCACAGGTCGACGACGAGGGGCGGCCTCCCCAATGCTGCGGCCGCACGCGCGGCCTCGATCGCGGCCCCCGCGACGACCTCGGTCTCGGGGCGGACGATGAACACGCCCGGCCGGCACACCAGTTCCAGCCCCCGGAACCACATGACCCCGGTGAGGTGCTGGAGCGGAACACGGGCCGCGCGCCCCTCGATCAGGCGCAGGAAAGCCCCTGCCTCTTCGGCGCTCGCGCCGTCGCACATGACCAGCGAGGTCCCCACCACGTGCTCCGCCAGCACTCGGGCATCGCTCTCAGGTGACGCGACTCCTGCTTCTTTCAAAGCCTGTCCGGCCTCGCGGACCAAGCAGCGCAGGGCATATCTGTCGAGCGGATCCCGGGGGGAATCGCCCCCTACGCCCAGCCTCACTCTTGGTCCCCGACGGCGGCCAGGCGCTCTGCCTCGTCGAGGGCAATGGCGGAGTCGATGACGGGCCCCAGGTCGCCGTCGAGGACGGCGTCGAGGTTGTAGGCCTTGTAGCCGGTGCGGTGGTCGGCGATGCGGTTCTCGGGGAAGTTGTAGGTGCGGATGCGCTCGGAGCGGTCGACGGTGCGCACCTGGGAGCGGCGGGCCTCGGCGGCCTCGGCGGCGGCTGCGGCGGCGCGCTCGGCGAGCAGGCGCGAGCGCAGGACCCGCAGGGCGGCCTCCTTGTTCTGCAGCTGCGATTTCTCGTTCTGCATGGACACGACGATGCCGGTGGGCAGGTGGGTGAGGCGCACTGCGGAGTCGGTGGTGTTGACGGACTGCCCGCCGGGCCCGGAGGAGCGGAAGACGTCGACGCGCAGGTCAGCGGGGTCGATCTCGAGCTCGCCGGGGTCGTCGGACTCGGGCATGACGAGGACGCCGGCGGCGGAGGTGTGGATGCGGCCCTGGCTCTCGGTGACGGGGACGCGCTGGACGCGGTGGACGCCGCCCTCGTACTTGAGGCGCGCCCAGACGCCGTCGGCGGGCTCGACGGCGCCGCGGGCCTTGATGGCCAGGCGCACGTCCTTGTAGCCGCCGAGGTCGGAGTCGGTGGAGTCCATGATGGAGACGCTCCAGCCCATGCGCTCGGCGTAGCGGGTGTACATGCGGGCGAGGTCGGCGGCGAAGAGCGCGGATTCCTCCCCGCCCTCCCCGGCCTTGACCTCGATGATGACGTCGCGGGCGTCGTCGGGGTCGCGGGGGACGAGGACCTGGCGCAGGCGCTCGGCGGCCTCGGCCTCGGCGGCCCCCAGGGCGGGGAGCTCGCCTGCGATCTCGGCGGCGAAGTCGGGGTCCGCGGCGGCGAGCTCGGTGGCGTCGTCGAGGTCGGCGCGGGCGGCGGCCCAGGCGCGGTGGGCGGCGACGACCTGCCCGAGCTCTGCGTAGCGCCGCCCGAGGCGGCGCATGGCGGCGGGGTCGGCGGCGGCGGGGCCGGCCATCTCGGCCTCCAGCTGGGCGTGCTCGGCGAGCAGCGGCTCGACGGCGCTGAAGTCCTCGCTCATGGTGGTCCTCTCGTGGGGCTCGAGCCAGCGGGCTGATCGATGGCGTCTACTGGAATGCGACGACGCCGGCGCCGGGCTCTCGGGGAGCCGGGCGCCGGCGTCGGGCAGGATGCTTACTTCTTGCGCTTGCCGTAGCGGGCCTCGAAGCGGGCGACGCGGCCGCCGGTGTCGAGGATCTTCTGCTTGCCCGTGTAGAACGGGTGGCAGGCGGAGCACACGTCGACGCGGATCTCACCGGAGGTGACGGTCGAGCGGGTCTCGAAGGTGTTGCCACAGGTGCACGTGACCGTGGTGGCCACGTACTCGGGGTGGATGCCCTGCTTCATAGGAGTCTCCTTAGCGATCAGAGGGCCCCGGGTCCCCCGCGGGCGCAGAGGTGAACCGGATACCGGGGGCGATTATGCCGTCGCGCCTCCCGCCAGCACAACGCGAGGCCCCGTGAGTCCGGGCACCCCTTGAGAGCGGCACGTCGGGAGGGCAATGCGCGAAGGATGCGCGAGCCGTGCAGGCGCGGGCGCGAGGGGGAAGGACCTTCGAGCGCCGCTCCCCCGCCTCACCAGGTGTCCATGTAGAAGGCGACGCGGGAGAAGTCCCCGGCAGCCAGATCCGCGGGCGTGATCCAGAAACTCGCCACCCCTCGATCCCACCACATGATGTGCTCGTCGGAGTCGACCTGGAGGAGGAGCACGGCGTCAGACTCGAGCCCGTGGTAGCCGGGCGGCTCCTGGACCTGGATGAGGCTGGGATATCCGCCTAGGCGGTGACCCTCGCCGCTGAAGGCGCCGGAGTCGGGGAAGCCGTCGGGGTAGATGTCCCAGCAGTCGTCGTGCGAGCTGATGGGGGCGTCCGGGAACTGTCGGTTGTAGGCGGGGACGAACACCTTGTCGAAGGCGCGCAGGCTCTGGCTCATGGGCTGACTGGTCGCGGTGATCTCCAGGGCGAAGGAGCGCGGGTCGAAGAAGGGCGAGTAGTCGCCAGCGTCGCGGTCGATGGGCCGGTAACGGGTGAGGACGTCCTCGTGGGTGACGGACTCGTCGATCACCGGGAAGTGGATGACGGCGGTGTCGCAGGCGTGCAGGTCGTCGTCATTCATGCCGTAGTCGTCGTACCGGTTGATCCAGAACTGGAGCATACCGTCGCCTGGCAGGAAGTCGTTAGCAGGCAGGTCCGCCAGGCGGAACTGCGCGAGGTGGGCGAGCTGGCCGTGGGGGCCGGTGGGCACGCCCGCCCCCGGCGGCAGGTACGGCACTCCTCCCAGTGCCGACGCCGTGTGGAACATCTTCCCCTCGCGGGCGGGCTCGTCGCCGCGCGGCAAGAACTGACGCCCTCGGCCCAGGCGGGCGCGCGCCGTCTCCCGCCTGGCTCGCCGAGCGATGGGCCGGTCCTCCTCTCCTTGAGGAGGACCGGCCCATCCGCTGTGCTGCGCGCCCCCTGAAGCCGGGGGCCGCGCCTCAGAGCGTCACTCGCCGTCGTCGGCGTCCGCCAGGGAGGTGCCCGACGGCGTCGTCTTCGAGATCACCATGAGGAACTCGGCGTTGGACTGGGTGTCCTTGAGCTTGGAGAGCACGAGCTCGAGGGCCTGCTGCTGCTCCAGGCCCGCGAAGAGGCGGCGCAGGCGCCACATGATCTTGAGCTGGGCCGGGTCGATGAGCAGCTCCTCGCGGCGCGTGCCCGAGGCGGCCACGTCCACGGCCGGGAAGATGCGCTTGTCCGCGAGCTGGCGGGAGAGCTTGAGCTCCATGTTGCCGGTGCCCTTGAACTCCTCGAAGATGACCTCGTCCATCTTCGAGCCGGTCTCCACCAGGGCGGTGGCCAGGATCGTCAGGCTCCCGCCGTTCTCCACGTTGCGCGCCGCGCCGAAGAAGCGCTTGGGCGGGTAGAGGGCCGCGGCGTCGACACCACCGGACAGGATGCGCCCGGACACGGGGGCCGCCAGGTTGTAGGCGCGGCCGAGGCGCGTGATGGAGTCCAGGAGCACGACGACGTCCTGGCCCAGCTCCACGAGGCGCTTGGCGCGCTCGATGGCGAGCTCGGCGACGATCGTGTGGTCCGAGGCGGGACGGTCGAAGGTGGAGGCGATGACCTCGCCCTTGACCGTGCGCTGCATATCGGTGACCTCCTCGGGGCGCTCGTCGACGAGCACGACCATGAGGTGGGCCTCCGGGTTGTTCACGGAGATGGCGTTGGCGATCTGCTGGAGGACGATCGTCTTACCGGCCTTGGGCGGGGAGACGATGAGCCCGCGCTGGCCCTTGCCGATCGGGGAGACGAGGTCGATGACTCGCGGGGTGACGGCCTTCGGCGTCGTCTCCAGGCGCAGCTGCTCCTGGGGGTAGAGGGGGGTCAGCTTGACGAACTCCGGACGGCGCTTCGAGCGCTCGGGGTCCATGCCGTTGATCGTCTCCACGGAGACCAGCGGGTTGTACTTCACGCGGTTGGCGCGGTTCTGCCGACGGTTCTGGCGCCCGCCGTGGCCGCCGCCGAACTGCGCGGACTCGCCGCCCTCGCGGACCCAGCCGGAGACGGCGTCGCCCGGGCGCAGGCCATACTCCTTGACCTGGGCGGCCGAGACGTAGACGTCCTTCGGGCCGGGGAGGTAGCCGGAGGTGCGCAGGTAGGCGCGATTCGGGTCGGAGGCGTCGAGGATGCCCGCCACGGGGAGCAGGACCTCGTCCTCGCGGGGGGCGCGCTGCTTGCCCTGCTGGTTGCCACGGTTGTCACGGTTATCGCCGTCGTCCTCGTAGCGGTCGCGACCGCGCTTGCGGCCACGGCGACGGCGCCCGGAGCGGCCCTCCTCCTCGCCGTCACGACCCTCCCGCTCGGAGCGGCCCTCACAGCGGCCGCGCTCGGCGGGCTCGACGGCGGCGGTGCCGGTGGCGTCGGCCAGATCGCGCATGAGCGCGGCCTTGGCGTCGAGGTGGTCCTCGGGGGCGTCGGCGGGGCGCTGGTCCCGCTCGGTGCGGCGGCGGCGCGAGCCCTCCTCAGAGTGGTCGGCACGGTCGGCGCGATCCGAGCGGTCGGCCCGCTCGGCGCGCTCGCGGCGGGGGCGGCGCTCGCCATCGGAGCCCTGGGAGGGGGCTTCCTCGCCCCCACGCTCGGAGCGGGAGGGGAGGTCGAGCTCAAGGGAGGCGGGGGCGTCGCCCGGGGCGCCAGCGGCAGCGGTGGCGCGGCGACGGCGCGGGCGGGAGGCACCCTGCGAGGGGGCCTCGGCGGGGGCATGGGCCCGCTCGGGGGCGCTGGTGGGCTCGGGGGCGGCGCCGTCCTTGGCGCTGGGAGCGGTGGACGCTTGCGCCGCGGGGGCTCCGCCGTCGCGGATCGCGGCGACGAGCTCGCTCTTGCGCATACGGGAGGTGCCCTTGAGGCCCATCGAGGAGGCGAGCTGCTGCAGCTCGGCCAGGCGCATTGCAGTCAGGGCGGGGGCGCTGGAAGTCTCAGTCACGAGTGTCCTCATGGTGTGGCGCGCGCGATGACTGCGCGCGGATGGGGAAGGATCCCGGATTCATTCACGGGAGAAGTGCTGCACTGCGCGGTGCCAGGGTGTTCCCTCGGTCCGGTGGTTCAGTGCTGGCGGCGGGGCTGGCTGCGTCGCCACGGGGAGGCGCTATGGCTCGGCCGCTGCACGCAGCATAGCAGGGATTGGCGCCCGCCCCCAGTGCGGGCCGCCAACACGCGGCGGGCCGCGACCGTGGGGACTCCCCGCTTCCGCGCCCTCGGCCCGCACAAACTGTCTCGCCCCGCTCCCGCGGTCTCATCCTCGCAGTTTGAGGGCGCAAGAGCGGGGTGAGGGCGCAAGGGCGGGATGAGGGCGCAAGAGCGGGGCGGGGGAGCTCAGGCCGCGGGGCCGGTGCCGCCCGGGCCCTCCCCACCGCCCGGGCCCTCCCCGCCGCGCGGCCGCCCCGGCAGGAGGTCGGTCATCGGGGTGAAATCGGCGAGCGCGTCCACCGGGGCCTGACGGCTCAGGCGCGTCATGAGCTCGGCGAGCTCAGCGCCCGCCCGGGCGACCCGGTCGGCCAGGGGCGCCTCGCGGTGGGCGCCGTCGCCGTCGGAGCCCTCGGCCCACGCGGCGCCGAAGTCCTCGCTGGCGGCGAAGACCGCGAGCGTCGTCGGGCGCGCCTTGAGGTAGGTGAACAGGGGCCGCAGAGCCATCTCGGTGACGAGGCTGTGGCGCGCCGTGCCGGCCGTGGCGCCCATGAGCACGGGGGCGTCGCGCAGGGCGCCGTCGGGGATGACGTCGAAGAACCCCTTGAACAGGCCCGTGTAGGAGCCCTGGAAGACGGGGCTGACCGCGATGACGCCGTCGGCGCTGGACAGCGAGTCGATGGCGGCCTGGAGGCTCTCGCCGATCGGGCCGCCGACGCCGGCCAGGGCGATCTCGGCCGCGAGCGGGCGCAGGGCGATGACCTCGGTGGTGGCCAGGCGCGCCTGCGATTCCAGGGCGGCGCGGGTGGCCTCCACGAGGCGGTCGGCGAGCATCGCGGAGGTCGACGGCGTTCCCAGGCCCGCGTGGACGGCGACGATCCGGGGGATGCGGTCCATCTGGGTGTGCTCGTAGGCGTCGGCCATCTCGCCGTAGTCCCCGGCGAGGGTGGGCCGGAGCGCGCTGCGGTCCTGCGGGATGTGGCGCTGCGGGCTCTGGTCCCGCGGGCCCAGTCTCTGCTCATCCATGTCAGATCCTCACCTTCCGGCCCGTCAGCGGGTCGAAGTCGTTGACCAGCTCGAAGGGCTCCTCGGCCGGGGGCTGCCCGCCGGTGAGAGTGGCCTCGTGGCGGGGGTGAAGCGGGGCGTCGGGGACGCCGTCGGGGCGCGAGCCCTCGAGCTCGGCGCGCAGGGCGGGGACGATCTGGGTGCCCAGGATCTCGAGCTGCTCCATGACCACCGAGTGCGGGGCGCCCCCGGCGTCGATGAGGAAGCCCTGGCGCTGGTAGTCGCCAACGGCGTCGCGGTAGGTGAGGTAGCGCTCGACGATCTGCTCGGGCGTGCCGACCGTCAAGGGCGTGTGGGCGGTCATGTCCTCCAGGGAGGCGCCCTGGTAGACGTAGCTGGAGCGGAAGTAGGGGGTGTAGCGCTCGACGGCCTTGGCCTCGGACTCCGCGGCGAAGAACTGGCCGCCGAGCCCGACGATCGCGTGCTCGGCCTTGCCGTGGCCGTAGTGCTCGAAGCGCTGGCGGTAGAGATCGACCATCCGCTTGGTGTGGTCGAGGGGCCAGAAGATGTTGTTGTGGAAGTAGCCGTCGCCGTAGTAGGCGGCCTGCTCGGCGATCTGGGGCGAGCGGATGGAGCCGTGCCAGACGAAGGGGGCGGCGCCGTCGAGAGGGCGGGGCATGGAGGTGAAGTCCGTCAGGGGCGTGCGGAACTCGCCCTCCCAGTCCACGTTGGTCTCGCGCCACAAGCGGCGCAGGAGGTCGTAGTTCTCGACGGCGAGCGAGATGCCCTTGCGGATGTCCTTGCCGAACCAGGGGTAGACGGGGCCGGTGTTGCCCCGCCCCATCATGAGGTCGACGCGGCCGTCGGCGACGTGCTGGAGGTAGGCGTACTCCTCGGCCAGACGGACCGGGTCGTTGGTGGTGATGAGGGTGGTGGCGGTGGACAGCAGGAGGCGGGAGGTGCGCGCGGCGATGGTGCCCAGCAGCGTCACCGGGGAGGAGGGGACGAAGGGCGGATTGTGGTGCTCGCCGGTGCCGAAGAAGTCGAGGCCGAGCTGCTCAGCGGCCACGGCCATCTCGATCGTGTTCTTGATGCGCTCGTGCTCGCTGGGGGCGCGGCCGGTGGCGGGGTCGGCGACGATGTCCCCGACGGTGAAGATGCCGAAGTGCATCCGGTTGCGGGGCGCGGGGGCCTGGGCCGGAGAGGCGGGGGCCTGGGCCGGAGAGGCGGGGGCCTGGCTGCCGGCGGCGGTTGTGGCGGGCGCCGCGCCCGGGGTGGTCTGCGCGCTGCTCATGGCGCTGTCCTTTCGTGGCTCTCACGCCTGTGCGTGATGCCCCGACTCTAACCGATTTAGTTGATGATGCAACTATCTGTGTGTGGCTCGTCGATCACAGCCCGGAAGAGCGCGCGCGAACCGGTCTCGCGGTGCTGTTCGCCCGGTTTCGCCGTGCCGTTCGCCCGGTCTCGATCACAGGAGGCGGGCGCCCTCGGTGTCGATGCCGGGGATGAGGACCTGCCAGCCGTGCTGCTCCAGGGTGAAGCGGGTCTGGTCGGCCAGGCGCGCCAGCACGAGGACGGTGGGGCCGGCCCCGGAGATGACCGCCGGGTAGCCCTGCTCGCGCAGGGAGTCCATGACGGCCATGGACCCGGGCAGGACATCGCGGCGGTACTCCTGGTGGAGGCGGTCCTCGGTGCCGGCCATGAGCAGGTCGGGGCGCCCGGCGAGCGCGAGCATGAGGACGGCGGCCCGGGAGGTGTTGAACAGGGCGTCGGCGCGGGGCACGGCGTCGGGCAGGACGCGGCGGGCCTCCTCGGTGGACAGGCGCGTGGCCGGGGGCGGCACGAGGATCGTCACGGGCAGGGAGCCGTCCACGGGCATGGGGGCGGAGCGGGGGGTGCCGTCGGCCTCGATCCAGGCGACGGTGGCGCCGCCGTAGACGGCGGGGGCGACGTTGTCGGGATGCCCCTCGAAGCTGGTGGCCAGGGAGAAGACGGCGTCCAGGGGCAGGGCCCCGGGGTCGGAGAGCAGGCCCCGGGCGAGCATGAGCCCGGCGACGGCGGCGCTGGCCGATGAGCCGAGCCCCCCTCCGTGGGGGATGCGGTTGACGCAGCGCATCTCGAAGCCGGCCTGGGGAGCGCCCGCGGCATCGAGCCCGGCCCGGAGCGCCCGCACGACGAGGTTGTCGTCATCGGTGGGGACGATGCCCTCCCCCACGCCCTCGACGATGACGCTCGTCTCGCCGATGATGGGGCGGACACTGACCTCGTCGTAGAAGCGGAAGGCCATGCCAAAGGAGTCGAAGCCGGGCCCCATGTTGGCGGTGGTGGCGGGGACGCGGACGCGCGCCTCCTCGTGGGCGATGCGCATGGTCACTCCCCCTCGACGCGCAGGACGGAGACGACCTCGCGGACCTGGTCCATGCCGCGCAGCGCGTCGACGGCCTGGTCGAGGTGGAGGACCGCGGCGGGGTGGGTGACGACCGTGACGAGGGGCTCGGCGTCGTCGGAGACGTAGGAGGCCTGGCGCACGGAGTTGATGGAGATGCCGTGGTCGGCCATGGCCTGCATGATCGCGGCGAGCGTGCCGGGGGCGTCGACAGCGCGCAACTGGATCTGGTAGCGGGTGAGCGCTGACTCGGGGCCGAGGATCGGCAGGTCGGCGTAGGCGAGCTCGCGGGGGGCCTCTCCCCCGCCGACGCGGTGGAAGGCGGCGGCGACGACGTCGGAGAGGACGGCGGAGGCGGTGGGGGCGCCGCCCGCGCCCTGCCCGTAGAACATGAGGCGGCCGGCGGACTCGGCCTCGACGAGCACGGCGTTGAAGGCGCCGTGGACGGAGGCCAGGGGGTGGGCCTCGGGGACGAGGGCGGGGTGGACGCGCACGGAGACGCCGTTGGCGTGGTCGTCCTCGCGGCGCTGGGCGACGGCCAGGAGCTTGATCTCGCAGCCCGAGGCGTGGGCCTCGCGGATGTCGTCGGCGGTGATGGAGCGGATGCCGGTGACGTCGACGTCGTCGATGCCCACCCTCGTGTGGAAGGCGAGGGAGGCGATGATGGCGCATTTGGCGGCGGCGTCCAGGCCGTCGACGTCGGCGGTGGGGTCGGCCTCGGCGTATCCGAGGGCCTGGGCGGCGGCGAGGGCCTCCTCGAAGCTGAGGCCCTTGGTGCTCATCTCGTCGAGGATGTAGTTGGTGGTGCCGTTGACGATGCCGAGCACGCTGGTGACCCGGTCCCCGGCCATGGATTCGCGCAGGGCGTAGACCACGGGGATGGCGCCGGCGACGGCGGCCTCGTAGTAGAAGTCGGTGCCGGCGGCCGCGGCGGCGGCGTAGAGCTCAGGGCCGTGGGCGGCGATGAGGGCCTTGTTCCCGGTGACGACGGAGGCGCCGGCCTTGAAGGCTGCCAGGATGAGGGTGCGGGCGGGCTCGATGCCACCGATGAGCTCGATGACGAGGTCGTTGCCGGTGGCGACGGCGGTGGCGTCGTCGGTGAGGAGCTCGCGGGGGAAGTCGGTGTCGCGCGGGGCGCCCACGTCGCGCACGGCGACGCCGGTGATCTCCAGGCGGGCGCCGGAGCGGGCGGCGAAGTCGTCGGCCTGCTCGCGAAGGAGGCGGATGACCTGGCTGCCGACGGTGCCGGCGCCGAGGACGCCGACGGTGAGGGTGCGCGGTGCGGGCCGCTGGGGGTTCTCAGTCACGTCTGACCACCTGGTTCTCGGGGGCGCGGGGCGGAGGCGCGGCGTCGGGCGCCCTCAGGGCGCGGTTCGCCCGGGCGATGGGCCGTTGGCGGCCCGGATCCGACGCGAGCCGGTCCCGCCCAGCATAGGGGTCCCGGGCCCGCGCCGCAGGGCTCATCTCACGCGGCGGGGCGGGGCGCTCCTCGCCCCCAGGAGGCGGCGGAAGGAGGGCAGGGCCCTGGTGAGGGAGGCGAGGAGACCGACCGCGTCGTAGGGCCGAAGATCATCGGCGCGGTGCGCGGCAGGAGGCTCCATCTCCATTGATGACAGTGCGGCGCTCATAGCAGGAAGCCTATGGCTCACCTCACATCTCGCGCATACGCCGGTCGGCCGATCCTCCCGCGTGCCACGCTCATCCTCCAGGAGGATGCGCGCCCGGGCGCTATGCCCCTCATCCTCCGGCGGGCGCCGCCCCGACCGGGTCCCGTCGCAGGCGCCTCACCGCCCCCGGCGACGGCGAAGGGCGAGAACAGCGACGACCATGATGACGGCGGACCCCGTCACGATGCAGGCCAGGAGAGTGAAGCTCGAGGAGTAGGCATGGATGCGGGAGGCGTCGGCGAGACCGGCCGTCAGGCGCGCGATGATGGCCTGGCCCTGCGGGGAGTCCGGGGTCGCGCCCGCCTCCATGAGCTCGCGAACGCCGGTGGCGCGCACGGCGTCGGCATGACTGGCGGCATAGTCATGCCCAGTGCGCGAGGCGTAGGTGGTCAGCAGCGCGACGCCGAAGGAGCCGCCGATCTGCTGGGCGGCGCTGAGCAGCGCCGAGGCCAGGCCGATATGGCGCTCGGGCACCCGGTGCGTGCCGGCGTTGAAGGTGACGGGGTTGACCAGGCCCATGCCGATACCGAAGACGATCGTGCCGGGCAGGGCGATGCTCACGAAGGAGGAGTCCACGGCGACGCGGGACAGGATGATGAACGAGACCGCCTGCACCGCGAACCCGAGCGGGATCATGCCGCCCGCCCCCAGTCGCGGCACGAGGAACTGCCCGGCCATCACGGCTGTGATGATGAGCGCGGCGCTCAGCGGCAGAAAGGCCAGGCCGGCCGTGACCGGCGAGTAGCCGAGGTGCTGCTGGACGTAGTAGGTCAGGGCGATGAAGGAGCCCATCTGGGCAGCGCCCATGATGAACTGGGAGGCGTAGGCACCCGCCCGCGTGGCGTCGGAGGGCAGCCACAGCGGCAGGACAGGGCTGGCCGCCAGGCGCTCGCGCGCGATGAAGGCGACGGCGAGGACCGCTCCCGCCACGAGCCAGGCGATGGTGGCGGTGGTGCGCCATCCGCCCTGCTCGGCGCGGTCGAGGCCGAAGACGACGCTGAAGCAGGCCCCGCAGCCCAGGAGGAGGCCGACGAGATCATCGCCCACGCGTCCGACGCCGTCGCCCTTGCCGCGCGCTGGCAGGTGGCGGCTGCCGACGAGCAGGGAGCAGGCGACGATGCCGACATTGATGTAGAGGGACCATCGCCAGGAGAGCCAGTCCGTCAGGGCGCCGCCGATGAGCAGGCCGGCGGCCGCGCCGAGACCCGCGGTGGCCCCGAAGACGCCGAAGATGCGGTCGCGCTCGCGCTTCTCGATGAAGACCGCGTTGACGAGGGCGAGGTTCGTGGGCGCGAGGAGAGCGGCGAACATGCCTTGGAGGGCGCGCGCCGTCACGAGGACCGCGAAGGAGGGGGCCAGACCCGCGGCGAGGCTCGCTGCGGCGAATCCGAGCTGCCCGATGCGGTAGGAGCGCCGCATCCCCAGGAGGACGGTGAGCCGGCCGCCGAACAGCACGAGTCCGCCGAAGGCGAGGCTGTAGGCGGTGACCACCCAGGAGCGCTGGGCGTCGGTGATGCCCAGGTCCGCCTGGAGGTGCGGCAGGGCGATGACGACGATCGTCATGTCGAGGACGATCATGAGCTGGGTGAGGACGAGGCTGAGGACGATGCGGCGCCGGTCGCCTCGACCAGTAGCCGTCACCTCTGGGGCAGTCGCGGCTTGGGACATGGGAGAACCTCCATGACAAAACAATTGTTTCCATCTACGGTCGCAGCCTAGGATCACCTGCGCAACGAGTCAACAACGTTCATTTCGTTTTAAGCGTGACCAGGGTCGTGACCCGTATCCTCGACTCATGCCACGAGTCACGGAGGCCCACCGGGAGCGCCAGCGGGAGCGGATCTTGCGCGCGGCGGCGCGCTGCTTCGCCCGCAAGGGCTTCCACGCCACAGCGATGGACGAGGTCATCACCGAGGCGGGGATGTCGTCATCGACGGTCTACCGCTACTTCCCCCAGGGCAAGCAGTCGATCATCGACGCCGTCTCCGACATGCGCATGTTGCCCATCATCGCCCGCATCAAAACCCTGGCCGAGTTGGACGAGCCGCCCGGCCTCGAGGAGGCCTTCATCGACGCGCTCGAGAGCCTGTGGGTCTCCGAGCAGCCGGCCTCCTCCCAGCAGGGGCACGAGGAGGACGACGACGTCGCCTGGCCGTTCATCGTCGTCGCGATCTGGGGGGACCTGGCGCGCGACCCGGAGCTCCAGGCGCGCTCGAACCGGCGCTACCACGAGATGCGCGGCATGCTCACCCGCCTGTGCCGCAGGTGGCAGGACCGGGGCGCCCTCACTGATGAGATCACGGCCGAGCAGATCGCCGCGCTCATCCAGTCCACGTCCTTCGGGCTCATGATCGAGTTCGTCTCCACCGGCAGCTCCGACGTCGTCAGCGCCGCTGCGGCATTGTCGAAGATGCTCGCGCCCAGGACCAAGAGCGGCTCCTGAGCCCCGCCTCTAGACTGGGAGGATGGCTGAGCAGCGCGACGACGCCCGCTTGCGCGCATGGAAGCGCGCCACGGACTGGCCCCTGACCGGGCTAGCCGTGGTGTTCCTCGCCGCCTTCGCCTGGGAGGTCCTGGGACGGCTTCACGGCGCCGCGCGCGTGGCCGCTGAGACGACGATGGACCTCATCTGGCTGGCCTTCGCCATCGACTACGTCGTCAGCCTCATCCTCGCACCGAGGCGCCTGCGATGGTTCGCCACCCACCTGCTCGACCTCGCCGCCGTCGCCCTGCCGCTGCTGCGCCCCCTGCGCCTGTTGCGGCTCATCGCGCTCATCCGCGTCATCCAGCAGGGCACGGGCAGCGCCCTGCGCGGGAGGATCACGAGCTACGCCGTGGGGGCGGTGGGTCTGCTCACCCTCGTGGCAGCCCTGGCGGTGCTCGACGTCGAGCGTGACGCGGAGGGGGCGACCATCACGACCTTCGGCAACGCGGTGTGGTGGTCGCTCGCCACCATCACGACGGTCGGGTATGGGGACCTCGCGCCCGTGACGACGACCGGCCGCTGGGTCGCGGGCCTCCTCATGGTCGGAGGGATCGCGCTCATCGGCGTCGTCACGGCGACCCTGGCCTCCTGGATCGTCTCGCTCGTGGCTGAGGAGACCGAGGAGCAGGAGGCCGCCACCCGCGAGCAGGTCGAGGCGCTGCACCGGGAGGTCGCCCGTCTCACGGCGAGGCTCGACCTCCTCACCCAGCAGGGCCAGGCGGGAGCGCCGGGGCAGGATCGCGAGCGCTCATAGCCGCCCAGCAGGCGCCTCGTAGCCGTCTCCGCCCGGGGCGCCTGGGTCAGGCGCCGGCCCGGTCTCAGCCCTCCAGGCGCAGGAGGTCCTCGACGGTCTCGGGGCGCAGCACCCATCCCTGCTCGCCATCGCGAACCCAGGCCACGCCCGGGCGGGTGAACAGGTTGTAGTTCATGGCCATCGAGCGCCCGTACGCGCCGGTGGCGGGCACGGCCAGCACGTCGCCGATCGCCAGGTCCGCGGGCAGGTCCACGTCGCGCACGACAATGTCCCCGCTCTCGCAGTGCTTGCCGACCATGCGCGCACGCGTGAGCCCGACGGCCGGATCGGGTCGGCGATTCGCCACAAGCGCCGTGTAGTCGGCGCCGTAGAGGGCCGGGCGCAGGTTGTCGCTCATGCCGCCGTCGATGCTCACGTAGAGGCGGCTCGTCCCCTCCCCCAGCTCGACGCGCTTGAGGCCGGTCACGGTGTAGAGGGTCACCTGCGCGGGGCCGGCGATCGAACGGCCGGGCTCAACCGAGACATGCGGGACGGCGTCGCCGAGCTCAGCGCATAGGCGGCGCACCACACCGGCCAGGGCGCGGGCGAGGAGCGTCGGCGAGGGCGCGGGGGCGTCAGCGCCGGTGTAGGCGATGCCGAGCCCGCCCCCCAGATCGATCTCCTCGCACAGCACCCCGGTGTCGGCCGCGACCTCGTGGCGCAGGCGCAGGACGGCCTCGGCGGCAGCCTCGAAGCCCGCGGGGTCGGTGATCTGGGAGCCGATGTGGGAGTGCAGGCCGCGCAGCTCGAGCTCGGGCGCGGCGATGATCGCGTCGATGGCGGCGCGGGCGGCGCCGGTGTGGATGGACAGGCCGAACTTCTGGTCCTCGTGGGCCGTGGAGATGAACTCGTGCCCGCCGGCGTGGATGCCGGTGGTCAGGCGCACCATGAGACCGGCGCGCTCGTCGGGGCCGTAGATGCCCTCGGCGCGCAGGTGGCGCACGGCCTCGGCCGCGTAGGCGATCTCCTCCGGGGAGTCGACGACGACGTGCCCGAGGCGGTGCTGGAGGGCGACGGCGACCTCGGCGGCGGTCTTGCCGTTGCCGTGCAGGCCCAGGCGCGAGGGCGGGAAGGTCTCGGCGCCATCCCCCTCCCCCCGCAGGGCCGCGAGGCCGACGGCGAGCTCGACGCGCGAGGCGGTGTCGATCCCGAGGCCGTCGGTGAGCATCCAGCGGGCCACGCGGGTGGTGAGGAAGGCCTTGCCGGCGTAGAAGGCGCCGCCGCCGTTCATGCCGTAGTCGGGCCAGAACTCCTCGGCCATGGCGGTGGCCCACACGGTGGCCCGCCCGCGCATGTCGGCCTCATCGAGGACGTAGACGGGGGTGGGGGCCTCGGCGAGGATCTCGGAGACGGCGCGCCCGCCGATGACGAGCTGGCCGTCGTCGCCGCGATGGGCGGTGGTCGGCCACAGGTCGGGGCGCGCGTCGGGCTCGGGGCAGGCGAGCGAGCCCAGGGGCGCCTCGCCGTCGGGGACGCGTGCCGCCTGGGCGGGGGCGCTCATCGGGGTCGTCGGAGTCGTCGAGCCCGCAGGGCTCCCAGTGCTCACAGGGCTCACATCCTCTCCGGGGCGCTGACTCCCAGCAGTCCCAGTCCGTTGGCCAGCACCTGGCTGACGGCGTCGTTGAGCCATAGCCGGGCGACGTGGCCGGGGGTGATGGCGTCGTCCCCGCGCGGGGTGACGCGGGTGGCGCCGTACCAGGTGTGGTAGGCGGCGGCCAGCGACTCCAGGTAGCGGGCCACGCGGTGCTGCTCGCGCAGCTCGGCCGCCTGGGCGACCACCGCCGGGTACTGGGCGAGCGCGCCCAGGAGGGCGGCGTCGGCGGGATCGTCGAGGGCGGCGGGATCGAGGCCGGCCTCGCGGGTCACCCCGTGCTCGGCGGCGTTGCGGGCCACGTTGCGGGTGCGGGCGTGGGCGTACTGGACGTAGTAGACGGGGTTGTCGTTGGTGGAGGAGGCCAGCAGGTCCAGGTCGATGTCGATCATCGAGTCCATGGAGGAGCGGGTCAGGGCGTAGCGGGCGGCGTCCACGCCGACGGCGTCGACGAGGTCCTCCAGGGTGACGATCGTGCCGGCGCGCTTGGACATGCGCACGGGCTGGCCGTTGCTCACGAGGTTGACGAGCTGGCCGATGAGGATCTGCATGTTGACCTGGGGGGTGTCCCCGAAGGCCGCGCACATGGCCATCATGCGGCCGATGTAGCCGTGGTGGTCCGCGCCGAGCAGGTAGATGGCGCAGTCGGCGCCGCGCTCGCGCTTGTCGAGGTAGTAGGCGAGGTCCGCGGCGAAGTAGGCGGCGTTGCCGTCGGACTTGATGAGGACGCGGTCCTTGTCATCCCCGAAGTCGGTGGTGCGCAGCCAGACGGCGCCCTCGTGGTCGTAGATGACGCCGCGCTCTCGCAGGCGCTCGATCGCGCGGTCCACCGCCCCGGAGGTGTGGAGGGAGTCCTCGTGGAAGAAGACGTCGAAGTCGGAGCGGAAGGCGTGGAGCTCGGCCTTGATGGAATCGAACATGAGGTCGACGCCGCGGGCGCGGAAGACCTCGGCGGCCTCGGCGTCGGGCAGGGTGGCGGGCGCGGGGTGGCCGGCGGCTGTCTCGGCCGCGGTGACCTGCTCGGCGATCTCGGCGATGTAGGCGCCGCCGTAGCCGTCCTCGGGGGTCTCCTGGCCGCGGGCGGAGGCAAGCAGGGAGCGGGCGAAGCGGTCGATCTGGGTGCCGTGGTCGTTGAAGTAGTACTCGCGGGTGATGCCGGCGCCGCAGGCGGCGAGGATACGGGCCAGGGAGTCGCCGACGGCGGCCCAGCGGGCCCCGCCCAGGTGCACCGGGCCGGTGGGGTTAGCGGAGACGTACTCGAGGTTGATGTGCTGGCCGGCCAGGGTCTCGTTGCGGCCGTAGGCCTCGCCCGCGGTGACGATCGCGCGGGCGAGCTCGCCGGCGGAGGCGGCGTCGAGACGGATGTTGAGGAAGCCGGGACCGGCGATCTCGGCGGAGGCGACGCCGTCGAGGGCCTCGATACGGGGGGCGAGGAGCTCCGCGAGGGCGCGCGGGTTGGTGCCCGCCTTCTTCGCCAGCTGCATGGCGACGTTCGTGGCCCAGTCCCCGTGGTCGCGGTTGCGCGGGCGCTCGACCTTGGGAAGCCCGATGTCCTCCGGCGCCAGGGCCAGGGAGCCGTCATCGACGGCGGAGGTGAGAACGGTGCGGATTGCTGCGGCGAGCTCTTCTGGGGTCACGGCGGCAAGAGTACCGGACCTGGGCGGGGGCTCCGCGGGGGCGCCAGGTCCTGGGCAGGGGCGCGCCGGGGCGCCCCCAGCCGGGTAGACTTTAGGAGAACCGAAACTCCCCCGTCAGCACCATGGATATCCGCACTCCTCCCCCGACCGGCGCCGCGACTGGTCACGCCGACCGCCCCGCGACCGGCCCCGCCGCGGCACCGCTGCCCCGCGCCGCCGAGAGCCTCGACGCCGTCGACGCGATCGCGGCGCGCCACCAGCCCCGGCCCGCGCCACCGCGTCACCGGCTCCTGGCGCTGCTGGGCCCGGCCTTCGTCGCGGCGGTGGCCTATGTGGACCCGGGGAATGTGGCCGCCAATATCACCGCGGGGGCGCGTTACGGCTACCTGCTGGTGTGGGTGCTCCTGGCGGCCAACGCCTTCGCCATCCTCATCCAGTACCAGTCGGCCAAGCTCGGGATCGTCACCGGGCGCTCGCTGCCCGAGCTCCTGGGCGCCCGGCTGTCGCGCCCTGTCCGCCTGGCCTACTGGGCGCAGGCCGAGCTCGTGGCGGCCGCCACCGACCTGGCGGAGATCATCGGAGGGGCCATCGCCCTCCACCTGCTGACCGGGATGTCGCTCATCGCCGGGGGCGTGACCATCGGTGTCGTCTCCATGGCACTGCTCGCCCTCCAGGAGAGGCGCAGCCAGCGGACCTTCGAGGGCGTTGTCATGGGGCTCCTCGTGCTCGTGACCATCGGCTTCGTGGGCGGGCTTGTGGTGGCGCCGCCGGACTGGGGCGCCACGGCCAGCGGGATCGTGCCGCGCCTGGAGGGCAGCGGAAGCCTGCTGGTGGCGGCCTCCATGCTGGGGGCCACGGTCATGCCCCACGCGATCTACCTGCACTCCTCCCTCGTGCGGGACCACCACCGCGAGCTCGGCGCCGGGAGCCGGGGCGCCAGTGGGGAGGCCCACGAGGGCGTCCGCGGTGGCGGCGATGGGGACGCCCCGCGCACCCGGCGCCTCATCCAGGCCACGCGCGTCGACGTCGTCTGGGCCCTCGCGGTGGCGGGAAGCGTCAATATCGCGCTGCTGCTCCTTGCGGCCTCAGCGCTTGCGGGCGAGGAGGGGACGGACACCATCGAGGGCGCGCACGCCGCCATCGCCGCGCACCTGGGGCCCGTGGTCGGCGTCGTCTTCGCCGTCGGGCTGCTGGCCTCGGGGCTGGCGTCGACGTCGGTGGGCGCGTACGCGGGCAGCGAGATCATGGCGGGGCTGCTGTGCCTGCGGGTCCCCCTGCTCGCCCGGCGGGCCGTCACCCTCATCCCCGCGCTGCTCATCATCGGGGCGGGGGCAGAGCCCACGTGGGCGCTGGTGCTCAGCCAGGTGGTGCTCTCCTTCGGGATCCCGCTGGCGATCGTCCCGCTCATGCGCCTGACGGGCTCGAAGGAGGTCATGGGCGCCTGGCGCGACGGCGCCGCGCTGCGCTGGTCCTCCCGCGCCGTCGCCGCGCTCATCATCGTCCTCAACGCGGCGCTCGTGGTCCTCACGCTCGCCTGATACGCGCGCCGTCGGTTTCTCCCCGGGGCCGGGCGCTGGTACAGTCGCGCATCGGGCCCCGGTAGCTCAGTGGATAGAGCGTCTGCCTCCGGAGCAGAAGGTCGCAGGTTCGAATCCTGTCCGGGGCACCAGTTCCCGCCGTCGGCCCGCTGGAGTCATCGCGGAAGACACAGCGGGAGAAGAGAGTCGAGGGCCCGTGGGCCCAGGCTCTCGCCCGGGCCCACGGGCCCTTCGCTCACGAGGCCGCTCGACTCCCCCGGTTCCCATGACAAGGGAGGAGCGGTCCTCCTTCACCGAAGCGACCAGGACGGGCTCCCTAAGACCCGAACCGATCTCGATCCGAAGCGGTCGCGGGGTTCCCCAACCCTCACGCCCCGCACCGTTCGGCGGCAGTGACTATGTAACTCGTCGGACCTGGGAGCACACCCCCTGTTGCACTGGGAAGCACCTGGGAAATGACGGCGGGCGGTGATGGGGCGGCGCACGGCCGTGACTGAGAAGCTCGGGCGCGGAACCACAGGCCCGCTCGCGCCGTCGCGACGGCCCGTCCGGTGGAGGGCGGACCGGTCTCGGCGTGCTGTTCGCCCGGTCTCGGCGAGAGGGAGGGTCAGAGGGAGCGCAGGGCCAGGGAGGGGCGGTCGGTGATGATCGCATCCACGCCCAGGCCGGCCAGGCGCCGCATCTCGTGCGGCTCGTCGACGGTCCACACGTGGACCTCCATGCCCGCGGTATGGGCGGCGGCGATGAGGCGCCGGGTGGTCACGGGCACTCCCCAGTGCGCCACGGGGATCTGGACGGCGTCGGCCCGGGCGCCGTGGGAGAGGCGGTCGAGGACCGCGCGCCGCACCAGCCGGCTCGGGAGCGCGGCCTCGGCGGCCAGGAGCAGCGCGGCGATCTCCCGCGTCCCCAGGGAGGAGCGGATGGAGGGCTCCAGCGCCCGGGCCCGGCCGAGCCTGCGCGAGGAGAAGGAGGAGAAGCGCACCCGGTCGAGCGCCCCGGCCCTCCTCACCGTGGCGATCGCGGCCTCGACGACGCCGTCGGCCTTGAGATCGGTGTTGAGGGCGAGGCCCGGGTGCTCCTCGAGGGCCTCGTCGAGGCGCACGGGCGGGCGCCCGTCACCGGCGTCGACGGCGGCCAGGTCCGCCCAGCGCATCTCCTCGATCCGCCGGGGATCGCCCGTGGTGCGCTCCAGGCCCGGGTCGTGGGCGAGGACGACGACGCCGTCGGAGGTGGCGCGCAGGTCCGTCTCCATCCAGTCCAGACCGAGTTTGGCCGTGTGCTCCAGGGAGGACCAGGTGTTCTCCGGGGCCTCGCCTCCCCCGCCCCGGTGAGCGATGACGGCGCAGCGGCGCCGACGACGAGGCCTCACGAGCAGTCCGTGGTGAGCTCGGCCGCCTGGTTCTGCTGGAGCCAGGTCCACGGGTTGACGGTGGAGGAGTCCGCGGTGTCGTTCTTCGTGCGGATCTCGAAGTGGAGGTGCGGGCCGGTGGAGTAGCCGGTGGAGCCCACGCCGGCGATGAGCTTGCCGGCCTCGACGGTGTCGCCCTTCTTGACGTAGATCCCATCCTCGTACATGTGCAGGTAGGAGGAGTACCAGGTGGTGCCGTTGATGCTGTGCTCGATGGTCACGGTGCCGGTGCCGTCCACCATGCCGGCCTCGACCACGGTGCCCGCGGCCACCGCGTAGATGGGCGTGCCCACCGGGGCGGACATGTCCTGGCCGGCGTGGAGCTTCTGGTAGCCCAGGGTGGGGTGGATGCGGTAGCCGTAGTCGGAGGAGAGCTCGTAGGTCCCCGAGACCATCGGGTAGAAGATCTCCGGCGCCTTGGTGAAGGCGCTGGTGTTCCCGGAGGCGCCGGAGGACTGGGCGGCGCAGGTGACGGCGGCGTTGTCGTAGGCCTCGCGGATACGGGCCAGGGTGGCGGCGTCAGGGGCGTTGGACAGCTCGGCGTCCGTGCCGGGTGTCAGGTCGGCGTCGGAGCCCAGCACTCCGGCGGAGACCGACGACGGGGTGCCCGCGACGCCCGGGTAGGTGGGGGCCACTGCGGAGGCTGAGGAGGCGCCGATCCCTCCTCCGAGCACGCGGGCCTCCATGGGTGCGACGACGGTAACGACGGCGAGGACGGCGAGGACGGCGACGCGGCTCGTGGTGCCGCGCAGAGTGCGGCGGCTGGCTCGTGCCGGCGCGCTGAGGGCCTCTGCGTCGTCAGGGTCCCCCTCGAAGTCGGCGGGGGTGGGCTGCTCGGAGGCGGGGATCTCCACCGTGGGGCCGTCGGAGCCGCGGCGCGGGCGCTCGGCGGGGGCCGCGGGGGCCACTTGGGCGTCAGTGCCCGGCGAGTCCCGCGAGTCCTCGGCGGGCGCCCTCAGGGGCTCGAGGGCCTCGAGCGCGGCGGGCTCGGGGGCGTCGCGGTGGGCGACCATCGCGGGGGCGTCGTCGACGGCGGACAGGGAGCGCCAGCTGGGCCGACCAGCCTCGGCCCGCGGCTCCCAGCGCTCGGGCGCCCAGGCCGCGGACGATGGCGCCTGCTGAGGCGCGCGAGGCTCCCCTGTCTGGGGCATCGCGGCCTCGGGCAGGGCCGCGACGGGCTCGTTCGCGCTGGCGTACAGGGGTGAGTCGGGGAACTGGAGGGCGGCGTCGGCGGTGCGCGCGGTGTGGAGGGCGCCAGCGGCGCTGAGCGCGGTGCTCGCGGCTTCCCGCTCGGCCTGGAGGCGCGCCTGCCGCAGGCGCTCGCTGCGGGTGAGAGGGGCATGGGGCGCCGCGGGGGCGGCATGGGCGGACGCGCCCGGCCCGGAGGCGGCGGTGAGGGTGGGGACGCTCGGGGAGGCCGCCGCTGGTCCCGCGGAACGGTGCGCCATAGGGCCCATCGAGGCGATCGAGGCGCTGGCGGGGCCGTCGGCGTCGGGGATGGTGTCCTCGACCTGGCCGCCCCCGGAGCCCGCGAGCGCGGCCTGAGCAGCCCGCTCCGCATCGCGGCGCTGGCGGCGTGTCAGGGGAGGCTGGCTCACGCGGGATTCTCCAGATCGTTTCGGGGATATCCCCGGTCACTACCGGGGGAGGCAGAGGTCGGGTCGGGCCGACGATCGGCTCGGCCTCATTCACCTTAGCGAGCCAGCGCCACAAGCGCCACGTGGGGTACGGCACGGGCGGATCCGGGCAGGTCAGTGGTCCTCAGTGGTCCTCGGCGGCCTTCAGTCGCGATCCCTGCGCTGGTACCCCTCGCGCTGCATGGCGTCGTTCACCTCGCCGACGAGTTCCTCGAGGATGTCCTCCAGGAAGACCACGCCGATGGTCCGCCCGCCGCGCCCCGGCCCGGCGGGCTCGAGGACGCGCCCGAGATGCGCGCCGGTGCGCTGCATGGCGGCGAGCACCTCCTCGACCTCGTCGTCGGCGCGCACGGGGACGAGGGCCCGCGAGCGCCAGGCGGGGACGGGCTGGTGGCGCTCGTGCTCCTCGGCGCCCAGGATATCCTTGAGGTGGATGTAGCCGGTGATGATCGGATTGGCGCCGCTCGCGGCAGCGCCGTCGGGCCGATCAGCGCTCCCGGGCCCGCCCGCCTGGGTGATCGGGAAGCGGGAGAACCCGGTGGAGGCGACCAGCCGCTCCACGTCCTCCGGGGTGCCATCCTGGGGCAGGGTGACGAGCTCGCCGAGCGGCACCATGGCCGAGCGCGCGGTCTCCTCGGAGAACTCGATCGTAGAGCTCAGCAGGCCGGTGTCGTCGTCGAGCACGCCCTCGGCGGTGGAGCGCTCGACGATCGCGGCGACCTCCTCGACGGTGTAGACGGCGGCGACCTCGTCGCGCGGCTCCATGCCGAGCGCGCGCAGCACCCCGTTGGCGATCCCGTTGAGGCCTGTGATGATGGGGCCGAAGAGGCGGGAGATGGCCACGAGCGGCGGGGCGAGCCAGCGCACGGCGGACTCGGGCGCGGCGATGGAGAGGTTCTTGGGGACCATCTCACCGGTCACGACGTGCAGGAACACGACGATGACGAGGGCGACGACGACGGCCGCGGCGTGGGCACCGGACTCCCCCACGCCGATGGCGAGCAGTGGCCCGGCGAGCAGGTGGGCCAGGGCGGGCTCGGCGATGACGCCCAGTCCCGTGGAGCACAGGGTGACGCCGAGCTGGGCGGTGGCGAGCATGGCGGAAATGTGCTCGAGAGCCCAGAGGGCGGTGCGGGCGCGGGCGTCGCCGGACTCGGCCAGGGGCTCCAGGGCGGCGCGCCGGGAGGAGGTGACGGCGAACTCGGCGCCGACGAAGAAGGCGTTGCCCACGAGGAGGGCGACGGCGATGACGAGGGCGAGTGGGGTGCTCATACGCGCGCTCCCCCATCGGCCGCGCCGTCGGCGGGCTCGCCGGAGGACGCGGGGGCGGGCCGCGTGGGGCGCACGCGCAGGCGGGTGATGCGGCGCCCCTCCATGGCCTCGACAACGAGCTCGGCCCGGGGCAGCGCCAGGCGGTCCCCGATGGCTGGGATGCGGGCGAGCTCGGTCATGACCAGGCCGCCGAGGGTCTCGTAGGGGCCGTCATCGGGGACGTGGATGCCGGCGCGGGTGGCGAGCTCATCGGGGCGCATCCATCCCGGGACGATCCAATCCCCGGAGGCCTCCAGGTGGGCGCCGCCCCGGCGCCGGTCGTGCTCGTCGGCGACGTCGCCCACGATCTCCTCGACGGCGTCCTCCAGGGTGACCACCCCGGCGGTGCCGCCGTACTCGTCGACGACGACGGCCATCTGGGCGCCCTGGGCTCGCAGCTCGACGAGGAGGGAGGCCAGGGGCATCGTCTCGGGCACGCGCGGGGCTGGGGTCATGAGCGAGGAGGAGGCCACGGGCACCTCGGCGCGCTTGGCGTAGGGCACGCCGATAGCTCGGCGCAGGTGGACGATGCCCTGGATGTCGTCGACGTCGTCGCCGGTGACGGGGAAGCGGGAGTGCCCGGTGGCCCGGGCGAGGGCGACGACGTCGGCGGCGGTGGCATCGGTGGGAAGGGTGTGGAGGCGGCCTCGGTCGGTCATGACGTCGACGGCGGACAGGTCGGCGACCCGGATGGAGCGGGTGAGCAGGGTGGCGGTGGAGGCGTCCAGCGCCCCCTCCTGGGCGCTGTGGCGCACGAGGGCGGCGAGCTCGCCAGCGGAGCGGGCGCCGCTGAGCTCCTCGGCGGGGGTGACCCCCAGCCAGCCCAGGACGATATTCGCCGTGCCGTTGAGGACGCGGATCACCGGGGACAGGAGCCTGGTGAAGCCGGAGAGGAGCGGGGTGACCAGGCCCGCGGCGCGCAGGGGGTCGGTCAGGGTGACATTCTTGGGGATGAGCTCGCCCGCGAGCATGGAGAAGGCGTTGACGAGGACGAGGGCCAGCGTGACGGCGGCGCCGCCGGCCACGGACTGGGCCAGCCATCTGGACATCAGGTCGTCGAGGAGATTGGCCAGGGCGTCCTGCATCGTGTAGCCCAGCAGGATCGTGGTCAGCGTGATGCCGACCTGCGCGCCGGACAGGAGGGTGGACAGGCGGCCCAGGGCGAGGCGGACCCTCTCGGCGCGGCGGTCGCCCGCGGCGGCGCGGGTCTCCACGGTGGAGGGGTCGAGGGCGACGAGGGAGAACTCCCCGGCGACGAAGACCGCGGTTCCCGCGGTCAGGAGGATGCCGACAAGGATCATGAGCGCGTCGCGCACGTCTCCCCTTTCCTGTGGTGGTGGGCCGCACGCTACCACCGGGGGGCCTGTGCCCCGCTGGTCGACGGCCGGGGCGGGCGCCCGGCGCCGCGGCGCGGCCAGGCGGATCGCCTTCCGGTTCCCGGGACCAAAGCCTCATGTGCCCGTAGACTTGGGCCACCGCTTGGGCGCCGTTGCTCCGGCATCCCGCCCCGGCTCCGCCGTCGCCTCGACCAGGAGAGATGAGCCGTGACCACCCCGCAGACCGCAGATTTCGGCGCCAATGAGTGGATGGTGGAGGAGATGCGCGAGGCCTGGCTGGCCGACGCCTCCTCCGTGAGCGCGCCGTGGCGCGATTTCTTCGAAGCGGCGGGCACCACCGGCGGGGCGCCGCGCGAGCCCTCCGGGGCGGTCCAGGACGTCACGCGCTCGGACCTGCCGCCGGCGCCGCCGTCGAGCACGGAGCCGCCGACCTCCCCCTACGCCCTGCGCCTGGCGGCCAGCCCCCGCTCCCCGCATGAGGGCCCCGCCTCGGACACCGACACCCGATTGCGGGGCGCGGCAGCCCGCACGGCGAAGAACATGGAGACCTCGCTGGAGATCCCCACGGCGACGTCGGCCCGCGCGGTGCCCGCCAAGGTCCTCATCGAGAACCGGGCGATCATCAACGCCCATCTGGCGCGCACGCGGGGAGGCAAGGTCTCCTTCACCCACCTCATCGGCTGGGCCGTGGTGGAGGCGCTGGTGGAGATGCCGGCGATGAACGTCTCCTACCGGCTCGACGCCGATGGCCGCCCCACCCTGCGCTCCCCCGCGCACGTGGCCTTCGGGCTGGCGATCGACGCGCCGTCGTCCAAGGGCGAGCGGCGCCTCCTCGTGCCCTCCATCAAGGAGGCGGACCTGACCGACCTGTCGGGGTTCATCGCCGCCTATGAGGACCTCGTGCGCAAGGCGCGCGCCGGGGCGCTGGAGGTCGAGGACTTCGCGGGCACCACGGTGACCCTCACCAACCCGGGCATGATCGGCACCCTGCACTCGGTGCCCCGGCTCATGAGCGGGCAGGGCCTCATCGTGGGCGTGGGCTCGATGGCCTACCCGGCGGCCTTCGCGGGGGCGAGCGAGGAGACGCTTGCCCGGCAGGGCATCGGCAAGGTCCTCACCCTGACCTCCACCTACGACCACCGTGTCATCCAGGGGGCCACGAGCGGGGAGTTCCTGCGCCTCGTGGAGCGCAAGCTCATGGGGCTCGACGGCTTCTGGGACCGCGCCTTCACCTCGATGCGCGTCCCGCACGAGCCGGTCGCCTGGCAGCGCGACACGACCTACGACCCCGAGCTGGAGACCGGCAAGCCCGCGCGCGTGGCCGAGCTCATCCACGCCTTCCGCCAGCGCGGGCACCTCGCCGCGGACACCGATCCGCTCACCTACCACCAGCGCCACCACCCCGACCTGGACCTGACCACCTACGGGCTGAGCCTGTGGGACCTGGACCGCCCCTTCCCCACCCGGGGACTGGGCGGGGCCAGCCGCGCCACGCTGCGCGAGATCCTCTCCCTGCTGCGCGAGGCCTACTGCGGCACGGCCGGCATCGAGTACATGCACATCCAGGACCCCGCCCAGCGGGCCTGGTGGCAGGAGCGGCTCGAGGGCCCCCGCGCGGTGGTGGGAGCCGACGAGCGCCACCGGATCCTGACCAAGCTCGCCCAGGCGGAGGCCTTCGAGACCTTCCTGCAGACCAAGTACGTCGGCCAGAAGCGCTTCAGCCTCGAGGGCGGGGAATCGCTCATCGTTGCCCTCGACCGCCTCCTGGACGCCGCCGCCCACGACGGCCTGGACGAGGTGGTCATCGGCATGGCCCACCGCGGGCGCCTCAACGTGCTGACGAATATCGCCGGCAAGTCCTACGGCCAGGTCTTCGACGAGTTCGAGGGCAACGGCGTCATCGTGGGGGCGGGCACCGGGGACGTGAAGTACCACCTGGGCACGGAGGGCGTCTTCTCCGGAACCGACGGCGTGAGCACCCGGGTGTCACTGGCGGCCAACCCCTCGCACCTGGAGACGGTCGACGGCGTCGTCGAGGGGATCGTGCGCGCCAAGCAGGACCGCATCGGCCTGGGCGAGCGCGGCTACACGGTCATGCCGGTGCTCGTCCACGGCGACGCCGCCTTCGCCGGCCAGGGGGTCGTCTACGAGACCCTCAACATGAGCCAGCTGCCCGCCTACCGCGTGGGCGGGACGGTGCACATCATCGTCAACAACCAGATCGGCTTCACCACGGGGGCCGCCTCGGGGCGCTCGACGAACTACGCCACGGACCTGGCCAAGGGCCTGCAGGTGCCGATCTTCCACATCAACGCCGACGACCCGGAGATGGTGGCCCGGGCCGCGCGCCACGCCTACGAGTACCGCGCGGCCTTCCACAAGGACGTCATCATCGACCTCATCTGCTACCGGCGCCGCGGGCACAACGAGGGCGATGACCCCTCGATGACCCAGCCGGTCATGTACCGGCTCATCGACTCCCTGCCCTCCACGCGCGCCGTCTACACCACCGACCTGCTGGGGCGCGGGGAGATCACCGCCGAGCAGGCCGAGCAGATCGACTCCTCCTTCCGCGACGAGCTGGAGCGGATCTTCTCCTCCACGCGCGCCGAGGCGCCGGGCCGCCCCGAGGGGGCCAGCGCTCAGACCGCCGCGCTCCTGGCCGAGGGCGCGTCCCTGGCTGACCCGACGACGGTGGGCCGCTTCCCCGGGGGCCTGGACGTCCCCGCCTCCCAGGAGGCCGGCGCAGGCATGATGATCGGCTGGACGAGCGCCGTCGAGCCGGGCGTCGTCGAGCGCATCGGGGACGCCCAGGTGGCCTGGCCCGAGGGCTTCACCGTCCACCCCAAGCTGGAGCCGATGCTGCGCCGCCGCCAGGACTCCAGCCGCGCCGGCGGCATCGACTGGGCCTTCGCCGAGCTCGTCGCCCTGGGCTCGCTGCTCATGGAGGGCGTGCCGGTGCGCCTGGCCGGGGAGGACGCGCGCCGCGCCACCTTCGCCCAGCGCCACGCCGTCCTGCACGACCACGCCACGGGCGCGGAGTGGACACCACTGGACTTCCTCACCCCCGGCCAGGCGCCCCTGGAGATCTACGACTCCCTGCTCAGCGAGTACGCGGCCCTGGCCTTCGAGTACGGCTACTCCGTGGAGCGCCCCGAGGGGCTGACGCTGTGGGAGGCGCAGTTCGGGGACTTCGCCAATGGGGCGCAGTCGGTCATCGATGAGTACGTCACCTCGGCCACCCAGAAGTGGGGGCAGCGCTCGGGCCTGGTCATGCTCCTGCCCCACGGCCAGGAGGGCCAGGGGCCGGACCACTCCTCGGCGCGGATCGAGCGCTACCTGCAGATGTGCGCGCAGGAGAACATGCGCGTCGTCATGCCGTCGACGCCGGCGAACCACTTCCACCTGCTGCGCGAGCAGGCCTACTCCCGGCCGCGCCGACCGCTCGTCGTGTTCACCCCCAAGCAGCTGCTGCGCCTCAAGGCCGCCACGAGCCCGGTGGCCGACCTCACCTCTGGGGCGTTCCTCCCCGTCATCGGTGAGACGGATGCGGGGATCGCGCGGGGAGGGGGCGTGGACCGGGTGCTCATGTGCTCGGGGCGGGTCTACTACGACCTCGTCGCGGAGCGGGAGCGGCGCGGGGACGCCTCGACGGCGATCGTGCGCCTGGAGCAGCTCTACCCGCTCGACGGCGAGGCGATCGAGGCGGCGCTGGCGCCCTTCCGCGGCGCTGAGGTCGTCTGGGTGCAGGACGAGCCGAGGAACCTGGGCGTCTGGCCATTCCTGGCGCTCGCCGCTCCCGCCGGCCTCGCCAGGCGCCTGCGGCCCGCGGGCAACCGGGGAGGGCTCGACGACGACGCCCACTGCGTGTCGCGCCCGGCGGCGGCCTCCCCCGCGCCGGGGACGGCCGGACTGTACAAGCGCCAGCAGGAGGCGCTCGTCGCCGCCGCCTTCGACCGCTCCTGAGCGCTCCCGGGCCGTGGCGCTCCGGCCGCTCCGGGGCCGGGCCGCCAGGCGCAGGCGCTACCGGGCGCCGTCGCCGCCCTCGATGAGCCGCAGCCAGGAGAAGGCCTCCTCGACGCCCTCGCGCAGGTCGGCCATATCGGCCGGGCATCCGGCATCGAACCAGTTGCGCATGGCGCCGATGACCGCCCAGACCATCGCGGAGGCCGCGATCCTCGCCCGGGGGAAGGACATGCGCCCCGAGTCGGCCACCACCCCCGCGATGGCGTCGACCTGATCGTTGAGGGCCAGGAACATCGCCCCCTGGATCGCGGGCACCTCGAAGCACAGGCGCGCGCGGCGCTCGGTGGCCCCGGCGTCGTCGACGAAGTGCTCGCGCCAGATGTCCTCAAGGGCCGAGGACGCGCACTCCGCGAGGCCGAGCCCGTCCGCGAGGCCGCGCCGGAAGGCGTCGAGGAGGCGGTCGTCGTACTCGTCGTGGACGACCAGGCCCTCCTTGGTCCCGAAGTACCGGTAGACCGTGCTCGGCGAGACCTCGGCGGCCTCGGCGACCCGCTCGATGCTCACCACGTCGAAGCCGTCGGCCTCGAACATGTCCAGCGCGACGGCTTGGACATGACGCATGGTCGCGGCCTTCTTGCGCTCGCGCAGGCCTGGTTGTCGCGCCACAGCGCCCTCCTCCGCCCTCCTCGCCCCAGCTGGGCGTCCAGCCCTTGACGCCCCGAGACTACCAAGTACAGTTACTGTCATGAGCAAGTCACTATCAGATTTGATCGTCGAGGCGCACGGGCTCGTCAAGAGCTTCGGCCGCGTGACGGCGCTCGACGGCCTCGATCTGCGGGTGGAGCGCGGCGAGGTCCATGGCTTCCTCGGCCCCAACGGGGCCGGCAAGTCCACGACCATCCGGGCCCTGCTCGGGCAGATCCGCCTCGACGGCGGCAGCGCCAGCGTCATGGGCATGGACCCCTGGCGCAGGGCCGTGGACATCCATGAGCGACTGGCCTACGTGCCCGGGGACACGGCGCTGTGGCCGGGGCTCACCGGCGGTCAGTGCATCGATGTTCTCGGCGGCATCCACGGCGCGATGAACCAGAAGCGCCGCGATGAGCTCGTCGAGCGATTCGAGCTCGACCCCACGCGGCGCTTCCGGACCTACTCCAAGGGCAACCGCCAGAAGGTCGCGCTCGTGGCGGCACTGGCCTGCGACGTCGATCTTCTCATCCTCGACGAGCCCACCTCCGGCCTCGACCCGCTCATGGAGGCCGTCTTCCAGGGGGTCGTCACCGAGCTGGCCAACCAGGGAGTCTCCGTCCTCCTGTCCAGCCACATCCTGGCCGAGGTCGAGACGCTCTGCGGGCGGGTCACGGTGGTGCGCTCCGGGCGCGGCGTGTTCTCCGGGAGCCTGGCCAGCCTGCGCGCCAGCGCGCCGAGCGCCATCGAGGCGGTCACCGAGCGAGCGCCCGAGGGCCTGGAGAGGATCGACGGCGTCGCCGATCTCATGGTGTCCGCTGACCCCCACGGAACGAGGATCACCGCGCTCGTCGATGCCCGGGGGCTGCCGGCGGCACTGGCACAGGTCGCGCGGGCCCGGCCGCTCCAGGTCGCCGTTCGCCCGCCGAGTTCGCAGTCGGTCCCCCGCCGAGCCTCGAGCAGCTCTTCCTGGAGCAGTACTCGGACGAGGGCGGTGAGCGCCCATGACCGCCGGCAGCGCCGCCCGCGGGGGCTCGGCGCGCTGGGCGCCGGCGCTCCCAGGCCGCCCCCTGGCCGGCCTCGGCCACGCGACAGCCGTGAGCCTGCGCGCCTGCTGGGGAGCCCTGGCCGTCGCCTGCGTGACGATGCCCGCGCTCGTGACCGCCATCGCGACGAGCATCACCGGCCTCTACCCCACCCTGGAGGACCGGATCGCCTATGCGGCGAGCGCCGGGGCGTCGACCGTGCAGGCGGCGTTCAACGGACTCCCCTACGGGCTGACCACGCTGGGCGGGATCACCGCGATCGAGGTGGGGTTCATGGGGCAGATCATCTTCCCCACCGTGGGCGTCCTGCTGGGGGTACGGCTGACCCGCCGCGAGGAGGAGGACGGGCGCGTGGAGCTCCTCACCGCCTCGCGCGTCGGACGCCTGGCCCCGTTGGGCTCGGCGGCGCTCCTGCTCATCGCCACCGCGCTCGTGGGAGGAGCGGCGATGACGGCCGGGATGGTGGCGGCGGGGCTGCCAGGGCGGGGATCGTCCTGGTACGCGGCCTCGGTGGCGCTGTGCTCGCTGTTCTTCGGCGCCGTTGGACTGGTCCTGGCTCAGATGTGCCAGCGCGCCCGCACGGCCCAGCACCTGGGGATCGGCGTGGTCAGCGCGGCCTTCCTCATGCGCTTCGCCATCGATGGGCTGCAGTGGCGGGCCGCGTGGGCGAGTCCGCTCGGATGGCTACCGGAGGCGAGGGCCTTCGACGGCCCACGCCTCTGGCCCCTCATCGCGTACGGCGTTTGCGCGGCGCTCCTCACGATTCTCGCCGCCGTCATCGCCGGGGGCCGTGACACCGGCGCGGGGATCGTGGCGCCGAGGCCCGGGCCCGCCCGTGGTCCGAGCCGTGCCATGCCCGCCTGGAGGCTGGCCCTGGGCCTGCAGCGGGGCGGAGCTGCCGCGTGGCTCATCGGCGCGGTGCTGTGGGCGCTCGTCATCGGCCTGTTCAGCGACGAGGTGACGAGCACCGTCGCCTCGAACCCGCAGCTCCTGCGGTCCATCGGGCTCGAGCGCGCCACTGACATGGTCACCATGCTGGCCGCGGTCATCGTCGTGTCCGCGGCGAGCATCGTCGGCGTCCAGGGGGCCACGAGGCTGGGAGGTGAGGAGACCAGCGGGCGGCTCGGCGCCCTGCTGTCGACCCGCCTCGGGCGCGCGCGCCTGTGGCTCGGGTGGTGGGCGACGACGCTCGCGGCGTGCCTCATCGTCCTCGGCGCCTCCGCGCTCGCGCTGGCCGGCGGGATCTGGGCCGTCACCCGCGACGCTCCTGCGGCATGGGCCGCGCTGGAGGTTGGCGGCGCCTACGCCGCGCCGGTCCTCCTCGTCGCCGCTCTCGATGCGCTGCTGAGCGCGATCGGCCCGCGTTGGAGCGTGGCCGGCTGGGTGGTGGCGGCCTGGATGGCGGTGGTCATGCTCCTCGCCGAGGCCCTGCGCCTGCCGGAGTGGGCCCGGGATCTCTCACCGGCGCATATGGTGGGAGTGCTGCCCGTGGACGACCCGGATCTGGGAGTGATCGCCGTCCAGGGAGCCGCGGCGCTCATCCTCCTGGCAGCCTCGCTCATCCTCTTCCAGCGCCGGGATCTTCGTGCGGGATGAGCCCGTGGCCGCGATGCTCCCGCCCGCTCCCGGCAGCGCGCCGCCGGGAGCGGGCGGGCCGGGTCGGTAGTCTGGGGTCCACCGATCGGGAGGACTCCCACACGAACAGGAGACCGTCAATGAGCGCAGCAGCCGTCCCTGGAGCAGCCGACGCCAACAGGATCCACTTCATCGGCGATGAGATCGTCGCCGGCTACGGCGACGCCCGGGCACTGGGCTGGACCGGCCGCGTGCTCGCGCGCACGCCGCAGGAGGCGGACCTGCTCCCCTCCACCCTGGCGATCCCGGGCGAGACCCTCGCCCAGCTCGCCGAGCGCTGGCATGACGAGGTGGCGCCGCGCTCCACCCACACCCGGGAGAACCGGCTCGTCATCGGCATCGGCGTCGGCGACGTGCTCGCGGGCATGTCCGCCGCGCGCTCGCGCCTGGCCCTGGCCAATATCCTCGACAAGGCCTCCAGCGAGCACCGGCCGTGCTTCGTCGTCGGCCCGCCGCCGCTGCCCCACGCCGACACCGACGCGACGGCGGCCCTGTCGCACGCGGCGGCCGAGGTCTGCCGGCGCCGCTCCACGCCCTACGTGGAGGTCTTCGACCCACTGCGCCACCACGACCAGTGGCTCACGGATGTGGCCGGTGGCGCCGGGCACCCGGCCCAGACCGGCTACGGGCTCATGGCCTGGCTGGTGCTGCACCGCGGCTGGTACGAGTGGCTGGGGGTCGAGGCCCCGGCCTGAGGCGCCTGACGGCCCGCGACGACGGGCGGCGCCCCTCGCCGAGAGCCTGGCTCTCAGTGAGGGCGCCGCTGATCGTGGTCGCCCTTGGCGCGTGGCCGCTTCTCAGCTCGCGCGCTGGGAGCGGCGCCGGGCCACGAGGAGCCCCGCGCCGGCGATGGGCAGGAGCAGGCCGGCGGCGAGCATCGACTGCCCCGCGGCACCGGTGCTGGCCAGCGATCCGCTGCTCTTGGGCGCGGCCGCGCCTGCCTGCTGGTCCGCGCCGCCCTCCGGGCCCTGGGCGGCATCGGCGGGCGACGAGGGTGACATCGTCCTTGAGCTTGCCCGCCAGGGTGTCGATGGTGACGCCCTTGCCGGGGCTCGTGGCCTGCATGACCTTGCCGTCGCCGATGTAGATCGCCGTGTGGTAGACGTTCCCGAAGTACGTCGGGAGCTGAGCGCTCCTCACCTTGGCGTTGCTGCGCTCGGGGTTCTGCTCGGAGAAGAAGAGGACGTCCCCGACCTCGTAGGCGCCAGTCGTGTCGAGCCACATGTCGCCATGCTCGTAGAACCAGGCGGCGAGGTGGTTGGCCTGCCAGAGGTCCGAGCCCTCGATGCGCTGGCCGAAGTCGACGGCGTAGCCGACGGGGGTGTTCGTGCTCGCCTGGTAGGTGGAGTGGCTGTAGTCGAGGCCGCCCAGGACCATGCCGACGAAACTGGAGCAGGTGATCGGGTATGGGCGCGGCGTCAGGTCCTTCGTCGCCCCCTGCCCGGAAAGCGGGGAGGGACGCGAGGGGTCCCACGTGATCGCGCCACCCGCGTCGACGAAGGTCTGGGCACGCTTCTTCGCGTCGCTGGTCGCGGTGGAGTTCGGGGTGGTCGCCGGCTGGGTCCTCAGCCCCTCCGGGACGGCGTACATGCCATCCTCGAGCGGCACCGCCATGCGGCCGAGGTCGCCGTCAGGCAGGCTGGCGACGATGGTGTAGGTCATGGACACGCCATCACCCGCCTTGCGATCGGCCGTCGTCGTCACCTGGCTGGGCAGGTCGCGCCCGTTGGAGCGCATGAGCTCGTAGGTGGCGATGTAGCCGTCACCGTTCTTATCGGGTGCGGTGGGCGCGGCGTGCGCGGGCGCGGCCTGCGCGCCGACCGCGGCCAGGGCAGCCGCGGCGACCACGGAGAGGGCGCATGAGCGTGTTCGCAAGGTTGGCATAGAGGAACCTTTTCAGGGTCGGAAGCGCACCGGCTCCCCAGCGGGGAGCGCTCCTCGGCCCCAGCGGATGGCTGGCCGGTGCGCGTTGTGGCAGGGCGTGAGACGGCGCATCAGCTCGCCTCGATGTCCTTGACTCCTACCGGTTCGTGACCATCTCGCAACCGTCTCCCTCGCAAGGCGTTCGCCACATTTGCTCCGCCGCGCAGATCGGGCCTCGTGCGGTGCAGTGCCTCAGGGCGGCGGCGCTGGCGGAGCCACTGGCGGGCCCTGCTGCTAGGAGCCTTGCCCCAGGACTTCGCCCTCCTTGAGACTGGGCGAGTGCTGACCCATGACCGGTTCAACCGCTCTCTTCACCCTGCGGTGGTTGGGACTGGCCGAGGGCTTCACTCCCACACCGGGGATGAGCCTCATCCAGGTCCTCGTCCTCGCGCTCGCCTACGCGCCCATGCTTGTCTGGCCGCCCGCGCTCACCGTCGCGCTCGTCGGCTACTGGAGACGGACGAGGCCAGCACCGTCGGCGGTGCCGACCGCGGTCTGAGAGCGCCGGATGCGGGGGCTGGGCGGACAAGCGCCGGAGGCTCATGCGTACTTGCGCGCCATCGCGTCCGCGGTCACCGTCACAGGATCGGCGTCATACTCCGCTCGCGCCTCCTGCCATGCCTTGAGATCAACCTCATCCTCGATACGCTCCTCAAGCCCATCGGGATCCTTCTTGGGCACGGGCATGCCCCTATCCTTCCGTGGAATCCGAGCCACCACAACACCGAGATCACCCACCTCCACCGCAGCGCGACGGCGGCCGATCACCGATGTGACCGACCGCCGTCGTCGAATGCTCTGGGCGATGCCGCCCGGCTCAGGCGTTGGGGCGCTTGCCGTGGTTCGCCCCGCCCTTGGCCCGGGCCCTGCGCTTGCGACCGCGCTTGCTCATGGTTGCCTCCTCGTGTCAGATCTGCCCCACGAGGGGGCAAGGAACGTGGGTCATCTTCCCACACCGCGCCGAGGGCCCGCTAATCGGGGGCGATCCCGACGGCGTGCGCCTGGACACAGCCCTGGCCCGGCCCTGAGGTCCGGGCCCTGCGGGAAGGCGGCTCAGTCCCGCTCGACGCGCAGCGAGCTCGTCCGGGTGACGGTCACCTGGGCGCCGTCGCTGGACACGGTGGTGGACGTCGTCCGGGAGACGGAGGTGACGGTGACCGTCCCGCGCAGAACGGCGAGGCGCCCGAGGACACGGGCACGGAGCTCGGGGGGCGCCTGCTCGGCGCAGCGCGAGCGGATGATGGCACGCAGGTGCTGCTCGGCGTCGGCGATCTGGGCGCAGTGCTCGCATTCGGCCACGTGCCGCGCCAGGCGCTCAGCGACGGACTGCTCGCACTCGTGGTCGAGGAAGGCCTGGAGGTGGGCGATCATCTCCTCGCAGGAGGTACAGCCGCCCTCCGGGGAGGAGGAGGCCTGGGGCTCGCTCGCCCGCGTGCCGCGCGCGGCGGTGGTGTCGGGGGTGCTCATCACTCGCCCTCCTCATCGTCGGCAGAGCCGGCGGGGAGGTAGCCGAGCTGGCGGGCGTGGTCGGCCAGAAGCTCGCGCAGCTGGCGGCGCCCGCGGTGCAGGCGGGACATGACCGTGCCGATCGGGGTGCCCATGATCTCGGCGATCTCCTTGTAGGCGAAGCCCTCGACGTCGGCGAGGTAGACGGCCAGGCGCCTCTCCTCGGTCAGCTCGTTGAAGGCGGCCTTGATCTCGTCGTCGGGGAGCTCGTCGAGCGCGAGGGACTCGGCGCTGGGCAGCCCGACGGAGTCATGGGAGGCGGCGCGGTGGAGCTGCCAGTCCTCGACGGCGTCGGCGTCGGACTGCAGGGGCTCGCGCTGCTTCTTGCGGTAGGAGTTGATGAAGGTGTTGGTCAGGATCCGGTAGAGCCAGGCCTTGAGGTTGGTGCCGGGGCGGTACTGGTGGAAGGAGGCGAAGGCCTTGGCGTAGGCGTCCTGGACGAGGTCCTCGGCGTCGGAGCGGTTGCGCGTCATGCGCAGGGCGGCGCCGTAGAGCTGGTCGAGGTAGGGCAGGGCCTCGGCCTCGAAGCGGGCTGCGCGGGCCTCGGCGTCCTCATCGGCGGGGGCGCGCATGGGGTCGTCGCCGTAGTCCTCGATCTCCTGGATCTCCTGGGAGGCATCGAGGACGGCGTCCGCGGCGCCCACAGTGCCCGCGGGAGTCGGCGCCGATGAGGACTCGCCGATGGGGCGGTCCTCGTCGTCGATCGTGCTCACGGGGCGCTCGCCGCGCTGGCTCTGCTGCTGGGTCATCACCGGCGAGCCTAGCGCGATGCGCCGGGCCGCGCGGGATGGCCGGCGCGGGCCGCCCGCGAGGGCGTCGAGGACGGGGGTCATCAGGGCCACAGGGCTGAGAGGCGTGGCCGTCTCGGTCATCACAGTCATCGCCCCCTCCAACGACGACGGCGCCCCGCTTGTTCCCGCGCTCAGCGACCAGCGCTCCCGTCCGCGGCAGCCTCGTTTTGCGCCCTCACCCCCGCGTTGCCGTCTCGGCCCGCCCCCGCTCCCTCACCCCCGTGTTGCGCCCTCATCCTCGCAGTTTGAGGGCGCAAGGGCGGGGCGAGACGGTTTCTGCGGGCCCAGGGCGCGAGGGCCGGCCATGGGCGCGGGGTGTGGAGCCGGCGCAGGACCGGACACCAGCCCGCGCTCGCCCACACCGAGCTGTTGACACCAGGTACCTTGTGTTGCAAGATAGATGGTGAGACAAGGAAGTTGCGAGCACACGAGAGGCGGGGACGCCATGGCCAAGGCGGCGAAGGCAGCGAAAGCGGCCAAGACGACAAAGCCGGCCAGCGCCGCCGCCCCGTCAGCGGGCGGCACCGCTGAGCCGCAACTGCGCAAAGGAGCCCTCGAGCTCGCCGTCCTGGCGCTCGTCGAGCGCGCCGAGCCCGACGGCATCTATGCCGGCGCCCTCGTCGAGGAGCTCGCCGCCTTGCCCACCCTCGCCGCCCCCCAGGGCACCGTCTACCCGCTCCTGTCCCGCCTGCGCGCCGCCGGAGTCGTGGAGACCACCTGGCAGGAGTCGCCCAGCGGGCCGCCCCGGCGCTACTACCTGCTCACCGAGGCCGGCCGCGAGCGCCTGGCCGCCCAGCGCCGGGTCTGGCTGGCTCTGAGCAGGGACATGGCCACCATTCTGGGCGGCCCAGCATCAACCACCAGAGCACGCGACATGAGGACGGAGAACTGAGATGAGCACGGATAAGACCAGCAGCCCCGCGGACAGCGCTGCGGACGCTCTGGAGCCCACGCCGTTCGTGGAGCCCACCGTGTGGGAGGAGGCCGCCTGGGACGCGGGCGAGGACCCCGCGGTCCACCGCGTCCTCGGTGTCCCCGTCTCCCTCGATCCACGAGGCCTGCGCGAGCGCTCCGCCCGCCACTACTCCCCCACCGATCCCATTCTCGTGCCACGCGCCTGGGGCATCGGCTGGGACGTCAACCTCGGGGCTCTGGCCGTGCGCGCGGGCTGGGCCCACCCGGATGACCTGGGTGACGACCTCCGCCTGGGGCCCGTGGGCATGGCGGCGCTCAGCCTGGCGCCAGCGGCGCTCGCCGTGGGCGCGGCCGCCAGCGCGGCCGTCGGCAGCCGGTGCGCCCCGGTAGCGGCGCGCGCGGCAGCGCCCAACAGGGGCGTCACGAGCACCCTGCCCACAGCGCTCACCTCAACAGTGCCCGCCGCGCTCGTCTCCACCGCGCTCGGCGCCGTCGACCTCGCGCAGGGCGCTCCCCTCCCCCAACGACTCGGGCACGCCGCCACCTCCCTCATGCTCACAGGCGCCGGGATCGCCGGCGCGCTCCAGGCGCGGGGACAGGCCTGCCGCGCCCAGCAGGCCGCGGTCGTGGCCGGGGCCGCCGCCGTCGCGACCGGCCTCGCCGTCGCCGCGACGCGGTCCGCGATCCACCGCGCCATGAGAACCACCACCCCCATCACAAGCAGCGAGGAGCAGTCATGAGCAGCACCACCATCGCCGCGCTGGCCGTCGCGGCGACGATCCAGATCATCCTTCTCCTCGTCGCGCTGCGGCTCTGGTTGACAACCCCTGAGGACCGCTTCACCCTGGGCCGCTGGCAGTGGCTGGCGATCATCGTGTGCCTGTCGATGGTGGGGCCGATCGCCTTCCTCGTGGCGGGCCGGGCGCCCGCCCCCGTCGTCGAGGCGCCCCGGGCGGAGCGGTCTCGGGGCTCCGTCGAAGACGCCGTGGCCGACATCTACGGGCCAGGCCCGAGGTGAGGCCCCGATGAGCGATCCCACCCCCGCGGACGGCGCGGCGGCCCCCGCGCCCGACGGCGCTCCAGCACTGCGCCTGAGCGGCCTGACCAAGCGCTACGGGGAGCGCGCCGTCGTCGATGACCTCGACCTCGCCGTCCCCGAGGGATCGATCTTCGGCTTCCTCGGCCGCAACGGGGCGGGAAAGACCACGACGATCCGCATGGTGCTCGGGCTCAGCGCGCCCACGTCCGGCGCCATGAGCGTCCTGGGGCAGGACGCCTCCCAGGCCCTCGCCGCCGGGACCATCGGCTACCTGCCCGACGTCCCCGGATTCCACGGATGGATGCGGGCCGACGAGGTGCTCGACCACGCCGGGAGGCTCGCCGGCTTGGAGGCCGCCCTGCGACGCCGTCGCGCGCGCAGCCTGCTCGCCCTTGCCGGTCTCGAGGGCGTCACGCAGCCCACCCGCGCCTACTCGCGCGGCATGCGCCAGCGCCTCGGCCTCGCGCGGGCCCTCATCAGCGCGCCGCGCCTCCTCATCATGGACGAGCCCACCTCCGCGCTCGACCCCGTCGGCCGCCGGGAGCTGCTCGACCTCATCGCCTCCCTGCGCGGGCGCACCACGGTCCTGCTCTCCACGCACCTGCTCGACGACGCCGAGCGCGTCTGCGATCGCGTCGCCATCATCGACGCCGGCCGCCTCATCACCGCCGGGAGGACCGAGGAGCTGACCGCCGGGACGCGGGCGACGAGCATCGAGCTGCGCACGGCCCGCGACGCCGTCCCCGTGGCCGAGGTCCTGCGCCGCCAGGAGTGGGTGGCGGGCGTGGAGATCGGCGCGGAGGACCCGCAGCGCGTCTCGGTGCGCACGGCCGCCCCGGAGACGGCGCACCTGCGTCTCCCCGGCCTGCTGGCCGAGGCCGGTTGCGGCCTGGTCTCCATGGACGCCACCCGTCACGGGCTGGAGGAGGCCTTCCTGCGGGCCGTCGGCGAGGCGGGCGACGGCGCCCGCTCCCAGGCGGGAGGAAGGCGCGCCGCCGCGGCGCCACAGGACGGCAAGGGTGAGGGAGGCCCACGATGAGCGCGATCACTGGACGTGGCGCGGGAGCAGTCCTCGAGACCATGCGCGTCGAGCTGCGCGGGACGCTGCGCACCTGGCGGGGCCCGGTCCTGGCGGCCGCCGCTGTGCTCACCGGCGTCGGATCCCCGCTCCTGGCCCATGTCATGCCGGAGATGCTGGCCTCTACCCTCGGCGAGGCGGCCGCTGGCGCCATCGCGGAGCCGACCGTGGGGGACGCCTGGTCGCAGTGGGTGAAGAACGCCTCCTCCCTGCTGCTCATCGTGCTCGTGGTGATCGCCGCCGCCTCGATCGCGGGTGAGCGCTCCGAGGGGATCACCGCCGCTGAGCTGGCCGGGCGCGGGGCGCGCGGCCGGGGCCTCCACGTGGTGGGCAAGGCCCTCTGGCTCCTCGCGCTCACGACTGTGGCCACCGTGTTCTCCGCCCTCGCGTGCCTGGCGACGACGCCGGTCCTCTTCGGCGGCAGCGCCACTTGGGGCGCGGGCGGGGCCGGGGCGGCCGACGGCGCGCTGGCGGCGGGGCTGTGGGCCCTGGGGGCGCTGACGATCCTGGGGATCACCCTGCTCGTCTCCGCCGCCTCACGATCCACGGTCCTGCCCGCCGCGGTCGGGATCGTCCTGTCCCTGCTGGGGCCGACGCTCGCCCTGTGGCAGCCGGTGGCCGACTGGACCCCGCTGGGCCTGGGGGCGGCGGCCTCCGACGTCGCCACTGCGGCCGCGGGCTCCACTGGCCCGGCCGCAGCCGCCGACGCGCTCGATCACCTCACCGCGGCGCCCCTCCTGGCGGGGATCGCCGTGCCCGTGGCGCTCGCGGCCGGGGCCGTCGTCGCCCTGCGCCGGGCTGAGCTCTGAGATGCCTTGAGATGCTCTGAGCGCCCCAGGGTGCCGGGGCCGTGGTGCGAGGGGCGCGGACTCGCGGGGGCCTGGGCCTGGCCCGGGGCGCGATGGTGGGCCAGGATAGGGGCATGGATCTTCTGCGCGCCGTCGCCCGTCCTCTGCTCGCCGCGAGCTTCGTCGTCGATGGCATCGACGCGATCGCCCGCCCCAAGCGCCACGTCGAGAAGATGAGGAAGGTGACGCCCACCCTGGAGCGCGTGGGCGTGCCCCCGGTCATGGACTCCGACGCCGCCCTGGCCACCCGCGCGCTCGGCGCGGTGAGCGTGGCAGCGGGCGTGGGGCTGGCCACCGGCCGCGCACCGCGCACGAGCGCCGCCGTGCTGGCCGCGATCAACGTGCCGCTCGCCGTCGTCAACCACCCGGTGTGGGCCGTCAAGGGCAAGGAGGCCCGCCTCGACGCGTTCTCCGGGCTCCTGCGCCGGGGAGCCCTGGGCGCGGGACTCCTGCTCGCCTCCGTGGACCGCGCCGGCCGCCCCTCGCTGGCGTGGCGCGCCGCGAACAAGCGGGAGCACCGCAAGGCGATCCAGGCTGCCAAGGACGCCGTGCGCCAGCGCTACGAGGGCGCCTCCGCCTGACCCCGCCCGCGGGCCCCGTGGGCTCGCCCCGCCCGTTTCCCACCGCGCTTCCACCGCGCGCCGACGCATCGAACCGAGGAGCCGATTCCGTGTCCGATTCCGTGACCGATCACCAGACCACCGCCGCCACGCCGGGAGCCGACGAGCCGGACATCGTCTGGACCCGAACCGATGAGGCCCCCATGCTGGCCTCCGCCTCCTTCCTGCCGATCGTGGAGGCCTATACGCGGGCGGCGGGGGTGAGTGTCGGCGTCGCCGATATCTCCCTGGCGGGACGCATCCTGGCGGCCTTCGGCCTGGCCGACGACGGCCTGGCCCACCTGGGGGATCTCACCTCCTCCCCGAGCGCGACGATCATCAAGCTCCCCAACATCTCCGCCTCCCTGCCCCAGCTCAAGGCCGCGATCGCCGAGCTGCGCGAGCAGGGATTCGACATCCCCGAGTACCCGGATGCCCCGGCCTCCCCGCTTCAGGAGGAGGTCCGAGCCGCCTACGACGCGATCAAGGGCAGCGCCGTCAACCCCGTCCTGCGCCAGGGCAACTCCGACCGGCGCGCCCCCGCCTCCGTCAAGGCCTACGCGCGCTCCCACCCGCACTCCATGGGCGAGTGGTCCCCCGAGTCGCGCACCCGCGTGGCCACGATGGAGGAGGGGGATTTCAAGCACAACGAGCGCAGCGTCGTCGTGAGCGAGGACGGCGCCCTGGAGGTCCGGTTCGTGCCCGCGGGCGGCGGCGAGCCCCGCGTCCTGCGCGACCACCTGCCCGTCACCGCGGGAGAGGTCGTGGACGCCACGCGCATGAGCGCCACCGCCCTCGACTCCTTCCTGGCCGCGCAGGTGGCCGCCGCCAAGGAGGAGGACCTGCTGCTGTCGGTCCACCTCAAGGCCACGATGATGAAGGTCTCCGACCCGGTCATCTTCGGGCACGCCGTCGCCGCCGTCATCCCGACCACGCTGGCCGAGCACGGGGACGCGCTCGCCGCCGCCGGGCTGCGGGTGGAGGACGGGCTCGCCTCGATCCTGGCCGGACTGGACGGCCTGGAGGGCGGCGCGGCGATCCGCGAGTCGATCACCGCCGAGCTGGCCAACGGCCCCGCGATCTCCATGGTGGACTCGGACAGGGGCATCACCAACCTGCATGTGCCCTCCGATGTCATCATCGACGCCTCCATGCCGGCGATGATCCGCCGCGGGGGCACCCTGTGGGACGCCGACGGCGAGCTGCGCGACACCCTCGCCGTCATCCCCGACTCCTCCTACGCGGGCGTGTACGAGGCCGTCATCGAGGATTGCAAGGCCAACGGCGCGCTCGACCCCACCACCATGGGCACGGTCCCGAACGTGGGGCTCATGGCCCGCAAGGCCGAGGAGTACGGCAGCCACGACAAGACCTTCATCATGGACGCCGCGGGCACCGTGGAGGTCGTCGCGATCGAGGGGGCTGGGGTGGAGCCCGGCACCGTGCTGCTCTCCCACGAGGTGGAGGCCGGGGATATCTGGCGCGCCTGCGCCACGCAGGACGACCCGATCCGCGACTGGGTGCGCCTGGCGATCGCCCGCGCCCGCGCCACCGGGGCGCCCGCCGTGTTCTGGCTCGACCCTGAGCGCGCCCACGACGCTGAGCTCATCACCCTGGTCACGCGCTACCTCGCCGAGGAGGGCGTGAGCCTCACCGGCGACGACGGCGAGAATGACGGCGGCGCCGACGACACCGCAGAGGATGAGAAGGCCAACGGCGAGGACGAGGCCTCGGAGGAGTCGGCGGAGGGCGACGGGCCCGAGATCCGCATCCTCGATCCCGTAGCGGCCACCCGCCTGTCCCTGGAGCGGGCCCGGCGGGGCGAGGACACGATCTCGGTGACCGGCAACGTCCTGCGCGACTACAACACGGATCTCTTCCCGATCCTGGAGCTGGGCACGAGCGCCAAGATGCTCTCCGTGGTGCCGCTGATGAGCGGCGGCGGCCTGTATGAGACGGGCGCGGGCGGCTCGGCCCCCAAGCACGTGGCGCAGCTGCTGGCGGAGAACCACCTGCGCTGGGACTCCCTGGGCGAGTACCTGGCCCTGGCCGAGGCCCTGCGTCATGTGGCGCAGTGCAACGACAAGCCGTCGGCCGCGATCCTCGCCGATGCTCTCGACGCCGGGACCACCGCGTTCCTGGAGGCGGACCACTCCCCCGGGCGCGCCTGCGGGCAGATCGACAACCGCGGTTCGGCGGCCTGGCTCGCCCTGGAGTGGGCGCGCGCCCTCGCCGCGCAGTCGGAGGACTCCGAGCTGGCCAGCGCCTTCAAGCCCGTCGCTGAGGAGCTCGACGCCGTCATGTCCACCATCCAGGAGGAGATGCTCGCCGTCCAGGGAGGCTCCGCCGACCTCGGCGGCTACTACCACCCGGACAAGGACCTCACGGCCGAGGTCATGCGCCCCAGCGCCGCCCTCAACGCCGTCATCGACGGGATCTGAAGCCCGCAAGCAGACCGGTATAAGATTCGTGGAGCCATAAAACGCGCTTTCAACTAGTTGGCTCTCGTCCCTGGCGACACCACGAGCTCAGACCTCGTCCTGTTTTCAAGCGGACGCTGGCATGGCAGTGGGCGGAACTTTCTGTGAAATGACGCCGTCCGTATACTTTCGCTGTGAGTAAGACGAGCATCGGCGCAATCCTGGACGGCCTCTACTTCGAGGCGAGGACCCAGCGGGGTAAGGGGACGAGCTTCGAGCGCCTGGTGCGCCAGTTCCTGCTCACGGAGCCGCAGTACGCCGAGCGCTTCGACGAGGTGTGGATGTGGGTCGACTGGCCAGGTCGCAGCGCCCGCCCGGACCGGGGCATCGACCTGGTGGCCAGGGAGCGTGAGACGGGCGAGCTGTGCGCGGTGCAGTGCAAGTTCTACGACCCCGAGCACACGGTGACGAAGAAGGACGTCGACACCTTCCTGGCGGAGTCCGGCACCGGGGAGTTCACCTCACGCCTGTTCGTCTCGACGACGCAGCGCTGGAACCCGGCGGCAGCCCAGACGGTCACCAACCAGGCGATCCAGGTCTCACGCATCGGCTTGGACGACCTGTTCAGCTCGACGATCGACTGGGATTCCTTCAGCCTGGAGACCCCGGAGGTCATGGTCCGTGCGGACCGCAAGAGCCTGCGTGAGCATCAGCGGCGGGCGCTGGCCGCTGTGACCGAAGGCCTAGGGACTGCGGATCGCGGCAAGCTCATCATGGCCTGCGGGACGGGTAAAACATTCACCTCCCTGCGCATCGCCGAGGCTATGGCGGGTGCCGGTGGGCGGGTCCTGTTCCTGGTGCCGTCCATCGCTCTGCTGTCGCAGACGCTGCGCGAGTGGAGCGCGGAGGCGGAAGCACCGCTGCGCTCCTTCGCGGTCTGCTCGGACGCGAAGGTCGGCAAGGGGCGCAGCAAGGACTCGCTGAGCGAGGACATCTCGGTGGTGGACCTGGCGATCCCCGCCACCACCGACGCCGAGGCGCTCGCCCGGCGCCTGGCCCAGCCGGCGGCCCCCGTCGAGGGCGTGGCCCCGATGACGGTGGTCTTCTCCACCTACCAGTCCATCGACGTCGTCGCCCGCGCACAGGCGGCGGGCGCCCCGGCCTTCGACCTCATCATCTGCGACGAGGCCCACCGCACGACGGGAGCCACCTTGGCGGGCACGGACGAGTCGGCCTTCGTCCGTGTTCATGACGACGCCTACCTGCGCGCGGCCAAGCGCCTCTACATGACGGCCACGCCCCGCATCTATGACGACTCCACCAAAGCGCGAGCGGGTCAGAAGAACGCGGTGCTGGCGTCCATGGACGACGAGCAGACCTATGGCGCCGAGCTGTTCCGCCTGGGCTTCGGCGAGGCCGTCTCACGCAGCCTGCTCACCGACTACAAGGTACTGGTACTCACGGTCTCCGAGGACCAGGTCGCCTCCCGGCTCCAGTCCTCCCTCGCCGAGGACGGTCAGCTGAAGCTCGATGACGCCGCCCGGATCGTCGGCTGCTGGAACGCCCTGGCCAAGCGCAGCGCCGAGGCCGGGGACTTCGGGGCGGACGCCGAGCCCATGCGCACGGCGGTGGCCTTCGCCCGCGACATCAAGACGTCCAAGCGCTTCGCCACGTCCTTCAACGGGGTTGCCCAGGACTACCGGCGCACACTTGAAGACTCCGACGACGCAGCGCAGTCCTCGTCGGGCCAGGGCTCGCAGGAGGCACCGCGGCAGCTGGAGTCGGTCGAGGTGCGCCACGTGGACGGCTCGATGAACATCATGGAGCGCACCGGGCTGCTGTCCTGGCTGTCCGGGGCCGACGACGCCGGACGGACCGGCGCGAGGCGCGGGACCACCGTGGCGCAGGACGGCGTCTCCAGCTGCCGTGTGCTGACCAACGCCCGCTGCTTGAGCGAGGGCGTGGACGTGCCGGCGCTCGACGCCGTCATGTTCCTGTCGCCGCGCAAGTCACAGGTGGATATCGTCCAGTCCGTGGGGCGGGTCATGCGCCTGGCCCCGGGCAAGAAGTACGGCTACATCATCCTGCCGGTGGCGATCCCTTCGGGTATGGCGCCTGAGGAGGTGCTGGCGGACAACGACGTCTTCCGGGTGGTGTGGGAAGTCCTCCAGGCACTGCGCGCCCACGACGAGCGCTTCGACGCCATGGTCAACAAGATCGACCTCAATCGTTCCAAGCCGGACAGGATCGCCATCATCGACCCCTTCGGGCCGGCGGGAGGCGACGACGGCGTGAGCGGGCATGCCGGTGAGGGCTCGGACGCGTCTCTGTCGGCTGCGGTTCAGGGGGCGTTCGATCTGGATTCCCTGGGCCAGTGGAAGGAGGCGATCTACGCCAGGCTCGTGCAGAAGGTGGGCTCGCGCCGCTACTGGGAGCAGTGGGCGGGCGACGTGGCCCGGATCGCGGCCCGCCACCGTGCGCGTCTGGCGAAGCGGGTGGTGGACCCGCGGGTGGCCGGCGAGTTCGAGGGCTTCCTGGCGGCGCTGCGGGCCAACCTCAACGATTCGATCACCCCGGACGCGGCGATCGACATGCTCTCCCAGCACCTGGTGACCAAGCCGGTCTTCGACGCCGTGTTCGACGGCTACGACTTCGCGGCCTCCAACCCTGTGGCGCAGGTCATGGGGCGGATGCTCACCGTGCTCGACGGCGCCAACCTGGAGGCGGAGACCGAGGAGCTGGAGGGCTTCTACGCCTCAGTGCGCGAGCGCTGCGCGGGCATCGACAACGCCGAGGGCAAGCAGCGGGTCATCACCGAGCTGTACGAGAGGTTCTTCTCCCTGGCGTTCAGGAAGACGGCCCAGTCCCTGGGCATCGTGTACACGCCGGTGGAGATCGTCGACTTCATCCTGCGCAGCGTGGACCGGTTGTCCCGCGAGCACTTCGGGCGCTCGGTGAGCGACGAGGGCGTGCACGTGCTCGACCCCTTCACGGGGACGGGTACCTTCATCGTGCGGCTGCTCCAGTCGGGGCTGATCCGGCCCGAGGACCTGGTGCGCAAGTACGCGGCCGAGCTGCACGCCAACGAGATCCTCCTGCTGGCCTACTACATCGCCGCGGCGAACATCGAGGTGGCCTACCGTGACCTGGCCGGGCCCGGCGGCGCGGGCGTGGGGGCCGACGGCGGCTACACGCCCTTCGACGGGATCGTCCTGACCGACACCTTCCAGATGACCGAGGACGACGACGTGCTGGACCGCAGCGTCTTCGTGGCCAACAACGACCGGGCTGAGGCTCAGCGGGGCCTGGACATCCGCCTCATCGTGGGCAACCCGCCCTACTCGGCGAAACAGGACTCGGCCAACGACAACAACGCCAACCAGTCCTACCCGCACCTGGACGCGCGGATCGCGGAGACGTACGCCGCACGCTCGACGGGGGTCAACAAGAACTCCTTGTACGACTCCTACCTGCGGGCCATCCGCTGGGCGACCGATCGGCTCGGCGACGCCGGAGTCATCGGCTTCGTCACCAACGGCGGCTTCATCGACGCCAATACTGCCGACGGCGTGCGGCTGAGCCTGGCCGAGGAGTTCGCGCACGTCTACGTCTTCAACCTGCGGGGCAACGCTCGTACTGCGGGCGAGCTGCGCAGGCGAGAGCGGGGCAACGTCTTTGGCCAGGGCGGACGGACGACGATCGCCGTCACCTTCCTCGTCAAGGATCCCGACCACACCGGTCCGGCCGTTATCCACTACCGGGACGTGGGCGACTACCTCAGCCACGAGGACAAGCTCGCCATCGTCGCGGGCTCACGGATCGAGGACATGGACTGGGAGGACCTCGCCCCCAACGAGGCAGGCGACTGGATCAACCAGCGCGACCCCCGGTACGCCACCTGGCAGTCCATCGGCGAGGGAACGCAGGCCATCTTCGGTTCGTACTCTCGTGGCGCGGAGACCGGGCGTGATGTCTGGGTCTACAGCTACTCGCTGGACACCTTGCACGACTCCTGTCAGCGACTCATCGGCACCTACAACGCCGAGCGGGAGCGCCTCCACCGGCAGCACACCAGCGCCCGCCTCACAGAGAAGAGCGTGCGCGAGCTCGTCACCACGGACGAGACCCAGATCAAGTGGACCTCAGGACTCTTCGCTGATATCGCGAAGAACCATGCCATTCGCTACGACACGGGCGCCACTTACCCGGCCTTGTACCGCCCGTTCTGCAAGCAGTGGCTCAACGCCAGCGACGGCATCATCCACCGCCCCGCCGTCCTGCGACGCTACTTCCCCACGCCGGCGCACGACAACCTGGGGTTCTACCTTGTTGCCACTGGCGCCGTGAAGCCATTTTCCTCTTTAGTCTCAGCTCAGGTCCCTGACCTTAACCTCTACGGTTCTGAAGGAGGCCAGTTCTTCCCACGGTGGACGTGGGAGAAGGTCTCCGGCCGCCACGCCGCCGAGGACGGTGGCTTCAACCTCGACGCGCTGACCGAGGCGCCCGGTGAGGCTGCTTCCGCCGTCGAGGCGGAGGGTGAGGTGATCGGCGACTACCGGCGCGTGGACAACATCACGGACGCGACCCTGCGCAACTATCGCACCACCTACGGGCCGCAGGTGGAGAAGGCCGACGTCTTCTACTACGTCTACGGTCTCCTCCACCACCCGGAGTACCGCAGTCGCTACGCCGCCGACCTCAAGAAGTCACTGCCGCGCATCCCGCTCATGGCCGCCCGGGAGGACTTCATCGCTCTGGCGACTGCCGGGCGTGGCCTGGCTGACCTGCACCTGGACTACGAGGAGGTCGAGCCCTGGCCGCTGACACTCACCGTGGACGGCGCGGAGGTGCCGTGGGCGGAGCGTGGCGACATCGACCCAACACTGCTGCGCGTGGAGAAGATGCGCTACGCCAAGACCCGCATCGACGGCAAGATGGCAGCTGACACGACCTCGATCTCGATCGTCTACAACGAGCACGTGACCGTCTCGGGCATCCCCGAGCAGGCGCAGGACTACCTCCTGGGCTCGCGCAGCGCCCTGGACTGGCTCCTCGATCGGTACCAGGTCAAGACGGACAAGGCCTCCGGGATCGTCAACGACCCCAACGACTGGATGGCCGAGGGCGCCGGCGCCGAGCCCGGCATCCCGGCCCAGCCCCTCTACCTCCTCGACCTCATCGCCCGCGTCACCACCGTGTCTGTCCGCACCCAGCAGATCGTGGCCGATCTGCCTCCCCTGGAGGTGAGGGACTGAGTCCTCTCGGTCAGCGACAGTGTCGCCAGGTGACCTCAGTCACTGCTGCGTGCAGTAGCGCAGGAGTGGTGCACCTGCTTACACTCAGGGCAACATGACCGGTTCCGCTGCCCGCCCAGTGCGGGAGTCCAGGGCCGGTCCTTTTCTTCCTCTCACAGGAGGCGCCGACATGGGTGACCTTAAACCGTTTCGCTCGTACGCCGATCAGGTCTCCATCCTGGAGTCCCGAGGAATGCATGTCGAGGACCGGGACCGTGCGGAGCGGCAGCTGAGGACGCTCAACTACTACCGCCTGTCCGGCTACTGGCACAGTATGCGCAAGATCGATCCTACAACGAAGCGCAGCCTGGACTCGTTTCGCCCGGGTGCCACCTTCGACCTGGTTGTGAAGCTGTACGAGTTCGACGAACAACTGCGCGCTGCCATCTTCGCTGAGCTGGCTCCCGTGGAACTTGCGGTTCGCGCACTCATAGGGCATCATCTCGGTAAGGTCGATCCTCTCGGCTACCTCGATCCTCAGAAACTGGGGCGCCCGGCGACGAAACCTTCGCGACGTAAGCAGGGTAAGACGACCCACGACGAGTGGCTGAGGAAGTTCAACGATGCCCTCAGGGCGTCGAAGGAAGAATTCGTCGAGCACCACAAGAAGCACTACGATGGGAACCTCCCGATCTGGGTTGCTGTCGAGGTGATGGACTGGGGAATGCTGTCCCACCTTTATGGCATGTCACCTGTGCGCGTTCGCGATGATATCGCCGCTATCTTCCACCTGAGCGCCCCGCAGCTGGGGTCCTGGCTCAAGTGTCTCAACATCCTGAGAAACTATGCCGCCCACCACGCTCGGATCTTCAACCGAGGTTTCGACATTAAACCGAAGTTGTGCAAGAAGGATGAACGACTCAACATTATTCGTGAAGTGACGAACCGCTCCTTCGGTCAGCTCACGCTGGTACGCTACCTCAGCCATGAACTCGGCCTCCCTGATCGCGGACAACTTCCGTCCGCTCTTACCACGTTCCCGGAGAACGATCTTGTTCCGTTCTCGCGCCTGGGAGCCCCTCAAGGTTGGCAGGATCACCCGCTGTGGGTCGTCCGCACAACATGAAGACGCAACGTTGACATGGCCGGTAGAAATCAGATTGAGATGCAGCGAGGAGAGACATGGGCGAGATTGAGCTCAGCGATCAGTAACTACAGGCGGGTGCTTGCCGGCCATGAGGGAACACACTTGGCTGACCCTAAGAGAACCTCAGGCGCGTTTACTGCCGGCGAGTTGGATGATGAGACGAACCAAGTAACAGATTCCTCGGAATGGGTAGAGGCCTCTCAACCGGAGGGCAATACCTCAGAGGCGGTCAATACCAGTGACAGCAGTATTGATATCCTCATTGCCTGCGCCGTCGCCGCGGTTGGAACTCTTGCCGTCACGTACGTGGTCACAAAATATGTGCGCCCCTGGTAGCTGAGCCGTGAACGACCCGCGCTCAGCCGAACTTGGAGGAAGGTAACCCGCCGGAACGATGACGCTGCCGAATCCTCAACATCACGGGAGATCGATGAGATAATCGACGCGAAGACGACTTCCGCTGACCTGCGTATTGCGATGGAGCGCGTGAGAGAGAAGGCGTTGTCGGCGGTGCAGCAGGTGGATCGCCAGGCAGTGGCCTAGTTCCTGCGGCTGCCGGGGGCGTAAATCCTGCTATCGCAGATGCACCCGCTCCCGCTGCTGGGCGACGCTTCGGTTGCGCAAATGGAGCCCCTCTCTGACCTCGTCGCAGATCGTTGTTGATGTCGATACTGCTGTCTCTATCGAAGCAACAAGAGCGTAGCTGATACGGGCAATCGTGTTTCTCTTCTTTCCGGGCTCATCTCAAACCACGGTGTAGTCGTGGTTTGAGATGAGCCCGTTGATGATGCGAACACTCGGCGCCCACGCCGGCCGTCCAGTCTCTCACACGAAGAGGCGCCTAACTGCGCAGTGAAGGAGGCCCACGAGCACTTGCCAAGATCAGAGTCACCATCACCCTGCCCGCCGTCTGGGCTGACGCCGGCCAGAACACGGTCGTCCTGGACATCCCCGGCGGGAAGTACCACGACAATCCGCTCCTAGCGGCCCGTCTCACCGACATCCCCGTCATGGCCGCCTGAGCGCGCTGATCGCCGCTCCACGGCTCGCGCTCCACTCCTCCCGATCAGGCGCGCTCCCCGTCCCAGGGATTGAAGAGTTCGACTCCTGTGGGGGCGAAGTCGGAGATGTTCCTCGTGACCACCACCAGGTCATGCTCCAGGGCTGTGGCCGCTATCCACGCGTCCCGGTCCGGGCGAGGGTCGGGGACATGCAGCTCGACGCATCGCCGCGCCACTGCGGGAGTGATGGGCAGCGTCCGCTCGGCGAAGCCGTCAAGGATCGCCCGCTCGTACCAGTCCCGCAACCGGGCGCCCTGGGCGGGATCCTTGCGCGACAGCCGGGCGACGCCGAGCCCGACCTCCAGCACAGTGATGACGCTCAGCGCCATGTCCTGCTCATCCTGGGACGAGGCCCAGGCGAGAACCCCGGGATCAATCCGCCCGGGCGCTTTCCTCAACTCGCTGATGACATTGGTGTCGAGCAAGTACCTCACAGGTCCGCCGCCCTCGGAAGAGCGCCGGGGTTCACCGGGCCGAACTCGATATCGATCTCCCCGCCGCCGTCATCCATCCGGAGAGCCTCGGCCAGCGACCTTTTCGGCCGCAGCGCGCGGTAGTCATCGATGGACATGAGGACGAACGACGGCCGCCCCCGGTCGGTGATGATCACCGGCCCACGGGCAGCGGCGCGCTTGGCCGCGCTCACGTCCTGGTTGAGCGCCCGCGCCGTCATCGTGCTCTGCACGTCGACCCCTCCTCAATGTAGGTACGTGCCTACAAGTGTAGGTGGGGCCCGCGAGTGACGCCAGGTCCGGCTGTCGCCGCGCCATCGTCCCGAAAGGAGCCGCTGAGGCGCCGTAGAGTCTGCCCCGTGCATGACGAGCCGACCGACGCCCCTGCCTGGAACGCGCCGCGCGCCACGGGGCCGCTCGACGCCGTCGTCGAACTGCCGGGATCGAAGTCCCTCACCGCGCGGGCCCTCGTGCTCGCCGCCATCGCCGCCGGGCCGAGCACGCTCACCGGCGTGCTGCGCTCGCGCGACACCGAGCTCATGATCGCGGCCCTCACCACCCTTGGCGCGCGCATCGTGGAGGACGGCTCCCCCACGCGCCTGCGCGTCACCCCCGCAGCGCTCCCCTTCCCCGTCAGCCAGGCAGCGGGCCGGGCAGGTGGGGCCGACGGGGACGGCGCCCCCGCGCGCATCGACTGCGGCCTGGCGGGCACCGTCATGCGCTTCATCCCGCCGCTGGCCGCGCTCGCGGACGCCCCCGTCCTCCTCGACGGCGACGAGGCCGCCCGCGCCCGCCCACTCGGGCCGCTGCTCGACGCCGTCGCCTCCCTCGGGGCGCGCGTCGACTACCAGGGGGAGCCCGGTTTCCTGCCCGTCCTCATCACCCCCGGCGCGCTGGGCGTCGCGGCGCGGGACACCGGGGCGGAGGGCCCGGGGACAGGGCCGCGGCCGATCGCCGTCGACTCCTCGGCGTCCTCCCAGTTCCTCTCCGCGCTCCTGCTCACCGCGCCCCTCCTGCCGGGCGGCGCGCGGATCACCCCCACGGGGCCCGTGCCGTCCCTGCCGCATGTGGCGATGACCGTGGCCTCGCTGCGGGAGCGGGGCGTGGACGTCGAGGAGCCCGCGCCCTCGCTCCCCGAGGGCGAGCGCGCCTGGACGGTGGCACCCGGCAGGCCCACGGGCGGGGAGGTCGCCATCGAGCCGGATCTGTCCAACGCCGGCCCCTTCCTCGCCGCCGCTCTCGTGGCCGGCGGGCGCGTGCGCGTCCCCAACTGGCCCGCCTCCACGACGCAGGCCGGGGACGCCTGGCGCGAGCTCCTGCCGAGGCTCGGCGGGGCCACGCGGTTCATCGACGCCCCCGATGGCTCCCTCACCCTCGAGGCCACCGGCACCGGGAGGCTGGCGGGTATCGACGCCGATCTCTCCGCCGTCGGCGAGCTCGCGCCCACCGTCGCCGCCCTCGCCATCCTCGCCTCCGCGCAAGGAGGCGCGTCGCGCCTGCGCGGCATCGCCCATCTGCGAGGGCATGAGACGAACCGGCTCGCCGCGATCGTCTCCGAGGCCCAGCGGCTCGGCGCCTCGGCCCGCGAGACGGCCGACGGCATCGAGATCGACGCCCTGGCCGGGCCGTCCCCGCTGCGCCCCGCGCTGCTTCGCTCCTACGCGGACCACCGCATGGCGACCCTCGCCGCGATCATCGGGCTGGCCGTCCCCGGAACCCGGCTCGACGACGTCGCCTGCACCTCCAAGACCCTGCCGGGCTTCACCGGCCTGTGGGAGCGCATGCTCGCTAGCGCGCCAGATGAGGAGGCGCGCTGATGGCCCGCCGCGACATCGGCACCGATGACCCCCGCGTGCGCGTGCGCCCGGGCAGGGGCTCGCGGCCGCGCACCAAGCAGCGCCCCGCGCACGCCGACGCCGCCGAGGGCATGGTCACCCGCATCGACCGCGGCCACTACCGCATCCGCCTGGCCGACCCCTCCCCCACACTCGACGGCACCGGGGACATCACCGCGATGAAGGCCCGTGAGCTCGGGAGGGGCAAGATCGTCGTCGGGGACCGGGTTGCCGTCGTCGGGGACCTCAGCGGCCGGGACGGCTCTCTCGCCCGCCTCGTGCGCATCGAGGAGCGCGCCTCCCTCCTGCGCCGCAGCGCCGAGGACGGCGACGCCGCCGGGACGGAGCGGCCGGTCGTCGCCAACGCGGACCTGCTCGTCATCGTCACCGCCGTGGCCGACCCCGAGCCGCGCCCGCGCATGATCGACCGCTACCTCGTGGCCGCCTACGACGCCGCCATGGAGCCCCTCCTGGTCCTCACCAAATCGGATCTGGCCGACGCCGGGGCGCTGCTGGCGCTCTACGAGCCCCTCGGCGTGCGCTCCCTGCCCACCCGCCTCGACCCCGCCTCACGGGCGGAGGCCTCCCGGGCCGGGGAGGGGGCCGACGCCGTCCGCGAGGCGATCGCGGGGAGGACCGCCGTGTTCGTGGGCCACTCGGGGGTCGGCAAGTCCACGCTCATCAACGCGCTCGTGCCCGGCGCGGATCGCGTCACCGGGCAGGTCAACGAGGTCACCGGACGGGGGCGGCACACCTCCACGAGCCTGCAGGCCCTCGAGCTGCCCGGCGGGGGCTGGGTGATCGACACCCCCGGGGTGCGATCCTTCGGGGTCTCGCATGTCTCCAGCGCCGACGTGCTGCGGGGCTTCCCGGACCTGGCCGCCGTGGCGGAGGACTGCCCCCGTGGCTGCACCCACGAGGCCGGCGTCATCGACTGCGCGCTGGACGACTGGGCCGCCGGGCGCGAGCCCTGGGAGGCCGACGGCGCGAGCCCGGGAAGAAGCGAGAGCACGGGGAGAGAGGCGGAGCTGGAGGCGCGCGTCGCCCGGGTCGACTCCTTCCGCCGCCTCCTCGCCCCCTCCCTGGAGGCCGAGGACCCCACGAAGCCGGCATTGAGATAGCCCGATTCGCCCAGTTCCTCTGGCGCGAGGAGGTGTCACTACTCTGCGCGACGAGGCCAACACGCAATCGCGCTGGAATGTCTCGACCTCGGCCTCGCCTTCTTCGCTTTTCAGGGCGGTTGCCTCTTGACATTGGGGGGACGTATTCCTTTATCGTCATTTCTTGTCCCTGAGTTGTGATGATAGTGATGCGATGAGTGGATACGATGGACACCGGCTCCTGCCCCTGCGGGAG